>Ga0190275_10001988_pt1 | contig 14889 bp, 14 predicted proteins | sample Popmic550T_FD_133745 | JGI IMG/M metagenome (GOLD analysis project Ga0190275, IMG submission 133745) | Populus adjacent soil microbial communities from riparian zone of Yellowstone River, Montana, USA - 550 T | ecosystem: Environmental > Terrestrial > Soil > Riparian zone > Trees stand | place... | reverse complement strand
GTGGCAGATAGAGCCCGTAGCAGGAGATGGCTTTCGTAGCTTCGCTGGGGTCGTCCTTGGCGACCGAGAGCTGGATGAGGCGAAGGGGCTCTCCATCGGCGCCCCAGGCGTTCAAAGTTCCGCTCAAGCCAACCTTTGTGCTCCGCGGGGATGACATCGAGGATCTCCTTCACGCGCCGCTCGTGTTCTTCCTTGGGAAGGTCGGGCTCATACAAGGCCCTCCTGTGGTAGACCTCCAGCGCCTGCACGAGGTTCAGGAAACGCTGCTCGAGGTACGACCGCGGATTGTACACGGTGCCCAGGAAGAGTCTGTAGACGGGATCCAGATCGCCCGCCCTTTCCAGCCACCTGGCGACGGCAGCCTTGAAGCCCCCGGGCAGGTCCCTTCGGGAGAAGAGCATCTCGAATCGCTCAGGCCTCTCGACGTGGTCCACCCTGCCGAGGGGGCTGTAATGCACCTCCACCGGCATAGCCTCCCCTGGGACGCCCGTGTAGCCCCGGATGGCGACGGGGTAGGCGGATATCCTAATGCCGAGGCTCACGAGATGCTGTAGACGGAAGACGATGTCGCTTAGGTGGTCGAAGGGCTGCTTCTCCGAGAACTTGATGGCGAGCTCGGCGGGCTGGTTGATGGTGGCCCACGTGAATGGGCGCTTGGACGCCTCGAAGTCGGAACCGAAGTCCAGGGTAACCTCATACTCGCCCCCCACGGAGGCGGTGGCGGCCTCCGGGAGATCGTGCTTCATTTCGATCCAGCGCCTCTTCGGTTCCTCCGTTTTCTCGACGAACTTGATGTCGAAACCCGTGGCGTCCGCCTACGCCCCCAGGTGCAGGTACTCGACGACCAGTCTCTCGAACCCTACGTCCTCTGGTCGCTCGAAGTGCTCCCCCACGAAGACTGTGTTGGCGACGAAAGTTGAGGTGGAGAAGCCGCTCCCGAACCGCAAGTTCCCCAGAATCTTTGAGCAGTCCCTCAAGGTGAGCAACTTACCGTCAGACGAGAGCCCGAGGATTATCTCCGGCTCGATAGGATCAACGATGCCCTCCAAGCCCTTCAGGGAGCCCATCAGGTCGAGGGTAGTGCCCTTGTCGGGTTCGAACTCCACGATGCCGGGTACGCTGTGTTCGGCGGCGCCGGGCAGCCACCAGTCTCCCTTATGCCGGAACTCCTCGTCCATCGTATACCTCATCTCCTTGTCGCCCTGCCCACCGATTAGTCTGTTTATCGAGGGTCATAGCGGGGAGTAGGACCCTTCAGTTTTGTACGCTTCGAGGTAATGACCGCCTCGTCTCGATTTCGCCGCCGGCTAACCTTCACGGCGGCTCTATCTGCTCTGAGTCCTCGAACTGCCGGCGATGTCTTCTACGTGTGCAGTTGAGTCAAGAGCTTACCCTCAAGTTTCCTTGAGCTGGCTAGGTCTTGCGGGTAGATGGCGATGAGTGTGATGCCATGCTTCCTACACAGTTCTTGTTTGAGTTTCGTCTTGGCATCATAGTCGGCGTTCCCCGCCAAGCCGAAGAACTCGATGAAGACGTCGCCAACCGCGAAGTCTGCTCTATAGTTGCTTCTCGGGTAGTGGGGTTCCTTCTCGTGAGGGATGCCGTGGGCGTGAAGGAGGTCGTCTATGGTCTTCTCTCCCAAGGACAGGCAGACGTGACCGTCTTTGGCGAGGCACTGCGTGCCGCGCACCATCCTGCGCGTTCCATCTTCCAAGATCCCCGCTTGCACCAGGGCGTTGAACCACGAGCCAAATAATTCCTTGACTCGTTGCGTGGAGGGTTTCCTACCAAGAAGTCTGAGGACGTCTAGTCTTTCTTGTGGGCTCAAGTGGCGGAGATCGTTCTTACCTTCACCGAAACCTTGGTTCGGTACCAGCCGTTATGCATTTGCTAGTTCGCGAAGGTAGTCACGGGCTTCTTCCCCAGAAACGTCATCGCTTCCTGTTCCCTGCAAGCATCGAGTGGCCAAGCAAGGTGCGCAGAAGTCCAGGTTATCGAAGCCGAGCCTATCGGTGAGGGGCGCGGGAAGAGAATCTTCGACGAAAGGTTGGTTGCAAAGAGGACAGATCTTCCACTCCGGCTTCCTGATGGCCTCCGTCAGACCGAGCTTGTCCGCCCGCGCCCCGGCGAAGTTCATCAGGATGTTGTACCAAGCCCACCTACGACATAGGGGATCTTCAGCCTTCCAGGCCTCCACGATCTCCGGCGGCGTGATGGCGAGTATCTTGTCTGTGATACCCCAGTACCAGTGCCACTGCTCTTCGTTGATCTGCTTGGCCAGCAGTTTGTCGTGCGCCGGGCTCCACCACTTCAGGATGTGCGGATTGTTGGAGTACTCGAGCTCCCAAGAATTACCACGATAGGCCGGCTCTTCCCTGTTGTCGTAGATACTGACTGTAATCACTGCCTTCCGGGTCAAGTAGTAGCTGTAGACAGGAGGTTCTCATTCTCTTGGCAGAAGTCCCCTATGATAACCTGAAACAACCTCCCAATATCCCATAAGCAAGATCCATATGTTACGCTTGTGCTCCTTGCAGCTCAGGGCCGATTACGGCAAGCTAATATAGGTAGGGGAAAGCGCAATCAACATCAAAGAACTCGAGCAACCGCTCTCCGACAGACAATGGAGTGTTTGACATGGTCGACCTAAGTTTCACCAACGAGATAGCCAAGATCGCATCTACCGATCTCTTCAAGCGCGATGGCAAGAATGGCGAGCCGCAGACCGGGCTCTTCGTCGGACGACCCTTCTACCTCGACTACGACCGAGCATACCTCCTCGTCGCCGACAGCTGGAAGCTCCGGGCGAAAGGACTTCCGCAGGGCTGCTTCCTCCTTGCCTATTACGAGAACGAGCCCGACGTCTCCGAGGCCCTACTTCTGCGGGTTCTTAGACCTACCAAGCTTCCCACCGACAGCGACGTCATAAGCTCGATGGTGGAGTACTACAAAGACAACCTGAGGACAACGGGGAGCGACAACCAGCTCGACAGCTTCACCCGCTACGAGTTCAGCTTCTCTGGTCTTGAGTGCCGTAGCCTGGGTACCTTCTACAAGGACGAAGACGAGCGGTTGTACTTCGGCGCGGACGTCGAGAACTTCTACAGCGCCCACAACTACAGCGTCGTGAAGCCGAACGACGAGGTGCTGGAGCTCATCGCGAACTTCCGCGAGGGGGAGGTAACAGGCAAGCCTACGGATGTGAAGATCGGCAGGGTGCGCTACAGCTCGAGCCGCAGGTTCCAGGCGCAAGAGAATGCCGTTCCCGTGTACGTTAGCCCGCAAGACTTCCTGGGCAAGCGAACCGCCCTCTTTGGGATGACCAGGACCGGGAAGTCCAACACGGTCAAGAAGATCATCGAGGCCACCGTGGGCATGAGCGAGAAGGCTCCGCACGGGCTCGACGCGCCGGTGGAAGAGGCACCCAACGAGATCTTGGAGTCCTTCACCGACGAGGGACTACCGAAGTACCCTGTCGGCCAGATCGTCTTCGACATAAACGGCGAGTACGCAAATCCCAACCTGCAGGACGAGGGCACCGCTATCTTCGAGATGTTCCAGGAGCAAACGACCCGCTTCAGCACCATCTCGAAGCCCGGCTTCAAGGTGATGAAGGTCAACTTCTACCGCGACGTTCTCTCCGGCTTCGAGTTGGTGCGCTCGCATCTTGGCCAGAGCGTCGGCAACTACATCGAGAGCTTCAGGGCGGTGGACCTAACCAGGCCCGAAGACTATGACACGGACTTCTCAGCGAAAACCCGCTACGACAGGAAGATCGCAGCCTACCTTTGCTGCCTCCATAAGGCCGGCTTCACCGCGCCGGACGGCTTCACCGTCAGGTTCAGTGGCAACGGCGATCTCAACCGCATGGTCACAAGCGACGGTAGCCTCGACCCCAGCAAAGGTCTCTCGCTCGAGGACGCGACCAACTGGTTCACCACCATCTGGGACAACTACAACTCCGACCCCTACTTCAGCAAGTACAGGCAAGACAGAGGACACGAGTGGGCAGACGAGGACCTCAAGTCTATCCTCGTCTTCTTTACGCGGAAGAGGACGCCGGGGAAGCCTCCCAACGTGGACGGCTACATCAAGCTGCGTGGCATCTCCAACCTGCACACCGAGGTGTCGGATAAGCCCTTCGAGGACGAGATCGTAGAGGAGCTGCGAAGGGGGCGCGTCATAATCGTGGACCTCTCCCAGGGCGACCCGGATATCCAGAGCCTCTACTCCGAGCGCATCTGCCTCAAAATATTCGCCAACGCGATGGACCGATTCGTGAACAACAAGCCCAACAACTTCCTTCAGTTCTACTTCGAAGAGGCCCACAACCTCTTCCCAAAAAGAGAGGACAAGGACCTGAGCCAGGTCTACAACCGGATCGCCAAGGAGGGCGCCAAGCTCAACCTCGGCCTCCTCTACGCGACTCAGGAGGTCAGCTCTATCAGCGCGAACATCCTGAAGAACACCCAGAACTGGTTTATCTCCCACCTCAACAACGAGGACGAAACCAAGGAGATCAAGAAGTACTACGACTTCGGCGACTTCACCGAGGCGCTCGTGAGGTTCAGCTCGAGCAGCGACAGGGGATTCGCCAGGATGAAGACCTACTCCAACCCCTACGTGGTCCCGGTGCAGGTAGACCGGTTCCCGAAGAACGAGGAGGAGTAGCGGGTGGCTTACTCGAGCAAGGGCGGCCGTCCTTTCGAGTACGCTAGCAAGGCCGCACATGGTCACATCATCAACGATCCGCTGGTACGGCAGTTCCTCGAGAACAGCGAGCTTCCCAAGCGCGCTGAAGAAGTCTCGCTCTCGGACCACGAGCTGCTTCCCTACGAACCCTTTCTGAGCAATCCGATCCAGCACGTTATCGCCATCGATGGGGGATACGACGAGGTGGTGGTGCAGAGCGATTTCCCTTCCTCGACTGTGTGTTTCTTCCAGTTCGGCGCGCTCATCTTTAGCGTGGAGGACCTGGATGCCTTGGAGGAGCAGCCATTCATAGATCCTGACGACATGTCCAAGCTGAAGCGCATACAGCGCTTGAAGCTAGTTTTGCCCATACGCAACGTGTCGCTGAAGGCGGAGAGCACACTCACCGACTCGGTGCGCCGGGCGATGTACGACTTCTTCCGCCGGAAGATGGACGACGGGCGCCTTATCGATACGCTCCGGTGGTTCATCTTTCAGGACTATGGCTCCAAGGTGGCTGAGTGGACCCTGGCCAGCTGCCCGGTCTGCGCGGCTTCCAACATCCCGCTGCGTCGTTCGGAGATGACCAGCGCCCACACCTTCACGTGCAACCAGTGCGGCGGCGAGATCTTCCTAACCGACGTCCTGCGGCTCCACGAAGCCGTGGACGACGAGCTCGGTGCGGGAGGTATTCTCGGTTACGTAACGACCGCCGTCGAGCAACTCATACTGGTCCACCTGATCCGGCTGATACTGAACCAGAAGCCTTCTCTACTAGGGCACTTCCTCTTCATCAAGGACGGGCCTCTCGCCTTCTTCGGCCAGACGGCGAACCTGTACAGGCCCATGAGGGAGCTCGTGAGGTACTTGCTTGAGTACCACACCCTGTATCTCGCCGGTCTGGAGAAGAGCGGCGCGTTCGTGGAGCACGCGGACGAGATCAAGGACAAGCTCGAGTACGGTAGCGTGCTGATAGCCGACAACGGATACATCTACCGCTACATCCTGCCAGGCAAGGCTGATCCTATCAACCCGTATGGCCGCACCACCTACTACAGCAACAAGCTAATCTTCAAGACCTTGGAAGGGCAAGTGTACGTGGTGTCCGTGCCTACCCCTGAGGTGCTGACGGCTCCGAAGGAGGCGGACCTCCCCAACCTATCTGCGATCCTTACCAACCTAGAGAAGCTTCGGTGCGACATGTACGACAACGCGCTTGTCCCAGTTGCATTGGCCAACAAGCTCGTCTCGCTCGCCAACCACCCGAGCTCCAGGATCCTCCAGAAGTTTGCTGTTGAGACCATAGGGCACTGAGGGTCCCTCCTGTCAGCCTTTTACTCTCAAGGATGTGAGGAGCGACCGTTTACCAAGAGGATATAGTAGCCCCGTTCAGAAGTGCTACGAGAGACGTGAGAAGCGTGGCCGCTGCCGCACTTTAGGCAAGACTTACAGGAGCTTCGATTGTATGGTGGTTTTGTCTTGGCTCGCGTTGTCCGGTGACCCCGAGAGATCTGAGAATCGCAACTCAGAGTCTTCGGCGTAGTCTCTGCGAAGCTCCATACCGATCCATCGACGTCCAAGCTTCTCCGCGACGGCTCCCGTAGTGTTCGATCCCGCGAAGGGGTCCAGTATCAGATCACCGGGATCTGTCAGGAATTCGATAAAGAATCTGGGTAACTCTGCCGGGTACCGCGCCGGGTGTATCTTCTTGCCGAGCCGTTTCGACTCTTTGATGTAGTTGCTGTTGCTCTCGTTGTTCCCGACCTGGATCACATTCGGCGGAATTGCCCCTCCTTTATCGAGCGCAAAGCTCTCATTGATCGGATGACCAGATGGGCGCTTGGTCTTCTTGAGGCCGCGCTTTATGAGTCGCTCCATGTCCTTGCTATAAGCGGTGAGTACGTTGTTGTTGTTCGCCTTCGGGAACTCCGTTGGCGAGAGCCAGAAGATGTACTCTACAGAATCCTTCACGCGGATGCGCCGCACGTTTACCCACTCCGCAGGGGCCGGCATCTTCGCCGGATTGAACCAGAAGAACTCTTGCGCGAGCTTGTATTGGAGCTCGTCGCACAGTGCCAAGAGTAGCCGGTAATGGTAGAGTGAGCGCGTCGGTGCTCCGGGCGTCCACGCACCGCCAACATTCAAAACGAAGCTACCGGTCGGCTTCAAGATCCGCTTTATCTCCGCCGCGAACGGCAGAAACCAGCTGATGTAGCCCTCTTGGTCTATGTTGCCATACTCTTTCTTGAAATGAAGAGCATAGGGAGGAGAGGTAACAACGAGATCAACACTATCGGCCTCCATGCCCTTCATAAACTCCAAACTATCAGCGCAGTACATCCGCCCTAGTGCTGTTTCGTACACTAGCGGGTTACGCATGCGCTTCCCTTCAAAGTAGTTAGAAAGTCTTCGAAATTCGCATACCAGGGCCCGGAGTCTCGCCCCGACGCGGACGATGTGGCTACGGATTCCGGTAACGGTACCCGGTGCATGATGTCGAGTTTATTCGGATACTTGGAACTGCGAGTCAGATCCGCGGTCTTCGCGCAGTAGAACTCCCCCCAGTCCCCGGTCTTCTTGCCAAGACACACAGCAACGGTATCGAACCTGTCCACGTCGTAGTATCGGCTACTCGGATCTTCGCCACGCCGCGTCTTTTGTAACTCTACTTTGTAGGCGACGACCTCACCACCCGTTTTGTACGCCTCTTTAGCATCTCTAATGTTCTTCACTTCGACCATGTACTCAGGACCACCCTCCAATATTCGTATGGAGAAATCGGGGTAGTCGTCCTTGTCGTACATTCTATAATCGGCAATCGTCCCGGCTTCCTTAAGCGTCCGTAGCTTCCTTTCAAACTGCGCCTCTGCTACGACTCCCTCCAAAGCAACCTTCGCCCGGAACCTCTGATTCACGGCGTCAAGTAGTTCCTGAGCCGTCAAGCCATACTCGTCTTCCAAAGGGTGTGGCAAGGATCACCAACTTCCAACCGAGTGTTAACAGTCCCGAGGAAGCAGTATAGCGATCCTTGGCTCTAAAGTGGGCCTGAACCCAGCCCAGCGGTCGGCAGGACGTGCGAGAGGGGGGTTTGGAGATAACCAAACTGGCCTTTCTTTCAGGTTCCAAACCCCCCTCTCCCACTCTCCCCCCAGAGTCCCAGTGCCAGCCGCTTCCACCCTGCACCAACCCGCCCGAGTAGCCGCGCGGCGCGAGACCCTGTCGGGCGGGCTTCCGAGCGCCCCAAAGCGTCGCTCTTGTGCGCGTCGCATAGCGCTCCAAAGGGGCGCTCCGAGGCCCTACGCGCAGCCTAAAGATTGACCTAACGCTGTAAAAGCGGCCGGCTGACGCCCGCCGCCACATGGATGCTGCCCGAGAGCCGTAGCGCTGCTCTTTCCGATTCTGGGTGCCCCTCGGATAAGCGAACCGGCCAAGCGCGCGGCGGGGAAACAGTGTAGCACCGGCAGTCGTCCACGCAAGGGCACCCTGAAACTCGGCCTGGAAGGCCGCCCTACGGGTTTTCCTTCGCAAGAAGAGACGTAGTCCTTGACGGTTCTTGGCGCCTTGCGAAGCAAAAACTTTCCGGGGCCACCCTTGCGCTCCCTCCTTGCCGGCGCTTTCCCTCCCCCAAGGCGCGCTCCGCCAGGGAGCGGGGCGCATGAGAAACGCCCCGGCGGTGGTCCAACACCCCGGGGCCCGGACCACAGGAGGTAGCCTGTGATCGAACGTAGTTTAGCGCGTCGGGTGAGCCGGGGTCTCGCGCTCTGGCGCGACCAGGGGCCGAGATCCGGCCCATCCCAGCCGGAGGCCTCTCCGTTCCCTCGTGCTCGGAGTCTGGCCGAAGCTACGAAGTGTCCCTCGCCGGCGAGGGCCGTTGCAGCTGCCCAGACTGGCGCCTGCGCAAGCGGCCCTGCAAGCACGTCTTCGCGGCGCTCGTCTGGGCGGCCAAGCAACACCGGGCGCTCATTCTGGCCGAGCAGCGGAGGGCGGCCTGACATGGTCGCCTCCGCCGTAGAGGTTCACCACCGCGTTCCCCGCTGCTTGCTGGGCTTCTTCGACCGGGCGGCCTCGGGCGAACTCGACGGAGCGGGCCTGCAAGCGTGGTTCGAGTGGGAAGGGGTGGCCTTCCGATACGGCGTAGATCCGGACACCTCCCGCGGCGAGCTGGCAGCCCTGATCGAAGGTTCGGCGGTCGAGATCCCCAAAGACCTACACAAAGCCATCCACAGCGTCGCCGACGACTTCGCCCGGTGGGGCCGGCTCGGCGGTCTCGAAACCCTGCGCCGCTACGGCCGGCCGTGGTTCGCCCTGCTCGGCCAGAGGCGCTGGGACCGCGTCAGCGCCGAGGCACTCGACCACTACAGGGCAAAGCTCGCAGCAAAGTCGAGGGCGGCTTGACGGCCGCCCCACTTTTCATACTAATTTACCTACATTTTGTAGTTATATTGTCTACGTTATGGTGTAGAATAGTCGTACGAACATGTAAGCTATGGGGCATGGAGGTAGACACGAACAAGCTCAAGGAGTTGAGGAGGCGCAAGGTCCTGTCGATGCGGGAGCTGGAGGGGATCTCCGGCGTCTCCCACAACACGATCTGGCGCATAGAAAGCGGCCGGCAGGGGGCACACCCCCGCACCATCCGCAAGCTGGCCGAGGCGCTCGGGGTGGACCCCGAGGAACTGCTGAAGGAGGAGTGAGGGTGAGCAAGAGGGGAAACGGCGAGGGGACGATCTCCCGGCGCAAGAACGGGGGCTGGATGGCCCAATACTACGTGTACACCGTGGACGGACGCAGGCGCAAGACCCTCTACGGGAAGACCCGCAACGAAGTCTCGGCGAAGCTCACGAAGGCGATGGCCGACAGGGACGGAGGGCTAGTCTTCGACGCCGGCAAGTTGACCGTGGGCGAATACCTCGACCGCTGGCTCACGGACAGCGCCCGCGGCACGGTCCGAAAGAGCACCTACGACTCCTACCAGCACCAGCTACGCCGCTACGTCCACCCGACCCTCGGGCGCCTGCCCTTGAAGAAGCTCACCGAGCTCCACGTCCAGGGACTCTACCGCTCCATGCAGGACCGGGGACTCTCCGCCCGCACCGTCCGCTACACGCATGCAGTGCTCCACAGGGCCCTCAAGCAGGCGGTACGCTGGAAGTACATCCCGCGCAACCCCTGCGACGACACCGACCCACCCAAGGTCCAGAGGGACGAAATGCGGCCCCTTGACCGGGACCAGGTCCGCCGGCTGCTCGACACATCGGCGCAATCCGGTCCCAACGGCGACCCCGACCGGTTCCACGCCCTCTACGTCCTCGCCGTTCACACGGGAATGCGCCCGGGCGAGCTCCTCGCCCTCAAGTGGGACGACGTGGACCTCGAAGCCGGGGTGCTGAGCATCAACCGCACCCTGAGCATGGCCGGCGAGTTCGCCCCACCCAAGACCGCAAAGAGCCGCCGTCGCATCCAACTGACCGCAGGCAGTGTGGCCGCCTTCAAGGCCCACCGCAAACGCCAGCTCGAGCAGCGCCTCCCCCTCACCTCCCTCTGGCAGGACCAGGATCTCGTCTTCCCCTCCACCGTCGGCACCCCCCTCAACCACCGCAACCTCTCCCGCGCCTTCAAAGACCTCCTCAGGCACGCCGAGCTGCCGGAAAGCACCCGCCTCTACGACCTCAGGCACACCTGCGCCACCCTGCTCCTCTCCCGCAACGTCCACCCCAAGTACGTCCAGGAACTCCTCGGCCACGCCAGCATCACGCTCACCCTCGACACCTACTCCCACGTCCTCCCAGGCATGGAAGGCGCCGCCGCCTCCGCCATGGAAGAGGCCCTATCCTGATGCTGACCCAATGCACCAACCCGAAGATGCTGGGGTACGCTATTAACGAAAGAGCACCCACTCGTTAATAGCTGTGAGCCTTATTTGCACGGGTGAGAATAGCGATGAGGCGCGGACAAGCGGGACAGTACGAGATCAGTGCTACGGGCGGCGAGACCGTGCGAGCCTTCGTGCCGGCGAATCCGCATGGGTTATGAGTCTATCTGCTGCCACGGGCGGGCTTCTACGAACCGGGAAAGGTGGCGAGGGTTTGTGGTCGCCACGACTACCAGATCTCCGCCGTTTTCTAGGACCCGTGCTTGCGCGGCCAGGATGATATCGATGTCCAGCTCTCGGTCCGTGCCAGTGGGCAATCCCCGCTTACGTGCGTCTGCCCAAAGCCCCGCGGCACCTAGCATGACCTCCGTCGTCAGAGGCTCATAGCCGAAGACTCGCTTGAACCCGTCCAGGCGCTCCACCTGGCGGGTGGCATCGCGTCGTAAGAGCGCGCGTCGATGCTCATAGTCCACGATCTCCGGCAGCCGCGGATACGACCCAGCATCCAGTAGCCCAAAGAGCCACTCCCTGATCGGTCCCCGCTTCTCGGATGCGGGGTGGGTGATCTCCCCGAGAGGACCGGAATCCAAGAGGACTACGCGCGCCACCTACGATGAAGATTCCCGGAAAGGACCACTGTGAGGTGGTCTTCCGACGTTGATCTCCCGCTTGAACTCTTCCCACGAGACCTCACCCCTGTAGCCGGCTTCCTCTTCGGCCGCCCACTCCCCAAACAACTCGCGAGCCTCCGCAGCTATGGAGGCAGTGTCCCTTCGGTCCTTCGCCTTGTCCGTGCGTAGCGCCACGTCGCTCACCTCCTCTCCGGCCCGACCCGTTGGTATCGGTATTCTACAGCGACGCAACCATAAACCGAGACCCCACCCACAAGCCGCAGCTAGTGCCTTATCGGAACATCCCCCCTGAGCCCCAAAGTAGCTCCAACGCGCAGCGAAGAACCACCGTATCCCACATACCAGAAAGACGCCCGGTTGCAGTACGGTTGCAGTAAATCGCCCCCGATGCGCCATCGGGGGCTTTCGATCACTTCCACGTTTTACCTGCAAAACGAGGGTTTTTCCGAGTGAGCCGCCCAGGACTCGAACCTGGAACCTAGAGATTAAGAGGACATTGCGCCCACACCGGTCGGTACTGGCTGGTCCACAGGAGCCCATAAAATAGCCGGATTGCGGACTCTCGGAGGCGCGGATAGTCCGACGGATGCCCTGGGATACAATCGTGGTCGTGGTAAGTTCGTGGTAAATCGTGGCGTGTAGGGCACTAGACCGATGCCCAGCAGGGAGAGATTGCCGTGCTTGAGCGTCACGATGACCCGGCCGCGGCGTTCATGAAGGCTTCGTTTTGGAGCAGAGAAAGTGAACTCCGCTGGGCCGATAAGCAACTTCGAAACGCTCTGTTCGGGGATCGCTAGAGCGCGGTGTCGCCATCGTTCGCCCTCGCCGCAAGATCGACGGCGAGCTCCTTCGACTTACCCCGCGCCGGAAGCGCTGCCTTCGCGTTGAAGGTGGCGGTCTCGGCTAGATCGTCTTCCGCAAAAGCGTCCAGTATCTCGGGCTCTGACTCTTGAATCCGCACCGTCACGCGGTTTCTACGGCCGTGCGACGTAGAAGTGCCAGTTCTCCCTACCAATAAGGCCCGGCGGGACCTTGGCGATCACCTGCACGTCTGTGTAGTCGTACGCTAGCCGTTCCTTTCGAGTCGGCGTGCAAGGCAGACTGTCGATGGTCGCATGGTACTTGAAGGCTCTCCGCGACACGGTATTGTAATCCGCTCTTGCCATATACCTCGATCGATCCCTACTTTAGGATCCACTGGCATGTCTCTTTCGGTCTGCACGGGGTTCTGTACTCCAAGAGGAGTTCTTGCTGCTCATGGAAAATCAAGGCGTCTAGCAATTTCTGGCAATGTAACTGCACGTAGACTTCTCCCGATCCGACTATCATCAGAGCTCGGCTGTGATGACCTGCCGGCAAGCCCTCTGATTGCAGGGTAGCGTTCCGAATAAGAACGAGCCGCAGCGGGTACTATATCGAATTGCGGGAGGGAATTATCAGGGAACAACGAGGAATTGTCACGTGACCCAGTTCGCTTGGTGCCCAGGATGCCGTCGCGAGAACCCGCCAGAGAACCGCTCTTGCCTATATTAGTACTGCATCAAGGTTCCGCAATGACTATCAAGCAGCGGGAGATGCTGTTGATTTTCACCTTTAGACCCGCATTTCTCCAGCAGTGGATCCTTTCCCGCTGAAGGCCCTTCAGAGGCAAAATTCATCGCGAATTCATCCGCGCAGACTTAAATAGGCTGGTGACAAACCGAGATAACGTAAGGAGGATTCACGGATGACAGAGAATGGTGAAGAGGGTCGGGTGGATGGGGCTGCACAGCCGAACGAGACGTCGGCGACGAACTTGTATTGCTCCCTACCGAAGGTGCCTGAGCGGGTACTCAGCTCCGAGGTTATTCCCCCTCGTGCCCGCATCATACGCAGCCTGGGTAACTTGTGGACCAACGGGACCGTATTGCACTACTACTTCTTTGACCAGCCGACGGACGGTAGGAACATTAGCTTAAGCGACGGAACGAGCGAATGGCGGGCGTGGACAGCAGATGAGACACAGAAGGACGTTGTGCGGCGAGCGTTCGGTAACTGGAAGGACTTGGGCATAGGATTGGAGTTCGAAGAGGTTGAGTCGCGAGACGAAGCCGAGCTACGGATTGGATTCGAGGAGGGTGACGGCTCCTGGTGCTACATCGGAAGAGAAATGTTGAATCAGGGGAGAGACAAACGAACAACGAACTTTGGATGGGACCTTACTCCGCCCGAAGAGATAGACACGGCAATGCATGAGATAGGCCATGCCATGGCCCTCGAGCACGAGCACCAGAACCCTAACTCAGGCATCGAGTGGGATGAGGTAGCCGTCTACGAATACTTTGCCGGGAGGCCCAACTGGTGGTCCCGAGATGACACCTACTACAATGTCATAAAGAGGATCAGTCCTGATGAAATCCAAGGATCGAGCTGGGATCCAAACTCAATCATGGAGTACCAGTTTGTTCCGCACTTGATCAAGCGGCCCGAGGAGTATTGGGAGACGGGTCTAACACCGGCCGGGGGGTTATCCGAGCGAGACAAAGCTTGGGTCAAGCACTTCTACCCACCGCTGAAGGAGGACGAGTTCGAAGAACTCGTCCCATTTAGGTCAGTTCAGTTGGCCATTTCGGAGGGCGCGCAAAGGAACTTTGTGATTAGACCCGAAGCTACGCGACAGTACTCCATCAGTACCTTCGGCACCCTATCAGATGCCGTAATGGCTCTCTTCGAAGTCGAGAACGGCACACCGCGATACCTCACCGCTGAGGACGATAGCGGTGAGCCTCACAATTCGAACTTTCGCGTCAAGCTCTTCAAGGGTCACACGTACATCCTGAGAATTCGCCTTTATTGGCAAGGCCAAGCCGGAGAAACTGCCGTCATGATGTGGTAATCGCCGTCATGGTGTGGTGAGTTAGCCATGTGGAGGATGAAGCGAGCCATAACGTATTCTCTGTTCGTACTCTTCTCGGCAGCTCTAGTGTGGGGCATGGATCTCCATGCCTCCCATGCCCAAGAAACACCTCGAGAGCCACCACCTTTTGACTTCGCCCAATACGGGAGATATGATCGAAAGTTGTGGATTAGGGATTTCCTGAAGAGCGTGGTGTACCTTCCCTTCGAGCAATCGAATGGAAAACCGACGTTGGCGCGTCGGTGGGAAGGAGACACCGTTGGAAAGGATACATCAGGTTGAGGGCGATCGTGAAGAACTCTTGCTCGATCTCGACGAGATCGCCAGAGCCGGAGCCCGTAGGATGCTCGCCGAAGCGCTTGAGGCCGAAGTGCATGAATACCTTGAAGGTGCCAGGGGCGAGCGCGACGATGATGGTTGCGCCCTGGTGGTCCGCAACGGCTACGCCAGAGAGCGCCAGCTCGTCTGCGGGGCTGGATCAGTGGAGGTGAAGGCCCCCAGGGTCAATGACCGCCGCCTCGACGAGGCTGGCAACCGTAGGCGGTTCAAGAGCATGCTCTTGCCGCCCTACATGCGTCGCTCTCCGAAGGTCACAGAGGTTTTGCCCCTGCTTTATCTGCACGGCCTTTCGAGCGGGGACTTTGTACCAGCGCTTGCGGAGTTCTTCGGCAGCCAGGCCGGACTCTCGGCCTCGACCATCACCCGGCTCACCGAGCAGTGGCAGCAAGAGCGCGAGCACTTCATGCACCGTGATCTCTGTGCCAGCGATTACGTCTACGTGTGGGTGGACGGCATCC
>Ga0190275_10001987_pt1 | contig 14890 bp, 12 predicted proteins | sample Popmic550T_FD_133745 | JGI IMG/M metagenome (GOLD analysis project Ga0190275, IMG submission 133745) | Populus adjacent soil microbial communities from riparian zone of Yellowstone River, Montana, USA - 550 T | ecosystem: Environmental > Terrestrial > Soil > Riparian zone > Trees stand | place... | reverse complement strand
TCTCCGGTCAGGGCACCGACAGCTCCGAGCAGGGGCGCGCCATGTGGGCCCGGGTCAAGGGCCGGACGGAGAACGCGCTGTTCGGGCTGCCGTTCAGGGCGAAGTACATGTTCCGCCCCGGCTTCATCCAGCCGCTGCACGGCATCGTGTCGAAGACGAAGCTGTACCGAGTCCTCTACGCAGTGGTGGGGCCGCTCTATCCGGTGTGGAAGACGCTCGTCCCGAAATACGTGACGACGACGGAGCAGGTGGGGCGGGCCATGCTTCGGGTCGCCCGCGAGGGCGCTCCAACGCCCGTGCTCGAGAACCCGGACATCAACGCGCTGGCCCCGTCACGGGCCTGACGGGTGGGACTCCGGGCGTGAACCCTGCGGCAAAACGTTGAGCCTCGTCATTTCTTGCCTGTGCTCCCCACGCCCGTCAGCCGCGCCATCAACTTCGGATCCTCCGGCAGCAGGCCGGCCTTGGGCAGCCGTGTGAGCAGCTCGCGCCAGCGCGGATCCATCTTGAAGGTCTTCTGCAAGAGCGGAAGGGCCTCGTCCACCCGGTTCACGTTGACGAGCGAGACGGCGTGCCAGAACACCATCTCCGCGTTGCCGGGCGCCAGCGCCTCGGCGCCGGAGTAGGCCTCCAGGGCGGCCTTCGTGTCATTGCGCTCGAGGGCGAGATCCCCCTCGTTCATCAGGTTGTACGCGCGCTGGAGCGTGAGCAGCCGCTTCAGCTCCTCCAGCGGCTTCGGGTGGTCATCCACGCGGACGTCGAACTTGCGATCCACCCAGGGCTTCCCCGTCGGCTTGCCTGAGACGACCATCAGAGCCGCAGACTGCCGGCCGCGGATGTCCCCTCCCGCAGCCTCGGCGGCCTCGAGCGCGGCCATCATGCGCGCGGCGAGATCTCCCTTCGTCTCGCGGAAGGCCTTGGCCATGGCGGGCCAGACGGTGTCCTTCTCCATCATGTTGGCCTGCACGGAGAAGTTCTCGCCCACGAGGTGGCCCGCGGCGACGATGCAGCGCTCGCCCGTGTGGGCGGCCACGCGGCCCTGGGCGTCAATCATGGCCACCTGCCGCACGGCGCTCCCACTGTCAGCAGCCAGCAGGCCCTTGAGCGCATCCGGGGCCGAGCGGCCCACGCGCATGAGCTCCAGCCCGAGCTTCCCGTAGGACGGATCCACGAAGGACTGGGTGGCCACGGCGCCAACGCCCGCCTCGGCCCAGGCGACAATGGGGCCCACGGAGAACCAGTGGGACTGAACCGCCACGCCCAGCTCTCCTGTCGCGGGGTCGCGCGCGACGATGGAGTAGGTGTGAACGGGGCGCAGGGGCAGGACGGGCTCCGAAGCCATGGCAGAGGTGGCAAGCAGGGTGAGCAAGGGGACGAGGCGCGACATGGATCCTCCCGAGACAACGGGGGCTCGGAGGGTGAGCGACCCGCCTCACCGCCGCAAGTCTATTCATCTGCCTGGACAGACCGCTCCCTCCCCTCCTTGCTCGCATTCCGAGCAGGGAGGCACCCTGAAGCCGTCCTGGCCTTGGCGGACCTACCTTCGGGGAAGCGCCACATCCGCAGGAGCGAACCATGGACCACATGCCTTACGAGGAGACCGGGATGAGCATTGGCCCGCCGGAAGAACAGCCGAAGCGGGATGCACCGACGCGTGAGGAACCGGGCCGCACTCCGCACTCCGCCGAGGGCACCGAGAAGGAGCGGAAGGTGCCCGAGGAAGAGCCCGGTAAGACGCCCGGCTCGGCGGAGGGAGAGGATCCCGACGCCTTCCCCGACGCTCCGCGCTACTGAGGCACACCGCCGCATGCCACAGCGGGTACAGTCTGCCTCCCATGGCCCGCAAGCCCCCTACCCGCAGGCCCTCGGCCTCCCAGAGCAAGCCCCCCCCCCGAAGCCGCTGGGAGGGAAAGGCGAAGCCTGACTGGCTGTCGAGGGCACTCGCGCGGGCAGGGGTCTTCCCCCTCTCCGAGGCAGAGGCCGCCATCCAGGCTGGACGCGTCACCCTCAACGGGCGCGTGGTGCGCCAGCCGCTGGCGCCGGTGCCCGAGGGCACGGTGATCCGGGTGGACGGGGCCGAGATCCGGCGCAAGGTGGAGACGCGGGTGCTGGCCTTCCACAAGCCGGCGGACCTGCTCACCTCCACTGTGAGCCAGCACCGGACGGGCACGGTGTACGAGGTGCTCCTGCCCCAGCTCCCCGACGAGCTGGCCCGGTACACCTGGCACGCCATCGGCCGGCTGGATCGTGGCACCACGGGGCTGCTGCTCTTCACCAATGACGAGAAGCTCGTGGCGCACGCCACCTCTCCGGAGACGCACCTGCCCAAGCGCTACGTGGCCACGGTGCAGGGCACGGCGGATGAAGAGAAGCTCGAGCCCCTGCGCCGCGGCGTCACCCTGGAGGACGGCCCGACCCGGCCCGCGAAGGTGAAGCTCCGCGACGAGCACACGGTGGAGGTCACCGTCACCGAAGGCAGGCACCACCAGGTGAAGCGCATGCTCGGAGCCGTGGGCCTGCCTGTGCGGACCCTGCACCGCGAGGCCGTGGGTGGCGTGGAGCTGGACGTGCCCGAGGGCACCTTTCGCCTGCTCACGCCCGAGGAGCTCTCCGAGGGCCTGCGCTACAGCGGAAGGGGGGCAGAACCCGAACGGCCCCCTCCCCCCGCGGACGAGGACTGAGTGGAAGGCGCGCATGAGCAGAATGTCTGCATCATTTTCCTCCTTGCTGGCTCATTCCCTGTGAGCGAGGACGCCTCTCCCGGAGTCAACTCCCACAATGAATTGTCCCTCCTGTGGCACGAATGTGCCCCCCAAAGCCGAGTTCTGCCCGCAGTGCCTCGGGCAGGTAGCGCCACGCGTGCCGGTCCCTGAGAAGGCTGTCGCACTCGTGGCACCCGCGCCCATGGCCGTGGAGGCCATCGAAGCCCCCGCTGCGCCGAAGGTCGACCCCTCCCCTGCTCCTGAGCTTGCGCCGATCTGTCCGCAGCACGCCCTCGAGCCAGCCGTCAGGTGCCGTCAATGCAGTGCGTTCTACTGCCCTCGTTGCGTTCCAGCCCACGGCAAGCGGTTGCTGTGCCTGAGCTGCAATACAACCCTGGCGGTGCGCGCGGCCCCTGAAAGGCTCCGCAAGATCTTCCGGGATCTCTGGATCTCACCTCTGATCATGGGTCTGACAGTCCTCACTGTGAGCTTCGTTTTGATCGCTCTCAGTGTCGGTCACCCGGTGATCGGGGTCGTCTTTAGCATCATGGCCGGTGCGCCGTTCTTCCTGCTGGCGCTCGTGATCGCGCGGACCCGGTCGATCGCTGCCGCCTGGATCAGCTTGGTGCTGGAGTTGCTGTGCCTGTTTGTATTGCTTGGGGGCGGATTGAGCCTCTGGGTGCTCCTGGCGGCGATCATACCCATCATCACTTTGTTCGAGATCATCACGGCCCAGGAACTGCAGGACCTCATGAAGGCGCAGCCAACGGCCTAGTCCGCGGTGAGCCTCATCAGCACCTCTTCCTTCCGCCCCGTTGGATCCGGCCGAGCCGTCCGCTCCGACACGTCGAGCCATCACCCGGGCTTCCCGACATGAGGCTTGGGAGGTATGGACCGGGGCATGGCTGACTTCGATCTCGTGGTGATTGGCTCGGGCCCCGCGGGCGAGCAGGGCGCCGCGCACGCCGCGCGCCTGGGCAAGCGCGTGGCGGTGGTAGAGCGCGAGCCCGTCCTCGGCGGCACCGCGGCCAACACCGGCACCCTGCCCTCCAAGACGCTGCGGGAGACGGCGCTCTACCTCTCCGGCTACCGCGCCCGCGGCCTGTTCGGCATCGAGACCACCCTGCGCCGCGAGGCCACGGTGTCCGATCTCCTCTACCGAGAGCGCCGTGTCAAAGTCGTCGAGCGCGAGCGCATCACCATGAACCTCGAGCGCCACGGCGTGGAGGTGGTGCAGGGCCACGGCTCGTTCCTGGACGCGCACACTGTCCTCGTCCGCCGCGAGGGCCACCCCGAGCGCCGGCTCACCGCGGGCTCCATCCTCATCGCCACCGGCTCCTCGCCCTACCGGCCACCGCTCTACCCCTTCGGCGATCCCCGCGTGCACGACTCGGACGAGCTCCTCGAGCTGGCCGAGCTCCCCCGCGCCTTGATGGTGGTGGGCGCCGGCGTGATCGGCTGCGAGTACGCATGCATGTTCGCCGCCCTGGGCATCCCGGTGACGCTGGTGGACGTGAAGCCGGAGCTGCTGTCCTTCCTGGATGACGAGTTCTCCGGGCTCCTGCGCGAGCGCATGGTGGCGCTCGGCGTGACGATGCGCCTGGGGTACTCGGTGGAGTCCATCCACGTACCGGAGAAGAACGCCGAGCCCATCCGGCTGACGCTCTCCGGCGGGGACGTGCTGGAGGTGGATCAGGTGCTGGTCGCCTCGGGCCGCTCCGCCAACACCTCCGGGCTCGGCCTGGAGGCGGTCGGCATCAAGCCAGGCCAGCGCGGCCACCTGGAGGTGGGGCCCACATACCAGACGGCCGTGCCCCACATCTACGCGGTGGGGGATGTGATCGGCTTCCCGGCGCTGGCCTCCACCGCCATGGAGCAGGCGCGCGTGGCGGTGCTGCATGCGTTCGGCAAGGCCCAGGCGCTCGCGCCGGTGCTGCCCTACGGCATCTACACCATCCCCGAGGTCTCCATGGCCGGCGAGACGGAGAAGGCCCTGATCGCCAAGGGAGTCCCCTACGTCGTGGGCCGGGCCGGGTACATCACCAACGCACGCGGACAGATCATCGGCGAGGGGCGCGGGCAGCTGAAGCTGCTCTTCCACCGAGAGAGCCTGAAGCTGCTCGGGGTGCACGTGCTGGGCGAGCAGGCCTCGGAGCTGGTGCACATCGGGCTGGTGGCCCTGGTGTCGGGAGCCGGCGCGCAGCTCTTCGTGGAGACGTGCTTCAACTACCCGACGCTCTCCGAGATGTACAAGACGGCCACCTACAACGCGCTTCAGGAGCTCAACGGGAGTTCTTCAAACTTCCTACCGTGAGCCCCGTCATCTGAGGCGCCACGCGGTTGATGCCATCCGCCGAGGAGCGGGCCAGGGTCTGCGCGGGAGCACGCCCGGGGCCCGAGGGCGCGGCCTTGCCAGCAGGAGAGCCTCGCAGCAGCTCTCGGATGCGGTTCCACTGGGCCTTCTGGTCGGCCAGCAGGCGGGAGAGCTCGGCGCGCGCCGCAGGATCTTCCAGCCCGCTCGCCGCCGCCGCCACCTTGTCGAGGAATGGCATCAGATAGCCAAAGTCCCTGTCGAACGCGTCGGGGTTTGCCACGTGCACCTCCACCAAGAGAAGCGGCGCCACCCTACCCCATCCCCGAAGCGCGGGGATCTTCCATCTCCCGGAGTGTCTCCTCGTCATCCCCGAGCACCCAGGGAGGGGCTAGCCGTGGTAGACGCGCGAGGCGACGATCTTCCCGCCCTTCACCTCCAGCACCTCGGCCACTGGCATGGACGGCTCGTTGGGCGCGTGGCGCAGGTACTCCATGAAGACCCGATCCGCGTCCGCCGTCAGCGCCGTCTCCTCGTAGCGCAGGCCCGGCAGCCGGGCGATCGCCTCCGACCACCACTTCGCCAGCGCCTGCCTGCCCACCAGCTTGCCGCCCGTCTCCGGGTGCAACACCCGGATCTTCGGCGAGGTGTGCGTGGCGTCCTCGGCATAGAGCGCCACCAGCGCCGGCACGTCGTGGGCGTTGAAGGCACGCAGCCAGGCCCTCGCCAAGGAGAAGTTTTCGGTCGCGCTCATGGTTGTATCCCTCGAAATCAGTCTTGGCAGCCCCTGCCCCTGCGGCGGCCGGGCCTCCCCTATATAAGGTGAAGAGCCAGATCAGTAGGCGGGGGTGGGTACACGTAAGTTCCCACCAGCATGCGGAATTGGCTGGAAAGTTCAACCTGTGGGAAGTAGAGGCCCCGCCTGCCCTGTTCCCCCAGGCGTTTTTCAAGCGAGAAGAAGGACCGGATCGTGGCCTCCAACGTACCCATCGACAATATTCGCAACATCGGCATCTCCGCCCACATCGACTCGGGCAAGACGACGCTCTCTGAGCGCATCCTCTATTACACGGGCCGCATCCACGAGATCCACGAGGTGCGTGGCAAGGATGGCGTCGGCGCGAAGATGGACTCGATGGATCTCGAGCGCGAGAAGGGCATCACCATCCAGTCCGCCGCCACGTACGCCATGTGGGGCGACTACAACATCAACCTGATCGACACCCCGGGACACGTGGACTTCACCATCGAGGTGGAGCGTGCCCTTCGTGTGCTCGATGGCGCCATCCTCGTGCTGTGCTCCGTGTCCGGCGTGCAGTCCCAGTCCATCACCGTGGACCGGCAGATGAAGCGCTACCGCGTTCCGCGCATCGCGTTCATCAACAAGATGGACCGCGCCGGCGCCAACTATGATCGCGTGGCCGCCCAGCTGAAGGAGAAGCTCAACCACCACCCGGTGAAGCTGCAGTTCCCCATCGGGGCGGAGGACCGCTTCCAGGGCCTCATCGACCTGGTGAAGATGAAGGCCTTCTACTTTGACGGCGAGAACGGCGAGATCATCCGTGAGGAGGCCATTCCCGCGGACATGCTCGAGGAGGCCAAGGTGCGCCGCCAGGAGATGATCGAGGGCGTGGCCGAGGTGGACGACCAGCTGGGCGAGCTGTTCCTCTCGGACGCTCCCATCAGCAACGAGCAGGTCGCCGCGGCCATCCGCCGCGGGGCCATCAGCCTGAAGATGACGCCCGTCATGTGCGGCTCGGCCTACAAGAACAAGGGCGTGCAGCTCCTGCTCGACGCCGTCGCCAGCTACCTCCCCAACCCCAAGGAGGCGCTGAACGAGGCGCTGGACCAGAAGAACAACGAGGCCAAGGTCATCCTCGAGTCTGACCCGGCCAAGCCCTTCGTGGGCCTGGCGTTCAAGCTGGAGGACGGGCGCTACGGACAGCTCACCTACATGCGCATGTACCAGGGGCGCATCGCCAAGGGTGACTTCATCTTCAACCAGTCCAACCAGAAGAAGGTGAAGATCCCCCGCATCGTGCGCATGCACTCCAGCGACATGAACGACGTCAGCGAGGCGCAGGCCGGTGACATCATCGCCCTGTTCGGCGTGGAGTGCGCCTCGGGCGACACGTTCACCGACGGCACCGTGCAGTACACGATGACGTCCATGCACGTGCCGGACGCGGTGATCTCGCTCGCGGTGTCCCCGAAGGACCGGACGGCGCAGGCCAACTTCTCCAAGGCGCTCAACCGGTTCACCAAGGAGGATCCCACCTTCCGCGTGCACCGCGACGAGGAGAGCGGCGAGACGATCATCAGCGGCATGGGCGAGCTGCACCTCGAGATCTACATCGAGCGCATGCGGCGCGAGTACGCCTGCGAGGTGGTGGCCGGCAAGCCGCAGGTGGCCTACCGCGAGACGATCAGCCAGAAGGGCGAGTTCGCCTACACGCACAAGAAGCAGACCGGTGGTTCCGGCCAGTTCGCGCGCGTGTGCGGCTACCTCGAGCCCCTGCCGGCGGACGCCGTGCAGCAGTACGAGTTCGTGGATGACGTCGTCGGTGGCTCCATCCCCCGCGAGTTCATCCCCGCGTGCGACAAGGGCTTCCACGAGGCCATCAAGAAGGGCAGCCTCATTGGCTTCCCGGTGGTGGGCGTGCGCTGCGTCATCAACGACGGCGCCTTCCACGCGGTGGACTCGAGCGAAATGGCGTTCAAGACGGCCGCCATCATGGGCTTCCGCGAGGGCTACGCGGCCGCCAAGCCGGTCATCCTCGAGCCTGTGATGAAGGTCGAAGTGCAGGCGCCCGAGGACTTCCAGGGCTCGGTGGTGGGTCAGCTCAACCAGCGCCGCGGCACGATCCTCTCCACGGAGACCCGCGAGGGCTACCTGGTGGCCGTGGCCGAGGTGCCGCTGAACACGATGTTCGGCTACTCCACGGACCTGCGCTCGGCGACTCAGGGCAAGGGTGAGTTCACCATGGAGTTCGCGAGGTACTCGCCCGTGCCGAAGTCCGAGGCCGAGGCGCTGATGGCGACCTACCGCGAGAAGCTGGCCGCCGAGCAGGCCGCGCGCAAGTAGTCGGCGCGGTCCGCCAAGACAGATCCCAGCAGTCAAGGGAGGGCGCCTCTCGGGTGGAGGCGCCCTCTCCCTTTTTCAGGCCTCGCCACCGTGCGAGTGCCAAGCACCCGTAAACGGGAAGACATGATTTTTGACGAACTGAAGCTCGCTGAACCCCTGCTGCGCGCTGTGAAGGCCGAGGGCTACACCACTCCTACTCCGATCCAGGTCCAGGCGATTCCTCCGGCGCTCGCCGGGCGGGACGTGCTGGGCTGCGCGCAGACGGGCACGGGCAAGACGGCGGCGTTCGCGCTGCCCATCCTCCAGCGGCTCTCCGAGGGCCGGCCTCCTCCTCCCGCGCACGGGCGGCCCATCCGCGCGCTCATCCTCACGCCCACGCGCGAGCTGGCCAGCCAGATCGTCGAGAGCTTCCAGGCCTACGGGCGCTTCACCTCGCTGACGTGGGCGGTGATCTTCGGCGGCGTGGGGCAGAACGCGCAGGAGCAGGCGCTGCGGCGCGGCGTGGACGTGCTGGTGGCGACGCCAGGGCGGCTGTTGGACCTGATGAGCCAGAAGCTCGTCTCGTACAAGGCGCTCGAGGTGTTCGTGCTGGACGAGGCGGACCGGATGCTGGACATGGGCTTCATCCATGACGTGAAGCGGGTGATCGCGGCGCTGCCTGCGAAGCGGCAGACGCTGTTCTTCTCCGCGACGATGCCGCCGGAGATCCAGGCGCTGTCCAAGGGCATCCTGAAGGATCCGGCGAAGGTGGAGGTGGTGCCACAGTCCACCACGGCGGAGACGGTGGAGCAGAAGCTGTACTTCGTGGAGCGCGAGCAGAAGCGGCACCTGCTGGTGCACCTGCTGGGCGACGCGAACATCCGGCGCGCGCTGGTGTTCACACGCACCAAGCACGGCGCCAACCGGGTGACGAAGCAGCTGGAGGCGGCGCGCATCTCCGCGGAGGCCATCCACGGCAACAAGAGCCAGAACGCGCGGGAGCGGGCGCTGGACTCCTTCAAGGAAGGCAGCTGCCGGGTGCTGGTGGCCACGGACATTGCGGCCCGCGGCATCGACATCGAGGGCATCACCCACGTCATCAACTTCGATCTGCCCAACATCCCCGAGTCCTACGTGCACCGCATCGGCCGCACGGGGCGCGCGGGGGCGGCAGGCACGGCGCTCTCCTTCTGCGACACGGAGGAGCGCGCGTACCTGAAGGACATCGAGCGCACCATCCGGCGCCACGTGCCGGTGGTGGGGGATCACCCCTTCCGCTCCGGGCAGACGGCGCCCTCCGCTACTTCGCTCGGTGAGGCGCAGGCCCAGTCGGAGCAGGGCGGCCAGCGGTCTCACGGGGGGCAGCGGCCTCAGGGTGGGCAGCGGCGTCAGGGCGGCGGTCAGCGCTCCGGCGAGGGGCGGCGGAATGGAGGCCAGGGACAGGGCCCTCGTGGGGGCGGCCAGCGACGAGGCGGCGGCCGCGGGCGCTCAGGGGGGCAGGGCGGAGAGGCTCGGCAGTCCCAGGGGCAGCACCGGGGCTCGGACGGGCGGCCCTCCAAGGGCGCGGCTTCCGCGCCGGCCGCGGCGGCTCCCCGGTCGGCGCCTCCTCCGGTGCGTACCGCTCCGAAGTGGCTCTGAAGTGGCTCTGAGGTAAAGAGGGCCCCGTGACCCTGCTCCGCGCCGCCAACGTCCAGCTCACCTTCGGGAGCCGCACTGTCTTCGAGGGGCTCACCCTCACCATTGAAGAGGGTGAGCGCGTGGGTCTGGTGGGCGTGAACGGCTCGGGCAAGTCTTCGCTGATGAAGATCATGGCGGGGGTGTCGCGTCCTGACGCGGGGGAGCTACAGCTCCGCCGAGGGGCGCTTGTCACCTACCTGCCGCAGGAGCCCGAGTTCGCCGAGGGCGCCACGGTGGCCTCGGAGCTGTCCGTCCTGCAGGGGCCGCTGAGGGAGGCACTCGCGGCGCATGCGGAGCTGAGCCGCAGGCTGGAGTCCACGCCCGCCGAGGCGCAGGGGAAGATGCTGGAGCAGCTCTCGGCGCTGGGGGACCGCATCGAACAGCTCGGCGGCTGGGACACGGAGCACCACGCGAAGACGCTGCTGGATCGGCTGGGCGTGGGCTTGAAGGACTGGGATCGGCCGGTGGCGCAGCTGTCCGGCGGCTTGCGCAAGCGCGTGGCGATCGCCCGGGCGCTGCTGACGCGGCCGGACCTGCTGATGCTGGACGAGCCCACCAACCACCTGGATGCGAACACGGTGGACTGGCTCGAGGAGGAGCTGGACAAGCTTCCGGGCTCACTGCTGCTGGTGACGCACGATCGCTACTTCCTGGATGGGCTGGTGGATCGGATCGTGGAGATCCAGCCTGGCGAGGGCGTCGTCTCGTACCCTGGGAACTATGAGGCGTACGTGGAGCAGAAGCTGGTGGCGCAGGAGAACGCAGCCATCGGCCAGCACAAGCGCGAGCGGTGGATCGCCCAGGAGGTGGCGTGGCTGCGGCGAGGCCCCGAGGCACGGCGCACCAAGAGCAAGGCGCGCATCGATCGGGCCCGGAAGCTGATGGCGGAGAAGGGCTTCCAGCGGCCGAAAGTCGCGGGGCTGCAGGTGCTGGCGGCGCCACGGCTGGGGCACACGGTCATCGAGGCAGAGGGGATCGCGAAGTCCTTCGGGGAGCGGGGCGTGCTGAAGGGCGTGGACTTCCGGCTCCAGCGGGGCGAGCGGGTGGGGATCGTGGGGCCCAACGGCGTGGGCAAGACGACCTTCCTGCGCGTGCTGCTGGGCGAGCTGCAGCCGGATGGCGGGAAGCTCGTGATCGGCAAGAACACGAAGGTGGCGTACTACGACCAGACGCGGGCCGCGCTGGACCCCGAGCAGACGGTGTACGAGGCGGCCTCGCATGGCGAGGACTGGGTGGAGCTGGGCGACCAGAAGATCGCCCTGCGGGACTACCTGGAAGATCTGCTGTTCCCGGTGCCCATGCAGAAGCAGCGGGTGGCTGCGCTGTCGGGAGGCGAGCGCAACCGCCTGCTGCTGGCGCGACTCTTCCTGGAAGGCGCCAACGTGCTGGTGCTGGACGAGCCCACGAACGATCTGGACATCGTCACGCTGAACGTCCTGGAGGGGCTGCTGCTGAGCTTCACTGGGAGCGTGCTGCTGGTGACGCACGACCGGTACTTCCTGGACAAGGTGGCCACCTCCATCCTGGCCTTCGAGGGGAACGGGCGCGTCATCCGGTACGAGGGCAACTATGAGATGTACCGGCGCCTGAAGCAGCAAGCGGAGACGGCCCAGGCCGCAGCGGCGCCCACGTCCGCGCCGAAGAAGGAGTCCCCTCCCCCACCCTCGACAGATTCATCGAAGCCCGCGAGGAAGCCCGGGAAGCTCTCGTACAAGGAGCAGCGAGAGCTGGAGGGGATGGAGGCAGCGATCGAGGCGGCGGAGACGCGCAAGGCGGAGCTGGAGGCGAAGCTGGCGGACCCGGCCGTCTACAGCAGCTCAACGAAGGTGCCGGAGCTCCAGCGTGAGCTGGAGACAGCGACGTCCGAGGTGGACCGTCTGTACGCGCGCTGGCAGGAGCTCCAGAACCTCGTCAGCGGCTAATCTCTTGATTCCTCAAAGGAGATACTGGAAGGCATGATGCGCGGCCCTCAAAAAGCAGGCGGGATCCTGGTGCTCCTCACGGGCGCACTGGTGGTCGGACTCTGGTGGGCCAGCGTGCGGGAGGAGCCACTGCCCCCTGCCGCGTCCTCGCGGGAGGCAAGCCCGGCCAGTCCTGGGGACGGCGGGGGCGCCGAGGCCGCCCAGTTGGAGAAGGATGAATATGCGCGGAAGGCCCTGGAGACGCTGCGAGCGGCGGGCTTCACAGACCCGCTGCGGTACGATCCCGAGCGCTTCCACATCCAGATCCCCGACGCACAGGGCCAGCAGGCCCAGACGATCTTTCTTGGCAACCTCTATGAGGAGTACCGCGCCACTCCCCCCGAGCGGCGTGACCGGGTGCTCCGGAAGATCACGGCGATCGGCCGCGCACCCGAGTTCCCCATCAGCTACGCCGCGGCGCGCACGGCGTTGCTGCCCGCGGTGCGCCCGCGCACCTCCTTCTCGCTCCTCGAGATCCTTGATCTGGACAGCCCCCTCAACACCCCGAGGCCCACGGAGTGGCGCCCGCTGGGCGAGGTGCTCGCCGTCGCGATCGTGCTCGATACCCCGGACGCCATGAAGTACCTGGGGCAGCAGCATTTCCAGGAGTGGGGCGTCACGTTCGACGAGGCGCTCGGCGCCGCCATGGAGAACCTGCGGAGCCAAAGCTCCGAGCCCCTGATCCCGGTGGCGCCCGGCGTTTGCGCCTCTGCCTGGCGTGACAGCTACGCCGCGTCTCGCATGCTGCTGGACGAGGTGCTGCGCCGCTGCAAGGTGCGCGGCGATCCCGTGGTCTTCGTCCCCCACCGGGATCTGCTGCTCATCACCGGCTCGGAGGATGAAGACGGGCTGCTGCGGGCCGCGGAGATCGCCCAGGAGTCACTCCAGGCGCCGCGCCCGATAGACGGACGCGCTCTGCGCCGGACGCCCCAGGGATGGCGGCCCTTCCTGCCCTCGCCCCCCAGCAAGGCCTGGCTGGCCATGCGCAAGTTGGCGGTCTACAGCCAGGCGCGCGACTACGCCGATCAGCGCGATCAACTCCGCCAACACCACGAGCAGTTGGGGGTGGATCTCTTCGTCGCCGACTTCGTGCTCTCCGAGGATGAGCAGGGCCGTGTCGTCAGCCAGGCCGTCTGGGTCAAGGGCATCGACACGTTGCTGCCGCGCGTCGACCGGATCTTCTTCATGGACTCCGAGCTCGGCCCCGAGGCTCCCCCCGTGGCGGTGGTGCGCTGGGAAGCCGTGGAGCGCGACATGGGTGCCCAGCTGCTTCCTGTGGAGGGAGATTATCCCGTGCGCTACCGGCCCCAGAGCTTCCCCTCGCCCGAGCAGATCGCCCGCTGGAAGAAGGATCCAAGCGCCATGGACGTGCCCTCGCCGCTCCCGTGAGCCTACCCAGCGGGCTCTCCGCCAGGCCCATCCTGGGGAGTGTCTGGCGCCTCCCCCTCCACGGCCATGGAGAAGGGGTAGATCGAGCGGTGATGGATGTTCGAGTGATACACGGCCAGGTGGGGCTCACCCGCAATCAGGATGACGGCCTGCGTGGGTGGTGCGGTCTCGCTCTTGAACCACGCCTCCGCCTCTTGCCGCGTTGCGAAGGAAGCCACAGGTGGAGGGAGGCCCTCACGGACACGTGCGCCGAGGAAGTACTCCAGCACAGGGTGGGGAAAAAAGTGGCGGTGCTGCAGCTCGCGGTTGTAGACGAGCAGATGGTACTGGTCCGCAATCAAGATGTAGGCGGACGAGGGCGGCTCAGGGTGCTCCTTCAACCAGGTCTCCGCTTCCTCGCGTGAACCAAACGCCGCTACGACGAGGGGAGGATCGTCAGACACAAGGTGCTTCCGGTAGTCCTCGAAGGCATAGAGCTGACCTGTGGATTCGATGAACAGGAGAGCCTCAAACAGGACGTCCAGCACTTCCTGCTTCTCCTGTGCCGAAGCGTTTGAGCCAAGCTCCTCAAGGAACTTCATGGCTCCGGAGATGAGTTTGCGTGTGCTCATCGCGGCCCCCCAGCGACTTTCCCCTCTGGCTGGCTCGGGGTTCTTGCGAACATGGACCCGCTCCTCATAGCCTGACCAGCGCTTCGCCCAGCCTTGCGAAGCTCGCTGCGTCCATTCCACTGCGCTGCCACTGCCGAATCCGCTTCGCCCACTGCTCTCGGGTTTCTCGTGCCATCCGCTCCGCGTAGCGTGGTCACGCTCTCGGTGGCCGACGGTGCTCGTCGGACGGATACGGGGTTCTTTCTGACATGGACCTGCCCACCATAGCCTTTTCAGCGCCTCCTCCCGCTCAGTGGAGGTGGCGCTGGCCTCCCCCCATGCGCAGCATCACCACCGCCATGGCCCCAGCCACCAGATTGCCTCCGGGCGCCATGGCCTCATAAAGCTTCCGGTCGCGCTCCGGAGAGGGTGGCTCATGGTTGGCTTGTTCAACCAGCAGGCGCGAGCGCATGTCCGGCTCTTCGCCCTGCGCAAGCCCCAGGGCGAGCACCTCCCGCGCCTCGTCCTGCCGGCCGAGCGCCGCGAGCTGTCGGCCCAGGTGCAAGTGGAACCCGGTGACTCCCGGCGCCTCGCGGATCCCCCGGCGCGCGAGCTGCACCCTCTCCTCTGCGCTCAGATCCGGACTCTCGAGCTTGCGCAGGGAGGTGAAGGCCAGGTGGGGAATCCGCCCAGCGGCAATCCCCGCCGTCAACCAGCGCTCGGCGCGGCAGTGGAACCAGCCCGGGGCCAGTGCTTCGACTTCGTCGTACCAGGCCACCGCCTCGCTCGGGCGCTGGAGATAGAGCAGCGTGACGGCCCCGTCGTAGCGGGGCTCCGGCGCATGGGGATCGAGACGGCTGGCCTCGCTGAAGAGTGAGAGCGCCTCCTCGAAGTGACCCTCCTGCCCTCTCTCACGGCCGCGCTGGACCAGCGCCAAGGCACGTGCGAGGCCGATGCGATTGCGGCAGAAAGCGAACCGTAGGTTTCCCTCGATGACAGGCGGGAGCTCATCGAGCTCGAAGGATGCGCCCGAAAGATCGGCCACGACTCGATTGAGCGGCTCGCCGCGCCGGACAATGTCGGCGAGCTTCTTGAAGCGGCGCGCTCGTGCCCCCTGCCCCATGTGCTCCAGCACCGTGGCGTACTCCGCGGCGACGCTCGCGGCCTCGGCGCTCTGGCCGAGGTAGCGGTGCGCT
>Ga0190275_10001986_pt1 | contig 14895 bp, 7 predicted proteins | sample Popmic550T_FD_133745 | JGI IMG/M metagenome (GOLD analysis project Ga0190275, IMG submission 133745) | Populus adjacent soil microbial communities from riparian zone of Yellowstone River, Montana, USA - 550 T | ecosystem: Environmental > Terrestrial > Soil > Riparian zone > Trees stand | place... | reverse complement strand
CTCGGTGGGCTTGGCCTGCGCTGGCTTGGGCTCGGTTGCGGGCTCGCTCGGCATTGCAGTGGCCGTGGAAGGCGGCTTTTTCGCGGCAACCGGGGCCTTTTTGGGGCGCTCTTGAGGCGTCGGCGGGGCTGCTTCTTTCCCCGTTGGCGCTGGCAGACTGGCTGGGAGCGTCAGACTGAGCGTGGCGCGCATGCCCCCCTCGGACTCGCTAAACGCTGACGGCGCGAGACGGGTGCGCGCGCTTTCGTAACCTTCGAGCTTGGCGTTTACCGATAGCTCGCCCCTGGGCGGATCGTCGAGTGTCAGGTCGACCGGAGTCGTGCCTTTGTGCCCGCCGACGTTGACTGCCGCGCCTGGTGGCGTGCTCTCGACGCGCACAATCCACGGCACTTCGACGAGCTTGAGCTTGAGGTAACTCGGCTTCTTGCCGGGCGTGAGCGCATGACGCAGCTCGGCGTAACCCGGCGCGCGCACACGGACCTCGACCGGGACGTCGACCAGCAGCTCGACCGATAGGGGAGACTTGCCGCGGTTGTCTTCGCCAATGAACACGTCGGCCCCCTTGGGACTGGTGGCGATCTCGACGCTGACCTTGGCCGCGGCCACGCCGGCAGGTGTGGGATCACCCACCGGCGACGCGGCCGCATCCGGAACCGCCGCGACTTCTTCGACTGGCGGCTCTGCCGCAGCGGGCTGCGAGGGCGCTTCGGCGGCGGGCACCGGCACCACGGCAGGTGGCTCCTTGGCCTCACGGACGGACTCGTCCTGCTCGGCTACCACCTCCTCGGACGCGACGCTGCGCTCTTCGGGTGCGCCGCGCAGTGCGGCGATGGCGGCGATGGCGGCGAGCGCGGCGATCACCACGTAGGGCAAGTAGCTCTTGCGCGGCGTGTCGAGCAGCTGCGGGATGGACGTGGTGGAGGCCTTGGGGTCGGCCACGATGGGAGGCGGCGGCTCCGTGTCCGGCTCCTCGGCGTCGGCCGCGGCGCGCGCTCCGAGAATGGCAGGGTGCGTGCGCGGCAGCGGCGTGGCGTCGCTCCCTTGCGCCTCTTCGGAAGGGCGACCTGCGCGCGGCTCGAGACTGGGGTCGATGATCATCGACGGCAGCGAGGTCCTGGGCAGAGGTGTCGCTTCCCGGGCGACCGGCGCCGCCAATGCAGGCGCTGCGGGTGCGGGGACGACGGGAGCGGGAGACGTCGCCGACTCGCGGGCCGCCGGCGACGGAGCTGGCGGCACCGCGGAGACGCGCTCTTTGACGGCGTCGCGCTTCTGCTGCTCGGCCTGCTTTTTCTGCTCGCTCTCGAGCTTGCGTTCACGCTCGACTTCGTCTTGCCGCAGCCGCGCCTGCTCCGCCTTTTCTTGCGCCTCTTGCGCGGCCGACGCATCGGTGCCGCCTTCGGTCAGCGCGGCCGCCAAGAACTGCGTGGCCTGTCGAACGGCCGTGCGGTCTTCGGGAGGCGGCAGCTCGGCCGGGGGCAAGTCAGGAAAGAACGAGCCACCCTCGCTGGGAGGTGGCGCCGAGCTGATGGGCTCGGCACTCGTCGCCCCGTAACGCCCGACCTCGTAGGTGCCTTCTTCGGGCGCGTGCGAGTCGACGATGCGCTCGACCATCGCGCGGCTCTCGTTGTCCATCTTGATGAACTTGATGCCCATGCCTGCCGGGCTATCGGCGGTCGCGTCTCCTTCGATGCGTGTCCACACCACGCGACCGACGCCGCGGATCAACGCGGACTCGTCCTTGAGCTGAAACTGGAACTTCAGCAGCGTGCCCACGGACATCGGCTGGCTCGACTTGATGTAGATGCCGCCGCGCGACACGTCCTTGCTGTAGTGCTCGATGAACTCGTCCACGGTCGCGCTCTTGAAGCGGACCTTGAGCGAAACTGGGGCGCGCTTGTCCTTGCGCGTGTCGGCCATCCGATATCCTCCGCCCTTATCGCAGTTCCGTTGCCACCACGTGTAGGTCCGATGGGGGCACCATCGCGGTCGCTCTCAGAACGAACTGCGCTGCACTTACGCCGAGCCGCTACATGGTACCGGATCCCCCGAAATCAAAGCCACGTTCAGGCGCGTCGCTGCGTATCTTCACGCGCCGCTCTCCGCCCGAACTCGACTCGAGCTCGATGGACACCGCGGCCGGCACACGCGCGCCGGCACCCGCACGCCCCAGCAGCATGCCTGCCGTGCGCGTCTCGTCCTGCTCCACCACGGCCGCGCAGCGCACCGCGAATCCCCGCGCGAAAGCACGCGCCACCAGCGCGGGTAGCCAGCTCTGTCCATCGCCGTCGAACAGCTGGCCCGGCCCGGTGAACGCGTGCGCTTGCAGGCCCTCGTCCCCCGCCGGCTGGCTCGCGCCTGATGCCGCGTCGTCGGCCCCGCCTGCGAACGCGAGAGCGTGTCCGAGCAACGCCCCGAGCTGCGACCCGAGCTCGGCTTCGTCACGCAACCAATTGCCACACAGGTAGGGTCCTTCGCGCATCAGCGCAGGCCAGCTGGGCTGGGCCAGGGTCGGGGCGCCTCCGCGCTGCGCGAGCACCGGCCGCCACTCCGCAGCGAGCTCGGGCGCGACATCCAGCAGTGGGGCCAGCGCGAAGTTGCGCTGGCCCAGCTCGCGGTGCGGCACCTCGAGGCCCTCGCTGCGCACGGGGCCTTCGCTCCAGTGCAGCACGTCGATGTCGAGCGTGCGTGCCCCCCAGCGAAGACTGCGCTCTCGTCCGAGCAGAGCTTCGATGCGCTGCGTACAGGAGAGCAACTGCGACGCGTCGCCCGCGAAGTCGACGCGCACGGCCGCGTTGAGAAAGTCTGGCTGCGGAGGGCCGAGCGGCGGTGTCTCGTAGAGCTGCGAGCGCGCGAGCACACGACAGCCCGGCTGCGCTGCCAGCGCGCAGATTGCTGCGTCGAACAGCGCGCGTCGCGCACCGAGGTTGCCACCCAGCCCTAACACCGCCTGTGCCATACCGACCGAGGGCTAACATATTGCGACCCCGGACGCGCGTGTTAGACGGACTCGAACGTGCGCATTCCAGAAGATAAAACGCTGAGCGTGGCTGCGCTCAATCGCGCCGTGCGCCTGGGCCTCGAGCAGGACTGGGCCGACGTGGTGGTGGTTGGCGAGATCAGCGATCTCACGCGCGCCGCTTCGGGTCACGTGTACTTCACGCTCAACGACGAGAAACAAGCGGCGCAGGTGCGCATGGTGCTGTTCAAGAGCGACGCGCGGCGCACGCGCGCCAAGCTCGAGCACGGCGCGCGGGTCGCCGTGCGCGGCGGGCTCACCCTCTACGAGGCGCGCGGCACGTTCCAGTTTTTGGCGCGCACCGTGATGCCCGCCGGTGAGGGCGATCTCGCCGCGCAGATGCGCAAGCTGCTCGAGAAACTCACCGCCGAAGGCCTGACCGATCCCGCAAAAAAGCGCCCGCTTCCCCTGCTACCACGCTGTATCGGCCTGGTCACGAGCGAGCACGGTGCCGCACTGCACGACGTGCTGCGTGTAGCGCGCGCACGCTGTCCGGTGCGCATCGTCGTCGCGCACTGCCTGGTGCAAGGCAACGAAGCTCCGCGCTCCATCTTGCGTGCTCTGTCCGCGGTGCAAAACGTGCCCGGGCTGGATGTCGTCATCGTGGCGCGCGGTGGTGGCTCGGCCGAAGACTTGTGGGCTTTCAACGACGAGGCCGTGGCACGCGCCGTCGCTGCGTGTCGTGTGCCGGTGGTCTCCGCGATCGGGCACGAGATCGACACCACCCTGGTCGACTTCGTGGCCGACGTACGCGCGGCCACGCCCAGCAACGCGGCCGAGCTGGTGGTGCCGGCGCGGGTCGAGCTCGAGCGCAGGCTGGCCAACCTGGTGCGCATGTTGGCGCGTTGCACCGAGGCGCGCATCGGTCGCCAACGCCAGGCCTTGGCGCGTGCCACCACCAAGCTGCGCGATCCTCGTCGTCTGTTGAGCCGCACCGCGCAGCGGGTCGACGAGCTCGATGCCCGACTGGTGCGGGCCATCCACGCGCGCATGCAAGCGCTGCAGTTGTCGCTCGACGCGTCACGCCTGCGACTCTCGCCCCACGATCCACGCACACGTCTCGCGCGCCAGCGGGCCACCCTCGCCCGTCTGCGAGCGCGCGTCGAACTCAGCCCCAAGCGTTGGCTGTCGCCGCAACACGCCGTCGTCGAGCAGCTGCGCGCGCGGAGCCAGCGCGCCCTCGTCAAGCAGCTGGGCGAGCAGCGCCATCAGCTCGCCGCGCGTGTCACGGCCCTCGACGCGCTGTCGCCGTTGTCGGTGCTTGCGCGTGGCTACGGCATCGTCCTGTCCGAGCGGACGGGCCGCGCTCTCCTTTCGCCTGACGAGGCGCAGAAGGGCGACCGCCTGCGCATCAAGCTGCATGCAGGCGAGGTGCAGGCCGAGGTGATCGAGTAAGCTCGACGACCGATGACGGCAACGTATGGGATCCTGGGCTGGCCTGTCGAACACTCGCGCTCACCCGCGATGCACAGCGCGGCCTTTCGCGCGCGCGGGCTCGAGGCCAGTTACGCTTGTTTTCCAGTGCATCCCGACGACGTCGCCGACGCCGTACGCGGCCTCAAGGCGCTCGGCGTGCGCGGTGCCAACGTGACGGTGCCGCATAAAGAGACAGTCATCCGCTACCTCGACGCGGTCACCCCCGAGGCGCGCGCCATCGGAGCCGTCAACACCATCGTGCGCGAGATCGATCGCCTGGTCGGACACAATACCGACGCACCCGGCCTGGCGCGTTCGCTCGACGACGCTGGGGTCGAGCTGAGCGGTGCGCGTGTGCTGGTGCTCGGTGCGGGCGGCGCCTCGCGCGCCAGCGTGGTCGGCCTGGCGGGACGTGGCGCGAGTCGCATCGCCGTGGCGGCACGGCGACTCGAGCAAGCCGAGACGCTGGTGCGCGAGCTGTCGCCCATCTGCAGCCGGACGGTGCTGGTCCCCATCGAGCTCACCCGCGACGACCTCGCCAACGAACTGCGCGAGGCCACCCTGCTCGTTCAGAGCACCAGCGCAACACTCGCCAGCTCGCCCGACTCAGCCGGCTTCGCGGCGGCTCTCGCCATCGAGCTGATGCCCGAGAATGCCACGGTGGTCGACTTGGTGTACCGACCCCGTATGACCACGGTCCTGACGCGAGCCCACGAGCGAGGCCTCAATGTGGTCGATGGCCTCGGCATGTTGCTGCACCAGGGCGCACTCGCGTTCGAGCTCTGGACACACATGCCCGCCCCGCTCGAGGTCATGCGGACGGCTCTCGAGTTGCCCTGAACGGGGGCGTGACGCGAGCGGTCCGCGGCATCCCCTCGGCCCGGTCGCTTGCGGTGCCATGCTGTCAGGCCGAGGCTGCGGCGGCCCGCACTCGGGTGTCAATTTGTCAGCGCCCTGGTGGTGCAGCTGCCTCTCGCGCCCAAGCACCCGCAAAGATCACTGGCGTTTTCCTGGCCAGCTCTCGTTGGCACAGGCGCTGCAACAGTCCGGTTCGTGCGACGCCTATGGATGCCCTTTCTGATCTTTGCCCTCAGCCTCAGCGGCGTAGCCGTCGCGGCAGACGTGCTGGTCGTCACAGAGCGCGAGCAGCTCGACGGATTCGTCGATCAAGCCACGCGTGACCGCCTCGAAGAGCGGCTCGACGGCACACTCGGCTACATCGACCCGGCAGCGGTGCCGCTTCGGCTGCAACAGGGCAGTCAGGCGCAGGACTTCGGCGCGGACGAGCGCAGCGACCTGGCCGACGCGGTGCGCAGCGCGCTGCGCGTGTTCGACACTGCAGAGCAAAACTTGCTGCAGCACGCAGTTCGTGTGGACGGCGACCGCGCGACTGTGACGACGCGCATGGGTGACCCTGCTTACGAGCAGACCGTGATCTACGATCTGGTGCGCCGCGACGAGCGCTGGCTCGTGCGACGTGTGCGCACCCTGTAATCGTCTTCACGGGCGCGTACCCGCGCATAGACCGGTTTATCCAACCCGCGCAATTTGCTCTACGAATTGCGCAAAACCAGTTGCAGGGCAGTGATAATCGCGGCTCTTATAGAGTCGCTGGTGGCGGCTTCGGTCGCAGTCCCCCCTTATCTTTTGCCCTCCAGCCGAGGGACACCCCCGTGCGCAGTTCCATCCGTACCTTCGTGACTCTGAGTTGTCTGTTAGGTCTGGCTCACTCGGTCGCATGCGGCGACGACGCCCCTGCAGACGAAACGCCAGAGCTCGAGAACAAAGATCCACGCGATGCGGGGGGCGGCCCGAGTGTCGATGCGTCCGTGCGTCTCGACAGCGGTCGTGTGCCTCCGCTGGATGCGAAGGCACCGGTCGTGCGCGCCGATGGCGGCGGTGGAGAGCCCTCGCCCACGCATGCCGACTGGCGTCTGCCCACGCCCGGTGCGTGTGGCGACACCCCGCTGACGTTCGCTACCGAGCAAGGCACTGGCATCGGGCCTGACTGGACCGAAGGCGCCAAGGTGCCGATCACCGGCCTGCCCAATCGCTACGGTCTCGCCGCCGGTGAGCTCGACGCCTACGTCCGTACGGGTCGCGGCTACGCCACGTACAACTATCCCATCGGCGTCACCGGCTCGTGGCTACCGCACAAGCTGATGGAGACCGTGTTCACGGAGGATGAGAGCGGCAGCCCGCTGGCGGCGTTCAACTCCCTGTCCAAATACAAAGACCTCGACGACTTCGAAAAGTGGCTCGGGCTGAGTCCGTTTCCAGACTGCGACGGCAAGGGCGCGCAGAGCGTGCCTTACCCCAACGATCAGCGCCCCGCGTACCGCATGGGCTCTACGCGCAGCCCCTCGCCCGATGGCGATCGCATCACGTACAGCTGCGCGGGCTGTCACGCCTCGCGTCTGTTCGGGCGCAGCGTCCTCGGTCTGCAGAACCGCTTCTCGCGCGCCAACGTGGGCATCGATCAAGCCCGCACCACCCTGCAGGGCGTGCCGGTCGACATCTTGCGCCTGTTCTACAAGATGACCGACGGCGAAGCGCGCATCCTGACCCGGCTGCAGGAAGCGCTGAGCTACGTGCAGACGAAGAAGCCCGTGCTGCGCGGCCTCGACACCTCGCTCGCCCAGGTGGCACTCTCACTCGCCAAGCGCGACAAAGATCCGTACGCCACGCGCAACCCCAAGCTGGCCGAGACGCCGCGCCCCGATCCACTCAACGAGTACGCAGCCGATAGCAAGCCCGGCAACTGGTGGGTACTCAAGTACAAGAACCGCTGGTTGCTCGATGGCTCGGTGGTGTCTGGCAATCCGGTCTACACCAACATCATCTGGAACGAGATCGGTCGCGGTACCGACTTGCGCGAGCTCGAAGGCTGGCTCGACGCGAACCAAAAGACCGTCGACGAGCTGACGGCCGCGGTGTTTGCCGCGGAGCCCGTTCGTTACACCGAGTTCTTCCCGGCCGAGTCGCTGGACATGGAGTCCGCCAAGCGCGGCAAAGAGCTGTTCGACGCCAGCTGCGCCAGCTGCCACGGCACCTATCAGAAAGGCTGGGAACTGCCGCATGCGGCCTCGCTTCCGCTGGCCGACAGGCTCGCGACGGTCGAGGTGCGGTATCACGAGACCACGCCGGTGCACGACGTGGGCACGGACACGCTGCGCCTCAAGGGCATGGCGTCTCTGGTGCAGCTCAACGACCTGTCCATCTCCAAGAAGAGTGGCGTCGTGATCAAGGAGCAGACGGGCTACGTGCCGCCGCCGCTGGTCGGCATCTGGGCGCGCTTCCCTTACTTCCACAACAACTCAGCGCCCAACCTGTGCGCAGTCCTTACCAAGACGTCCGAGCGTCCCGCCACGTACTGGGCAGGCGAGCCAGCCGACCCAAAGGTCGACTTCGACGAAGCCTGCAACGGTTATCCGACAGGAGACAAGGTACCTGCCGAGTGGAAGAAGGACCCTGAAGGGTTGTTCGACTCGAAGGTGTCAGGACTCGGCAATCAGGGCCACGACGAGGGTGTCTTCCTGAAGGAAGGCGTCGAGATGTTCACGCCTGCGCAGAAGTCTGATCTAATTCGCTTTCTGCAGACTCTGTGATCCGTCTGTTCGTCTTCGCCTGATAGGCGGTGAGATCAGGGCGCTTGAGGCGGTGGACGTGCTCTTGACGCGGTGGACGTGAACAGGCCGGCTGCGCAGTGGGGGTGCTCGTCGAAACATCGGCGACAGGACCCCCTCCCACTCGCTGTCGAGCATCGCTGCGCGATGCGGTTGATATGCGCTCGATCAGGGACCTCCGGTCCCCCCGTCGCCGATTTTTCGACGAGCACCCCCACTGCTCCGCTAGCGTTCGGGGACTCCTGTCGGGCCTTTTGTTATGGGCTCGCAGCTTGCCTTCGGCATCCCGTAGCGGCGTGGCGTGTTTGAGCGTTCGAGCGTCTGAGCGTTCGAGCGTCTGAGCGTCTGAGCTGCTGAGCTGCTGAGCGTTCGAGCAGCTGAGCATCTGAGCATTCGAACGTCTGAGCGTTCGAACGAACACTCCCTCAACACAGAATAACCGAGTGCTCAAAGAACGAAAGAACGCGCTGCCGCGGGAAGCCGAGCGCAGACTCGCGCGCTCTCGATAGAAGCGCGCGCTGCCCCCCGCGGGATGCCGAGGGCAAGCTGCGAGCCCAAAACAAAAAAACAACATGGCCGCCGACCCCAACGCTAGCGGAGCAGTGGGCCTGTTCAAGTCCACCGTCTCGAGCGGTCGATACCCCGCCCAGCCGATCACACCCTCAAGACCACAACCTCAGTCGCAAGCGAAGCCGCAAGCGAAGCCGCGATTAACGCCGGAAGAGAAGCCACAAGAAGATAGCCAGAGTCATCGTACTGACAGCAGCGATAGACACCAGCCACAGAGGACGCTGCTCATTGCGAGGACTGCTCATCACCACAGTCTTCACGCAAGCTTCCAAGGAAGCCCCGGGAATATCGCTCTGTAAAGCCATGCGCAGTGCACCGATCGTCCGAAACCGATGATCCGGATCAGGCGACAAAGCAACGCGCAAAACCTCGTCCACGTAAGCCGGAACATCCACCCGCCGGTGATGAATCGACGAGAACGTCAGAGAGTTCCCCGTACGCCCCGCGCGGGTCAGGGCCCGCTGCGAGAACGGGGGCTCGCCCATCAGCAAGAAGTACAGAATGCAGCCCACCGAGAACACGTCGGCGCGTGCATCCACCCGGGGGCTCCCAATCGCTTGCTCGGGCGCCATGTAGTGCAGCGAGCCTACGGCCATGCCCTCGCGTGTGATCGGCGCCCCCGTGCGGCCCGTGTGCACGTAAGACTTGGACAGTCCGAAGTCGACCACCTTGGTGAGCACCTGCCCCTCGCGGTGCGAGACCACGATGTTGCGCGGCTTGAGATCGCGGTGCACGAGCCCGGCGCTGTGCACTGCATCGAGCGCCATGCACACCTGGTCGATGATGGCGTGCGCCTCTTGCCAGGTGAGCTTGCCGCGTGCGGCAACCTCGCGCGTCAGGTCGTGCCCGTACACGTGCTCCATCACCAAAAACGGGGCGCCGTTTTGATGGTGGCCAAAGTCATATAGCCGAGCGACGTGGTCGCTGCGCACGCGATGCAGCGCGCTGGCTTCGTTTCGGAAGCGGCGCTGGGCCTCGCGCAAGCGGCCGAGGTGCGCATGCATCAACTTGATGGCCACACTGACGTCACGCTTGGTGTCGTGCGCCGCGTAGACCGAACCCATGCCGCCGCGTCCCAGCAGCGCCATCAGCCGATAGCGATTGCCGATGATGGAGCCGATTTGCGGGCCGTCCGGGTCGGCATCGCGCCCAGACTTCTCGCCATGTGTGCCCTCATTGGGCGACGGGCTCGAAGAGGTGGTTGCGATGGACACTCCGACTCGATTAGCACTACGCCGGTCGCCGTAACAGTACGCAAATCGGAGGCCGCTCGCCGAGGACCTCTGTCAGCGACCCGTGGCGCCGTGCCGACGTGCCTCGCCCAGCGCCCAGAGCGGGAACACTTTGAGGTAATTGTCGTAGTGAATGGCGCATGTCTTGTTGAACATGCCGGCGATGTGTTCGGGCGGGTAGCTCCCGTCTTCGCTCTGCGCGCCGACCAAGAAACGCACGCCCGCGGCGACCGACGGCGAGTTTGCCCGCCCGGCGGCGAGCAGCCCGAGTAGAGCCCACGACGTCATCACTGCCTGCCCGCTGTCGGCGTGCACGTACTGGCGCCGGTAGTTGCTCTCGGCGGTCTCGCCCCAACCGCCGTCGGGCAACTGGTGCTGCTCGAGGAAGTTGACCGCCCGGACGATGCGCTCGTGCGAGGGACGGATCCCTGCGGCACGCAGCCCTTCGATGCCGAACCAGGTGCCGTAGGTGAAGCAGATGCCCCAGCAGCCCTCGAACGAGCCGTCGGGCCGCTGGCGTGAGAACAGATAATCACGCCCTCGCTCGAGTGCGCCCACGATGGCTTCGTCGCGATCGCCCGGGAAGGCCGCGCGATACTGAACCAGCGCGAGCATGACGGCGGCCGTGCACTCGACGTACGGGTAGTCGATCATGATGTCGCCAAACACGTTGGAGACGTTGAGCAGCTCGAGCCAGCTGGGTCCGCGAGCCGGCTCGTAGCTGGCCCAGCCGCCGCACGGCATCTGACTCCACAGCAAGTAGTCGGCGGCTGCTTGCAGTCGCGCGTGCGACATGGGCTCGGGCACCAGCTTGGCAAGCGAGAGCGCAGCCCGCAGGCCCTCGGCCGTACAGTCACTGACGATCCAGCCGTTGGCCTTGGCCGAGAAACCCCAGCCGCCACGGGTGGGGTCGCGGTACGACTCGCGGCGCAGCGGCAGGTCGTCCTGAACCTGATTGTCCTGGATGAAGTAGTGGGCGCGCTCGAGGGCCTCGGCGCTGTTCTCGGGCTCGCCCGTCGCCAGCATGGCCTGCACCGCGAACGCCGTGTCCCACAGCTGCGACGAGTGGTAGCCCTGCACCTTGGTGCCGTCCTCGGCCTTCCACAGGTACTCGGGGAAGTTGGCCGCGTGCTTCTTGAGCTCGGGGCCGTGCGGGCGCGCGTGGTGCCACACGAACAAGTGGTAGGCCTTGTTGACGGGCCCGAGGCAGACGTAGTTGGTGTTGCGGTCCTCGGCCTCGATCTGGTCGAGCACGAACGACAGGGCGCGCGCGCGCAGCGGCTGTACCGGCAGCGCCTCGTGCCCGAGCAGCACCTTGTTGATCGTCTTCATCACGTCGCTGACGGGCGTGTAGTCGTCGCTGGGCGCCACCAGGTTGCGACCCGTCTCCCACGCGATGGACTCGTACGGCTGGTCGTACAGCTCGCGGCGAATGGCGAGCACCGTGTCGTCGGCCGGCATCTGCACTCGCGCGCCGTACAGATACGACATGGGCAGGTAGACCATGCGCGCGTGGCACCACAGGCGCGACGGGTGAACCGGCAGCGCCTCGGGCAAGAGCCACAGCTCGGGCGGCACTGGATTGAGCCCGCGGTAGTCGTACACGTTGAGCAGCGCGAGGAAGAACTTGCCCCAGGATGCTGCGGCCAGCGGGCCGCCGTTGTCGTGGATGTAGTTGCGCGCGGAGACCATGTGCGGAGCGTCTGCAGACTCGCCCCACAGACGCATCGTCGTGTAGATGATGGTGCTGGTGAACAGGTAGCTGTGGCTCTCGATGTGCAGACCCCAGCCACCATCGTCGTTCTGGGTGTTGCGCAGGTACCGCAACATGTCGGCCACCACGTCGGCCGGGATGGGCAGGCGCGCGGCGTAGTGACTGCCGAGGTACTGCGGCACCATGAACAGCGGACCACCGTAGTCGCCCAGCCACGCGCCCGTCTCGGCCTGCGTACCATGCAGATACTCGAGTGCCTTTTCGATGGAGCGATCCAGCGCTCGCTCGCCGAGAAGCGCGAGACCTACCTCGGCGGCGTCGCCCGCGCCGAGCGCTTCCGTCGCGCGACGTGTTCCGTGTTGCACGACAGCTTCCATCTCTCTGCTCCTCGAGGTTTGGGCGCGCCGGGGGGTGCGCTCTCAGGCGGGACGGCGGCACGTAGACGCGAACGTACTAGGCGCGACGCTCTTCGACCGCAACCGGGCCCCACAGGGCGAAGTAACGTGCGCGCAAGACCGCGTCGTCGCTGACGTGACTGACGCACTCGGCGATCACCTGCTCGACCGCCTGCCGTGAGATCTTGACCTCTTCGCCGACCACGAACATCGCGTCGTTGCCACGCGCATGCACGAGCGTGAGCGCGGCCATCCAGAGCGGCAGCAAGCAGAACAAGCGCACGCCTTTTTCGGACGGCGGGATGGACAGCGCGTAGGTGAGTGCGTTGTCGAGCTTGGCGCGCGCCAGGTCGAACAGCGGCGACACCGCGTCGTGAGCCTGATCGCGCACGTCGCTGTCGGTGAGATTGTCGATGCCGATGCCGGCACGCTCGCAGGCGGCACGAGGCACGAACGACCAGCGACGGGCGCGGTCGTCGGTAACGTCCTTGAGGATGTTGACCAGCTGCAGGCCCGCGCCGAACGACTCGGCATGCTCGCGCAGATCGGCGAGCTTTCCGGGCGTGAGTTTCTCGCTCATGCACTCGGCGAACAGCTCGGTGAGCATGTGCCCGACCGTGCCCGCGACGTAGTAGCAATACCGCTCGAGGTCTTCGACCGTGTAGAGCGCGACGAAGCCGTCGTGCCCCGGCTCGCGGTGCGTGTACAGACTCATGCCGCGCGCCATCTCGGCGACCCAGCGACCCACGATGGCCTGCATACGCTCGGGCAACCGCGCGAACACCCGCATGACGCGCGGGAAGCTGCGCGCACACGACAGCTCGGCGTCGTCGCCTTCGATGTCTTCGAACATGGTGGCCAGCGCGCGCGCATCGGCCCGCTGCTCGAGCGTGGCCAAGAAGCTCGCGAACAGCGCGTCCTTGCGACCGCGCGGCACCGCCGGATGGTCTTCGATGGTGTCCGCGATGCGGCACAGCAGGTAGCCGCAGGTGACGGCGACCTCGAGGTCCCCGGGCAGCATGGCGATGGGCTTGCTGAAGGTGCGCGACACCGCGACCAGGCTCGCTTTGCAGAACGACCAGTCGTCGCCGTCGTGCGTGCGCACGGTCTCCGAGCGCGGGCGGGCGCGGCGCTTGTTTTCCCAGCCGGCCAGCGCGTCGACCACGTCGCAGCAGCGGTCCCAGGCTTCGGTGCTGCGCGCTTCACGCACCTCTTCGGACAATGTCTCGGACAGCAGCGTGACCAGATGCGGCACCGCGCGCTGCACGGCGCCCCAGTGCGGACCCGACACGGTCAACAGGGCCTGCATGGCGCGGGCGGTGAGCTCGGGCGGACCTGCACGCTCGTCGGTGCGCGCGTGCCACGTGCCGTCGATGTGTTGCGAGCTGCTGAGGAAACGAGCCGCACGTCGAAGCGCGGGGGAGGACGACTGCGCACCCACGGCGACCAGCGCGCGCATGGCGTGCACCGTGTTGCTGAGCGCGCCTTCCATCTCGGAGGCCGGCCAGCTGCCGTCTTTGCGCTGGGTGGTGATGAGGAAACGACGCGCTCGCTGCAGCGCCTCGTCGTAGCGCAGCGCACCCTCGTCGCCGTAGCGATCGCGGCAGGCGGCCAGCGCGCGGCAGGCCAGCTCGGTGGTGTGGTAGTCGGGGCCGGCGTGGGCTTCGGGCCACGGCGCGAACCCACCGCTCGCACGCTGACACGCGATGAGGTGACGCACGCCGTCCTCGAGGCGATCGATCGCCTCGCCCTCGTCGGGCGTGAGGATGCTGAGGATGAACGATGCGAAGTCGCTGGCGCGAATGACATGGGGCTCGGCGGCGTAGGCGCCGACCAGACGCGACATGCCGATGCGCGCCATGGGTCGCTTGGCCAGGCGCATGCGCGCCGCCATGCTGGTGCCCAGGTCGGCCGCATCGATGGCGGCGACGATGCGCGTGGCTCGGCGCATGAGCGCCCAGTCGGGTGCGTGCCCGATGCGCTCGTGCAGACGCTTGAGCTCGATGAGCAGCGCGTCGCCCGCGAGCGAGAGGGCTTCTTGCACGGTCGAGGAGCCCTCGACGAGCGGCGGCGTGGACTCGGCCAGCGTGATGGGCGGCGAGACCACACGCAGCTCGACCTGCGCACGGGTGGACGCGCGAAGCCCTGGCATGGGCAGCGGCAGCGGGCGATCGGACGTGCTCTTGACGCGGTAGACCTTGCGCCCTCGCGAGGGGGCCAGCGTGGCGGCGGGCCACTGCACCCACTCGCGATACGAAGCCACCGTGTTGCCGAACTCGCGGAAGCGCCGCGACTGACGCAGCTCGCGCACGCTGCTGCCAAACGCGCTGAGCGCGATGCGCGAGAACGTGAGCCCGAACGACGAGCGACTCGACTCGGCGCCCATGAGGATGCGCATGGTGCGCTCGCGCTCGGCGCGGTTGGTCTTCCACACGCGCCAGACCGCGCTGCGGATGTGGGCCGCGCTTTGGTCCTCACGCGAGAACACGTGGTACAGCGCGTTGGAGAGCAGCTCGGGCACGTAGCTGTCGCGCTCGCGCTGGCGCTGATAGTCGCGCAGCGGGGCGCCCGAGCCAGCCAGCTCGGCATCGAGAAAGCCGAGCGTCATGCCTGCCGCCGTGAGCGGGTGGAAGTGCCCCACCGCGTCACCAGCCAGCATGACGGGACCGCCGCCGTACACCGCGCGCGGTGCAAAACGATTGACGGCCCAGCCGACCGGTCCGCGCTCGAGCGCATCGCGGAACGACAGACGCAGGCGCTCGGGAATGACCGCTGCATACCCATCCCACAAGAACGCGGGATTGCGCCGGCTCGCGTCGAACGAGAGCGGCACGTCGAAGCAGCCGCGAATCAAGTCGGGACCGATGCGATAGAGCAAGACCGGCCCCGGTCCGCCGAGCACGACATGGCCGTACCCCTCGACAGG
>Ga0190275_10001985_pt1 | contig 14895 bp, 9 predicted proteins | sample Popmic550T_FD_133745 | JGI IMG/M metagenome (GOLD analysis project Ga0190275, IMG submission 133745) | Populus adjacent soil microbial communities from riparian zone of Yellowstone River, Montana, USA - 550 T | ecosystem: Environmental > Terrestrial > Soil > Riparian zone > Trees stand | place... | reverse complement strand
CTCGTTCGAGGCCGGTGGCGCCCGGGCCGAAGTGACGGGCCAGGGTCCCGGGGGCGTCGAGTCGCGCGCTCACGTCGAAGGGCCCTCGCTGACCGCGAACGCCGAGGTGGACGCGGACATCGGCCTGGACGGCATCGACGTGAGCCTCCAGGTGGACATCGACGCCACGGCGGTGGAGGCGGGTGCGGGCGCGACCAAGCGCGTTGAGTTCGAGATCGCCGGCGAGGAGTACGCGGTCGAGCTGGACCTCGAGGCGATGGGCAAGATCGGCGCGGACGGCCACCTCAACCTGGACCTGCATGTGGGCACGGACGGGCAGCTGTCCATCAACGCCTCGGCGAATGGCTTCGCGGGTGCGCAGGCCAGCCTCACCGGCTCCATCGAGCTGTCGCACGAGGGTGACACCCTGGCGTCGGCCAGCATCACCGCCAGCGCCAGCGCGGGCGTAAGCGGCGATGCGCACGCCAACATCGGCCTGAACGACGGCAACCTCGAGTTCGACGTGGGCGTCGAGGCCACCGCGGGACTCGGGCTGGGCGTGGAGATCGAGGGCTCCATCAACGCCGGTAACATCCTGGAGGCCGTGGGCGAGACGGCGGCGGCGGCGGGCGGCGAGATCCTGGAGAATGTGGCCGAGGGCGCCATCAACGCGGGCGACGCGGTGCTGGATGCGGCCGGTGACGTGTTCTCCAGCGCGGTGGATGGCCTGGGCAACGTGGTCGAGGACGTTGGCGATTTCTTCGGCCTCTAATTAAGCTCGCGCCATCTCTTTCCTCCTAAGGATCGATGGCCGTCTCCAAGCTTGCAGCATCCGCAGCGCGTCTCATGAAGCAGGGCCTCCTGAAAGAGGCGGCCCGTGAGTTCGAGAGCGCCCTCCAGCAGGATCCCAAAGACGCCGGTGCGCTGCTGGGCTTGGCCCGGCTGCGCCTGGCGCAACAGGACGATGAGGCCGCGCGCGGTGTGCTGCGCCGACTCATTGACTTGCACCCCACGCATCCCGAGGCCCTCAGCCACATGGCGAGGCTGGAGGCCCAGGACGGCAACGCGCGTGCGCTGGAGCTGTTGGCCTCGCTGGCCTCCCAGCCCAAGGCCGGCTTCTTCGAGGTGCTCAACCATGGCCGGGCGCTGCTGACGGCCGGCCAGCATGAGGCCGCGACCGCCGAGCTGGAGCGGGCCCTGCACCTGCAACCGGGCAATCCTCAAGTGCTCACCTACCTGGGCATGACGCTCCAGGCCCAGAAGCGCCTGGATCAGGCGCTGAAGCGTTACCAGGAGGCCGCCAAGGCCACCCGGACCGAGCACCTGCCCCTGCTCATGGCCTCGCGCGTCCAGGTGCTGCAGGGCCAGATCGGTGCGGCGCTGGTGAGCCTGCAGCAGGCCATCCTCCGCTCCCCCGAGGAGCCGATCCTCTACCGCGAGTTCGCGCTGCTCTCCCTGGCCGCTGGGGCGCCGGATGCGGCGATGCGTGCCGCCATTGAGCTGCGCCTGAAGCTGCCGAAGAGCGTGGACGCCGTCTACCTGCACGGGCTGGCCATGCTGGTGGCGGGGAAGAACGAGGACGCCGAGCGCATCCTGCGAGAGGCGCTCGAGCGTCTCCCGGGCTCCGCGGACGTGCGGCTGGCGCTGGCGAAGGTGCGGCGCCGGCAGGGCGATGACGCCGAGGCTCAGCGTTTGCTGGAGGAGGCCGTGAAGCTGGCGCCGGACGAGCCCGGGCCCGCCAATGATCTGGCCGTGCTGTTGATGTCGCGCCCAGGTGGCGCGGCCGCGGCGCGGGCCGTGCTGGAGCGGGCCCTGGCGGTGCACCCGGAGGATCCGGGCGTGAACCTCAACCTGGCCCTCGCGCTGGCGGACACCGAGGCAAAACGGGCACGCACACATGCCGAGCGGGCCCAGGCCAGCACGGATCCGAAGATCCGCGAGCAGGCGGACCGGCTGGTGGCGGCGCTCGGCTCGAAGGCGAAGTAGGAACGGGCAGCAGCTCCCACGGACTTGCCAGTGACGGGGACTCCCTCTGGGGAGCTACACTCCGGCTCACGAGGCAAGAGCATGGACCTGGAAGAGTTGCGCGCGTTTCTCGACGTCGCGGAGACGGGCTCGTTCCTGGCCGCCGCGGACTCCCTGGGCGTGTCGCGCACGACCTTGAGGCGCCGCGTTGAGGCGCTCGAGGCGCGGGCCGGCGTGCCGCTCCTCAAGAGCACCCGGCAGGGCATCGTCTTGACCGAGGCCGGCGAGGTGCTCGCCAGGCGCGGGCGGATCATGATGCAGGAGACGAGCGCGCTGTTGACGTCCATCCGAGAGGTGGGCCAGGCCCCCTCGGGGTTGCTGCGGGTGGTGATGCCCGTGGGACTGCCGCCGCACCTCCTCACGCCAATCTTCGGGCTGCTGCGGACCAGCTATCCGCTGTTGCGCGTCCACGCTCGCTTCGGCAATGATCCCCTGGGCGAGCCGCTGGAGGACGTGGACCTGGCGGTCCACTTCGGGGAGGACACGCCCAAGGGGCCGTGGCTCTCGCATGTGGTGCTGCGGGTGCACGAGGGGCTGATCGCCTCCCAGGAGTACCTGCGGCAGCGCGGAGTCCCCCGCTCCGTGGAGGAACTGCAAGGCCACGAGCTCTTCTCCTGGGAGGCGCCGGGAGACGATGGGCGCATCTGGCCCACGCTCCGAGGCACCTCGTTCACGGTCAAGCCATCGCTGATCGCGACGGACATCCACTTCATTCGCTCCTGCTGCATCGCTGGGATGGGCATTGGCTTTGTCCCCAGCATTGAGCTGCCGGATCCAGGCACTCCCGAGGGCCTGCTGGTGCCCGTGCTGGCCGATGTCGTCGGGCGTGAGCGCCCGGTCCGCATCAGCGTGCCCGAGTCCCTCTCGGAGATTCCCAAGATCAAGCTGGTGCTCGCGCACGTGCGCCGCTTCCTGGATCCGCTGTGACGGGCGCTGCCGTCACAAGGTCTTGAGGTACTCCACGAGCGCCCAGCGATCTTCCTCGGGGAGCGTCACGCCATACTCGTGCCCGCGGTTGGAGTTGCCGACCGCGCGGGTGTCGAGCACGAACGGCACCTGGCCGTCGCTGACGTAGCCCACCTTCCGAGGGTCGTACTCCCAGCGGCCGACGGAGAACACCCGGGGCCGCTCGGCGGGAGGCAGGAGCAAGTCATAGAGCGTGGGCACCGAGCCATTGTGGAGGTACGGAGAGGAGGCCCAGGCTCCATTGAGCGGGCGGGCCTTGTAGGACAGCAGCTCGGCCGTAGGGTTCTTGTCGCTGCTCTTCGTATGGTTGCCTTGCCTGGCTGTCTCTGTCTGCCCGTGGAGCCTGGCATTCGCGACGGCCTTCAGCGCCGCATCGGGATGTGCCGACACGGAGCGCGTGGCCAGGTCGCCCACCAGGGCGAGCGCGCTCACCTCTGCGCCGTACTTCTCTCCCTTGAGGGAGATGGCGCCCTCGAGCACTCCCGCCGGGACACGCGCCTCGACGATGTTCCTGGCGGTGGTCTCGTCGGTTCCCACGATGTCGATGCCTGTCATCATGGCGACGACGCTCCGCTTGGGATCATCGCGGTCGATGGACGCGTGACACGACAGGCAGTGCGTCCTGTACAGGGCCTCGCCTCGGGCCGCCCGCTGGCGATCGATGGGGGGCAGGAGCTCCTCCGGCCACTGCGGAGACTGCAGGCTTCGCAAGGTCTCCTCCATCGCGACCAGCTCGTTCGTCTCGATCGTCGAGGGATACCCTCTCCTGGCCTCCTGCTCCGTCTCGTAGTGCTTCACCTCGACATGCCCGAAGACCCCCACCACCTCGCCGGTATTGCGGCCGAGCGAGCCCGCGCCCGCGTTGGCCGAGAACCCCGTCCACTGCACGTAGTCGTGGCGCGGCGCATCCCACAGGAGTGGGAAGCTGGTGGGGGCATTGGGCTCGATGCTGTTCTTGGGATCGCTGGTGAATCGGATCGCCTGGTTGATGATCCGCCCGACCGCGTCGAGCCGGCCGAAGCCTTCCACCGTGGTGGAGCGATTGACGGCGTCGTAGTTCTCGAACCACTGCAGCGTCTGCGTGAGGCTCTGGCGCGCCGCCTCGAGACTGGCGCTGTCCTTGCCACCTCGCGGCACCGCGGCGGCAAAGCGCGCGAGCTTGGCGTCATCCGCCAGCGTGGCCGCCAGCGCCGCCTTCATGGCCCGGAGAAGACCGACGAAGTCGATGAGGGCCGGAGCGCCGTCGATGCGCATCGCCGTGCCGCGGTAGTTGATCTGCCCGGTATGGCAAGCCGCACACGTCAGGCCCACCTTGTCCTTGTGGCGGGCGAAGCCCACGGGGAGGGCGTCGGGGTTGTTCGGCGTCTTGTGCTGGGGGAGGAAGCGAAAGCGCGTCAGGTGCTCGGGGAGGATGAACGGCTTGTCGCTGTCGGCCTGCTCCAGGTGCACCAGGGTGTCGTAGGGCATGAGGACCGAGCCCTGATCGGCGTGGTAGTACCACAGGGTCTCGGGCGGGCCCCATCCCTGGTCCAGGTAGACGAGCCGGGTCGCACCGTCGCCATAGGCATCCGTCTCGAGCACGAGCCCTGCACGCTTGCCAAACCCTTCCAGCACCTCGCGGGCTCGTCCGAGGGGATCCGGCTTGCCGGGAGGGAACTCTCCCGTGGTCGCGCAGGCTGCCAGCAAGAGCAAGGGAACGACGAGGCAAGGGTGTCGACGCATGGCGCTCTCCTCCGTTGAAAGCCATGGCTGGGTAACACGCCCCTCCTGCGGGAAAAAATGACCATGATCGGCTCACCGGGTGTCCACATTCTGGCCACCTCAGCCGGCAGTCCGGGCTTGAAGCCAAGGTGGAAGCAGCGGACCGAACGTGTATAGCTTCCACAGCCTGCACGGACGGGCGGTGGCGCGCGCTCTCATGGATTGACCGGCCCCATGGACAACCTCACTCACGGACTGCTGGGCGTCGCCGTGGGTGCGCTGCGCCGGCCGGACACTCCCGGTGCCCCGCTGTCCGCCACGGACAAGGCCGTCCTGCTCGGGTGCGCCTTGGCCGCCGAGCTGCCGGACCTGGACAACCTGCTGCCCGCGGAGAACTCCGTCGTGCACGCGCTCCAGGCGCACCGGGGCCTCTCGCACGCCCTGGTGTTCACCCCCGTGGTCGCTCTGGCTGCTACCGCCGTGGCATGCCTCCTCTTCCGCACGGCCCGCACCGGGCCCGTGCTCCTCTACAGCCTGATCTCCGTCAACCTCGCGCACCTGCTGGCGGACCTGTGGACAGGCTGGGGCACGCGCGTGCTCCTTCCCTTCTCGGACCGGCGCTGGACGCTGGACTGGACCATGGTCGTGGATCCGTGGGTGACCCTCCCCCTGCTCGCAGGCGCGCTCTGGGCCTGGCGCCGCAGAGCCGTGTGGCGGCGGGCGCTACTCGTTGGGGCAGCCCTGTCGGCGGCCTACGTGGGACTGCGTGTCACGCTCCACACCACGCTGAGCCAGCGCGTGAGGGAGGCCTGGCCGGGTGCGGAGCGGGTGCAGGTGTTCCCCGCGTGGCTGTCGCTCACCACCTGGCGCTATGTGGCTCTCCTCCCGGGCGAGTACGTGGCCGGGACGATCTCCCTGGGCAGCCAGCCCCTCGAGCAACGCCGATGGCCGCGCCCCTCACCCGACACACTCCCGGAATCCCTGCGGCGCATTCCCACCGTACGCGAGGCACTCGCCTGGGCGCGCTTTCCCTTGGTAGCCACTGCTCCCCTTCCCGAGGGGAGCTCCGAGCTCCGCATTGGCGACCTGCGGTACCACCTGCGCGGCGAGCCGACCCTCCAATTCGTCCTGGAGATCAGCGCGGAGGGAGAACTGCGCGCCGCCCGCCTGGATCGGGGAGGAAGCGCGGGAGAGTTGCTGCGGCGCTGGCGTACCCAGCCCCGGTGAAATGGGACCAAGCCACGCAGGTGGAGCCAAACCGCCTCAAGACTGCTGAAGGTTCACTGTCTCTCGCAGAGGTGAACGCTCGTGCGGGCGGCGAGCAGCTGGATCGCGTTATAATGGGCCCATGAAGCCCTCCTGGGAGGAGTTCGTACAACTGAGAGCCCGCGTCGCAGCGCTGGATCCGCTCCTCGTTGAAGCATCTGACGAGGTTGATCGCACGCTCCTCGAGTGGGCAAGAACGCTCTCCCCCTTGGAGCGACTTTCTGCCGCCAGCCGTGCCTCCGAGGCACTGCACAGGTTCCAGCTTGAGCCAACACCCAAGGCAAGCTGATCTCCGAGCGCTGGTCGAGGCGCTGGTCGGGGCTGGTGTGGAGTTCATCGTGGTGGGTGGAGGAGCAGCCGTGCTTCAGGGCGCGCCCACCACGACCCTGGACCTGGACATTGTCCATCGCAGGCTCCGCCCCGACGCATCGCTCCTCATGGGGCAAGGGCAGATCCGCCTCTCTACGGATCTGGGTCCCCTCGATCCCTTGTGCCGACTCCACGACGGAAGAGGCTACGAAGAGCTCCTCGTCCACTCCGAGGTGGTAACCGACGGCCAGATCCAGATTCGCGTCATCGACCTGCCCACCCTCATTGAGATCAAGTCGACGACCGGTCGCAGCAAGGACAAGTTGATCGTCCCTGTACTCTTGGCCCTCCTCGCGGAGCGTACCTCAGAGCCGGGCCGCGAACCGAAGTGACCTGAGCGCAACTGGAGCCCAGAACGTCAGGACTCCTTGGCCGGCACAGTGGTGCCGTGCTTGCGCCGCCACCGCTCCACCAGCAGCAGCAGCGCCGGGAAGCCCAGCAGCACGATGACGATGTTCACCCCGAAGCCCAGGTTCGCCACGTTGCCAATGGAGTTGAGGCCCGGGTGCTGCGCGATGGCCAGCGCCAGGAAGCCAATGGCGCTCGTCAGCAAGCCGCCTGTGATGGCGCGCCCCGTCTCCGCGTACACCGAGATGAAGTCACTGTCCGGCTCGGACAGGCGCTGGATGAGGTGCACGCCCGCATCCACCGTCGTGCCCACCAGCACCGGCAGCACCACCAGGTTCAGGTAGTTGAACTGGATGCCCAGCAGCGCCATCAGCCCCACCAGCCCGGCGATGGACAGCAGCGTCGGCAGCATGCAGATGAGCGCCGTGCGCAGCCGCCCCAGCGTGATCCACATGGCCACCAGCACCGAGAGAATGGCCGCGCCCAGGATCCGTGGGCCCTCCTTGGCCACCATGTCCAGGATGTCCGCGACGATGAGCGCCTCGCCCGCGGCCGACACCTGCGTGCCATCCGTGAGCTGCATCCCTCGCACCTCCTTGGTGAAGCGCCGCGTCCCGTACCCGTCCGCCAGGTTGATCGCCGCGTACACCAGCACCACACCGCCCTTGTCCCCCTCCAGGCCCTCGAACTCCCGCCGCACCATCTCCGGCAGATCCTTGCGCTCGAAGGTGCTCGCCCGCGCCATCTTCAGCGCGCGCTCCAGGTTGGCCTTCACGTCCTTGGGAAGGCGGTCCGGATCCAGCTTCTCCAGCCGCGCGCGGATCGCCTCCAGCACGGAGGCCTTCTCCTGCTGCTGGTCGGGCACCAGGTCCTCCAGCGAGCCGACAAAGTCGATGGTCGAGTCCTTGCCGCGCTCGGCCTTGCGCTCCTTGAGCTGGCGCACCACCTGACGCTCCATCTCCCGCGAGTCCGTGAGCACCACCACCGGGGACTGCGAGTACCCCAGGATTCTGTCCATGCGCCGATCCAGCCGCACGGACGGCAGCGCCGTGGCCTCCAGCTTGGACCCGTCGTAGTTGAAGCTGACGTTCCCGGCCTGGCTGATGAGCGCCACCAGCGCCACGCCGATGACGAGGGCCACCCCGCGGTAGCTGCGCGGCAGCCAGCGCGCCAGCATCGCCAGGGGGCCGGCCGAGCCCACGTGCGCGCGCGGCGTCCAGCCCCAGCGCGCCGCCAGCCCCAGCAGCGCCGGCAGGATGAGCACGTAGGACGCGATGCTCACCACCATGCCCACCGCGGCGATGATGCCGAACTCGTGGAAGGCGGCGAACTCGGAGAGGGAGAGGCTGAGGAAGGTGAGCGCGGCCACCACCGCGGCGATGAGCGCGGAGAAGCCCGTGTGGCTGAAGGCATCCCGCACCGCCTCCAGCGAGTCCTTCCCCTCCGAGCGCAGCGCGGTGTAGCGCCCCAGCAGGTGGATGCCGTGCTCCACGCCCAGGCCGCCCAGCACCGCCCCCAGGAAGCCCGTCAGGAGATTCACCTGCCCGTAGACCAGCCCCACGAAGCCGTACGTGAACGCCAGGCCCGCGATCACCGGCCCCAGCGTGAGGAACACGCTCAGCGCGCTGCGGAAGTGGAACACCAGGTAGAGGATGAGCAGCACCAGGGCAATGGACGAGGCGCGCGCCAGATCATTGGTGATGAGCACCTGGTGATCGATCTTCTTCTTGAAGGTGCCCGAGAGCGCCGTCTGGAAGCCCGGCCCATACTTCGACAGGTCCTCCTTCGACAGGAAGTCCTCCACCTGGGCCACCACCTTCTTGGCGTAGCCCAGGTCAGCGCTGGTGCCCTTGGGCTTGAGCATGAGCACCACCAGGCGCTCCTCCGGATCCAGGTAGTAGGGCTCCTTCCCCTTCGACAGCCGCTCGCTCGCACGGCCGAGGTACTTCTGCTCGATGTCGGTGAAATCGATGGAGGGCGGCGGCGCATCATCCAGCTGGACGAAGAGCGGGTTGGCCTGTTGCTTCTCCCAGGCGATGCGCGCGTCGATGCGCTGCTGAATGGTCTCCAGGTCCGGCAGCTCCACATAGTAGAGCGAGCGCTCCTCGAAGAAGGCGTTGGGCCGCTGGTAGTGGACGTAGCGGACCTCCGGCAGCTGGCCGAGCTTGGGCGCCATGTCGTCGGCGAACTGCTTGAGCTTGTCCGGCTCCGCGTTCATGCCCACGACGACCAGGTAGCCCTGCCCGCCAAAGCGCTTGCGCAGCTTCTCCAGGTCCTGGACGCTGGGGAAGGACTTGGGCAGCAGGCCCACCAGGTCCGAGCTGAGCGACAGCTTGCGCGCGAAGAAGCCGCCGAGCACCACCAGCACCAGGGCCACTGCCAGCGCCTGCCAGGGCTTGCGGTGGTTGCGTGCGGCCAGCGCCCCCATCGCCTTCTCCATCCGCTGCCCCAACCCGATGTCGCTCATGTGCCTGCTCTTGTGTCCAAAAGTCCGCGATTGAAGCCGCCCACCATGGCGAGGGCCCTGGCGAGAGTCAATGAATCGCCGGGGGGCGGCCGGGCAGACATGGGGAAGCTGGGCTTCTTGCACCCAGTCCCCCTGACAGACCCCTGAGAGGCATGGTTTCTTCCCTGCCCCCATGCCGAAGCCACGCCTCAGGCTCCGGTCCGTGCTGCTCGCCGGGCTGGTCCTCCTCGGAGTCGCCTACATGCTGCGCCCTGCTCCCCCCCGGGGCCGCCCCGCGGATCCTCCGTACCTCACCTACTTCCTCGTGGACGGCCTGTCCCAGGAGGTGTTCCAGCGAGAGCTGGCGGCGGGAAACCTGCCGAACATGGCCCGCCTCATCTCCGAGGGGCTGTATGTGGAGGATGGCATCGCCGCCTTCCCGACCATGACGGGCTACGGCTTCTATCCCTTCATCACCGGGCAGGACGCGGTGCGCAGCGGCGTGCTGGGCCTGCGCTGGTTCAAGCGCGAGGCGAAGGAAGGCAACTTCCGCGCCTACGTGGGGCGCACCAACGTGATGATGAATGAGGACTTTGTCTCCGAGCCGCCCACGCTCTTCGAGTGCTTCCCAGGGCAGCACACCTTCTCGGTGAACAGCTACGCCAACCGCGGAGTGGTGCGCAACGAGAAGCTCGGCTGGGGCTTCAGCATGGCGAAGTACCAGGAGAAGTCCGCCGTGGTGCGCTTCCTGGCGGGCACTCCGTGGCTGGGCCCACGCCTGCTGCCGAACTGGTACGGGGCCGAGACGCAGGTGCTGGAGCTGGCGCTGGAGGACCTGGCCAGCCAGCCCAAGGTGCAGTGGATCACCTTCGCCAGCCCGGATGGGCGCAACCACATCGTCGGCACGGATGACACGTACGTGAAGCTGGTGCGGCACATCGACTCCCTCATCGGCCGCTACCGCGAGGAGAGCCGGCGCCTGGGCCAGGAGGAGCAGCGGGTGTACGCCGTCATCTCGGACCATGGCGTCACCGACGTGCACAAGAACGTGGACCTGCGGCAGGCCCTGGGCACCGCGGGGCTGCGCGCCTGGCGCGGCGAGGCCACCCACCTGCGCCAGAGCAGGCTGGACGATCCGATCTCCACCTGGGCGGACGTGGACGTCATCCTCGCGGTGAACGGCAACGCGATGAACTACGTGTACCTGCGCAACCCGGGCTCCTCGGGCGAGGAGGCGTGGCGGACGCAGCCCGAGCCGGGCACCGCCTTCCAGCTTCCCCGGCACCAGGGCGGCGAGCCGGTGGATGTGGTGAAGGTGCTGCGTGAGGCCGAGGGTGTGGAGCTCGTGGTGATGCGCGCCGATGCCGCTGGGCAGGTCCGCCTCTTCTCGCGCACGGGTGAGGGACGCATCACCTCCAGTGAAGGGGGGCTCGCCTATGCCTGCGAGGGAGAGGATCCGCTGGGCTACGCACAGGGCGAGGCCAGCCGGGTGCTGTGTGATGGGAGGGCGCGCGGCGATCGCGAGTGGCTGAAGGCCACCCATACTCTGGGCTTTCCGGACGCCGTGGTGCGGCTGCACCGGCTGATGACGGCTCCGGATGTGGCGGATCTGGTGGTGACGGCAGCGCTCGGCTACGACCTGGCGGCCGACTACGAGCTCGTGGTGGGCAACTACCGGGGCGGCCACGGCGGCCTGCGTGCGGATCAGCTCCGGGTGCCCTACATCCTCGGAGGTCCCGGCGTGCCGAAGGGCCAGCGCCTGGCGACGGCCCGGGCCGAGGACGTCGGGGCGACGGTGCTGCGCCTGGCCGGCTGCCCGCCTGCCAGCCCGCGAGGGGGCGAGGACTTGCTCCCTGCGGTGGCATCTCCCGCTCCCCCCTGAGCAGGCGAACGGGCAGTCGGCCCTGTCCACTCGGGCGCAGCGTGGCCAGTTTGCGGCGCGACAGGACGCGTGCTTCGCGCGTCCTAGGGGGAGCCGCCATCCTCCGTGCCGCTGGGGCACGAGGGCGCTGGCGAAGCCGCGACCATGGCCTCGGATCCGACAACGACAGGCTGGAGGGGGCGCCTGGAGCAACGGCTCGGCCGGCTGGCCGACTACAACTATCGGCACCCCGCGCGGGCGCTGGCGATCGCCGTGGCGCTCAGTCTCCTGGGCGTCTTCTTCGCACGCGGACTGTCGCTCGATGCCAACCTGGTGAGCCTGCTCCCTCGCTCCTTCCAGAGCGTGCAGGATCTGCAAGAGCTGGAAGAGCGCTTTGGCGGGCTCGGCTGGGTGGCCGTGGTAGGCGAGGGCGCGGATCCGGAGGCGCTGCGCCGCTTCGCCGATGACCTGGCGCCTCAGCTGGCGGCGCTGCCCGACATCCGCTTCGTGGAGGCGAAGCGCCCCGGCCCGTTCTTCCAGGACCACGCGCTCTACTTCCTGTCCCTGGAGGATCTCACGCAGGTGGAGCAGCGCATCGAGTCGCGCCTCACCTGGGAGAAGCAGCGCGCCAACCCGCTCTTCGTCCCGCTGGTGGACGAGCCGGCCCCCTCGCTGGACTTCTCGGACCTGGAGGCGAAGTACGGCGCGGGCAGCGTGCGCCGGCTCTCGGGCCCGGGCGGGGAGTACTACCTGGATCCCGTCGCGCGCCGCGTGGTGGTGCTGGCCAAGCCCGAGGGCATCTCCGCGGACCTGGACTTCTCCCGGCACGTCGTCACCCAGGTGGAGGACCTGCTGGCCTCGCAGGATCTGTCGAAGTACGGGCCGGACTTCCGCACGGCCATCACCGGCACCTTCCAGAAGAAGCTGGATCAGCAGCAGCAGATCGGCCGGGACATCATGGTGTCCTCGGCGGTGGCGGGCGTGCTGCTGCTGCTCTACCTCTTCCTCCACTTCCGCAGCGCCCTGGCCGTCGCGGTCGTGCTGGCCCCGGTGCTCATGGGGCTGGCGTGGACGTACGGGCTGGTGGGGGTGGCCTATGGGCGGGTGAACCTCCTGACGGGCTTCCTGGGCGCCATCCTCGGAGGCTTGGGCATCGAGCACGGCATCCACCTGCTGGGGCGCTACCTGTACCTGCGCGGCCAGAAGTGGCAGGCGGAGGAGGCCACGCGCGAGGCCTTCACCCACACGGGGAGCGCGGCGCTCACCTCCGCGCTGGTGGCGGCGCTCACCTTCTTCCTGCTGGGCACCTCGAACTTCCGCGCGTTCCGTGAGTTCGGCGTGATTGCCGGCGTCGGCATGCTGCTCATGGTGCTGGCGTACGTGCTGGTGCTACCGGCGGTGCTGGGGCTGGCGGCCCGGCTGGGGTGGAAGCCCGGGCCCTCGGCCACCTCGCACCAGCGCTCCCCGCTGGGCCGCGTGCTGGTGCGCTTGCACCGTCCCCTCACCGTGGTGTCAGCGGTGGTGCTCGCGCTGCTGGTGGCGAATGTGGGGCGCGTGCGCTTTGACTTCAACTTCGGCTCGCTGGCGGATCAGCACCTGCCCTCGTTCGTCCTGGACCGGCAGGTGACGCAGCTCATCGGCTACTCGCAGTCTCCGCTGGTGGTGATCACCCGCAGCCCCGCCGAGGAGCACGCGGTGGTGGAGCAGCTGCGCGCGAGCCAGGAGCGCCTGGGAGAGCGCTCCACGGTGGACTTCGTGGCCTCGCTGGAGACGCTGGCGCCCCCGGAGCAGTCCCGGAAGCAGGAGGTGCTGCGCCGCCTCCAGACGCTGCTGGAGGATGTCCCCGAGGGGCAGCTCGACGAGGAGCAGCGGCAGCAGCTCGCGGAGCTGCGCAAGGCGGCGAGAGCCAGCCCCTTCACCCTCGAGGAGCTGCCGGCCTCGGTGCGCAGGCAGTTCGAGGACATGAACGGGCAGAGCCACTTCGTGCTGGTGTACCCGCGCGTGAGCCTGGACGACGGGCAGGCCATCCGAGCGCTGGCGCGAGAGGTGCGCGGGGTGAAGCCGCCCGGGGGTGGACGCATCAGCGTGGCGGGCGAGCCCATGGTGCTCGCGGACATCCTGGACATGGTGACGCGCGAGACGCCGTTCATTCTCGGGGGCTCCCTGGTGGCGGTGCTGCTGGCCATGTGGGTGACACTGGGCAGCTTGCGGCTGGCGCTGCTGTGCCTGACGCCCACGGTGGTGTCGCTGCTGGCGCTTGCGGGGCTGATGCCGCTGCTGAAGGTGGAGTTCAACTACCTCAACATCCTCGTCATCCCCGTGCTCATCGGGACGACGGTGGATGCAGGAGTCCACCTGCTCACGCAGCTCGTGTCGCCAGAGAGTGACTTCGTCTCGGTGTACTCGGAGACGGGCTGGGCCATTGCGGGGGGCCTGCTCACGAGCGCCATGGGCTTCGGCGCGCTCTTCCTGGCAAACCATCCGGGTCTCAACTCGATTGGAGCACTGGCCAACCTGGGCTTCGGAGTGAACCTGCTTGTCATGCTGGTGGCCTTCCCGGCGCTGCTGCTGACGCTCTCGGAGCGGCGGCGCCGCAAGCTGCTCCGGCGGCAGGTCCAGGCCCAGGATGCGGCGAGCCCTCCGCCCCACTCCGGCCCCAGTCAGCAACCGCTCCCTGGCAAGGGCTGACAGGCGCAGGAGCGTACCGCCCGCGGGGCGTGCTGCCTGCCGAGCGAACCCTGCAGATGGGCTCTGTGCTGCCCACGTTCCCGGCCAGTAGCAGCACGGACACGGACAGAGGGAGAACACCATGAAGAACACGAAGAAGTTCCTGGCCGCCGGTCTGCTCGCGGGCGCGCTGACTTTCATCGGCTGCAAGTCGGACTCGTCTGCGGAGCGGACGGAGGGCACCCCCGACACCACTCAGACGACGCCTTCCACGGGCACTCCGGGCGAAGGCTCGACCACCGAGGGCACCTCCACGGGCACGGAGACGCCCCCCCCCGGCACGGGCGGCTCCGGCGAGAGCGACATCAGCAAGACGAAGCAGTCGGACGACAACCTCCGCATGCCGGAAGAGGATCCGCTGCGGACTCCGGAGAACGAGAGCATCCGCGACGCCGAGAAAGAGTCCGAGCCGGGCGTCCATGACGAGCCGGGCACGGGCGGCGCCGGCTTCGGCAACGATGCGTTGGAGCCCACCGAGGACAACCTGAACGAGGGCGGGAACGTCGACGACATGTTCCGCGTCCCGGACTCGCCGGCGGACACGACACCTGAGGACGGGCTGACGGAGGACACCCAGCTCCCCGAGGGTGCACGCTAGCTGGCACCTCGTCGCAAGCATGGACTCAGGCAGCGCCCACGCACCGCGTGGGCGTTGCTGTTTCGGCGCCTGGGGAACAGGCCTCCTTCTCCCTCCCATCACCGCAGAGGGCATCACGCGGCGCATCAACGCCTCGCGCCACGGCACTGGAGTCTCGACAGGACCCGGCGCCGGTGGCCAACCTGAGGGCGCACGGTTACCCCCAATACCCCCATGAAACAGTACGAGAAGAAGTACGACGCGAACGGCCGCCCCTACCTCGAGACGTCCCTGCCGGGGCTGGTGCTCACCCGACTCCCGCTGCTCAACAAGGTCACCTCCTTCTCCTGGGAGGAGCGCAATGAGTTCGGGCTCATGGGCGTGCTGCCCACCCATGTCTCTACGCTGGACGAGCAGGTCGAGCGCTCCTATGCGAACTTCAAGAGCTTCCGCTCGGATTTGGAGAAGCATGTCTTCCTGCGCGCGCTGCAGGACCGGAGCGAGGTGCTCTTCTACGCGCTGATCGATCGGCACATCGAGGAGATGATGCCCATCATCTACACGCCCACGGTGGCGCAGGCGGTGGAGCAGTTCAGCCGCATCTACCGCTACCCGCGTGGCCTGGTGGTG
>Ga0190275_10001984_pt1 | contig 14896 bp, 10 predicted proteins | sample Popmic550T_FD_133745 | JGI IMG/M metagenome (GOLD analysis project Ga0190275, IMG submission 133745) | Populus adjacent soil microbial communities from riparian zone of Yellowstone River, Montana, USA - 550 T | ecosystem: Environmental > Terrestrial > Soil > Riparian zone > Trees stand | place... | reverse complement strand
GCCGACTACTCTGCATCGCTCTGATAGCGCAAGCGCCCGGTGTTTGTCAGAAACCGGTCACGGGTGGGGAAAGCGCGACGTCAGAAGCGCGCTTGCTGGGAGGCAAGGCCAAAATTGGTCCTGATGACACTTTGAAAATCGAGGTGTTTCATGGGGACGAATTATCGAAAACATGGCGCGTCAATTCGGCCGGCGATCTGAATCTGCCTCTTGTTGGCAAAGTCAAAGCAGCCGGGTTAACCGTCGAAGAACTTGAGACTAACCTCGCAAAGCTCCTCGAAAAATACATCAATGAACCCCGCGTCTCAATTTTTATGACTGAATCGCGCAGTCAACCGGTGACCGTACTCGGCGCTGTGGCGCAACCGGGGCGTCTGCAGATCAAAGGCGAGCAAAACACCCTTTTCAACTTGGTGAACGAAGCGGGTGGCCCAAAGGATGCCGGAGCGACATTGACGGTCACACGTCCAATGGAACAAGGACAAATTCCACTGGACAACGCTAAAACGACGCCAGACAGCCTCTATTCGGTGGCGAAAATCCCGGTTAGTGAGGTTATGAGCGGACAGGGACGCGCCGCCAATCTCGAGATCAGGCCGCGCGATGTTGTCACCGTGGACCAGAAGCAGCCCCGCCTGGTCTATGTAATCGGGGAAGTAGTCCGTCCTGGCTCCGTCGAACTCGTCAACTCGGACACGGTATCGATCACGAAGGTGCTGGCGGCAGCCGGGGGAAAGACCAAAACGGCATTGGCGAGCAAGTCGCTGATCCGTCATATTGGAGCGCCCGCGGACGGCGCAGCGAAAATCAACCTTGACGAGATCATGTCCGGCAAAGCTTCCGATCTTGAGCTGTCGGAAGGGGATGTTCTTGTCGTTCCCTCGAACCAGCTGATGCAATATCTAACAACGGTATCTATGGTGGCGGTCAACGCTGGTATATTCGCGGGATTTCAAGTACTCGCTCGTTACTAGACATTCCATCTAACACTAACCCTACTTCAAACCAGAAGGCTCCAGCTATGCTCATTTCCCGCACACCGATGCGGATCTCCATCGGTGGTGGTGGTACCGACTTGCCGTCGTACTACCGCCGCTATGGTGGATGCGTGATCTCCGCCGCGATCAATCGATATATCTTCATTGCGATTAATCGTATTTTTACTAATGACTACGTTCTGAAGTACTCCTCGCAGGAGCGCGTCGATTCCATCGACGACATCGAGCATCCGATTTTTAGGGAAGCTTTGAAAATGCATTCGCTCTCTCCTGGATACGAGATATGCAGCTTGGCGGATATTCCGGCGGGCACTGGCCTAGGATCCTCCGGCGCATTCACCGTCGGCTTGTTGCGAGCGATTCACGCAGCCCGCTGCGAGTATGTTTCTGCGCGGGAAGTAGCAGAGGAAGCTTGCCATATCGAGATTGATCGTATAGGACAGTCCATCGGCAAACAGGATCAATACATCGCGGCCTTCGGTGGCCTGACTTGTTTCGATTTCCGCGAGGATGGACACATCACCGTCTCCAAACTCAAGATCTCTCCGGAGACAATGAGCGATCTCTCGGATCACTTGCTGATGTTCTTCACCGGTTACTCCCGTAGCGCGAATGCGCTTCTCGAAGACCAGAAGAAACGCACTGACAGCAGTGATGCCAGCATGATTGAAGGTCTGCATCAAACGAAGCAACTTGGCTACGAGATCAAGGCGGCTCTTGAAGCAGGCAATGCCGTCCATTTCGGCGAGCTTATGCACGAACACTGGCTGCGCAAGCGAGCGAGATCTTCCGGCATGACGAATGAGTGCATTGACCATTGGTACAAAGTCGGCATGGCGAACGGCGCTCTGGGCGGGAAGTTGATTGGGGCTGGAGGCGGCGGATTCCTCATGTTCTACACGCTCGATCCCGCGCAATTGCGGCGGGCCATGGCGCAGCAGAACCTTCAGGAAGTCAGGTTCAAGTTCGACCATGATGGATCGACCATCATCTGCCGTGATTGATAGACAGTGCGTGATCCTTGCCGGCGGACTCGGGCAGCGGATGCGTCCGTTGACCGAAACTGTTCCCAAGACTCTTTTGACCGTTAATGGAAGACCGTTTGCTGACTACCAGCTCGCGTGGTTGGCGAGGCAGGGGATCACTGATGTGGTTTACAGCATTGCCCATTTCGGATCAATGGTACGAGACTTCGTTGGAGATGGTTCTCGGTGGGGCTTGCGAGTTCGCTACGTCGATGAAGGCGACACGCTGCTTGGAACCGCAGGCGCTTTGCGGCTGGCGTCCGATCGTGATGAGCTCAACGAACACTTTTGTGTTCTTTATGGCGATTCGTACCTTCGAATGGATGTCCGGGAGGCGTGGCGCGCTTACGAACTCTCGGGGAAGCCGGCATTGATGACCGTGCTCAGAAACGAAGGCCAGTGGGACGTCAGCAACGTCGATTTTCGAGACGGCGAGCAGGTGTTTTACGACAAAAGACCGGGACCGCACCGTGATTCGATGCGCTATATCGACTACGGCTTGTCGATTGTTGGGCGGACTGCAGTCGAAGAGAAGATCCCCTCCGGTCAAAAGGCGGATTTGGCTGACTTTTTCCACCACTTGAGCGCGCGCGGCGACCTTGCTGGTTTTGAAGTCAGCGATAGATTCTATGAAATCGGTTCGCCACAAGGATTGGCGGATCTGGAGCATTTCCTGAATGCGGATGTTAGTGGAGGATTAGATGTCATTTTCGACGAGCTTTGTCCAAGAAACGATTGCCATATTGAATAAAGTTGACACCGACGATGTCGAGGGCGTCGCTGAAGGATTAGCCTCAGTGAGGAACGGTGGGGGGCGACTGTTCATTCTTGGTGTTGGAGGTTCCGCAGGACATGCCGGCCACGCCGTGAATGACTTTCGAAAGATTTGCGCGTTTGAAGCCTATGCGCCCACGGACAACGTTTCCGAACTCACCGCTCGCGTCAACGACGAGGGATGGGACGGCTGTTTTGCAGAGTGGCTGAAAGGATCTCGGATCAATCCGAAGGATGCCATTCTCGTGTTTTCCGTGGGCGGTGGTAGTCGATCCCGGAACGTCTCCATGAATATTGTGAGGGCGCTCGAAGTAGCGCAACACGTTGGCGCTCGGATTTTTGGGATCGTTGGGCGCGAAGGAGGCTTCACGCGTGAAGTGGCCACTGCAAGTGTTGTCGTTCCGCCTCTTTATCCTGAGCATATCACTCCACACACTGAGGGCATCTGCGCCGTTCTCTGGCACCTACTCGTGACTCATCCAGCTCTCAAGGCTCAGGAAACGAAGTGGGAGTCTACTGTTACAGTCGCGACTGGCCAGGTTGCATAGAATCCAAGGGGAACTACGTGAGTCGATATTTCATTGTTGGCGGGGCGGGCTTTATCGGAAGCCATTTCACAGACCGTCTGCTTGCAGATGCCGCCACAGGAGGAGTCACTCTTTATGACAACTTCTCCTCCGGACAGACTTGGCACTATGCCCATCACGCGCAGGATGAACGGCTTCGAGTCGTCAAGGGAGATGTTTGCGATCTCGAACTGCTTACGCAGTCGATGCGCGGGTACGATGTCGTGATTCATCTAGCATCGAATCCGGATATAGCTCGCGCCGCAACTGAACCGACAATCGACTTTGAGCAAGGCACCCTTCTAACTCAGAATGTGGTAGAAGCAATGCGGCGGTCTGGTGTGCCGCGCATTCTGTACGCTTCGGGTAGCGGTATATACGGGGACCTCGGAGAGATCGAAGCTCAGGAGGATCACGGCCCTCTTATGCCCGTCTCAACTTACGGAGCCAGCAAACTCGCGGGAGAAGCGTTGATATGCTCCTACGTCTACATGTTTGGACTAACCGGATGTGTCTTCCGATTCGGCAATGTCGTCGGTCCTCGTCAAACGCATGGTGTTGGCCTAGATTTTCTCCGACGACTCCAAGCAGATCCGACTCGCCTGCGCATTCTTGGGGATGGACGGCAGAGCAAATCTTATGTTCACGTAACCGACGTTGTAAACGCCGTTCTTTTGGCGAATGAGTTTTCTGACACACCCTACAACACATTCAATGTAGCTACTGGCGACTATGTTACGGTTCGCGAAATTGCTCAGGTTGTCGCCGAGTGCCTTGAACTCGACAACGTTGCTTTCGACTATACAGGCGGCGACAGGGGCTGGAAGGGCGATGTTCCAATCGTTCGACTGAATTCGAGTCGGATAAGATCTTTGGGCTGGCAGAATCGAATGGGTTCGCGCGAAGCTGTGCGGCAGGCCGTTATCGCAATGAGAGATCAAACTCCAGTGGTAACCGAACCAATCCAGACGGCGGCCTTGACCGCGCGGTAAAGTATGCGCCCGGCGATTTTTCTTGATCGGGATGGAGTGCTGAATCGCGCCATCGTTCGCGACAGGCGTCCTTATCCACCCTCCAATTTGGCGGAACTCGAGCTTTCCGATGGAGCTCTTGAAGCGTGTGTACGCTTCCAAGATGCGGGGTTGCCGTTGATCGTCGTATCCAATCAGCCAGACATAACCCGAGGGACGACGACACAGGAGGAAGTCCAGGCGGTCAATAGCTGGCTGATGGACCGGTTGCCTCTTACCGAGATCCGCATCTGTCCTCACGACGACAGCGACAACTGTCCATGCCGAAAACCTAAACCAGGCTTGCTTATGAGCGCGGCCTCGGAATTAGGTGTCGATCTCCGCGCCAGCATCATGGTCGGCGATCGATGGAGAGATGTTGAGGCTGGCAAGCGTGCAGGCTGTCGTACCGTGTGGATCGATTGCAATTACGACGAGCGAAGTCCCGAGGCGCCGGACTTTCGCACAACATCGCTGTTAGGCGCCGCTGATTGGATTCTCGAAAGTATTCGAAAAGGAGTGCCCTCATGCACAACCGCTTGACGCAACTAAATGTCAAGGTATTCGCGGACGGAGCCGATATCGCAGGCATCCGGGCGTTGAGACAAGATCCCATCGTGAAAGGGTTTACGACGAATCCCACACTGATGAGGCAGGCTGGAATCAGTGATTACGAGGCGTTTGCCCATGAGGTTCTGTCTGTAGTCCCTGACCTGCCAATCTCCTTCGAAGTCTTTTCCGATGACTTTGATGAGATGTACGCGCAAGCGCGGCAGATCGCGAGTTGGGGAGATAACGTCTACGTAAAGATTCCAATCACCAATACGGAAGGCGCCAGCGCCGGTCCGCTGGTTCGCACACTGTCGCGGGAAGGTGTAAAACTAAATGTCACTGCGATTCTGACCTTGGAACAAGTTGATCTGAGCATGGACGCATTGGCCGGCGGCTCCCCTGCGTACGTCTCCGTTTTTGCCGGGAGAATCGCCGATACCGGGAGGGACCCAGTTCCGGTTATGACTTCAGCAGTTGCTGCGTTAAGTCAGGAGCCCCAGGTCGAACTGATTTGGGCGAGTCCACGAGAGCTGCTCAACATCTTCCAAGCCGATCAAATCGGTTGTCATGTTATTACCGTCACCCACGAGATGCTGAAGAAGCTCTCTACCGTGGGCCGCGACTTGGAACAGTTTTCTCTTGAGACTGTTCGAATGTTCCGCCGCGATGCGGTCGCAGCGGGATTCCAACTGACTCCTGAACGCGCCGCCGTCTCAGCTTTGGCCAACTAACGTGAACTCCGCAGCAGCAAAAAACCTTCAGACGTCATCATCCGTGTCATTGACGCCTCACTCGGCCCAACCCTCCGCCCGCGCGCTGCCTACGGTTTTCATTGATCGCAGTGCCCTCGCGATGGTGCAGCGTCTGGTGGGAAACGCATCGGTTGCCAGGGTGAGCCAAGTCGGTGGTCTGCTTCTCGGCCGGATTTCTCCAGGGTCGCGATCATCGGTCGTCGTTTCACGGTTCCAGTCCGTCCCCTGGGATGCGAACCGTGGAGGGGCTCCTTTCCTGGCCCCGGTACATGAGAAGGTGTTGGATCAGACGTTCAACCGGCTCATCGCCGGCAATCAGGGCGCGCTGTCTGTGATCGGTTTCTGGCGCACTGCCGTTGACGGAGAAGGTGTGCCCATTGATCAAGACTGGGAATTACTCCAAAGGTACTTTGGCGGCGAACGTGGTGTGTGCTTTCTGCTAACGCCGGTGTCGCAGTCGACGAGCGTCGGCGCGACATATTTTTTTGGATTTGAAGGGCTGGATGATTCGTCCGTGGTGGAACTGTTGCTCGAGTACGATAACAGCGCCCCTGTTTCAACTGCGAGCGTCCCGGCTTTTCGGGCTTTCGGGGAGGCAGTGCGGAAATGGTCATTGACCCTCTGCGCCGGCGGACTCTTATCTCTGGCGGCAGTGATGGCGCACCTGAGTTCCAGTCGTGGTGTCGATGTCAGCTCCGAGGCATCAGCGAAACCCCGGCTGGAACTCCAGGCGGCCCGAGTGGGAGATGATTTCGTCATCATGTGGGCTCACTCCACTCCCACGGGTCGTTCATTTCCGCGCGGCAAACTCACGATCGAAGATTCCGGAACAAGAAAGGAGTTCGTTTTCGATAGATCGCAGATGGCTGGCGCGCGGATGCTGTATCAGCCCATGTCTCAGGACGTCAGTTTTCGACTAGATGCCGTAACTGAGGATGGAACGGAAATAACCGAATCAACGCGTGCTTACATCGCTGTGCCACCTCCCGCGGTCACAAATCCGGTAACACTCATGGACACGCTGGCTGTCCAAACTCCTGCCCCCGACTTGCCTCCACCCGTTCGACCTGTACTTACCAAACAAGTGATGCTGCCTCCGCAGCGCGTTCCCGACGAACAGTGGAGCCAGCGCACAAACGCTAGCCAAAGCTCCAAAGCGCGTTTATTTCAATATTCTCAACCGCCTCGAAAGGTCGCTTCGGTCGTGCCCCTGCCGGAGCCTCCACAGCTGAACGCGAGCGTCGATCTCAATCGGAAATCGCTCGTTGAGATTCAGGCCGAACGCTTTCCAGGGGCGCCGTTCGCTCTGGCTGCTCCCCCACAGGCGCAACCGCTGGTTCAGCGAGAGGTTCCTGAAGGGCAATCACAACGTCCGCCGTCGCCCGCGGGCAGCGCAGCCTCTATATCTCCGCCAGTACCGATCCAGTCGCCCAGACCTATCTACAGTACTCAAGTCGCCAAAATGCTTACGGGCGTCAAGGAAGTGGTTGTCCGCGTGAAGATCGACGCGTCAGGACGTGTCACAGAAGCCAAAGCTGATACGCCTTCCGAGTACCCTTACCCCCAATTGGGACAATCCGCTGTTGCCGCGGCACGAAACTGGCGCTTCAAACCCGCGACACTATCGGGCTTAGCCGTCCCTAGTGAAACCGATCTTCGATTTCGATTCGTGCGCTGAGTTCGACAAGAAACGTACCACGGAAATGGCCTGAAGATTTGAATTTCGCGCGGCGTCCACCAGTCCAAAGCAGTACCTGCGCCACTATGGAGTTCAATCAGGCACTCATCACTCGCGGCTCGAGGGATTCGGCGCCGGCTCAACTGGTACAGGAACATCACGATCTTGAGAATGAGTTTCGAACGCTCCTGACAACGTTCGGTTAAACCTTCCACCTGCTGGAGGCCCACGCCTCCACGCGCAATTATCGCCCTTTCTTAACCCTCTCCTCTTAGTCGTCCCTCCGCCTTAAACTTTTTCGCCCCTAGTAGCTTGGACCGGCGAAGCATGCCTTCTCCAGTGCCACTGTCAACATAATCGACCCGGGTCTGTCGAATTTCCTGCTGTCATCGCAATCGACAAGAGGGAGCACTCTCATCTCCAGTCGGTTTTTGTTCGAATCGGGTAGCATGCGCGGAATCGCGACGTTCGCCAAGCGCCTTAAATGCGCCGATGTCGATTCGACGAGCCCAAGCGCATCACTCCAGAAATAGAAATTCGCGCCGATCCCTCGTGACTCGTGACCCTACTGCAAGCCTGACAAAGGCGAAGGTTGCGGAGGTGGTCATTGCATAACTCCGTGCGGGAGTCGCTTACAGCGGGCTCACAACGCTCTGTTCCTTGCGCGGTTCGATGCATCCACCCAGGCCTCCGGAGTTTGCGCTTCACCGCGTACTCGTCAGTCATGCTGCTCACGTCATCGGCCTGCAAGCGCCTTCAAACTCTCGTCTGCTGCCGCTCTTTTACGCGCTCGATATCTTCAGAATGTCGCAGGAACGCGATGCTCGAGCTTCAACCGGTGACTACGTATGCGAACAATGGAGCAAACGAATATTCCACGAGCAAACGACTTGCTTGAAGTTTCTTCCGCAATGAAGTTCTGGGATGCGCTCGGAGCCGAGTGTGCTGTCGTCTCGCTTACCCCCATCGCGCCCCCGTCGGAGATTCGCTGATGTGGCGCTATGACGTGCTGGATTGTCGCAACATCGGTCACAAAGCCATCTTCATCGGTCGAGGCCGAGCATCGGACAACCGGCTGGCAGCACTCCGAATCCGTAATCCGCTCTCTCGCGTGCTGGGTGCTGGATTTCGGACCGGAACAGCAGATCAACCACTACGCTCTTGCCGATCCATGCTATTCCAGCAACGGAGAACAAGTTAGCAATATCTTTCCGAGAATGACATGGATTGGGCTTCGAAACCGGCTGATCCTACCATTCCACGAGCCATCTTGAAGAGATTCGAACTGCTCTCCTAGACAAATATCTGCTCCTATTGCCGAGCACCTAGATAAGGAACTTGCAGGTCCAGTCGTTCGATTGCTCATCCTGTTATAGTCTGGGGGCGGGACCGGTTTATTTCGAGCCCGGGCCGACACGCGTAAGGAGAGCATGCGAACTCTATCGAATGAGGACCTGAAACCGAGCACGCCTGAGGTCAATTCGGGGAGTGTTTTTGCCGATGTGCTCGCAAACGATACTTTCGTTTCTAGACCATGCATTTACGCGGGCGAGGCGGCTGACGCAAACTATAGAGGGGAGATGAGCTTTTCTAAAAGCACAAACAACTCACCGTTGCCAAGTCTCATAGGTCCACCATCAAATATCTCAGATCGCTACCGGAAGATGTTGCTCTCGTCAGTTCCGAATGGCATCTTCATATAATGGCTGCGTTGATTTGCTACAGCTAGGGGTCGAACCATACTGAACCATATGGGCACAACGGGCAAAGGTAGCGTTGAGCGCGCTCGCATGAGACTACTGGGCGTCACTTCTCTTGGGATACTGATTGCGTCGTTCCCCTGTTTCTCGCAATCTGCCGTAGATTTTCAACGTGATGTTCAACCAATTCTTGCGAGCCGATGTCTCAGTTGTCACGGCAGTAATCTGCACTTGGGAGAGCTTCGGCTGGACCGCAAGAGCGACGCATTGCGTGGTGGTGGATCCGGTGTGCCCGCTATCGTTCCTTACAAGAGCGCGGATAGCCTTCTGGTGCGCTACGTTTCCGGTCTCGACGCAAAAACTGTTATGCCGCCGGCCGGTCCGCGCTTGACGCCAAAGCAGATCGAGATCCTCCAAAATTGGATTGATCAGGGCGCGCCTTGGCCGGAATCCGATGCAACGCCAATCCCTCAAAAGGCCGCCACCGACCACTGGGCATTCAAACTCAGATCGCAGCCCTCCCCTCCACAGGTCAAGGACAAAGCCTGGGTTCGCAATCCAATCGATGCATTCGTTCTCGCAAAGCTAGAAGCTCGTGGTTGGAAACCTTCTCCCTCGGCTGAACCGTACCAGCTGCTTCGCCGCTTTCACCTGAATTTGACCGGGATGCCTCCTTCCATTGAAGAACAGAATGCGCTGCTTCGTGATCCCACTTCACAGGCGCTCGATAAGATCATCGATGTTTTGCTGGAGCGAGAGACCTACGGCGAACGATGGGCGAGACATTGGCTCGATGTAGTTCGCTATGCCGATACCAATGGGTATGAACGCGATGCTATCAAGCCCCATGCATGGCGCTACCGTGATTATGTAATTCGGTCATTGAACGACGACAAACCGTACAATCGTTTTGTTCTCGAGCAATTGGCAGGCGACGAATTGCCTGACCAAAGTGCAGACTCGATGATAGCCCTGGGCTTCAATCGCCTTGGCGCGTGGGATGACGAACCCGCTGACCCCGAGACAGACCGTTTCGACCAACTCGATGATGTAGTGAGTACGGTCTCGCAAGCGTTTCTTGGGGTAACGCTAGGTTGTGCGCGATGCCACAACCATAAGTTCGATCCGCTAACGGCGCGCGATTACTACTCGATGATTGCGGTGTTCAACGGGCTCCAACGACCTCGAAACGGCAGAACAGAACTTGACTTGCCCGTGGGTACTTCAGAGGAACTCGCCCGTGAAGCGTTACGGGATTCCAAGATCGATCCGCTGAAGAAACAAATCGCCGACGCGCGGGAGAAATTTAGGCAGGCATTTCTCGATGCTGGTCAGAGTGCCCTAGGATCGGAAGTTCTCGAGGCCGCTCGTGCCGAGCCTGCGAAGCGGACGGAGAATCAGAAGGGTTTGGTTGCGAAGTACGGTAAGGATCTCGATAAGGAGATTCTGCTGGCGACTCCCACCAGTGTCAAAAATAAGATCGAGGATCTGGAGGCGCAGATCGCCAATCTGCGCAAGGCTACGCCCGACTTGCCGCGAAGTTACTTTCTCAATGAGCCAAAGCCGCCAGGAGTAACTCATCTTCTGATCCGCGGAAACGCCAGAGCGCCGGGACCGGAAGTTCCTCCGGCAGTTCCGGCTGTTCTCACGAAAATTCAGCCGTCATTCCCACCGGCATCGTCCACTAGCATGCGCCGCCTCACTTTGGCCCAGTGGATCGCCGATCCGGAGAATCCTTTGACCGCTCGCGTGATAGTGAATCGCGTATGGCAAGCGCATTTTGGAGAAGCGTTGGTTCGAACCCCCAACGATTTCGGTCGAATCGGCGAAAAACCGACGCATCCCGAATTGCTCGACTGGCTTGCCAACTGGTTTGTTGAGAATGGCTGGTCACTCAAAAAGCTGCATCGATTGATCATGACGAGCAACACTTATCGCATGAGCAAGCGTTCTGTTCCGGAATACGTCGCAGACGATCCCGAGAATCGTCTCATCTGGCGAGTCCCTTTCGCCCGTCTCGAAGTTGAAGCGATTCGTGACTCGATGCTCTTCGTTAGCGGTAAGCTGAATGCCAAGATGTACGGACCGGGTATGTATCCCTTCGTTCCGAAGCAAGCTCTCGAGGGCAGTAGCGACCCCGACAAGATATGGCAGCCGTTCAATGAAATCGAGGCGTCGCGCAGAACCATCTATGCATACATCAAGCGCTCCATGATCGTACCTATGCTGGATGTGCTTGATTTCTGCGACACTTCTCGGAGTTCGGCGAAAAGGATCAATACGAGTGTTGCTCCTCAAGCTCTGACTCTGTTCAATGGAGATTTCGTCAACAGACAGGCGCGGCATCTGGCTTCGCGACTACTCCGGGAAGCAGGCCCGGATATCAATCGTCAAATCGAGTATGCATACCGACTCTTGTTTGCGCGCCCGCCCTCCGCGTCTGAAATCTCGACGCTCCTTCGCTTTGTCGAGGATCAGGGCGGCGGGGAGAGCGCTATGCAACAGCTATGCCGAGTCATCCTCAATATGAACGAGTTTGCATACACGGATTGAGATCATTATGAATCAGGATCGCCGTCTGTTTCTTCGGAACGTTGGAGCCGGGTTTCCGATGCTCGCAATCGTCGATCTTCTCAGCCGTGACGGCTTTTTCGCCAAGCACGCCCATGCGGCGCCGTCAGTTGCCAGAACGAACCCGCTTGCCGCAAAACCGCCGCACTTTGCTGCCAAAGCAAAACACGTTGTCTTTCTCTTTATGAACGGCGCCCCAAGTCAAGTGGACACTTTTGACCCAAAGCCCGATCTTACGCGGCATCATGGGGAGCCATATAAAGGAGATCTCGCTGTAGGGTCAAATATGCGCGCCATAGGACACCTCATGGCTTCTCCTTTCGAGTTCCACAAGCACGGACAAAGCGGTCTGGAGATCAGTAACCTATTTCCGCACACGGCAAAGTTTGCTGACGACCTCTGCGTACTTCGGTCGATGTATACCGATACTGCCGCTCATGCTTCGGGGTGTTTACAGATGAACACTGGAAGTATACTCATCGGAAAACCATCGCTCGGTTCGTGGTTATCGTATGGCCTAGGTACCCAAAACGAAAATATGCCGGCTTTCGTCGTTATGACGGATCCGCGGGGTGGACCTATTGGCAGCGCATCAAATTGGACTGCCGGCTACATGCCCGCCGCCTACCAGGGAACTCTCTTCCGGAGCGGCGGGACGCCACTGCTCGACCTTGCCACTCCCGAAGGCGTCGACAAAAAAGCACAGCGCCACGCGCTCGATCTGCTGAAGGAAATGAACGAGGCGCACATGCAATTGCGTCCGGATGAGAGCGAACTGGCAGCACGTATCGAGTCCTATGAACTTGCCTACAGAATGCAGACCTCCGCCGCGGAGGCGGTCGACCTCGATCGCGAATCGCCGCAAACGCGCGCAATGTACGGACTGGACGACAAGATAACTTCCGACTTCGGAAGGAAGTGTCTGGTCACGCGCCGGCTACTGGAACGTGGTGTACGGTTCGTTCAACTCTATTCCGGTGGAGGTCACATTGAAGATACATGGGATGGTCATAACGATTGCATCTCGAATCATACGCTTCACGCCGGAGAAACCGATAGGCCCATCGCTGCTTTAATTGCCGATTTGAAGCGAACAGGCCTTTGGAATGAAACGCTTCTCGTCTGGGGCGGAGAATTCGGTCGAACCCCAACGAGCGAAGGTGTCGGGAAGCCGGGCCGTGATCACGATTGGCACGGGTTCAGCATGTGGTTGGCCGGGGCCGGCGTGAAAGGTGGCCAAGCGATCGGAGCGACCGACGACCTGGGTTTCAAGGCAATAGAAGAACCGATACACGTGTCGGATTTGCACGCTACAATCCTGCATCTTATGGGCCTGGACCATACTCGCCTGACATATTTCTACTCTGGATTGCAGCAAAGGATTACGGGAGTTCGGGGGAACGTAGTCAAGAAAGTGTTGATTTAAGCGGAGAAGACGTGACATATGCTGAATGGATCTGTCTACCCTCTCTTCGTGTTATCGATTGTTAGGACGGGAATGCTTCGCGCAACTCGACACGGGAGTCATACTCGGAACCGTGCTCGATTCGGGTAGCACGGTCGTCCCGAGTGCTAGGCGCAGATGTTACAGTGAACGTGACCGCCGATGATCGGATAACTTCATCCCGTCAGTACTTCTAATCGGCATCTACTGTTTACTGCTTCGGAATTCGTTTCAAAAGGCGGTGACCGAGGCCTAGCGTTAAAGTGTCGGCTCGATTGCGTTTGGATCTCACGCGTGGAACTAGTCAGATCAGGGACCGAGTCGCGATCAGTTCAACGCTAGGCGCAGTGGTCACAACAAGCCACGTACATGATCTTCCCGTGAATGGGCGCAATGTAATGCACCCGCTTCAGGTTGTGCTCGACGCAATGCTTCGCGGAATGCGATTCCTGATGGATCGAACTGATGCAAACGATGTCGATGTTGATTATCTCACTAACACATTGGAAACTCGTGAAAGTGCGCGTGCCTGAGGTGGCGTAAAAATGATATACGTTTCGAATTTGTTGTCGGCGGCAGAATCCGCGGGCTCCATCTCCCCACTAACGCAAAGAGCTTATCCACCGAGCAACTCAGCGCAGAGTGCGAACGCCATTTAGAGCGTCTGCCTCTGCTCCCACGACGGTTGTCGTGTATAAAGGCCTCGGGCGGAAGCGGAATGGTTCTGCGATTGGAGACTGGCTACCTTCTGCGTTGCGCGAAGGCACATTAGCGTCAAAGACTTGTGAACTGGAGAGCGTGTTCCTCACGAAGAAGTACCCGACACCTAACGACATCCCTATTCGCCGACGATGTCTCTGTGGGGCGCAGAATGTATCGCATTGTGAAGGGAACTGAGCCCACGAAACCTCCACCGCAGGCATTGCCGCTCAGCGTGATCAGAATTGATCGTGATGCGCCCTGCGTCGATCTTCGATTTGATGGGATCTAAGCTTCGCGCAAGGCGTCACAGGTACGAACACTCGATTCGCGATTTCATTTCCGTTTCGGTGGGAGAAAGCATTCATCAGCGCTCGAGCGAACCCTAGGTTCTTCGATATGAAACCTCCGCTTTCGAGTGGCGATTCAGAAGGGCAGTCAAATGTGAAAAAGCTTTGGCGCTGAAGACAACGTGCAATGAGGGTGGTTGTGGCTCAGGCAATGTACGGCTCCTACCAGAAGCTTCCTGGAACTCTCCGATATGCGATCCACGTTCTTGCGTTCAAGCGCTCTGTCGCAAACCCGATGTGCATGTTCTTCGCCTCCGGGAGAGCACCGGGCAAGGCGCCACTGATGTCAGGATAATCTCGTCGCCCTCAAGTTCGCGGGCGCAAGCAAGGAATCCCGGCGACGATGCAAGTGGTGGGGCAGTGAATCTGAATGAGATCGTCGTTAGAACCATCGAGACGAAAATTATTCTCTTGAAGTAGAATCAACTCTCTAGATGCGCTATATGCTTCGGATCATCACTCTCGCGGCGTTCGTAGCTGCGCTCCATGCCCAGTCGATCGAATCTTTTCACCTGCCCGCAAAAGCGGTGTTCCCTGCGAGCATGCCCCGTTACCCAAACGTCTGGTTCTATCTTGATGCCAGCTTGGTGAACTCGCACAAGGAAGCGGTAAAGTTCGTAACCGGACGGCTCCGCGAGAAGATGCGTTTGCCCGAATATTTTCCGCCTTTCGACAACCCTGAAGGTTGCGACTACGAAGTGCGTGTTGAGCATCTCCAACCCTGGGTTGATCGTGCGCAACGTCAGCTTCAGCATGCCCACGCATTTCATTTGCGTT
>Ga0190275_10001983_pt1 | contig 14899 bp, 12 predicted proteins | sample Popmic550T_FD_133745 | JGI IMG/M metagenome (GOLD analysis project Ga0190275, IMG submission 133745) | Populus adjacent soil microbial communities from riparian zone of Yellowstone River, Montana, USA - 550 T | ecosystem: Environmental > Terrestrial > Soil > Riparian zone > Trees stand | place... | reverse complement strand
CGAAGAGGTCGTCGGCGTCACGGAGTACTGCGTGGTCAGGTGAGTCCTGCTCGTCCGCACCGAGCACCATGGACTGCAGCGGCGTGTAGCGCGCCTTGACCAGGTGCCCGCTCTCCGGGGGATCCTCCGGAAGCCTGTCGGGGATAGCGACGACCAGTGCGTAGCCGCCTGTGCCTAGACCCCGGTCTAGCGCGCCCACGTTGAGTAGTACCCGATCACCCACCACAGGCGAGCCGACAAGGTCCGGGTAGGCCAGGGACCGCACAGGGCGGTCGCCGACAGCTACCACCAGCTCCTGAGCCCCAGACCAGCTCCGCCCGAGCTCACTGACAACTCCTTCACGCCACCGCATCACACGGCGACCCTAGGGCATTCGCCGGATGCAATGCCTAGAACACCTGTTCGGCGCGGAAGGGGGGACAAGGGCCGATCACCCCGTAAGGTGGTCGGGTGTCGGCGCGGAAGAGTGAGCGACTGCTCAATTTGGTGATCTGCCTGCTGGTCGCGCGCACGTACGTGACCAAGGAGCGGATCCGCGAGGTGGTCGAGGGGTACGCCGGGCAGACCGACGACGCCTTCGAGAAGATGTTCGAGCGTGACAAGGACGAGTTGCGCGACCTCGGCATCCCGATCGAGATGGGCACCATCGACAAGTTCTTCTCCGACGACGTCGGGTACCGGATCCGGCGCGACGTGTTCGAGCTGCCCGAGGTGCACCTGGAGCCGGACGAGGCCGCCGTACTGGGAGTGGCCGCGCGGGTCTGGCAGCACGCCAGCCTGGCCGAGGCCACCACGTCGGCAGTGCTCAAGCTCAAGGCTGCCGGGATCCAGACCGACCAGTCCGCGCTGAGCGCGATCGAGCCGCACGTCGGCGCCTCGGAGCCGGCCTTCGACCCGCTCTGGTCGGCCGTCGTGAGCCGATCGGTGGTCCGGTTCGAGCACCGACGGACCGGGTTCGCCGAGGCGACCATGCGCACACTCGAGCCGTGGGGCATCGTCTCCTGGCACGGCCGCTGGTACGTCGTGGGCCGCGACCGCGACCGCGAGGCGACCAGGATGTTCCGGCTGTCCCGGATCGGCGGCAACGTCCGGACGATCGGCCAGCCGAACGCGTTCACGGTGCCCGAGGGCACCGACATCCGCTCCCTGGTCAGCGAGCTCGCGCCGCCGCGGCCGACGTCCGAGGCGAAGGTCCGGGCCCGGTCAGGTTCCTGCGTGAGCCTGCGCCGCCGCGCGAACGCGATCGAACCGTACGAAGAGGGCTGGGACCTGCTCCACGTCCCGTACGCCGACTCCGAGGTGCTCGCCGAGGAGATCGCGTCGTACGGCCCGGATGCGGTTGTCGAGGGTCCAGGCGACGTACTCGACGGCGTACTGCGCCGCCTGCGGACGATCGCTGGAGTGAGAGCGTGAGAGAGCGCAGCGATCGAACCAATCAACACAGCGAGTCCTTGCTCATGCATGGCCGAGCGGAGCGAGGTCATCCATGAGCAATGCGCGTGACCAAGTGCAGCGGTTGCTCGCGCTGGTGCCCTACCTGCGCGAGAACGATGGCGCGCGGGTCGACGACGTCGCGGCTGAGTTCGGGGTACGGCCGAAGCAGATCATCGCGGACCTGAAGGTGCTCTGGTTCTGCGGCCTGCCGGGCGCGCAGATGGGCGATCTGATCGAGATCGACATCGATGCGGCCGAGGGCGAAGGGGTCATCCACCTCAACAACGCCGACTACCTGGCCCGCCCGCTGCGGCTCGCGGCCGACGAGGCGCTTGCCCTGCTGACCGCGCTGCGCACGCTTCGCGAGGTGACGGCCGGCAACGACCGTGACGCCGTCGACCGGGCGATCGCGAAACTGGAGAAGGCCGCGGGGGAGGGGGCCGCAGCGGTCGAAGGCGCCGCCGCCCACGTACACGTCGAGCCGGCCGCGCCGGAGATCGCCGACACGGTCAACCGGGCACTGGCCGGCAAAAGACGGTTGCACCTGACGTACGACGTACCGTCTCGCGACGAGACGACCGAACGGGATGTCGACCCGATGCGGCTGGTGGTCTCCGAGGGGCGCAGCTACCTGGAGGCGTGGTGCCGGCTGGCGGAGGACGTCCGTCTGTTCCGCCTGGATCGCATCGCCGCCGCAAAACTCCTCGACCTGCCGAGCGAACCGCCGCCGGAGGCCACGCCGCGCGACCTGTCCAACGGGATGTTCCAGCCGTCGGACTACGACCTGCTGGCCACCGTCAAGCTGGAGCCGCCGGCGCGCTGGGTGGCGGAGTACTACCCGATGGAGTCGGTGGAAGAAGGCGCGGCCAACTCGCTGGTGGTCAAGCTCCGCGTCGCCGACACGGCTTGGCTGCAACGGCTGATCCTCCGCTTGGGTGGTTCCGCCACGGTCCTGGACCCGCCGGACCTGGGCGAGCAGATCGCCGCCACAGCCCGCGACGCCCTCTCGGCGTACGACGACCACCTGCACTAGCCCGTACTACGCCCCGCCGGGCCGTGCGCGCGTACTGCGCTCGCCTCGGCGTTCAGCCAGGTGCTGCGGTGCAGGTCAGCCTTTGGAGAGTTCTTGCTCCAGCGGTGAGGCGCGGCGGCCGCGTGGGGTGATGCGGACTCCTGCCAGCCACTTGGTCCAGCGGTCTGCCTCGGTCTCGATCGCCGCCGCTGTGGCCCTACCGACGTCGTCGAGCAGCTGATAGCGGACATCGCCCGACTCCGGCTGCCCCCAGCCACCGACGATCCGCCCGTCGGCCCAGATCGACGGACCGATGTTGCCGGTCGTGTCGAACATCCGGCCCTTGTGCTCGCCCAGGAACCAGTCACGCTCCTTCCAGCCCATCGGCGTCGGGTCCAGCGCGGGCAGGAACGCCACCCACGGCTCAGGCTCGGCTTCCGGCGCCTCGTCCCCAGGCAGTACGTAGCCGACCACGCCATCCAGATCGACCTCAACCGCCTCGACCGCCGCCAGAGCCTTCCGCGTCTGGCCGAGTGTCCAGCCGCTCCACCACTGCAGGTCCGTCGGTGTACCAGGGCCGAATGAAGTCAGCCAGGCCCGCGCAAGCGTTGCTCTGGCTTCGTCGGCCGACGGCTTGTGGCCAAAGCCGTCGGGCAGCCAGTTCTCCACCGGCGACCACTGGTGCTGGGCACTCAACCAGGTGCCGAGCGGCCTGCCCCGGACGATCCGGCCGTCCGCGGAGAGCTGGAAGAGCACGCGACTCGTCACATACGGCTGCGCGGCGTACGACTTGCCGGGCGCCATCGCCAGCCGGCTGCGCAACCGTGGCTCGTCGGCCGACAACTCCTGGGCCGTCGCCGACCCACGCAGGGACAGCGCTGCCGCAGTCGACTCCTCGACCGCCTGCAACCACTTGCCGCACTCCTCGACATCAGCCGCGATGCCGGCCTCCGCCAGGTGCTTGACCAGCATCTTCCGCTGCCTGACGGCGATGTCATCGGTGCACGCCGCCTGGACCACAGGCGCGAAGGCGGTCGGTACGACGAACACCGTCCGGCGCATGCCCAGCATCCGGATCAACGTGCGCTCGTCGTACAGAGCACGCTCCGTAGCTGCGACCTCACTGTCAGGCACGCGAGCCGCGATGGACAGGTGCACGGTCGCTGGGTCGGTCGCGTGCAGGACGACCATCGAGCGCGTCGCTTCGAGCGGGTCCGCAGCCTGCGCCGACCTGACCAGCCGGTGCCTCCGCCCGAGTCTGGCCCGCCGTTCAGCGACTGAAATCCGTTCCATTCCTGCTCCCCCTGAGGTCTGTTGGTCCTCTGTTCTTACCATCACGTTCCGACACCGTTGTCCACAGCGACGGGCTGCGCGGCGAGGTCGGGTCCGGGGACCGGATAGGCTCGGGGGCATGTATTGGTTCCTGCTCTTCCTCGGCGTGGTGGCGGTGTGGCTTCTGGTCCTCGCTCTGCTCGCCCGGAGGTTGTGGGGCCAGGCCAAGGCACTGACTCGTGAGTTGGTCGCCGCCCAGTCCAAGCTCGAGGACGCGCAGTCGGAGGCCGGGTCCGGACAGACCGGTCACCAGGCGCCAGCTCGGGCGTAGTATCGGCGCTCACGGTTTGAGCCACGAGTAGAAGTCGGTAAAGGGAGTTCGTCATGGTTCCGTTCATCGGAATGCCTCAGGGCGCGGAGTGGCTCGTCATCCTCGCGATCGTCGTGCTGCTCTTCGGATCCGCCAAGCTGCCGGCTCTGGTCAAGCGGCTCGGCAAGTCGAAGAAGATCTGGGAAGAAGAGGTCGGCCCCGGCCGCAAGAAGGACGGCGAGCTGACCGAGGGCACCCAGGCACCGACCCAGCAGGTCAACCCGCAGGTCCAGGCGCCGAGCCAGCAGCCCGTGCAGCAGCCGAACCAGGTGAACGGCCAGGCGCCGGGCGACGGCATGCCGCCGACGCACACGGCCAACTGAGCCACGCGCACCACCTGTGACGATGGTGAGGTTCGGACGACGGAAAGAGCGTCGCCCGAGGGACGAAGAGGGTCGGATGACCCTGCGCGAGCACATCGCGGAACTGCGCAACCGGCTGGTCATCGCGGTGCTCGCGATCGTGTTGATGTCGATCGTCGGCTACATCTTCTACGACTTCGCGCTGAACCTTCTCAAGCGCCCGTTCGACCAAGGTGTCGGCGACCTGCTGGCGCGGCAGAACGGCGGCAAGCGGCCCGAGCTCACCTTCAACTCGGTGACCTCGCCGTTCACCTTCCAGATCAAGATCTCGCTGGTGTTCGGCCTGATCCTGGCGGCGCCGGTCTGGCTGTACCAGTTGTGGGCCTTCATCGCGCCCGGGCTGCACCGCACCGAGCGGCGCTGGGCGATGCTGTTCGCCGGGATCGCCACACCGCTGTTCTGCGGCGGTCTGGCGGTCGCGTACTGGACCCTTCCCAAGGGCATCGAGATCCTGATCGGATTCACCCCTAGCTTCGCCCAGAACCTGATCACCCTGCCGGAGTACCTGGACTTCGTCCTGCGCACGATGCTGGTGTTCGGGATCGCGTTCCTGCTGCCACTGGTGGTCGTGCTGCTGAACATCCTGGGCATCGTGCCGGCCGCGGCGCTGTCGAAGTTCCGGCCGTACATCATCTTGGCGATCTTCATCTTCGGCGCGGTGGCGACGCCGTCCGGTGACCCGTTCTCGCTGATGTTCCTGGCGATACCGATGTGTGCGCTGTTCTTCGCCGCCGAGATCATCGCCCGGCTGAACGACCGGCGGAGGGCCCGCAAGGCCCGAGAATTGCTGGAGGACTGATGGGCCGCAAGGTCGCGCTGGTGGTCAACCCCACCAGCGGCCGAGGGCTGGGTGCGCGCGTCGCTCCGGTGGTCCGTGCTGAGCTGGAGGCCGGCGGGCTGACCGTCGATCAGTACACGACCACTTGCGCCGAGGACGTCGGCCGGATCTCCGCCGAGGTGATCGCTTCCGGCGCGGACGTGGTCGCGCTCGTGGGTGGCGACGGCACGATCCACCTGGGCGCGCAGGTACTGGCCAAGTCGGGCATGCCGTTCGGGGTGATCCCGGCTGGTACGGGCAATGACTTCGCTCGCGGCATCGGCGTACCGCTGAAGGATCCGAAGGCTGCTGCCGCGCTGATCGTGAAGGGTGCGACGAGGGCGGTCGATCTGGCGACGGCCAAGGATGAGTACATCACCACGGTTGTGGCCGGTGGGTTCGACTCGTTGGTGAACAAGCGCGCCAACGCGATGACGTGGCCGAAGGGCAACGCGCGCTACACCGTCGCGACGCTGGCCGAATTGCGCACCTTCAAGCCGATCTCGTACGTCGTCACGGTCGACGGCGAGGTGATCGAAACCGACGCGATGCTGGTCGCGGTCGGGACGGGTCCGACGTACGGCGGGGGACTGCAGATCTGCGCCGGCGCCGAGATCGACGACGGCCTGCTCGACGTGACGATCATCAAGCCGGTGTCACGACTGACGCTGCTCCAGATGTTCCCGAAGCTCTCCAAGGGAACGCACGTCGGCCACCCAATGCTCCAAACGCTCCGCGGCAGCTCGATCCGCCTAGAGTCCCCCGGCGTCACCGCCTACGCCGACGGCGAAATCCTCGGCCCCTTGCCGGTAGACATCGGCATCGCCCCAGGAGCTCTCACCGTCTTCTGCTGATAGCCCCCACGCCTGCACCACGCTCGCTCCTACGTCGCTCACTCGGCGCTAGCTCCCACCCGCCCTTTCCCCGCAGCTCCTTCGTCGCGGCTCCCGATGGTGACGGCGGATGGCCCTGGTGAGGTTGTTCCCGGTGAGTGGCGCAGCCGGGCGTGGTTGCTGCTGGTGGGTGGGCACCCCCTGGACTGGTTGCTGCTGTTGAGCGCCGCAGGCGGGCGTGGTTGCGCTGCTGACTGGTGCTCCCAAGCGGGGTTGGAGCGGGGGAAGGCGTACAGCGACACCTCCCGCACTACCCGACCCCCAACGCGCCCCGAGCCGCCACCCCCTGGCGACCCGAGCCGTCGATTGGAGCAGGGGTACGCGGGTCTTGGGGGTGGCGTCGCATAGATTGGGGGTATGAGCACTCCGTCCGAGAAGTACGCCGTTTTCCGCTCGGACCAGGAGCATCCTGCGGTGAAGGAGTTCCGTTCGCTCTATGACTTCCGGCTGGACGAGTTTCAGTTGCGGGCCTGTGCCGCGCTGGAGGACGGTCACCAGGTGCTGGTCGCCGCCCCGACCGGGTCGGGGAAGACGCTGGTCGGTGAGTTCGCGGTGCATCTGGCATTGCAGCGGGGCCAGAAGTGCTTCTACACCACCCCGATCAAGGCCCTCAGCAACCAGAAGTACAGCGATCTCGTGCACCGCTACGGTCACGAGAACGTCGGGCTGCTGACGGGAGACAACTCGATCAACTCCGAGGCGCCGATCGTCGTGATGACGACCGAGGTGCTGCGCAACATGCTGTACGCCGCCTCGAACACGTTGCTCGGGCTGTCGTACGTCGTGATGGACGAGGTGCACTACCTCGCTGACCGGGCCCGGGGTGCGGTCTGGGAAGAAGTGATCATCCATCTGCCGGACTCGGTTGCCGTGGTGTCGCTGTCGGCGACGGTGAGCAACGCCGAGGAGTTCGGCGACTGGCTCGAGACGGTCCGCGGTAACACCGTGGTCGTGCTGGAGGAGAAGCGGCCCGTACCGCTGTTCCAGCACGTCATGGTCGGCAAGCGGCTGCATGATCTGTTCGCGGGGGAGGCGCCGACCGCGCGCACCGGGAGCGCAGCGCAGTACGGGCCGCAGAGCCCGGCCAAGAAGTCGGGCAACCCCGCGAAGGCCAACGGGGCGCCGGACCTCAAGGACATGGTCAACCCGCATCTGGTCAAGATCGCTCGCGACGACAGCCGGATCCACCGGGACGACTCGCGCAAGCCGCGGCGCCGGCGGGATATGCCCAAGAGCCGGCCGACCCGGTCGAACTTCACGCCGTACCGGTCGGACGTCGTCGAGGAGCTGGATGCGGGCGCGCTGCTGCCGGCCATCTACTTCATCTTCTCCCGCAAGGGTTGCGAAGACGCGATGCTGCAGTGCCTGCGTTCCGGCCTGCGGCTGACCAAGCCGAGCGAGCGCGACGAGATCAAGCGGGTACTGGCCGAGCGCACCTCCGATCTGCCGGACGAGGATCTCGGCGTGCTCGGATACCACGACTTCGCCGAGGCGCTCAGCCGGGGCATCGCCGCCCACCACGCGGGCATGCTGGCGGCCTTCAAGGAGGTTGTCGAGGAACTGTTCGCCCGCGGCCTGATCAAGGTCGTCTTCGCCACCGAGACGCTTGCCCTCGGCATCAACATGCCGGCCCGCACCGTGGTGCTGGAGAAGCTGGGCAAGTGGAACGGCGAGGCCCACGTCGACATCACGCCGGGGGAGTACACCCAGCTGACCGGCCGGGCCGGGCGCCGCGGCATCGATGTCGAAGGACACGCGGTCGTGCTCTGGCAGCCCGGGTTCGACCCGCGGGCCGTGGCCGGCCTCGCCTCCACCCGCACGTACCCGCTCCGCTCGTCGTTCTCCCCGTCGTACAACATGGCGGTGAACCTGGTCCGCCAGGTGGGGCGCAGCAGGGCGCGCGACATGCTGGAGCTGTCGTTCGCGCAGTTCCAGTCCGACCAGGCCGTGGTCGGGCTCGCGCGGCAGGTGCAACGCAACACCGAGGCGCTCGAGGGGTACAAGGACTCCATCGACTGCCACCTCGGCGACTTCCTCGAGTACGCCGCGCTCCGCCGCCGGATCGGTGATCGGGAGTCGTCGGGCTCGAAGCGGCGCAAGCTGGACCGCCGGGTCGAGGCGCAGGAGTCGCTGGAGAAGCTGCGGATCGGCGACATCATCCGGATCCCGGCCGGCCGCAGCGCGGGCTGGGCGCTGGTCCTGGACGCCGGCGTCCGGTCGGAGCGGGAAGGGCCGCGGCCGACCGTGCTGACCCTCGACCGGCAGGTGCGCAAGCTGTCGATGATCGACTTCCCGACCCCGGTGGAGGCGATCAGCTCGCTGCGGGTGCCGAAGAAGTTCAACGCCCGCAACCCGCAGCAACGCCGCGAACTGGCGCACGTCCTGCGCGGTCGCACCGACATGATCGGCGAGGACGGCCCGCCGTCGTCGCGCAGCCGCAGCGGCGATGTCGTCACCCATGCGGACGACCCGGAGCTGCAGCAGATGCGGGCCGAGTTGCGCGCGCATCCCTGCCACGGCTGCGCGGATCGCGAGGATCACGCCCGCTGGGCCGAGCGGTACTTCCGGCTGGACCGGGAGAACCGCGACGTCCAGCGCAAGATCGAGCAGCGGACGAACACGATCGCCCGCCAGTTCGACCGGGTCTGCCAGGTGCTCGACGCGCTGCACTACCTGGACGGCGACAAGACCACCGAGGCCGGCGACCGGCTGTCGCGGATCTACACCGAGCTCGACCTGGTCGCGGCCGAGTGTCTGCGCCAAGGCGTGTTCGACGATCTCGACGTACCGGAGCTGGCGGCCTGTCTGGCCGCGCTGGTCTACGAATCGCGGTCCAAGGACGAGCCGACCTCGCCGCGGTTGCCGCGCGGCGAAGTGCGGACGTCGCTGGAGCGGATGGGCGTCATCTGGCGGGACCTGTCGGTGCTCGAGCGGGACATGCGCGTCGACTTCCTCCGCCCGATGGACCTCGGCTTCTGCTGGGCCGCGTTCCGCTGGGCCTCGGGGGCCTCGCTCGCCGAGGTGCTCTACGAGTCCGACCTCGCGGCCGGTGACTTCGTCCGCTGGGTGAAGCAGTTGATCGACCTCACCGAGCAGGTCGCCGACGCGGCCGGCGCCACGCCGCTGCGCTCGACCGCCCGCCAGGTCACCGACCAGATCCGCCGCGGCGTGATCTCCTACGCGTCGGTGGTCGACGAGCCGTAAGCACGCACCACTCATCCGCCCAACCCCCGAAGGACCTGATACGTGGAATTGTCACGCCGTAATGTAGGCAAGCTCGCCGTGGCGACCGGAGCCGCCGCGGCCGTCGGTACTGCGGTAGCGCGCTCCTCCGACGCCGCCGCGACCTGGAAGGCCACCGGGACGGCAGTACCGGCGCTGGCTGGTTTCGACAGCCAGCTGAAGACCTTCATGCAGGCTCGCGGGATCACGGCCGGGCAGATCGCGGTCACCTACAAGGGCCGGCTCGTACTGGCCCGCGGGTACAGCACGGAGAGCACGCTGGCCGTCCAGCCGACCTCGTTGTTCCGGGTCGCCAGCGTCTCGAAGACGATCACCGGCGCCGCGATCGCCAAGCTGGTGCAGGACGGCAAGCTGAGCCTGTCGACCCCGGTGACCTCGATCCTCGACATCACCCCGGCGACCGGGCTGACCAGGGACTCGCGCTGGTCGTCGATCACGATGGCGCGGCTCCTGCAGCACCTCGGCGGCTTCGATCGCACCGTCGCCGGCGACCCGAACTTCAAGGACGCCATCATCTCCAGGACCCTCGGCGTACCGATGGAACTGAAGCACGCCGACGTGATCAAGTACATGGCCGGCCAGAAGCTCGACTTCGCTCCCGGCTCCAAGTACGCCTACTCCAACTTCGGCTACCTGCTGGCCGGCCGCGTGATCGAGAAGGTCAGCGGTCTCAGCTACGCCGCCTACGTGCAGCAGAAGCTGCTCACGCCGCTGAAGATCAAGCGAATGGCGCTGGGCTGGACCATCGCCAAGCACACCGGCGAGACGTCGTACGACTCGCAGTACTCCGGACCGACCGTGCTGGACGGCACGGGCAAGACCGTCGCCGCACCGCACGGGACCTTCAGCATGCGGACCCAGGACGCCAACGGCGGCTGGATCGCGAGCGCGCCGGACCTGGTCCGCTGGGCGAAGATGTTCGACGCGTCCTCGACCGTACTGAACAGCACCTCGCTGGGCCGGATCTGGGCCAAGCCCGAGACCGGCCTCAGCACCGACGGCTCGTACTACGGCCTCGGCTGGCAGATCCGCCCGACCACCAGCGGCACCGGCCGCAACACCTGGCACACGGGCAGCATGCCGGGCACCTACTCCCTGCTCGTCCGGACCTCGTCCGGGATGAGCTGGGCCGCCGTGTTCAACCGCCGCGACGACGCCAGCGGCAAGTCGTACGGCGACATCGACGCAGCCATGTGGACGGCCGCCAACGGCGTGAAGACCTGGCCGACCCACGACCTCTTCCCGCAGTACTTCAGCTAGAACATCAACGCACGGAAGTGCGGATCGGTCGTGCTGTCTTCGCCGGCCATGGCGGTGAAGACAGCACGTACTGCGTCGATGGCCTCGTCGCCGTGGGTCTTGCGGAGTCTGCGCTCGTAGGACTGGTGGAAGCGTCTCGCCGCGGCCAGGGCTGCCTGGCCGCGGGTGGACAGGTGGATCAGGCGGGCCCGGCCGTCGGTCGGGTCGGGATGGCGCTCGACGTAGCCGCGGCGCTCCATGTCGTCGACGATCTGCGCCGCACCCTGCTTGGTGATGTCCAGCCGGTCCGCGAGCGTGCTGATCGTCGCGGGCGCCCGGCCGAGGGTGCGTAGCACGAAGCCGTCGGAGCGGCCCTGGTCGTCGAAGCCCTGGGCCGCCGTCGTCGCACGCAGCTCGCGGACGAACTCCTGCTCCGCGAGCAGCAGCAGGATGCCGAAATCGGGCTTGCCATTCGTCGTCATGTCCCCCATGATAGACAAGCCAAGTTGAACAAGTCAGCTTGTCTATTTCTGACAGGGGGACCAGATGCCAGTCATCCGCGCGGCCGAGGCGCCGCAGTTCGATCTTCAAGGTGCGCAGTTCACCGTGCTGGCCTCACCGAGCCTGGGTTCCGAAGGGCTGTGCACCTGGCGGCTGCGTCTGGCCGCAGGCCCTCGCGACGACGCGCCGCACACGCTGGACCGCGACGAGGTCTTCATGGTGCTGTCCGGCACCGTGCAGATCACGCCGGGCGGCGAGAAGCTCGGCGCCGGCGACGCGGCCGTAGTAACGGCGGGGGAGCCGATCCAGGTTCGCAACCTCGGTGACAGCGACGCAGAGATCCACGTCGCCATCACCGCGGGCTTCACCGGCACCATGGCCGACGGCACCAAGGTGCAGCCGCCCTGGGCCAAGTAGTTCAGGGTTAAGTAGTCAGCAGCGGCGGATGGGAGCGCTGTAGGTGGTGTTGCTCGGGTTGGCCACGTAGTAGTCGCTGACCCAGCTGCCATCGGTCAGCCGGTCCCACACTGCCGTAGTACTGACTGTCGTCCCGGCTCGCTGGCAAGTCACCCATGCCAGCGAGCCGATCGGTAGGAGACCCGGGTAGGCGCTGTACGACGTACCGGGCCCGCGTCGCCTGGCCAGGTTGTCGATCGTCGTTTGGTACGGGTAGCTGCAACCCGGGATCGGTGCGCTGTAGCCGGTCTTGTTGGGCGTCCGGACGTAGTAGTCGGTGACATAGGTGCCGTCGATCAGCTTGTTCCAGACCGTGGTGGTGCCGATCTTCGGGCCGTACGTCTGACACACGATGCGGATGCCGGCGTTCTGAGCGATTGTTGCCCGTCTCGGGTATGCGGTGGAAGGGCCGCTGTAGGTGTAAATGCTCGTCCGGACCGTGTAGGTGTACCAAACCGAAGCGACCGGGGCGTCGAAGCGATCGTTGTCGATGTTCAGTGTGACGCCGCCGTGCGTCTCCGTGTGATCACCCCGGTACTGCTTGGCCCGCTGGCCGACAGCCCAGTAGCGGTTGGAGATCAGCGGCCAGCCGGTCAGTGCGGAGTTCAGATCCCAGCGGGCGATCCACACCGCATCCGGACGCGCGTACGCAGTCGAGTTGTAGACCTCTGCCAAGTGACGAGCGCCGGAGTCCTGATGGGCGTACACCGCTGAGAGGTAGCCGCGCCGGTGCAGCTCCTTCGTCCAGGACGACAGGTAGCGCAGTACTGTCGCCCGGCAAGTCGCATCACTGGCGTTGTAGTGCTCCATGTCACCGTAGATCGCACTGCCGGGCAGGAGCCCGATCGCTGCGGCCTTGGCGACTGCGTCGGCCGCCTGACTCGTCCCCTGCGTTGCAGCCGACGGCGTAGTCATCTTCACTGCGTTGGCGCGGGTCGTGCAGGGCGCCTGATAACCCATGTAGATAGGGATCAGCCGCCACCCCATCCGCGTCACACTGCTCACCCAGCTGGCCGTCAGCTGCGGCTGCGCGCAACCACGGTTCACGCCGCCGAAGTAGATCCCCACTGCCTTGTACGGCGACGCCGTCCAGGCCGCCATCTGCGCGACCGTCGGCGCAGTACAGGTATCGAACGCCAGCCCGGTGAACCTTGTCGCCGTGGCACTCGCCGGATAACCCACCGACGTCGCCGGCTCGGCAGCTGCCGGCACCACCATGCCCAGCATGAGCCCGCCACACAACAACGCAACAACCAACTTCGAACGCCCCATGAAGACCACCCCCCAGCAGTACACGCCTCCAGCAGGCGCGCTGCAATGCCTAGCGCAGCAGCGATGCAGCTCCGAGACGGTTCTGGCGGTCCTTGACTACGACGCGGAGTTCGAGCTTGCCGGTGGGTAGCTTCGAGAAGACTCGAAACGGAGGAGCGTCGTCGGTGCCAAGGACAGTCCACTTCTGTTGACCCTGGACCCGCAGTGCGAAGGTCGCCTGTACGTAGGAGGTGCCGGGGACTGTCGAGACGAGCTCCGTGCGGCCGTCCTGCGTGGTGTTGGTGCCAACTGCGAGCGTCGGCTTAGGAGCAGCCGGGTCGGCCGGTAGCGGGCTCCGGCTGCGGTAGACCGCCGCACTCAACGGCGGCACAGTGAGCTTGACCGTGGCCTCTGTGCTCGTCACCTGCGTGACCCCTGCGGTCTGCAAGGCAGGACGGATTCGCTCGTACTGCGTACCTGACGCGCCGACCGGCACGTCAACAGTCTTCGCCGCAGCGGATGCGTTGGCGACCACCAGAAACTCGCGACCCGTCGCACGATCGATCCGGCTGTACGCGAGCACGTCACCCGAGGCGAGCCGCAGTACCTGGTTGCCGCGCTTCCAGACCGGGTCAGCGGCGGTGAAGGAAGCCAGTGAACGCAACTGACAGTAGAGCGGATGCGCGGGGTCGAAGTTGTCGTCGGCGGGCGTCTTGTCGGTACCGACCTGGTCCTGCGTCTTGTGGGCGGCCACCTGCGTCGGGAACATGTCCTGCCGTGTCTCGGCATCCCCGCCGGTACCGACGAAGCCCTGCTCGTCGCCGTAGTAGATGACCGGGTTGCCGCGCCACAGGAAGAGCAACTCGTTGCCCAGCTTCACCCGGGCGAGCAGCTCCTGCTCGCTGATGTCGGGATGGTCCTGCTTCAGCATCATCGACAGCCGGCCCATGTCGTGGTTCCCGACGAAGGTGGCCAGCGAGTACGCGTTCGAGTCCGCGTCGGTGTAGAGATCATCGGACTCGAGCACCTGGCCGAGCAGCGACGAGCCCTTGCCGGACACAAAGTCCCGGGCCGCGCCCTGGAACGGGAAGTCCAGCACCGACTGCAGCTTCGCCGCGGTGGTGTAGTGCGAGGTCAGCTCCGGATCGCCGCTGTAGACCTCGCCGAAGCTGAAGAAGTCCTTCTTGCCGGCAGCTTTGGCGTGTGCCTGGATCGCCGGTGCGAACGCCTGCCAGAACTCGTCGTTCACATGCTTGGCAGTGTCGATCCGGTAGCCGTCGATGTTCATCTGGTCGATCCATGATGAGAAGATCTGCGTCATCCCGGCGACCACCCGCGGATGCTCGGTCATCAGGTCGTCCAGGCCGAAGAAGTCGCCGTACAGCAACTGCTCGCCCTCGTAGATCGTCGCGTCGCCGCGATTGTGGTAGAGCGTCGGATCGTTCAGCCAGGCCGGCTTCTTGAGCTTCGCCGCTTCGGGTGTCAGGACCGGCTTGTACGGAAAGGATTTGTCGACAGAGAGCTTCGGGAAGTCCGGTCGCCCGGCCATTGTCTCGATGTCGAAAACCTTGCCGTTGGCATCCTTGTACGGGGCCTCCTGCAACGACTTGTACGGGTGCTCACCGGCAAACGTGATCACGTCTGCCGTGTACTGCGCGGTGATGTCGAAGAACACCTTGATGCCCCGGGCATGCGCCTTGTCGACCAGCGCACGCATCTCCTGCGCCGTACCGAAGTGGGGGTCGAAGCTGGTGAAGTCGGTGATCGCATACCCGTGGTACGCCGCGAACGCGCCCACCGGGCCGAGGTCGACCACCCAGCGATTGCGGAAGGGCGGGTTCACCCACAGCGCCTTCACGCCGAGGCCGGCCAGGTAGTCCACCTTCGAGGAGAGCCCGGCCAGGTCGCCACCGTGGAAGAACTGCTTGTCCGTCGGGTCGAAGCCGTGCTGCAGCCGGGTCCCGGAGTCCAGACCGCCGCGGTCGTTGCGTGGATTGCCGTTCGCGTACCGGTCGATCATGGTCATGTAGAACGGCACGCCGGTCAGGT
>Ga0190275_10001982_pt1 | contig 14906 bp, 13 predicted proteins | sample Popmic550T_FD_133745 | JGI IMG/M metagenome (GOLD analysis project Ga0190275, IMG submission 133745) | Populus adjacent soil microbial communities from riparian zone of Yellowstone River, Montana, USA - 550 T | ecosystem: Environmental > Terrestrial > Soil > Riparian zone > Trees stand | place... | reverse complement strand
TGTTGAAGTCGCCAACCACTCGCGGGGTGGCGCCTCCTTGATCCTGCACCACGAAAATCGCTCGTGACTGGTTCTCGATCAGCGGGGATCCGCCGCGAGATTCAACAAAGCGCAAGACCGTCGCCGAACGACTGGAGGGGTCGATGCTTTCGATTTGCTTCAGGAGGTCGCCGAACGAGCGGGGCTCGGAAGCGCATGCGGAGCCCATCAGTCCCAGCAGGAGGGTGACGACCCCGAATCGCAGCCGAGGTGTGATCATGGTCGTGCCGCTCACAGCGCTTGTGCGAGCTGCTGGGCGGGAGACCGGCGGCCCTGCCCCTCGACCATGAGCTGCCCACACGCGGCCCGAATATCGCGACCGCGGCTCTTACGTACCGACACCAGCACGCCGCGGTCGGACAAGATCGCCGCGAACTGGTTGACCCGTTCGTCCGATGGCCGTTCAAAGGGAATGCCCGGCGCGGCGTTCAAGGGAATGAGGTTGACCTTGCCCTTGATGCCGCGCAACAGAACGGCCAACCGGCGTGCGTCCTCCGGCGTGTCGTTCACACCTTGGAGCATCACGTATTCGAAGGTGATTCGGCTTCGCTTTCCCAGGGGGAACCGCCTGCACGCCTCGATGATCTCGTGCAGCGAGTACTTCTTGGTGGGCGGCACAATCGCTGCCCTCTGGTCTTCGGTCGTAGCGTGAAGGGAAATGGCAAGGTTCGGCATCAAGGGTTCGGCCGAGAGCTTGTCCAGCAGCGGCACCAGGCCTACGGTCGAAAGCGTCACCCTCTTTGGATTTAGGCCGAGACCTTGTTCGTCCGCCAGCATGCGCAACGCTTTCATCGTCTGGTCGTAGTTGTGCAGCGGTTCGCCCATCCCCATCAACACGATATTGATCGGGGTCGCGAACATGTCCAGCGCGCCGGCGAGCGCGCGGACCTGCCCGGCGATCTCGCCGGCGGTAAGGTTGCGGACCAAGCCCATTTTGCCTGTAAGGCAGAAGGCGCAACCCATCGCGCATCCGACCTGGGTGGAGATGCAGAAGGTCTGGGCGGGGGTGTCGGGAATGAAGACCGACTCAATCTGGCGACCGTCGGCGAGCTGCAGCACGAACTTGCGGGTGCCATCCTCGGAAACCTCGTGGCGGGTGACGCGGGGAGTGCGGACCGTCGCCGCCCCAGCCAGGTCCGCTCGGAGCTTGCGGCTGAGGTCGGTCATGCTCGCAATATCCGCGACACCGCGTTTCCAGATCCACCGGTAAACTTGTCGCGCATGGAAGCGGGGATACCCAAGCGATTCCACGAGGGCTTCAATCTCGAGGCGGTCCAGCCCGGCCAAATCCACGGGCGGAATAGTCATGGCTCCTTCAGTGTACCAGCCCCTTTCATCGCCGACTACAACGTCGGCCGCCGTATTGACGGATCAGGTAGCCGCAAATCACAAGCCCGGCGTTGAGTGCCACGCTCGCAAATTGCCTCCAAACCTGCGCCGTGGTATGATGCTTTTTCCTTTGTGTTGCAACCACTTAGCAGCACATCCACCTAGCAGTGCCCGAGCCTAGTATTCGCCGCGACGTCCTTGCCAACGGTGTCCATTTCGTCACCGAGGTAATGCCTCACGTACGGTCCGTCAGCATCGGTGTTTGGCTGGCTCGAGGGTCACGACACGAGCCGGAATCGCACGCAGGCATCGCCCACTTCGTCGAGCACATGCTGTTCAAGGGAACAGATCGACGTACTGCGGAAGGAATGGCTCAGGAGGTCGACTCCATCGGCGGGCAACTCGACGCGTTCACGTCGAAAGAGTACGCCGGCTACTACGTCAAGGTGCTCGATGAGCATCTGGCAGTGGCGGTGGACTTGCTCGCCGACCTCGTGTCGCACCCGATTTTCGATCCGCTCGATATCGAGAAGGAGCAGAAGGTCGTCCTCGAAGAAATCAAGATGGTCGAGGACACGCCGGACGACCTCGTGCACGAGTTGTTCGCCGAGGGGTTCTGGCCCGACCATCCGCTCGGCCGGCCTATCCTGGGAATCCCATCGTCCGTCACCGCCTTGGACCAGGATGCCCTCCGCAGCTACTTCGCATCCACATACGTGGCACCGAACATGTCCGTGGTGGCCGTGGGCAACCTCGATCATGACCGGCTGAAGGCGATGTTGGAAGGCGCGCTCTCGGATGTGCCGCACGGTGGAAGCGCCCCCATTCTGCATGCGCCCGTGGTCACGCAGAGCACGCTCGTGCGTCGCAAGGAACTTGAGCAAAGTCACGTCTGCCTGGGGACCGCGGCTCTGCCGCAGAATCATCCCGATCGGTATGCGAGCTACGCGCTGAACACGTTGCTGGGCGGCTCGATGAGCTCGCGGCTGTTTCAGAACGTGCGGGAGAAGCGCGGGCTCGCGTATGCGGTGTTCTCCGGACTTTCGGCGTATCAGGACACGGGCGCTCTCAGCATCTACGCAGGGTGCGGGAACGACGCGGTATCCGAATTGATCGACGTGGTCGTTGCCGAGTTGCGGCAGGTGCGGGACGAGCAGGTCGGCCCTGCGGAGCTGCGCCGGGCAAAAGATCACCTCAAAGGCTCGCTGATGCTGAGCCTTGAAAGTACGTCCAGTCGGATGTCCCACCTCGCGCGTCAAGAAATCTACCGGGACCGCACGGACACGCTGGACGAGATGCTCGCCGCTATCGAGCGGGTGACGATCGAGGACATCCAGCGGCTCGCGCATTTGTTCTTCGCCAGCGGCTCGCTGGGGGTGACGGTGCTGGGCAACGTGAACGGCTTGCTGGTATCACGCGAGCAGTTGGCCGTCTGAACCGATGATTGCTCGTTATACACATCCCGAGATGGGCGGCATCTGGAGCGAGATGCGCCGCTACGAGACCTGGCTCCAGGTGGAGGTGGCCGCCGCCGAAGCCATGGCCGCTGCCGGGATCGTGCCGGAGGATGCCGCGCGGGACCTTCGCGAAAACGGGGCCTTCGACATCGCCCGGATCGACGCCATCGAGAAGGTCACGCAGCATGATGTGATTGCGTTCACGACCTCCGTCGCCGAGAAGGTGGGGCCGTCCGCCCGGTGGTTGCACTTCGGGCTGACGTCGTCGGACGTGGTCGATACGGCGCAGGCTCTCCAGATGGTGCAGGCCTGCGATCTCACGCTGGCCAACATGCGCGCCCTGGCCGAGGCGATTCGCGATCGGGCAATGGAGCATCGCCGGACACCGATGATCGGCCGTACGCACGGCGTCCACGCCGAGCCGATGACGCTGGGATTGAAACTGGCGATGTGGTACGCCGAAACGCGCCGCAACATCGCCCGCATGGAGCGCGCGCGCGACGTCATTCGCGTCGGGAAGATCTCCGGCGCGGTCGGCACCTTCGCGCATCTCGATCCCGCCATCGAGGACGATGTCTGCCGCCGGCTGGGGCTTCAGCCCGCACCGATCTCCTCGCAGGTGATTCAGCGCGATCGTCATGCCGAGTTGTTGTCGGCGATGGCAATCACTGCCGCTTGCCTCGAGAAGGCAGCGCTCGAAATTCGTGGGTTGCAGAAAACCGAGATCGGTGAAGTAGAGGAACCATTCGCGAAGGGGCAGAAGGGATCCTCGGCGATGCCCCATAAACGCAATCCCATCGGTTGCGAGCAAGTGGTGGGACTGGCTCGGCTCATTCGGGCGAATGCGATGGCGGCGCTGGAGAACGTGGCGCTGTGGCACGAACGCGACATTTCGCATTCGTCGGTGGAGCGCGTCATCCTCCCCGACAGTTTCATTGCCCTGGATCACATGCTCCGCCGCTTCACCCGTATCGTCGCCGGAATGGTGGTCTATCCCGACCGGATGCTCGAGAACCTGAATCGCTCGCGCGGCGTGGTGTTTTCGGGTCAGGTGTTGCTCGAGCTTGCGCGGCGAGGGATTTCACGAGAGCGGGCCTACGAGTGGGTGCAGCGCAATGCGATGCGTGCGTTCCACGAGAAGCAGGATTTCCGGCAGCTGTTGCTCGCGGACCCCGAGGTCACGGCAGTGCTGCCGGCAGCTGAGATCGAAAAGGCCTTCAATCTCGACGAACAGCTGCGGAACGTCGATGCAATCTTCGAACGTGTCTTTGACGGGAGCCAGTAACTATGCGCGCGCGTGTTTATGTCACTCTCAAGCCGTCCGTGTTCGATCCGCAGGGCCGAGTAGTGGCCGACGCGCTGTTTTCTCTCGGGTATCACGACGTGACGGACGTGCGCCAGGGCAAGTTCTTCGATCTGGAACTGAGCGACACCGATGCCGATGGAGCGAAGGCCCGCGTCACTGAGATGGCCGCCAAGCTGCTCGCCAATCCGGTGATCGAAAGTTACCGCGTGGAGGTACTTGCGTGAGATTCGCGGTGGTCGTGTTCCCCGGGTCGAATTCCGACGTGGACGCCTACTATGCCGCCTCGCGGGTCATCGGCGCCGAAGCGTCACTCGTCTGGCACAAGGATAGCGACCTCGGAAATCCAGATGTGGTGATTCTCCCCGGCGGGTTCGCGCATGGCGATTACCTGCGTACCGGTGCCATCGCGCGCTTCTCGCCGATCATGGCGTCTGTGCGGAGTTTCGCCGAGCGTGGCGGCGCCGTGTTGGGCATCTGCAATGGTTTCCAGGTGCTGCTCGAGGCAGGCCTGTTGCCGGGTGCCATGGTGCGGAACCGTGATATCAAGTTCGTCTCCGCGCAAATCCGCATGCGGGTCGAGCACACCGACACGCCCTTTTCGGCGGCGTGCCAGCCTGGACAGGTATTGAGGTTGCCGGTCGCCCATGGCGAGGGCAACTACTTTGCCGAGCCCGAAGTGCTCCAGCAGCTCGAGTCCAGGCGGCAGGTGGTGTTCCGCTACGTCGACGCCAATGGGGGGACCACACCGGAAGGGAACCCGAACGGGTCGCTGAACAACATCGCCGGTATCTGCAATGAGGCTAGGAACGTGGTCGGACTGATGCCGCACCCCGAACGCGCGTGTGAGTCAGCGCTCGGGAGTGATGACGGCCGGATGATCCTGGAGTCGGTCAGCCGCGCCCTGTCGATGGCAGGTTCCGGGCGTGGCTGATTCACTGCCCCCGCGCAGCCGCCGCGTCGTGGCGCTGGCGCTGTGGGGCAGTGCGCTCGCCCTTGTCGTGGTGGCGGTGATCGCCTACAGCGGGGCCTTCGGTCTCGACCGCGCGCTCCGAATTCGTGTGGCATCGGTGCTTGGCCTGGCGGCCGCCGTTGACGTGATGCTGGGTCTCGTGTTCCTCCGATCGTCTACAACGCCATGACCGTAATCGACGCTGCCGTCCTCGAACGCCACGGGCTGAAGCCCGACGAATACGATCGCATTCGCGAGTTGATGGGCCGCGAGCCCAATTTGCTCGAACTGGGATTGTTCTCGGTCATGTGGTCGGAGCATTGCAGCTACAAGAGCTCCCGCGTGCACCTGAAGACTCTGCCGACGACGGGTCCGCGCGTCGTGCAGGGCCCTGGCGAGAACGCCGGGGCGGTAGACATCGGTGGTGGCCTCTGCGCCGTGTTCAAGATCGAATCCCACAACCACCCGTCGTTTATCGAACCTTATCAGGGAGCGGCCACGGGTGTCGGCGGCATTATTCGCGACATCTTCACGATGGGCGCAAGGCCGATCGCCCTGCTGAACGCGTTGCGATTCGGGTCACTGGAATCCCCTCAGGCCCGTCGTATCTTCGAGGGCGTCGTCGCCGGGATTGGCGGTTACGGAAACAGCATCGGGATCCCGACCGTTGGCGGTGAAATCGTCTTCGACGAGAGTTACGGCGGTAATCCGCTCGTCAACGTGCTGTGCCTTGGCATTGCCCGCGCCGAGGACATCATCAAAGGTGCCGCGCGTGGCGCCGGCAACCCCGTCTACTACGTTGGCGCCAAGACAGGGCGTGATGGCATTCACGGCGCCACCATGGCATCGGCCGAGTTCGACGACTCGTCTGCCGAGAAGCGACCGGCCGTGCAGGTCGGTGATCCATTCATGGAAAAACTGCTCATGGAGGCCTGTCTCGAGGTGATGAAGACAGGCGCCCTGGTGGGCATTCAGGACATGGGCGCGGCCGGGCTCTCTTGTGCCACCACCGAGATGGGATCGCGCGGCGGGCACGGCATGAACGCGGATGTGAGTCTCGTGCCCCAGCGCGAGAGCGGGATGACCCCGTACGAGATCATGCTCTCTGAATCGCAGGAGCGCATGCTGATGGCGGTCCACAAGGGCCGTGAGCACGAGGTCGAGGCGATCTTCGACAAATGGGATTTGCACGCGGTCCGGATCGGCGAGGTCACCGGAGGCGATCGTCTGAAGTTGTACGAGCGCGGCACGCTCGTCGCGGATCTTCCGAATCGGGCGCTCACGGACGAGGCTCCCGTGTATCGCCGCCCCATGAAAGAGCCGGCGTGGCAGCGGGAAGTTCAGCGACTGGACCTCGCCACCATGGGAGAGCCGCTTTCGCCTCAGGCAGCGTTCAACCTCCTGATCGAGTCGCCAACCATCGCCAGCAAACGGTGGGCATATCGGCAGTTCGATCACACCGTCGGCACGAACACCATCGCTCAGCCGGGGCTCACTGCTGCCGTCGTGCGGGTCAAGGACACGTCACTGGCACTTGCGGTCTCCGTCGATGGCAATGGACGGTTTACGTACCTGGATCCGCATCTTGGCGGGATGTTGGCGGTCGCCGAAGCCGCGCGAAACGTCGCCTGTGCCGGGGCAGAGCCGATCGGCGCGACGAACAACCTGAACTTCGGCAACCCGGAGCGGCCCGAGATCATGTGGCAGTTCGGCGAGGCGGTTCGGGGTATCGGGGAGGCATGCCGCGCCCTCGAGGTCCCCATCACCGGTGGCAACGTCAGCCTCTACAACGAAACCGAAGGCCGGGCGATCTATCCCACGCCGGTCCTGGGAGTCGTGGGCCTCATCGAAGACGCCACCCGCACGTGCACCAGGACATTCAAGCAGCCGGGAGCGATTGTGCTCCTGCTCGGGGAGAATCTCGGCGAACTCGGGGGCAGCGAGTACCTGGCCAAGGCGCACGGCGTGGTGAGGGGCCTTCCTCCCGCGCTCGATTTGGCGGCAGAACGGGCCTTGCAGCGCCTTATAGTTCAACTTATCCGAGCCGGCGTGCTTCAGTCAGCGCACGATTGCGCCGAAGGCGGGTTGGCAGTCGCCCTGGCTGAGAGCACGTTCGACAGCGGCGGTATCGGCGTGAGCGTCGACCTGCCAGGTGTGCAGGTGAAGGGGCCGTTTCAAGCCGCAGCCACGCTTTTTGGCGAGTCGGCGTCGCGGATTGTGGTGTCGGTCGCAGCCCAGCATCGAGACCCCGTCGTCGAAGCCGCTGCGGCCGCGGGTGTTATGTGTCGCATCATCGGAGAGACCGGTGGAGAACACATCCGTCTATCGATTGACAATACGGAAGTTGTTCGAGCCTCGGTAGTGGAAGCAGAAACAGCGTGGGCGACGGCCATCGAGCGCACGATGGCTCGCCGCGGAGACGCACGTCGGTAGTCCCAGACCTCCCGCGCGCGTCGGGGGGCGACAGACGGGCCAGGCGGCCTGTCCGGAGTAGCGATGTTCGATAAGCTTCACGAAGCGTGCGGTGTCTTCGGCATATTCGGCCATACCGAGGCATCGAAGCTCGCATACCTCGGCCTCTACGCACTCCAGCACCGCGGGCAGGAAAGCGCGGGCGTCGCGTCGTCGGACGGCTCGCGCGTCCGGCTCGTCAGAAAGATGGGCCATGTCGCCGACATCTTTGACGAAGCGACGCTGGCCGAGTTGCCGGGGCAGATTGCCATCGGCCACACCAGGTACTCGACGGCCGGTGACAGCAAGCTCTCGAATGCGCAGCCTATTCTGATCGACTGCGTGCACGGGCAGATCGGCATCTGTCACAACGGCAACATTGTCAACGCCAACGAAATCCGCGACCGGCTTGTTCGCGCCGGTTCCATTTTCCAGAGCAACAGCGACACCGAAGTCGTCCTCCACCTGTATGCGCGGTCACAGGCCGGCAGCGTGGAAGAGGCGATCGTCGAGTCGGTCACGCAGTTGACCGGCGCGTTCTCGTTGGCATTGATCACCAAGGACCATCTCGTGGCTGTCCGTGATCCGCACGGATTCCGGCCACTGGCGCTCGGCAGGTTGAACGATACATGGGTTGTCTGCTCGGAAACCTGCGCGCTCGACCTGATCGGCGCCACCTACGTTCGCGACGTCGAGCCCGGGGAGGTGTTGATCATCAACGACGAGGGTCTCCGATCGCTGAAGCCCTTCCCGCCGCAGACGCTGTCGCACTGCATTTTCGAGCACGTCTATTTTGCGCGGCCTGACAGCGAGGTGTTCGGCGAGAGCGTGAATGAAGTGCGAACCGAGCTCGGGCGACGCCTGGCGCGAGAAACTGGCGTCCCCGCGGACGTCATCGTGCCCATCCCGGACTCGGGCGTATGCGCGGCGATCGGGTATGCGGAGGAGACGGGTATCCCCTTGCGCTTCGGGCTGATCCGCAACCACTACGTGGGCCGGACCTTCATCGAACCAGCTCAATCGATCCGGCATTTCGGCGTCAAGGTGAAGCTGAATCCCGTGAAGAGCATCTTGGCCGGACAGAGAGTGGTCCTCATCGATGATTCCATCGTGCGAGGCACGACGAGTCGCAAGATTGTGAAGATGGTGCGGGCGGCTGGCGCGCGTGAGGTGCACGTCCGGATCAGCTGCCCGCCAACGATCTCGCCGTGTTTCTATGGCGTAGACACGCCGCGTCGCAGCGAGCTGATTGCTGCCACGCACTCGCTCGAAGAAATCCGGAAGTATCTGGCGGCGGACTCGATTGGCTATCTCAGTCTTGACGGCCTGGTGCATTCTGTCCGAGGGCAAGGCCGGTCGTACTGCACGTCGTGCTACACCGGAAAGTATCCTGTGGCGTTCCCCCAGGATCAGTCGGCCTATCTGCAACTGAGTCTGAAACTCAATGAACAGCCAGCCACCCGTCCGCAGGAAGAGCACGAAACGCTGGTGTGATCGCGGGCGGCTGCTCATTGCCACCCTCGCCCTCACCCTCTCGGTCGTTGGCCCCGCGTCGGCGCAGGAGCGTGGCCCGACACCGTTGTCGCCGGCGGAACTCGACGCGGCCATCGCCAAGCTCGGCGATCTCGACTATCCAACTCGCATGAAGGCAGGACGCGCGATTCGTCGCGCGCCAGGCGCCGTCGCCGTTCCCGCCCTGTTGCAAGCTGTCCGGGAGCATGGTGACGGATATGTGCGGTTCAAGGCGCTTGTCCTGCTCACAGGGTTCAGTGACCCTCGAACTGCGGACGCCATGGAAGAAGCACTGACTTCGCCCAACGACCGCCTGCGCGAAGTCGCCTACGGATACTTCGAACACAATCCCTCGCCGGCCCTGGCCTCGCGCTTGTTGGCGGCTCTCGCCAAGGAAACCGGAGAGTTCGTTCGACCTTCCTTGGTACGGGCGCTGGCGGCACTGGCGAGCGGGAACGTACAGGCTCGGGACGCCTTGATTGCAGACGCGGGGCGAGGCGTCGATTACTTTCGCAGTTCGGTCATCGAGGCGCTGGGCGACTATCGCGTGGCGCCTGCGACACCTCGCCTAGTGGCCATTGCCAAGCTCGAAGGCCCCTTGCAGGACGATGCCGTGCTCGCACTGGGGAAGATTGGTGACAAGGTCGCATTGACCGCGCTGGCGGAGTTGCAACGCTCTGGAGACCAAGTGCTGCAGACCTCTGTCGCGGCCGGGATCTGCTTGCTCGGCCAGAATTGCTCGTCGCACATGGGCTTCCTCCAGAAGACGCTTGGATTCGCCGAAGATCACCCTGGCTACCAGGAGTTGCTGCGCGGTGCCGCCTCCGGCCTTGGCGCGATCGGCGCTGGAGGTAACGAGGAAGCCGTGACGATGTTGCTGGACGTCGGCATACCGTCACAGGACCCGGTCCGAGCTCCGGTCGCTCTCGCATTGGCGTCCGTCGCCCTTCGGAATACGCCGATCCTGCTGAAGGTGCTCGAGGGTCGCAAGGATCTCGACGCGGCTGTGTCACTCCTCGTTGAAGGGTTCGACATGCTCGAAGAGGACTTGGAGGAAGAACGGTTCTTTGTGACCGTCCGCCGCGCCTATTGGGCGGCGCCCGAGAGCTCGGCGTCCCGGGCGCTGTGCGAGTATCTCATCACCGAGCTCGACTTCTGAGGCGGGGCAATTGGGGTCAGGATCGGAAGATTGCAAATGGACTACAAGTCGTCAGGTGTGGATATCGACGCGGGCAACGAAACGGTGCGCCGGATCAAGGGCTTGGCTCGCGCCACCTTCACCCCTGGAGTCTTGTCCGAAATCGGGTCCTTTGGCGGCCTCTTCAGTCTGGGCGCCGATTGGCGTGATGCCGTGCTCGTCTCCAGTGCGGACGGCGTGGGGACGAAGCTCAAGATCGCGTTCATGACCGGCCGTCACGACACCATTGGTGTCGACCTCGTGAACCACTGTGTCAACGACATCCTCGTCCAAGGCGCAGTGCCCCTGTTCTTCCTGGACTATCTCGCCACGGGCCGGTTGTCGCCGGACGTCGCCGAGCAAATCGTCAAAGGGCTGGCGCGGGGCTGCCAGGAAAACGGCTGTGCCCTGCTGGGCGGCGAAACGGCCGAGATGCCAGGTTTCTACAGTGAAGGCGAATACGACGTGGCTGGCTTCATCGTCGGTGCCGTCGAACGCGCGGAGCTCATCACGGGCGCCAGCATCGCGGCAGGAGACCTATTGATTGGCTTGCCGTCTTCGGGACTGCATACCAACGGCTACTCACTTGCGCGAAGGGTTGTTTTCGACGGCTTGGGACTTTCCGTGGACAGCCACGTGCCGGACCTGGGTGAGACCGTCGGCGAAGCACTGTTGCGTCCACACCGCTCCTACCTGCCGGTAGTCAAACCGTTGCTCGGAACCGGTCTCATCAAGGGTATGGCGCATATCACCGGCGGCGGTATCACGGACAATCTGCCGCGTGTCCTTCCTGCCGGATTGGCTGCCCGAGTTGAGCGTCGGGCGTGGCGGACGCCTGCCCTGTTCCGCTGGCTTGGCGAGTCGGGCTCCGTGCCCGAAATGGATCTGAGGCGCGCCTTGAACATGGGCATCGGATTCGTCCTGGTGATCGACCCCAAGGACATCGGCGATGTGCAAGCCAAGCTCCTGGATGCGGGCGAGGCGAACTCGATGATTATCGGCAGGATTGAGCCTGGAGCCGGCGAGGTTCATTACGTGTGAACCGGAACTTGGGTGTTCTCATTTCCGGCCGTGGCTCGAACCTGCAAGCTCTCGTCGACGCAATCGCGGCCGGGCGCCTGAACGCGTCGATTACCATCGTCATTTCCAACCGGCCGGAGGCCGAGGGGTTGATCCGGGCGCGGATGGCTGGTCTCGAGACGGAAGTCCTGGACCACAGGACGTTTGGCTCGCGCTCCGAGTATGACGCCGCGCTGGTCGACCGGCTGCGGCATCACGAGGTCGGTCTCGTGTGCCTCGCGGGATTCATGCGACTGCTGGGTGCGCAGTTCGTGGAGGCGTTTCCAAACGCCGTGCTGAACGTCCACCCGTCCTTGTTGCCGGCCTTTCCAGGTGTCGACGCGCAACGGCAGGCGCTCGAGCATGGAACCAAAGTGGCAGGGTGTACTGTCCACATCGTCACTGCCGAACTCGATGCGGGTCCGATCATTGCGCAGAGGGCCGTGCCAGTCTTGCCCGAGGACACCGTGGATAGCCTGTCCGCACGCATCCTGGCCGAGGAACACCGCCTGTATCCGGAAGCCGTGGCGACGATCCTGGCCGGCGGGTGGACGATCGAGGGCCGCCGCTTCCGGCAGCGCGTGAGTTAAACCTTCGCCGAGCCTCGCCCCGATCGCTGCAACGTGAGGATCACAACTTCTGGCGGGCAGTTGACGCGGACCGGCATGTACACGGTCCCGACGCCGCGGCTTACGAATACGGTGGCGTTTTCTTCGGTGCCGACGCCCGCGAGCACTGGGAACTTTCTTCCAGCCAGCGCCCCAACGCCTGGCAGTACCACCTGGCCGCCGTGGGTATGGCCCGAAAGCACCAACTGCACATCCAACGCCGCAGCCTCGACGAGGCGCCGTGGATCGTGTGCTAGAAGAAGGGTTGTCCCACTGGTGCCGGCCAGAATCCTGGCGAGATCCGACGGCCGTCTGGTCCAGAACCGGATGCCGGCGACATCGAGCGTTTCCCCCCGAATCACAAGGCTGGTGCGCTGGTCCTTGAGTACGACGAACCCCCGCTTGGCCAGGGCGGCTGGCATCTCTCTGTCGTCGTCGTGATTACCGAGCACGGCGAATGAACCGTGAGGCGCGTCGGCCAGCGGGGCGAGCAACTCGGCGACAGGATTTACATATCGACGATCGCCAAAGGTGACGTAGTCCCCGCCAAGTACGACGACATCGGGATTCGCATCACGGAGCAGTCGTACCGCCAGGCTGACATCCTCGGCGGACACGGATTCGCTGTGATGCACGTCGGTGATGAGGCCGATTCGCAGATTCGCCAGCGCCTCTGGCAACCCGGTGACGGCGAGTTCGAGTTCGACGCGTCTGACGCGATGGCGTTCATACGCAATGCCATAAGCGATGGTGCCCGTTCCAAGGCCGACCGCCGTGGCCACAGCCGCCTTGATGGCACCACGCCGCGAGATGCCCATCGAGCGCAGTATAGTTAATTCGGATGAGCATCGTAGACGAGTTTGAGTGGCGCGGCATGTTGTACGACGCGAGCGATGGCACGCGAGAGATGTTCGAACGCGAGCGCGTCACCGCCTATGTCGGGTTCGATCCGACCGCCTCGAGCCTTCACGTCGGTTCGCTGCTTCCGATCATGGCGCTGGCTCGCTTGCAGCGCGCGGGTCACAGCCCGATCGCCCTCGTCGGCGGAGGAACTGGACTGATAGGCGATCCCAGCGGCAAGAGCCAGGAGCGGACGCTGCTGTCGACGGACACGGTCGATGCGAATGTGATGGGGATGCGCGCTCAACTCGAGCGCTTTCTCGACTTCGACTCGGCTGCCAACCCAGCGCGCCTCATCAACAATGCGGACTGGCTCCGTTCATTGTCGCTGCTCGAATTCCTCCGTGATACAGGCAAGCACTTCACCGTCAATTACATGCTGGCGAAGGAGTCAGTGAAACGACGGCTTGGCGGCGACGAAGGGATTTCGTTCACGGAGTTCAGCTACTTGCTCCTGCAGTCCTATGACTATCTCGTTCTGCATCAGCGTCTCGGCTGCAACTTGCAGATGGGCGGCTCGGATCAGTGGGGCAACATCACGGCAGGTTGCGATCTGATCAGGAAGGTGGCGGGAGGCAAGGCTCACGGGCTTGTGTTTCCATTGGTCGTGACCTCTTCAGGCACAAAGTTCGGGAAGACAGAAGCCGGGACGGTGTGGCTGGACCCGGTGCGTACATCTCCGTTCCGCTTCTACCAGTTCTGGCTGAATACCGACGATCGCGACGTCGTGAAGTATTTGAAGTTCTTCACTTGGCTGGATCGCGGCACGATCGCGGATCTCGAGGCGACGCTGCCAGAAACCTCGGCCTCGAGAGTGGCGCAGCGGACACTCGCGCGCGAAGTGACCTCTCTTGTCCATGGGGAGCACGAGCTTGCCCGTGCTGAAAAGGCGTCCGCCGTGCTGTTCGGTGGGTCACTGCGGGAGGCGGACCCGGCCGACCTGCTCCTCGTGTTTGATGACGTGCCGTCGACTTCGATGACCAGAGACGAGTTCGAGCGGCTGACGGTTGCGGCGGCGACCGTGGGAGCAGGACTCGCCGCCTCCAAAGCTGAGGCGTCGCGCCTCATCAAGCAGGGAGGCCTCTACCTGAACGGTGAACGGGTCAACGACGACCGGCGGTTGTTGACGCTGGCCGACACGATTGATGGTAGACTGGTCATCTTCCAAAAGGGTCAGCGAGAGCGGCGGATTGTGCGGCTCGAGCAGGCCTGAGCCTATTCAGGGCTCACGTGACCGGTTCAGGGCTTAAACATTTTGGGCCCGAGAGTTGACAACGCCGAATCGGTTTCGTATATTTGGGAGACGCGCTTGACACGGTGTCCTCGGTCTAGGGCACGTGCTGCAAGGTAAGCATCCTGGAAACCCCAAGAGCTAGTCGGACCGGTCCTGTTAGGCCTACTCGACGAAAGTGAAAAAAGGGGTTGACACGACGGCAAGCGCATCATAAGCTCGGAAGTCTGTCCCTGATGGGCGCCGCGAACGCGAACAGCGCAGCGGAGGGGGACGCCGGACGGTAAAAGCCGCCGGGGCCTTGGTTCTTTGAAAACTAGATAGAGCGTGCACACATTCGATACGGCCGCGAGGCCGCATCGGGTAAACCAGCCCGTCGAGTGTCAGCCGGCGGCGCGCCAATGTTTCAGGTGAAAGCCGAGAGCGGAAGCGCGAACCGTCGAACACAAGACAGAAGCAATACAAGAGGGCCTAATCGCTCTCTCAAGCATTTAACTTGAGAGTTTGATCCTGGCTCAGAATCAACGCTGGCGGCGTGCCTAACACATGCAAGTCGAACGCGAAAGGGGCTTCGGCCCTGAGTAGAGTGGCGAACGGGTGAGTAACGCGTGGGTGATCTACCTTCGAGTGGGGGATAACGTTCCGAAAGGAGCGCTAATACCGCATGACGTTCTGGATTTGAACATCTGGAAACCAAAGCCGGGGACCGCAAGGCCTGGCGCTTGGAGAGGAGCCCGCGTCTGATTAGCTAGTTGGCGGGGTAATGGCCCACCAAGGCGACGATCAGTAGCCGGCCTGAGAGGGCGGACGGCCACACTGGGACTGAGACACGGCCCAGACTCCTACGGGAGGCAGCAGTGGGGAATTGTTCGCAATGGGCGCAAGCCT
>Ga0190275_10001981_pt1 | contig 14912 bp, 10 predicted proteins | sample Popmic550T_FD_133745 | JGI IMG/M metagenome (GOLD analysis project Ga0190275, IMG submission 133745) | Populus adjacent soil microbial communities from riparian zone of Yellowstone River, Montana, USA - 550 T | ecosystem: Environmental > Terrestrial > Soil > Riparian zone > Trees stand | place... | reverse complement strand
GCTTCGCGCGCGATCGCGTCCGGCAGGTTGGGCACACCGCCGGGATGCTCGGGCGCGGTTCGGCCCGAGAAACGCGTGACCGCGAGGTCGGGGGCACCCCAGAAGAAGTGCACCGGGCTGCACTTGCCGATGAAGCGGGCGCGGAACTGCGTGAACACGCGATCGGCCTGGACGAGCACGCGCCAGAATCGATTCGCATAATTCGGGTCGTAGGCGCCGGGCGCGTGGTTCTGGTCGAAGGGCACTGCCTCGGCCAGCTCGTTGGGTCGCTTCTGGATGTTCACGGCGAGGTCCATCGCGTGCAGTTCGTGCATCACCCGTGCATAGAACGACGCGACCGTCTGCGGCTGGAGGGGAAACCCGCCCAGCTTGCCATCCGTGGACGCGATGATGAGCCGGTGATCGATGAAGTCGAAAGCGATCTGGAACTGGCGCGCTCCGTGCGGGATGTTCGCGGTGCTCAGGCCGCGGACGTTGACGTGCAGCGGCGTGTGCCAGCCGTGGTTCACCCACGTGCACTGCGCCACCTGCACCTTGCCGACGATCTGCAGCCACTGATGCAGCGTCGCGTACGTCTCCTGCCAGGCCTCGAGCGGCAGGGCGGGCCACGGTTCTACGAGTACGCTCGGCTGATCGCTCATCGTTGCTCCCGTCACACCAGACTCACCGCGTCACGATCGGCAGGTATTCGCGCCACGGACCGATCGCATCCCCATACTGTTTGGCCATCACGCGGGCGGCTTGCGCGATGTGCCCAAGATCATGCACCACCCAGGTCGAGAGCAGCTGCCGCAACGTGACCGCGCCGAACGCCGGATGCTCGCCCTCCAGCGCGAGTTGCTGGTCGCTGAGGCGCCAGCCGACCAGCGTGTCGAGATTCGTCCGTCTCAACCGCGCGAACTCGTCGAGCAGCTCCGTCAGCGACTGGCCTTCGCTGTCGCGCAATTGCGCGAACCGATCGTAGGGCGCGAAGCGGCGAGACGGGCCCTGCGCAAGGATGATCTCGGCGCGCGTCATCCAGTCCGTTCGCTCGCCGTGAATCAGGTGGCCGACAATCACGTACGGGCTCCAGGTGTCCGGACCTTCGGTGGCGTCCGTCCACACGGATGGCAGTCCTTCGAGCATCGCTCGCAGGGTGTGGGGCGTGCGTTCAAGTACGGCGATGCCGGCGGTGAGCTCGAAGTCCATGAGGTCCTGCTCCCCAGTCTAGTCGGCTGGAGAGGCGCCAGCACCTCTACACCTTCCCGAGGTCCGAGTTCGCCGGCCCGTTGAAGACCTTGCCACGCGGCTCGAACCGCGAACCATGACACGGACAGTCCCAGGTCCTTTCGTTGGCATTCCAGTGCACGATGCAGCCCAGGTGCGGGCACACCGCCGAGCGCTCGTGCACGGCACCCTCATCATCCCTGTAGACCGCCACCTTGCTCAGCCCGCGCCGGATCACCGCCCCCCAGCCCTTCGGAATCTCATCCGGTGAGCTGACATCCCCGCCCGTGACCCAGTCCGCGTACTGCGCCGCAACGTTCACGTTCTCCTTTGCGAACTCGCCGGCCGCACCCATCGTCTTCCTGGATGGGTCGTAGAGCGTCGCCCAGGCGTTCTCGCGGCCCATGATCAGGTCGGTCAGCAGCATCCCGGCGATGGTGCCGTGCGTCATCCCCATCCCGGAATCGCCGGTCACAACGAAGACGTTCTCCGTGTCGAGGGGATTGCGGCCGATCAGCGCCACGCCGTCGATGGTTTCCATGACCTGGCCGGCCCAGGTGAAGGCAATGTCCTCGATCATCGGGAATCGCTGCCGTGTCCATTCCTCGAGGCGTGCGTGCCGAGCCAGCGTGTCGTCGGCCTGGCCGGTCTTGTGATCTTCACCGCCGACGATCAGCAGGTCGCGAGCGTCCTCGGTGGTGGCTCCTGGTCCTGCCGCTCCCGTGCCCGCTCCAGTACTGCCTGTGTCGTCGTCCCCGAGGGGCTGCAGACGCACGTAGTGATACGGGTCCTCGGTGTCCCAATAGAGCGCGCGCTCCACCGAGCCGCGCGGCACCGTCGCGCCGATCACATACGTCATGTAGGGCGCCTGCTTGGTGTGAATGACTACCATGTCGTTCACTGGCGTGTTGGTGGCCACGACCACCGACCCCGCAGTCACCGTGTGGCCATTCGCCCTCACTCGGGCGGGGGGGCCACCCTCGATCTGCTCGGCCTTCGAGTTCGGGTGAATGTGACCACCGCCGCGCTCGATCGCGCGCGCCAGGCCGGCGAGATACTTCAGTGGGTGGAATTGTCCTTGCGCCGGAAAGCGCAGGCACGGACCGGTATCGAAGGAAGCGATCGGCGCCTGGCGGATCTTTTCCACGTTGCGCAGCCCGGCCCGGCGAGCCGCCGCCAGTTCGTCATCCAGCAACTGCTCGTCGTGCTCCGGTGAGAGGAAGAGATAGCCGTCCACGCGGAGGAAATCGCAGTCGATGCCCTCGGTCCTGGCAATCATCTCGATGCGGTCGATGGCGGCGGTGTGGCTTTCGGCCGCGAGTTTCGCGCCGGCTTCGCCGTGAAGCCGTTCGATCTCCGTATATCGATCGTCGAGCGCGTTGGCCAGGTGAGCCGTGGTCACCTGCGTCATGCCGGCGGCCAGCTCGCCCTTCTCCAGCACCACGACAGACTTGCCCGCCTGCGTCAGCAGGTAGGCGGTTGTGAGGCCCGCGATCCCGGCGCCAACCACGCACACATCCGCTGTCGTATCCGCCTCGAGCGGTGCATAGCTGGGCATCGTCGCGGTGGCCGCCCACACGGACTGGTTGCGCCCAGATCCAGCCTTGCTCTTCTCCATCGTTGCCTCCCGTAGCAGTCCTGAGGTGAATCAGGGCGCTCGGCTGCAACGGCCGTGCCGAAGATTGACGCCAGCGGCTTGAACGTCCGCGGCAGGCAGCTGAACGATGACGTGAGCCTGCGGGCACCGTCAGATGGCGACAGCGGCACCGGAAACGACGACACCGCCGGCGATCGGAACATCCACGGCCAGTTGGCTCGGACGGCCCATGGCCTCACCCTGGCGGATGCGGAACGAGAACGGTGCACGCACCAGTCCCGCGTCTCGCAGATAGCCGCCCAACGCAGCGGCCGCCGCACCCGTCGCGGGATCCTCGACGATGCCACCAACCGGGAAGGGGTTGCGTGAGTGAAACACTTCGTCCGTCTCGCGCCAGACGAGTTGCAGGGTCGTGAGATCGTTGGCGAGCATCAACGACTTGAGCGCGTGGAAGTCGTAGTCGAGCGCGGCGAGGGTTGACGCCTCCCGTACCGCCAGCACCAGGTGCCAGGCCCCGGCAAACGCGCGTGCCGGTGGCAAGCTGCGATCGAGATCGCCGGGCGTCCAACCGAGAATGCTCACCGCCGCCGACACGAGTGACTCCGCGGCCGGCGCGAAGCGCGTTGTAACGGAGGTGAGCGCGGCCTCCCGGCGGCCGCCGCGCGATCGTACGGTTACGGGCACGATGCCGACGCTGGTACTCAACTGATAGGTGCCGTCACCCGTGGTGTCGCCGAGCGCCACGCCCGTGGCGATGGTGGCATGCCCGCAGAAGCTGACTTCGATCTCCGGGCTGTAATACCGAATGGTCCGCTCGAGGCCGTGCATGGGCGCGACGAACGCGGTTTCGGAGTAGCCGACCTCGGCCGCGATACGCTGCATCTCCGCGACAGCCGGAAGCGTCGGCCCGATCCAGACGCCGGCAGGATTGCCGCCGGTCGCCGTCGTGGTGAAAGCGGAGAGCCGGAAGAGCCGGGCTTCGTCAGGACCTGTCATCGTGTCTGGAATCATCCAATGCCTCGGGATGCGGCTGCGGTCCTGTCAGAACGGTTGTTGCAGCGCGAAGAAGTACGGCTGTTCTGCGATCGTATACGTGGTGAGCGCCTGCGGCCCGTTTCGGCCCGTGTCTCCGTTGAACACCGTGGTCCCCACCGTGCCATCGGCGTTGATGCGCCGGACGGTCAGTCGGCCGACACGGTCGTGGAGCATGAGGAAGTTGACGGTAAGGGCGCGCAAGTGGGTGGCCGTCGCGTAGCTAAGCATGCTCGCGAAGAGTGGTTCGTGCCAGACGCGCGTCCCTAACGTGCCGTCGTCGTTGATCGCATACACCGACATGGCATCACCCAGAGTGAAGAGGTATGTGTCGGTCCCAATCACGTAGGAGACCATCGACGACAGGCGGCCCACCCCGAAGGTCGGAGTGCCCCATGAAGCGGAAGGACGGGCGATTGGCCGGCCAGCGTCGTCTATTTTGACGGTGTGAATGGTGCCGTCGTTCTTCGCCACAGCGACGAACTGCTGGTTTGCCGCCCGAAAGGCCTCGACGTGATCCCACGGCCCGCGAAGTGGCCCGGACAGCGCCTCGGTCGCGGTGCCCGGGTAGGTCTTGCCGCCGAAAGACCCGTCCGGCCGGATGCGAAGAATGAGAGTGTCGCCGGCGGTGTCGTTCACCATTACCGCATGAGCCACGCCCGCCAGGTTGAAAAACGCGGCGGCCGAGAAGCCCGCAGGCAGCGGCTCGGAACTGACGATCTCGCCCAGCAGCCCATGGCCGTCCAGCCGCCACACCTGGGTGGCTCCGCCCGATTTCGCCGCCAGATACATATAGTGATCGGTGTCCATCCTGAAGGACTGAGCCACCGAGAACGCCGGCGAAAGGCGCGACAGGTCGATGCGCGCTCCAGGAGTGCCGTCGCTGTTCATGCGATAGGTGACCGCATGTCCGCCGCGTGAGCGATCGCGCACCGACGAGATCGCCTCGCGGATGAACTCCACGGTCTTGTCGTGGACGAAGCGGCTGCGGGCAATGGCGTTGTGGCTGAACAGGCCGGTGAGGTCGTGCTCCTCCGTCGCCTGTTCGATGTGCTGGCCCTCCTGGTGATTCCAGAAATCATCACGCTGGAAGAAAGCAAGCACGGTCTTCGGACGAGGGCCGACGCTCGATACGCCGCCCCACAGGTCCGCGCCATCCCAGGAGACGAACAGATCAATCGTCAGGTCGTCCCCCCAGCGCCAGTGATCGCGGATCATGCCGGCGAGCTTGGCGCAGCCATGGCTCTGTCCGACGAGAATCACGTGGCGGCCGTCATCGCGGCGATAGTCGTCGAGAATGCCTTCCCACGTGAGGATGCCCGACGGACGCAACGGCTCCAGCTCCGAGTGCTCCCACTTGCCGACGATGATCTGGGCGTCGATGCCATCGGGGTTTCTTCGACGGTCGCAGAACGTGGAAACCCTGATGCCCTTCAGCCGCTGGGCGAGACCCTCGTCGTCCATCAGGCGCACCCCGAGGTGTTCGAAGAAGTTGACGCAGTCCTCGTCACACAGGTCGTTGCACTGCACGTTGCGGTTGGTGACGAGCGAGGCGATCAATCCGGCTGGGATGTCGCGGACCCGGCAACGATCTTCGTCAACGCGGATATGGTGCTCTTCGAGATTCGTTTGAGATCCAGGGGGGCCGGACGCGGTCGGCGCCGGAACGACCGAGGCTCCACCCATGGCCAACAAGATCAGGATGGGCGAGGGCTTGCGTGTGTCCACCAGCAGGGGATCGGTGAACGTCGGTTTGCCCCGCGCAGCTTCGAGGCGGCAGCGAATGGCCCTGACGCCTGCGTCGAGGCGGAGCCTGCCCTCGCGCGAGGTCGGCTGCCCGCGGGCCCAGATGGTCTCCACATCCTGCCAGCCTCCCGGCTCGAGGCGTTGCAGCACGGCAGCCGAGGATGTGAGCGACTCGCTCACATCGAGACTGAATCGATAGGCCACGGCTTCGTCGCTCAAGACGATGCGTCGGGCATCTGTTCTGAGTTGAGCAGGACTGCCGGGCGAACGGTGGTGGGTGGCGTGGAAGAGCATAGATCCCCCCGCGCCGCATTCTATGCGGGAACGGGAAGACGGCGTCCCGGACGGACGCGTGCGCGCCAGCACGCACCCAGGGGGTGCCGGCGCGGGGCTCGACTGCTACTTCTTGGGCGCGATCGGGAAGATCTTCTCGAGGTCGTCACCGGGGCGCGGAATCACGTGCACCCCGACCAGCTCGCCGACCTTGCGTGCGGCCGCCGCCCCCGCGTCGGTCGCGGCCTTCACCGAGCCGACGTCGCCCCGCACCACGGCAGTGACGAGCCCGGCGTCCACCTTCTGCCAACCCACGAAAACGACGTTGGCCGTCTTCACCATGGCATCGGCCGCTTCGATCATGCCAATCAGCCCGCGGGTTTCCACCATGCCGAGCGCTTCGCCGTAGTCGTTGTCAGCCACGGGAGCATTCTACAGGCTAGTGAAGGGAGGCTCCAGCCATCTCGATGCGGAGGTCCTGCGCTCCCTGCCAGAGCACCACGCGACCAAGGTCCGGCAGCTGTTCGAGGCCGGAGGTGATCGTCAGAAAGTGGTTCCCGGCCAGCGAGCCGGCCTTGCTCGCGAAGTGCGTGCGGCCGTAGGCGATGAGGAGCTCGGTTTCGCTGACGCCGCCCGGATACCACAGCACTTCGCCGGGATGCGGATAGGTGGTGGCGTTCTCGGGTCCCACGTCGATCGAGAGGTCGCCAAGCGGTGCCCACACCGCCTCACCGCTCCAACGCACATGGATCACCTGCCTGACGAATGGCAGCCGTTTGCGGAAGGCGGCGCAGGTGCGAGGCGCGGCCGCGGTCTCGAACCGGGCCTCGAGCCGGTACGGACCCAGGCTGATGACGACATCAGACACGGATACTCTCCAGACAGGTGATCGGTGGCTCAAGTCCAGGCCGCGGTATCGAGCGCCAGGATGGTGTGCAGCAGCACGTTGGCGCCGTTCACGACGTCCTGCGGCTTCGTGAACTCCTTCGGCGCGTGGGAGATCCCGCCCACTGACGGGACGAAGATCATCCCCGCCGGGCCTAGGCGAGCCATGTGCTGCGCGTCGTGGCCGGCCCCGCTCGGCAGGTGCCTGGTGGACAAGGCGAGTCCGCGGGCGGAGGCTTCGATCGTCTGTTTCACGCGTGCGTCGCACAGTGCGGGACGGCTGTGGTGCAGTGACGAATATGCAAACGTGCACCCCGTGTCGCGACCGATGGCCTCGCCCTCGGCGCGCACCTTCGCGGAGAGCATGTCCACCCGCGCCTGATCGAGATCGCGAATCTCCAGCGTGAAGATCGCCTTGCCCGGAATGACGTTCGGCGCGCCCGGGAACGCCTGCACCCGTCCCACGGTGCCGACCTGGCGCCCTGGCGTGCCGGTGATGACGCGGTTCACCATGTCGATATATCGCGCGGTGGCGAGCAGGCTGTCGTGGCGGTCGCCCATGGCGGTGGTGCCGGCGTGATTGGCCATGCCCGTCGCGGTGACCTCCCACTGGCCGATGCCCACGATCCCCTCCACGACGCCGATGTCGAGCCCCTCTCGATCGAGGTTGCCGCCCTGCTCGATGTGGAGCTCGACGTACGCCGCTATCTCGCCAGGCGCGCGCTTCACCGACGCCAGCTTCGAGGCATCGCCACCGAGGAAGGCGATGCCATCGCCGATGGTCTTGCCGCTATTGCTCTTCAGCTGGAGATCCTCGGGGCTCACCTCGCCGATGAGCGCGCGGCTGCCGACGGTGCCGCCCTCCTCGTTCTGAAAGATCACCACCTCGAGCGGGTGCCTGGTGACCAGCGTGTTCGCGGCCAGCGTGCGCGCCACTTCGATGGCGCTGAGCGACCCGACATCGCCGTCGTAGTTGCCGCCGTCGGGCACCGAATCGATGTGCGACCCGAACACCAGCGGCTTGAGCGTCGCCTCGCTGCCGGCGCGCCGGCCGAAGATGTTGCCGGCGGCGTCGATGCTCACCGACAGCTGGGCCTCCCGCATCAGGTTCATGGCCCACTCTCGGGCCTGCCGGTCGAACTCGGAATACGCCACCCGGCTGACGCCGCCGTAGGCGTTCTTGCCGAACTGCGACAGCTCGAGCAGCTGCCGGTTGATGCGGTCGCCGTCCACGCGGAGTTCCGGCGCGAGCGATCGACCCTCGCCCCTGGCGACACCACCGAGCGATATCGCGCCGACCGTAGCGGCCAGCTGCTGCGTAAATCGTCGTCTGTTGATCATGCGATTCCTCGGTTCGTCGGGCCGGTCTTGGCTCCGCGAAGGCTCACCGGCGTCCGCGCCCCAGTGTTCACGCGGGCAGCGAGCGTGATCGGCCCGATCGCGGCAAGAGCACAGTGTAGCCGCTGACCGCGCCGGCGCTGCACACCTGTCGCGGCGCAATCGAGAACCGGCCGCGGCAGTCGGGCGACTGCGACGCGCCAGCTAGAATGTGCAGCCGATGACCCTACCCGCATGCATGCACCAGCCCCCGCGATGATCGACGCGGTCTTCTGGTCGCTGGCCCTCGCCGCGGTCTGCCTCTGGTTGCCGCGAGATCTTCGGACGCCTCTCGACCGCCTTCTGGTCTTGGGGCCGACTCGCGTGAGTTTACGCCTGTGGATGATTCCCGCGATGGCGGCGGCCATGTTCGCGGCTGCCGCTGGGTTCATCGACGCCCGAGGGCTGGCTGCTCTCGTGGTGCTCGCGACCGCGGGCCATGCCGCCAATCACGCATCGGGCGCGGTTCGCCCGGCTGCGCATCTCGTCGTTCTGGGGCTGTGCGCGGGATTGTTCCTGCATGTGGTGCCGGGATTCGCCAACCCGAAGCTGCTCGACGGGGTCGTTCTCGGCCCGGGGGCGTTGCCGTATACCCAGTACCTGAACGTAGACAAGGGGCTCGCGGGTTTGCTGCTGCTGGGTGGGTATGTCCCAGACCGAATCGATCGCGATCAGGGCCACCGCAGGGTCACTGATTTCGTGTGGCGCTTCCTGCTGCTGGTGGTTGCGGTGATGGCCCTGAGCCTGCTCCTTGGCTACGTCCGCTGGGACCCGAAGCGGCCCGAGTGGTGGCCGATGTGGATGGGCGTGATGCTGGTGCTGACCGCGCTTCCGGAGGAGGCCGCGTTCAGGGGCGTCATTCATACGTGGCTGGCCGAACGGCGGGGCGACCCCGCCAGCGTGCTGGCCATCGTCCTCGGCGGCCTGGCGTTCGGGCTGGCCCACGCGGCGGGCGGACCGTTGTATGTGGCCGTGGCGTCGGTCGCCGGCATCGGCTACGGATGGATTTACGCGTCCACGCGCTCGATCGGCGCGGCCATATTGGCGCACGCCGGGCTGAACACGATTCACTTCCTGCTCTTCACGTACCCCGCTTTGGCGCCTGCGCCCTGAGGATCGGGCGCCGCGCACCTCCCCACGGGCTGGCGCAAACCATCTCGTCGTCGCCGCGCCGCGCTCGTCACCGGAACGTCGGCGTGATCCCCATGTTGTGCATGATGAAGGCGTAGATGTCGGCCGTCGCCTCGATCTGCTTGGTGACGTTGCTGGCGCCGTGCCCGGACTTGGTCTCAATCCGAATCAGCACTGGATTGTCGGGACTTGCCGCTTTCTGCAATGTCGCGGCGTACTTGAACGAGTGTGCCGGCACCACGCGATCGTCGTGATCCGCAGTGGTGATGAGGGTGGCCGGGTACTTCTGGCCCGTCTTGATGTTGTGCAGCGGCGAGTAGGCATAGATCGCCTTGAACTCCTCGGCGTTATCGCTGGAGCCGTAGTCCGCGATCCAGTTCCAGCCGATGGTGAACTTGTGGAAGCGCAGCATGTCCATCACGCCCACCTGGGGGATGGCGACCCGGAACAGCTCCGGGCGCTGGTTGATGACGGCGCCGACCAGCAGGCCTCCGTTCGATCCTCCCTGTGCCGCCAGTCGCGCCGGGGAGGTGTACTTGTTGGCGATCAGCCACTCCGCCGCCGCGATGAAGTCGTCGAACACGTTCTGCTTCTTGGTCTTGGTGCCGGCGTCGTGCCACGACTCGCCGTACTCGCTGCCGCCGCGCATGTTCACGCTCGCATACACGAATCCCTGCTCGAGCAGCGCGATGCGCAGCGAGTTGAAGCCTGGCGTCGTCGCGATGTTGAACCCGCCGTAGCCGTACATCAGAGCCGGGTTGTTGCCGTCGAGAACCAGGCCCTTCTTGTGCACCAGGAACATCGGCACCTTCGCCCCGTCCCTGCTGGTGACGAACACCTGCTTCGTCTCGTACTGGTTGACGTCCAGTCCGGGAATCTCCGGCGCCCGGAAGGTCGCGCTCTTCCGCGCGGCGACGTCATAGCGAAAGATGGTCGTGGGGTAGGTAAACGACGTGTAGTTGTAGAACAGCGTAGTGTCGCTCATGTTGCCGCCGAAACCGCTGGCGCTGCCGAGGCCCGGCAACTCGATTTCGTTCTCGAGCGTGCCTTCGAGGTTGTGCACGTAGGCCCGGGACGCGACGTCCTGCATGTAGGTGGCAATCACCTTGCCGCCGGCGACCGCCACGCTGTCGATGGTGTCCTTGGCCGGCGCGATGATCACCTTCCAGGCGGCCGGCGCGGGGTTGGCCGGGTCGATCCGCACCACGCGGCCGTTCGGGGCCTGGTTGTCGGTGAACACCAGCAGCTCGCCGCGCACGCTCTCCAGCACGTCGTACGTGTCGTCGCCAATCTCCGGAATCAGCGGGACGAATTTCGAGCCCGCCTTCGACAGGTCCTGAACGAACAGCGCGTTCCCCTGCTTGCCCGTCCCACGGTCCGAGACGCTGAGCACCGCGAAGCGCTCGTCTTCGGTCGTCGACAACGTGTGGAAGCGCTGCGGGTGCTTCGGGTCCTCGAACACCAGCGTGTCTTCTGCCTGCGGCGTGCCGATCCGGTGGTAGAACACTTGATGGTTCTCGTTGACTGACGACAGTTCTTTCCCCTTCGGCGGCGTCGGGTAGCGGCTGTAGTAGAAGCCGCGCTCCCGCCAGGCGATGTCGGAGACCTTGACCCACTCCACCTTGTCGGCCAGCGGCTTCCTCGTGGCCAGGTCCATCACGTTCAGCTCCTGCCAGTCGGAGCCGCTGCGCGACACCGCGTAGGCCAGCAGCGTCCCGTCCTTCGACGCCTCATAGCCGGCCAGGCGGATGGTGCCGTCGGCCGACCACGTGTTCGGATCGATCAACACCTCCGGCGTCCCCTCCAGCCCGCGCTGGATGTAGAGCACGCTCTGGTTCTGCAGGCCGCTGTTCTTGGTGAAGAAGTAGTGTTCGCCCTTGCGCGACGGCGTCGAGAACTTCGCGTAGTTATAGAGGGCGTTCAGACGCTGCAGCAGCTGCGCGCGATAGGGAATCCGCTCGAGGTAGCCGAACGTCACCTTGTTCTGCGCCTCCACCCACGCGGCCGTCTCGGCGGAGGTGTCGTCCTCGAGCCAGCGGTATGGATCGGGCACCGTCGTGCCGTGATAGGTGTCGACCTGATCGATCGTCCGCGTCGCCGGGTACTGGAGCCCTTGGCCTGCGACCGCCGTCGTCAGCAACGTCATGAACACACCGGCGGGCAAGTGAAGCTTCATGCGGAAATTATGGCACGGCGTGGGAGGGCTGGCGATTTCCATTGAGCGACTGGTGATTGCGCGATTGCGCGATTCAGCTGGTGATTGGGTGATTGACGATTGGAGTGATTGGGATCGGGTGATTGAGGATTGGGTCAACAACACCGATCAGGAGTTTCAGGCTCGAGCGAACGGCGTTCACGCCAGCCATCGATGAGTCCACGTCGCACTCCGGGTTCGCATTCAGCGGCGGGTGCAGGCGCCACCGTGCGCCTTGTGGGCCAGTTGTGGGCCGACGTCGACGCGAAGTACTTCCGGCTGTCGAGCGACCGCAGCATCATGCGGCTTGGCGGCGGCGTGAGCTTCCGCTTCTGATTCCAAGGGCACGCCAGCCGTGCTGGCCTGATGCATTAAGCTGCGAAAGCGCGGAGAGGAACGGATCAGCCTCGCTCCCGCGGGGAAAGGCGGCCATGCCCGTCACGCAACCAGCCGACCATCGACGTGAACCTGGGGATGCAGTTCGCGAACACCTCGTACGCGTACTGGAATGGGAAGACGCGCACGTTGCCTTCGCCACCGCGGTCGCGAACATTCCCGGTCCCTCTCGCGGCGCGCGGCCGCAAGGCTTCGAACACTCTCCGTGGCAGCTGCTGGAGCACATCCGCATTGCCCAGGAGGACATCCTGGACTTCTGCGTCAACGAGCGCTATACGCACGACCGAACCTGGCCCGACGACTACTGGCCAACGCTGCCGGCGCCCCCGGACGAAGCGGCCTGGGTGGCTAGCGTGGCCGCATGCACGCGGTCGCGCGGAGGCCTGCAAGACATCGCGCGGGACGTTCCGGACCTCACCGCGCCTGTACCAACCGGAGGGCCGGCGCAGACCTACCTCCGCGCCCTGCTGCTTGCCGCCGACCACGTCGCCTATCACGTGGGCCAGTTGGTGGCCGTTCGGCGCGCGCTCGGCGTGTGGCCTTGAAGGCCAATGGAGGGTCGCGCGCAGGCGCGCCCGCCCATTGGGCGATTGGTGATTGCGCGATTGGCGATTGTCATCGGCGATTGGGATCGCGAGCTCTGGCAATCGCCAGTCCCTTAATCCCGGACCGCTCAATCCAATCACCGATCACCAATCACCCGATTGCCGATGAATCGCTCAGTCGCGCAAGCACCAATCGCGCAATGGGCGAGTACGCCAACGATCGGGCCGCCAACTTCGTCCAACCTGGCGTGAAGGCCATTCTTCGCGACCTAACCTACGCGCTGCGGAAGTTCCAATCGGCGCGAGTTTTCACCGCCACGGCCGTGCTCACGCTCGCGCTGGGCATCGGTGGCACCACCGCGATCTTCACGCTGATACACGCGGTGATGCTGCGGTCGTTGCCGGTCGGCGACCCCGCGGCGCTCTACCGCATCGGCGACGGCGACAACTGCTGCGTGCAGGGCGGCCCCCAGGATCGCTGGGGCATGTTCTCCTACCCTCTGTTCGAACGCCTCAAGGCCGAGTTGCCCGAGTTCGAGTCGCTCACCGCATTCCAGGCTGGCCGTGGACGCATGGGCGTGCGCCGCCAGGGCGTCGACAACGCCCCGCGCCCGCTTTGGACCAGCTACGTCGACGGCAGCTATTTCCAGACCCTGGGCGTGAACGCGTTTGTCGGCCGGCCGCTTTCACCAGCGGACGACCAGGTCGCGGCCGCTCCGGTCGCCGTGTTGTCGTATCACGCGTGGCAGGGCACCTACGGCGGCGATACCACGATTGTCGGCTCCACCATCGCCATCGAAGGGCACGCCTTCACCGTGGCCGGCGTGATGCCACCGGGGTTCTTCGGCGAAACGCTGAGGCCCGATCCGCCGGACCTGTGGCTCCCGCTGCACCAGGAACCATTGCTCGCTGGCGGCACCACGATCCTGCGCCAGCCGGTGGCCGCGTGGCTTCGCGTCATCGGCCGTGTTCGCCCGGAGGCCAGCACCGAAGGCATCGGTGCGCGGCTCACCGGCCTGCTCCAGCAGTGGATGCGGCACGAGGCCGGCTATCCAGCCGACTGGATGCCGGGCGTGGAACGCACGCTGTCGCAGCAGACGATCACCGTAGTGCCGGCCGGCGCCGGCGTCGGCGTGATGAAGGAACAGTACGGCCGCAGCCTTCAAATCCTGCTCGCGGTGTGCGGGCTCGTGCTGTTGATCGCTTGCGCGAACGTCGCCAACCTGCTGCTGGCGCGGGCGGTCTCCCGCCGCGGGCAGACGGCCATCCGCCTGGCTATGGGTGCGTCACGGCGCCAGATCATCAGCGAGGCGCTGGTCGAGAGCGTGCTGCTTGCCATCGGGGGCGCGCTGGCCGGGTTGATCGTGGCGATGGCGGCTGCCCGCCTCCTCGTCTCGCTCGCGTTCGCCGGCGCCAGCACGGTGCCGATCGAAACCGTGCCCTCCCCGGTCGTGCTCCTCTTTGCCGCCGGACTGGCACTGATCACCGGCGTGGTGTTCGGCGCGGCACCGGCGTGGCTCGCCACCCGCACGGATCCGATCGAAGCGCTGCGCGGCTCCGGCCGGGCGACTGGCGACCACTCCTCCGTTGCGCGGACGGCGCTGCTTGTCGTCCAGGCGACACTCTCGGTGGTGCTGGTGGCCGGATCGGCGATGCTCGGCCGCAGTCTCGGCAACCTGGAGACGCAGGACCTCGGGATGGCGATCGACGGTCGCGTGCTGGTGTCGATCAACGGTCCCGCGGCCAGCTATACGCCTGAGCGGCTGAACGTGCTCTATCGCGACATCGAACGGCGTCTGTCGCGCATTCCCAATGTGCAGGGCGTGGGTCTCGCGCTCTACAACCCGTTGACCGACAACTGGGGCGAGCGGGTGCTGGTGGCCGGGCATCCGCCGCCGGCGGCGGGCGACCAGGTCGGCGCCTCGTGGGATCGGGTCAGCAACGACTACCTGCAGCAGCTGGGGATGAAGCTGGTGCGCGGCCGTCATTTCACCGAGGCCGATAACGAACACTCGCAGCTGGTCGCGGTGGTCAACGAAGCGTTCGTGAAGAGGTTCTTCAAATCGGACGAGGATCCGATCGACCAGCATTTCGGTCTGAACACCCCGGAGAACGCCGGCTCGTTCCGCATCGTTGGGATTGTGAAGGACGTGAAGTTTGCCGGTGGCTCGCTGAGCCGGCCGGCGCGGCCGACGTTCTTCGTGCCGCTCATGCAGGTGGTCAATTATCCGGATCCGATGATGGCCAGGGTGGAGACCGCCTCGCGTTTCGTCCGCGCGCTGCTGCTCGTCACCAACGCGCCGACCGGCACCCTGGAACCCTTGGTGGCGCGAGCGCTGGCCGAGGCCGATCCGAATCTCGCGGTCATCAGCATGCGCACGCTGCGCGAGCAGGTGGAGCGATCGCTCAACCAGCAGCGCGCAGTCGCCAGCCTGGCCGGCCTGTTCGGCGCGGTGGCCCTGATCTTGGCCGCGATTGGTCTTTACGGCGTGACGGCGTACTCGGTGGCCCGCCGGACCAGCGAGATCGG
>Ga0190275_10001980_pt1 | contig 14917 bp, 11 predicted proteins | sample Popmic550T_FD_133745 | JGI IMG/M metagenome (GOLD analysis project Ga0190275, IMG submission 133745) | Populus adjacent soil microbial communities from riparian zone of Yellowstone River, Montana, USA - 550 T | ecosystem: Environmental > Terrestrial > Soil > Riparian zone > Trees stand | place... | reverse complement strand
GCTCGAGGATGTGGGCAACGTGGCAGCCTTCGTCGCCTCGGACCGGGCCCGCACGATGACCGCAGCCACCGCCAACGTCAGCTGCGGCGCGCTGGTCGACTAGACGATTGATTCCAAACTCCCCGCACCCACGGATGACGCTGCGAACCTTCGCTGGATCGTCGTCCTCGGCTCGCCCATGCAACCAGCATGGGCTTCGCGAGCGCCGTCAGGCGCGGTGCGCGCGCGAAGCGCGCGATCCTCGCCCAGCTCGTTCTCTCGCCCCCGTGGGCACGCGGATTCGGAATCAACCGTCTAGCGCACGCAGGGTCCGGTGTCGACTGGCCCCCCGGCACGATCGAGAGCCGCCTCGACGATCCCCGGCGGCACGCCGAAGCCTCCGCCCGAGCCGTTTGTCGTCGCGGCGAACACCGTTGCGACCACGCGGCCTCCGGAGTCTACGGCCGGCCCGCCCGAGTTGCCCGACCGGATGGTCCCGCGCAGGGAAGTCATGCGCCTTCGCACCGGCCCGTTTCCGTAGGCATCGCGGCTCAGAACCGTGCGGGTCTCACCCAGACGGCCGGCTACCGACCTGTACGGGCCGTTCTCGGGATACCCGAGGATCGCGACCGGCGCGCCCACCCTGGCGCCGGTGCGCTGGTCGAGGTCCGGCGCTCCGAGCCCCGGCACGCTCAGCACGGCAACGTCGTTGTGCGGATCGAACACCACCGCCGTTGCGTCCATCCCGTCGCCGCCGTCAACCTCCACCGTGGTGTCGTCCTCACCGGCCACGACGTGTGCGTTCGTGACGACGACTCCCGGCCTCGCCACCCAACCGGACCCCTGCACGGCGAGGCCGCAGGCGTGACCGAGAACTCGCACGACACTCGCCTGCGCCTGCTGCACGTCGCCGTCGCGCAGGATGCGCCGCGTGGGGGCGGGAACGTCTGCCACGGGGCCGCGGATGCGGGGGAACGGGTCGGCGCGTGCGAGGGCGTTCAAGAGAGGGCCCGACGGCGGCAGCGCCTCGTTCAGCTTCGAGAGGATCGCCGAGCGCTGGATGTCCCGGCGCAGCTCTCGCGCGCCCGGTGTCTGGAGGGCGACGGCGCCCGCGATCCACACCAATCCGAGGCCGAGCGTGGCGACCAGCACCGCACCGCCGATGCCGTCGAGCACGTCAGCTGCGCGGAATGACAGCCGCCGCCGGATCCTTTCCCCCAGCGCCTCGAAGAGAATCGCGGCGAGGCCGCCCACCATCAGCGCGGTCACGAGGCTGAACAGGGGCGCGTAGGGCGAGTTCGATCCCTGGTCGAGGAGCACCGGCGCCAACCGGCTGCCGGCGAACGCCCCGCCGGCGAACCCGGCCAGCGACAGCGCGCTCACGACGAGGCCCTGAGCGTAGCCCCACAGCGCCATCAGCGCGACGAACGAGACGATGATCCAGTCCACCGCGGTCATGGCGTCGATACCCACGCGCGCCGTGACCGGCCGGGCGAGCGCCTCCGCGCACATATAGACTGGCCACCGTGGAGAGGACGGGCGCTCTTGCGACCGGTGTTCCCAGGCGGGACCCCGGCACGGTGCGGGTCACGCGCGCGGGCGTGCTGATCGCCGCGCTCGGAGCCCTGCTGGTAGTCATCGACCCCTTTGGCCTTGCGGTCGCCGGCCTGGTGCTCACGGTTGTCGGGGCGGTGCTCGCCGCCCGTGGCGGCATGGGTCACACGTGGTACTGGATGATCGCGGGCGGCGCCGCCATCGCGGTGCTGTCGCGCCTGATCGCCGAGGGAGCACAGATTTTGGGCGGATGGCTGGCGGTGATCGGGTGCCTCATGATCCTGATCGGCGCGTCGCTCGGCTTCCCGCTCGCGAGCGACCTCGAAGAGTAGGGCCGGCCGCCTCAGACGTCGAGTGTGACGGTGGAGGGCTCCTCCTCGCCCTCAACTGGGATCACCAGCTCGAGCGGCAGGTTGTCCGTCGCGGACTGCTCCTTCACGCGGAAGAGGATCAGCGCACCGGAGGTGGGGCCGAATTGAGCCGGTGAGTTCGGTGGTGGCGCGACGTCGCCAGGCGGAATCGCCTCCCCGAAGTCGAGCCCGAACCCGCTCTGGGTCGTGTCCAGGGGCAGGTACTCGTCCCCCGTGGTGTCCACGAGCTTGATCCCGCGCGGGGGCCTGTAGGCCGAGTCGCTGTCGTTCTCGATCCTCAGGAACACACCCAGGTAGGCCTGGTCGCGGGCCAGGGGGGCCTGGCCGCGCAGGTATGAGTCGTCCGGCCGCTGCTGGGGATTCAGTAAGCGGGTCAGCTGGACCTGGTAGTCGACCTTCTCCCCGGCCTCGATGAACTCCCCCTCGGCCCCCGTGGTCTTCGGCTCGTCGTCGCCACAACCGGCGGCGGCGAGCGACAGGGCGAGGACCAGCGCGAGAAGCGCGGCGCAGGACCGGGGAAGCGTTCGCACGCGATTCACGAGCGCGGAAGTCTATCCAGCCGCGGGTCTGGCGGCGTGCGCCGAGGGCTGCCCTTCTTCCAGCACGTGCGCCAGCCGGCCCAGCGCCCGCCGGGCGGCCCGGCGGAGCCAGCCGCGCAGGCCCAGTGACTCCTTCAGCCGGTCGAACGGCGTGCCCGGCTCGGTCGCGAACCGGTACTCGACGCGGGTCATCCCGTGGTCAGCCGGTGTGAGGCGGAACTCCGCCCGTGTCCGGGTACGGCCGATGCGGCCGGTGCTGCCCTCCAGCACCAGGAGATGTGGGGACTCGAGGCCGGTGATCGCCGAGTCTCCCCATTGCTGGCCAAGCGGGAAGTCGAGCCTGTAGCTGGCGGAGGCTCCCATGCCCTTGGATTGAAGCCGCTCGAGCCTGAAGTCGTGCAGGTAGTGGTCGGAGAACTCGGCGTGGTTCGCGATGTCGGACAGGTAGCCGAACACCTGCTCACGCGGCGCGTCGACCGTGCGGGTGACCGTGATGGTTCGCATGCGGCCGCGATTGTACGCGGCCGCCTCGTCATCAGGCCGTGGGCAAGTGCTTCCTCGAGCCTCGGGGCAAGGCCGAAAAACCCCGGTGATTGCGGGTAAATCGACCCTGTGCTGCCCACTTTTGCGGCCTCGGCTCTACAATCCTCAAGAGTTCTCGGGGGAGTTCGGAAGGCCCACGAGCCGCCGCACCAGGCACGGAGGCAGCTGGCAGACCCGAGGAGGAAGGGTTGCAGACATATCTCACCGGCACACTCGCCGGAGCGGGATCGTTCCGGTGCAGTAGTTGCGGGTTCCACGTCGCTCTGCAGGCCCTCGACCAGATGCCGGAATGCCCGAACTGCGGCGAGCGTCACTTCGCGCGCGCTTCGATGTTCGATGTTGCCGAGCCGGATCAGTCGTCGCTGCATGACGACGAGGACGCCGGCTGGCTGGATGGCGTGCGCGACGGCCTCACGGAGCCAGGTCAGTTTCTGGCCTTCCGCGACGGCGAGCGCGTCTCGGTGTTGCCGCTGCTGCGTGAGTGGACGCGGATCGGGCGCAGCCTGACCGCCGACATCCGCCTCGACGACCCAACGGTCTCTCGCCGGCACGCCCTGGTCTGCCACCAAGAGGATCGCGTCCGTGTGCTCGACGACCGCAGCCTGAACGGCACCTGCGTGAACGGCGAACGCGTCGAGTGGCACGACCTCGCCGACGGCGACGAGCTGGTCGTCGGGCGCTACCGGCTCCACTACCTCGACAACGTGCGCGTCGAGGCCGGCTCACCGGCTTAGGCCTCCGAGCGAGCCCAGGCAGCGGTGTGCGACCCCGGCTCGCTGATCGATTCGGGTGGCTAGCAGGCGCGAACGTATGCGCGATTGACCATCACATAGATGGTCGAGTCGACATCCGTTGCCGTGCTCGCAGCAGACCGACCAGCGCTCTACTCGGTCGACACCGACGGGTCGGTCTGCTCTCCCTGCGGCACCGACATGAGGAAGTGGGAACGTGCTTCGGCGGCGATGCCGCGGATGCGCCGCGCCTCGTCGCGCTGCTCGGAGCGCTCCAGCTCCTGCGCGTACAGGTCGAGCAGCTCCTTCACGTCGGCCACACCCTCGGCATCGAGGTCGAGCAGGCCGACCAGCGCGCCCTTGCCGAGCCGCCGCTCGATCGCCTCGCGATCCAGGCCCCACTCGTCGTTGACGCGCATGTAGACCCGGCCGCCCGTCTGGCCGGCGCACGCCCACGGACCGATGTCGCCCAGCACCACCGCGCGGCCCGACGTCATGTACTCGAACGCGAAGCCCTTGATGTTGGCACGGTCCGCGATGCCACCCAGGTCGTCGCGAATCGGCCCCTGCGGCTCGCCGCCGATCACCACGTCGGCGCCCGATAGGCGGATGCAGAATCGCGAGTCGGCCGAGCCCTGGACGTAGAAACGCCCCCGCTGGGCGCCGTAGGCGAACGACTTGCCGACGGAGCCGTTCACCCGTTCGCCGGCCCGGTTGCGGCCCTTCATGATCGCGATCGTGCCGCCGAACATCGTCTTCCCCACGCCATCCTGGGCGCCGCCCTCGACGCGGATGTCGACGCCCCAGACGTTGAACGCCCCGAGGCCCGAGCCCCCGATCGACCCGCCGTTGAAATGCAGGTCCGCGACCGGCTCCATCGTGGACGGAGGGGCGCCGTCGGGCCGGAAGATCCGGGCGCGCGACAGGGCGCCGGCCAGCTCCGTGCCGAGCACGCGATCGTTGGCGTCGACCGCGCGGTAGTACTCGTGTGTCACGTGACCTGTCGGCGTCACACCGACGGCGCGGCCCTCACCGGCGCCGGAGATCGAGACCGGGCCCCCACAGACCTCCGCCGCCAGTGCTGCGATCTCGTGTGAGGCGGGCTTTGCCTGCATGCGGATCGGCTGTGCGACGATCAGTCCGGCGGCCTCGCGTTCCTCCTCGGCGCTGACGGGCATGTCGATCGGCTCGAGGTCGAGCATCTCCTCGAGCGGGCGGATCATCTCCCGCAGGTCGATCGTCTCCTTCGCCCGCGCCTGCACCAGCAGATCACTGCGGCCGACCAGGTCCTGGGCGCGCTCGTAGCCCATGTCGGCGACGATCTGGCGCACCTCCTCGCCCATGCCGGCGAAGAACCGCGCGCAGTTCTCGGCGGCGAGCTCGAACTCCTGTGGCGTGAACTTCTTCAGGCCCTTCTGCTCGGCCTCGGCCATGTCCTCGATCTGCGTCGCAATGCCGACGTGACAGGTGTCGAGCTGGCACCCGCGGCAGATCGTGCAGCCGAGCGACACCATCGCCAGCGTCCCGAATGCGACGCGGTTGGCCCCCAGGCAGTGAAGTTTCACGATGTCCCACCCGTGGCGGTAGCCGCCGTCGGCCCAGATCTCGACACGGTTGCGGATGCCCGTCTCGAGCAATGCCAGGTGCACGGCGCGCGTGCCGATGTCCGACGGCAGGCCCACATGCCGAAGTGCGTGCTGGCGCGCGGCACCGGTCCCGCCCTCGAATCCCGAGAGCGTGATGATGTCGGCGCCCGCCTTGGCGATCCCGACGCCGATCGTGCCGATGTTCGGCACCACCGGCACCTTCACCGACACACGCACGTCGGGGTTGGCGGTCTTCAGCTCGTCGATCAGCTCCGCGAGGTCCTCGATCGAGTAGAGGTCGTGGTTGTTCGACGGAGAGATGAGGTCGGTTCCCGCCGTCGCGTTACGCGCAGCGGCCACCTTCTCCGAGACCTTCTTGGCCGGCAGGTGACCGCCCTCGCCGGGCTTCGCGCCCTGGCCGATCTTGATCTCCACCAGGTAGGAGGAGTTCAGCATCTCCGAGGTGACGCCGAAGCGGCCGGATGCCACCTGCTGTCCGCGCCACAACTGGTACTTGCCGTACATGTCGCGGATCTCGCCGCCCTCGCCGTTCACGCACACGATGTTGAGCCGCATCGCCGCCTCCGGATAGGCCCGGAACGCGGTCTCCCCCTGGGAGCCGAACGACATCGAGGAGATCACGATCGGGTACGAGTGGCGGCCCACCCCGGGGTCGACCTGCTCGGGGTCGATCGGCTGGCGATCGGACTTCAGGTCGAGGATGTGGCGCATCGAGATCGGCTGCTCGTGCTCGAGGTCGCGCACCTTGGCCGAGTACTCCTCGAACGAGGAGGTCCCGTTCGCCGAGGCGATTGCGGCCTTGTACACCTTGGGGTAGAAGCGGAACGTCTTCGCCGGCTTGCCGTCCTCCTGGCCGGCGAGGATGCGCTGGCGCACGGAGGACTCCGCGTCCAGCTCCCCGAACCCGGTACCGGCGTTGCGCGACCCGTAGTAGGCGGGCGTGCCGAGGACCTCGACCAGCTCGGGCTTCAGCCCGATCGACGAGAAAAGGCGCGCATAGCCGCGCACCTCGTGGATGCCGAGCGTCGAGATCACCTTCTCGATGCCCTTCCGCAGCGCGGAGCAGATGTTCGAGATGTCGTCCTCGTAGTCGTCGACGCAGATGACCTCTATGAGCACGTAGGGACACACGCCGTCGGCGCCCAGCCCGAGCGCCATGCAGACGTCGTGCACGTTGCGGATCGCACCCGAGCGCAGCACCACCGAGGTACGGCGGCGCAGGTTCTCGCTGCCGCTCTCGACGCGATACTCGCGCAGCGCACGGTCGATCGCCGACAGCGCGAGGTGCGGGTCGAGCCACGGCCGCTCGCCCTCGAACGCGGTGCGGTCCGACAGCACCAGCAGCTCCGCGCCGTCGAGCACCTTCTTCGCGGCCTCGTATTTCAGGCGTTCGAGCGCTCCCTCGACCGTCTCCGCCTCGAGGCAGGAGGTGTCGAGCACAGCCGCCCGCCCGCGAAAGCACTCCCACAGGTCCTCGAGCAGGTAGGTCTTGTGCTCCTTGGCGATACCGCGGTACGTCTTATCGGACAGCGGAGCCAGGTCGTGATGCCCCCCGAGGATGATCGGGAACGCCGTCTCGATCGTGGACGGGTCGTCCTGGGGCCTGTCGATCGACGGGCGGGCGCCGAACACCGCCCGGCAGGAGAAGTGCTCGATCTCCCGCTCACGGTCGATCGCCGGGTTGGTCACGACGGCGACGGTCTCCTTGAAGTAATCGGCCAGGTTCTGGCGCTCCACCGACAGCGCGGCCAGCGGCCCGTCGTAGCCCAGCGAGCCGATCGGTTCCGCCCCGTTGGAGGCCATCTGCTGGACGAGCTTGGTGTCCTCGCGCTGCCACCCCATGCCGGCCAGCACGCTCTCGGAGACCTTCACGGGCTCGGCCGGGCGGGCCGAGTGATAGCCCGGGATCTCCGGGCCCTCGAGCGGGCCGCCGGTGGGGATCGCCTGCTCGAAGCCGGCGACCGCCGGCGCGCCGGTGCGCTCGAGCCAGCGCTTGCGCACCAGCCGCTGCATCTCCTGGTGGTCGAACAGGCGCGCGCCGCGGTCGCGCCTGATGCGCACCATCACCTTCTCCCCGGGCGACATCGGCTTGGGCTCGCCGGTCATGTCGGCAACCGGCACGACGCCCGGCTCGGAGCTGAACACGTACGAGTCGTGAGCCTCGATCTGCCACAGCGGCCGCAGGCCGAGCGCGTCCACCGAGAAGACGTGCTCGTCCCCGTGTCGCGCGATCAAGGCGATCGGGCCCTGCGCGAACGGGCCCATCGCCTGGCGCAGGTACATGTAGAAGCCGCGCAGGTCCTCGGGGAACTGACGGATCTCGTTCACGATCGGCGGCACGGCCAGCTCCATCGCCTCCGGCAGCGACAGGGCGCGACGATGGATCAGCGTCTCGACCAGCCGGTTCAGGTCCTGGGAGTCGGAGGAGTCGTCCCGGATCGGCGCGCCCAGCATCAAGGACTCGGCGCGCAGGCGGGCGATCGTGTTGATCTCGCCGTTGTGGCCGAGGACCGAGAACGGCTGCACGCGCATGAAGGACGGCCACGTGTTCGTGGAGTAACGGTTGTGGCCCAGCAGCGAGGCGGTCTCGCAGCGCGGGTCCGAGAGGTCGTCGAAGTACCGCTGCAGCACCAGCGGCGCACCCATCACCTTGTACACGCAGGCGTCGGCGGAGAGCGAGGCAACGTGTGCGTCCAGCTTCGCCTCGATCTCGATCGCGACGTCGAACAGCACGCGATCGCGAGCCTCGGCGTCCGGCACCAGCACGCCGACCTGCCAGAAGTGGGGCTCCTCCTCGCGCGCCGTGTGGCCCAGCGCGGAGCTGTCGACGCGGTCCTCGCGTTCGGCCAGGACGCGCAGGCCGGCGCGATGAAACGCCTGCCGCGCCTCCCGCTTGACCCGCTCGTAGTCGGTGGCGCGTGACACGAACACATGCGCGACCGCGAAGGCGGGATCGAGCGCCAGGCGTGCCGCGTGGCCTCCGTGGCGGATCTCCTCCTGCCAAAGCAGACGCGGGATGTCGACCATGACGCCACAGCCGTCACCCTCGCCGTCGACGTTGCCGGCGCGGTGAAGCATCTTTTGCAGAGCGACGAAGCCTGTCTCGATCACGCCATGAGTCGCCTTGCCATCCCGCCGCACCGCGGCGTACAGGGCGCATGCGTCCTGGTCCTCGACCGTCCGAGGACGGCGGCGGGGCCGGTACGCCTGGGTGGACACGTAGGGACCGGTTTTCGCGCCGACGGCGCGGCTCGCGTCCTGCGGGCCCAGCTTCGAAGAATGAGCGCTCAATTTATCCTCCCGGGTTCCGCGCCTTCTCCGAGCGGGCGCGCGACGGGTTGGGTATGGACGCGCCATTATAGTCCGGCCTGAGGTTGCAAAACCGTCGCCCGCGATGCGGCTGCGGCGGCCGGCTTTTCCCCAGTTTGCGGACTTTCGGCCCCGGAGGGCCAGTGTCGACAATCCTTCCGACTGCCTGCCCCACGATCGCGGTCCTCTCTCAGAAGGGCGGCACCGGCAAGACGACCATGGTCCGCACGCTTGCGGACGTCCTGCGGAGAGTGGGCCTCGACGTGTTGCCCGTCGACCTCGACCCGCAGGGCAACCTGTCCGACTACTTCGACGTCGACCCGGACGCCGCGCCCACGATCGGAGAGGTGCTGGCCGGTCAGGCGCGCGCGGTCGACGCGATCCACAACGGCATGATCCCGGCGAACCTGGGGCTGGCCGAAGCCGAGCTCGTGCTGAGCGGGAAGATGGGCCGGGAGCTGACCCTGAAGCGGGCGCTGCGCGAATCGCGCCGCCAGCACGAGCTGATCCTGATCGACTGCCCGCCGGCGCTCGGCCTGTTGACGGTGAACGCGCTCGTCTCCGCCACCCACGCGCTTGTCAGCGCAGAGGGTGAGTACTTCTCACTCCAGGGCGTCGAGCAGGTGCTCGAGGTGATGGAGCTGGCGCGCGAGAACCTGAACGAGGGGCTGGACTGGCTTGGCGTCGTGCTGAACATGGCCGACATGCGCATGGTGCATACGCGCGAGACGCTCGACAGCATGCGGGAGAGCTTCGGCGAGAAGGTGTTCCGGAACGTGATCAGGCGTTCGGTGCGCTACCCCGAGTCAGCGGAGCGCGGCGTGTCGATCCTCGACTACCGCCCCGACCTCGGCACCGACTACATCAACCTCGCCGACGAGCTGCTCGCACGGCTCGGCGAGGACGAGGCGCGCGAGCGCCTGCTCGCGTTGCGCCAGGAGAGCGTTGCGACGATGCCGGTCCAGGTCGAACCGGGTTACTGAGGCCGATGGCCGAGCGATACGACGTTCGCGACAAGGTCGTGCTGATCACCGGAGCGTCGCGCGGTATCGGCGCGGAGGCGGCGCGGAGGCTTGCGAAGCGGGGCGCGAAGGTGTCGCTGGTCGGACTCGAGCCCGAGCTGCTCGAGCAGGTGGCCGCGGAGATCGGCGCCAACGCGGCCTGGTTCGAGGCAGACGTGACCGACTGGGACGCCCTCGGCCGGGCTGTCGATGCCACGGTCGAGCGCTTCGGCGGCATCGACGTGGTGATCGCCAACGCGGGCATCGCACCGTTCGGGACGGTCGCCACGATCGACCCCGACTCGTTCGAGCGCACCATCGAGGTGAACCTGCTTGGCGTGTGGCGCACCGTGCGCACCGCGTTGCCGCACGTCGTCGGGCGCCAGGGATACATCCTCTCCATCGCTTCCCTTGCGGCCGCGCTGCACCCGCCGATGCTCGCGCACTACGCCGCGACCAAGGCGGGCGTCGAGGCGTTCTGCGACAGCCTCCGGGCCGAGATCGCCCACACGGGCACCCGGGTCGGCGTGGCCTACTTCAGCTTCATCGACACCGACATGGTGCGCGAAGGCCTCGACAGTCCGTCCGCAAACGTGCTTCGTGACGCGACTCCCGGCCCGTTCAGCAAGACGGCGCCGTTGTCGGCGGCGGGCAAGGCGATCGAGCGCGGGGTAACCCGGCGCGCCGACAAGGTGTGGGCGCCGCGCTGGGTGCTGCCGGTGACGTGGCTGCGCGGCATCGTCCAGCCGCTCTCGCAGCGCGGCAACCGGAAGCAGATCGAGGAGGCGGTCAGGCTCGCGGAGGCCGACGCCGCCGCCGAACACTCACGGGACGAACACACCCTGGCGTAGGAACGTCGCCTCGTCGCCGTCCCCGCAGGTCGGCGGGCAGTTCGCGTAGCCGGTGCCGTTCGGACCCGCGTCATGGATCGAGACCTGGCCGAGACGTTTCCTGGAGGCGGCATGGGCGGGGACGCCACAGACAAGTGCGGCGAAAACGGCCGCCAGCGCGACGGCCCGGACGCAGCAGCTTCGCGACCATCGTGGGTGAGCGTGTCCCTACACGGACTCCACTACAAGGGCTCGGCTACAGCTCTGCCACGTCCGCGCCCTGCACCACGAAGTTGAGCCGTCGTACCTCCGCCCAGTCGCCAACCTCGTCGCGTAGCCGGTCGAACACCGCCCCGGTCTGCTCGAAGAACGCCCAGAAGAGCACGGCCGGTCCGGCGCCTGAGATCGTCGCCCCCAGCGCGCCGAGATCGCGCGCACGCTCGACCAGCTCCATCGACTGCGGGTAAAGGTGACGCCGGTGCGGCTGGTGCAGGCGGTCCTCGAGCCCGCGTGCGATCAGCGCCAGGTCTCCGCGGGCGAGGCCGAGCGCAAGCGTCGCCGCGTGCGCGGCGTTGAAGGTCGCGTCGGCCAACGGCACCTCGTCCGGCAGGGCGGCCCGGGCCTCCCCGGTCGACACGGCTTGCGAGGGCACCACGGCGATCGCCTCCAGCCCCGCCGGTGGCTCCACGACAGTCACGTTCCCGGCGGCACAGACGACGAAGCCACCGTGAAGCGACGCGGCCACGTTGTCCGGGTGCCCCTCGATCGCCGCCGCCCGCGCGAACACCTCCTCGCGGGGCAGAGCCAGCTCGTACATGTGGTCCGCCGCGATCAGCGCGGCCACGATCGCGGCGCCGCTCGAACCCAGGCCCGCCTCGAGCGGGATCTCCGAGCGCACGCGGAAGCTCAGCCCCTCGACCGGGTGCAGCTCGGCGAACGCCCGCACGCAGAGGTTCGACTCGTTGGCCGGCAGGGCCGGGTCGCCTGGATCCACCAAGAACTCTCCGGTCTCCTCCACCTCCAGCTCGAGGTGCAGCGACACGGCGGCGGCCATGGAGTCGAAGCCGGGCCCGAGATTCGCCGAGGAGCCGGGCACGCGCACCCGCCGCCGGCGTCCCATCAGGCGAGCACCGCCCGCTCGACCTCGCGCAGGTCGGGATCCACCGCGATCACCTCCGGGACGGCCTCGAGCGCCGTCTCGGGGTCCTTCAGCCCGTGGCCGGTCAGCACACACACGAGCAGCGCGGCGCCGGCGGGCGGCGACTTCAGCACTCCGGCCACGCAGGCGGCCGACGCGGGCTCGCAGAACACGCCCTCGTGGGACGCCAGCCAGCGCTGAGCGTCGATGATCTCGCGATCGCTGACGGCTGCGATGCGCCCGCCGGACTCGTCCAGCGCCACGACCGCCTCCTGCCAGCGAGCGGGATTGCCGATCCGGATCGCCGAAGCGACCGTCTCGGGCTGCTCCACCGGCCGGCCCAGCACGATCGGGGCCGCGCCCTCGGCCTGGAAGCCGTACAGGGTTGGGCGGCCCTGCCCGTACTCGAGGAAGCCCTTCCACCAGGCCGTGACGTTGCCCGCGTTGCCGACTGGAATGGCGAGCGCGTCGGGCGCTGCGCCCAGCTCGTCGCAGACCTCGAAGGCCGCCGTCTTCTGCCCCTCGATCCGGTACGGGTTGATCGAGTTGACCAGCTCGATCGGCTGGTGCTCGACAACCTGCTTCACGAGCTCCAGGGCCTGGTCGAAGTTGCCCCGCAGGGAGATCACCCGTGCGCCGTGCATCACGGCCTGCGCGAGCTTGCCGCGCGCGATCTTGCCCTCGGGCACCAGCACCGCGCCCCGGATGCCGGCGCGCGCGGCGTAGGCGGCGCAACTGGCGGCGGTGTTGCCGGTCGACGCGCAGATGATCGCCTCGGCTCCCTTGCCGACCGCTCGGGAGACGGTGACCGTCATGCCGCGGTCCTTGAAGCTGCCGGTCGGGTTCATGCCCTCGAACTTCAGGTGCGTCTCGACGCCGATCCGCTCCGACAGGCGGGGCGCGGGCACGAGCGGCGTGGAGCCTTCAACCAGCGACACGACGGGGTCGCCCGGCTCGAGCGGCAGGCGGTCACGGTAGCGCTCGATCAGGGGAATCCGGCTCGCCGTCGCAGTGCGGCTCATCCCACGAACTCCTCCTCTATGACCCGGATGGAGCGTGGGGGCGCGCGCATCAGGTCGAGCTTCGAGATCGCATCCACCGCGTGCCTGAAGCGGCCTTCCGCGACCCGGTGCATGACCATCACGAGCCGCGCGTTCTCCCCCATCCCCTTCTGGACGACGCTCTTCACACTGACGCCGTTCTCACCCAGAACGTGGGCCACACGAGCCAGGACCCCGGGCGCGTCCTGGACCTCGAGGTGGAGGTAGAAGGCCGACTCGACGTCCTGCTCCGGGACGAACCGCAACCGCTGCGCGGGTTCGAGCTCCATGCCGGGTGAGCTCATCACCGACACGACGTCCCCCAGTACGGCGGACGCGGTTTGCGGACCGCCTGCGCCCGGACCGGAAAGCGTCACCTCGGTGATCGCCTGCGACTCGAGCGTGACCGCGTTGAATGGGCCACCGACTGCCGCCAGCGGGTGTCCTCCGTACAGGAAACACGGGTACACGCGCACGCTCGCGCCGCCGTCCAGGCGCTCGGCCACGCCGAGCAGCTTCAGCACGAGCCCGAACTCCTTCGCGTAGTCGAGGTCATCGGGGGTGATCTCCTCGATGCCGTCGAACGGGACGTCCTCGAGCTGCACCGAGGCATGGAACGCGAGCCGCGCGAGGATCGCCATCTTGGCGGCGGCATCCTTCCCGTTCACGTCCTCTGTCGGATCGGCCTCGGCGTAGCCCAGCTCCTGGGCGCGAGCGAGCGCGCCGGCGTAGGAGGCGCCGGTGCGGGCCATCTCGGTGAGGATGTAGTTGGTCGTGCCGTTCACGATCCCGTGCACCTTCTCGATGTGCGCGCCGGCAAACGACTCGCGCATCACCCGCACGACCGGGACCACGCCCGCCACCGCCGCCTCGTAGCGAAGTTGGGTGCGGCCCGTGCGGGCGGCGGCGAACAGCTCGTCGCCGTGCTGAGAGAGCAGCTGCTTGTTCGCGGTCACGAGCGGTTTGCCGGCCTCGAGCGCACGCAGCGCGTACTCGCGTGCCGGGTCGATGCCGCCGATCAGCTCGACGATCGCGTCCGACGAGGCGAGGATCTCGTCGAACGCGCCCCGCGAGCGGGTCAGCACACCCGACAGCTCCGGGCGGCGCCCAGCCGCCGATTCGATCGCGTCCGCGCGTTCGCTCAGCAGGGCCGCAAAAGCCGACCCCACCGTGCCGTGACCCAGCAGGCCCACCCGGAAAGGCCCGGCCGTCATGTGTCGCGTGCCGCCAGGTCCTCGTATGTCTCGCGGCGCACAACGACGCGCGCCTCGCCGTCCCGGCAGAAGATCACCGGTGGGCGCGGCACGCCGTTGTAGTTGTTGGCGTGCGCGTGCCCGTAGGCGCCGGTCGCCGGCGTCACCAGCAGGTCGCCCACCTGCGGGTCCGCGAGCGAGACGTCGCGGATCAGGATGTCGCCGGACTCGCAGTGCATGCCGGCGACGGTGGCGAGCTTCGCTGCGTCCGCTTCGGGCCGGTCCGCGATCACGGCCTCGTAGCGCGATCCGTACAGCATCGGGCGCATGTTGTCGGACATCCCGCCGTCGACGGAAACGTACGTGCGCACGCCCGGGATCTCCTTGACCGTGCCGATCCGGTAGGCGGTGATGCCCGCGTTGCCGACCAGGGAGCGACCTGGCTCGATCATGATCCGCGGGACGGGGTCGAACGCCTGCTGCACCGCGCGGACCTTCATGTCCACGTAGTCCTCGATCGACGCCGGTTGGTCCTTTGCCGTGTAGGCGATCCCGAGGCCGCCCCCCACGTTCAGGAGCCTGCAGTCGAAATCGATGAAATCTGCCAGCAGCTGGATCGTACGGGCGTAGGGCTCCAGCTCGAAGATCTGAGACCCGATGTGGGCGTGGATCCCGACCAGGTCCAGCCGCTGCGAGTCGTGAACCCGCCGGACAGCCTCCGCCGCCATTCCGTCTTCCAGTCCGAAGCCGAACTTGGAGTCGAGCTGCCCTGTCTGTACGAACGAGTGCGTGGAGGGCTTGATGCCCGGCGTCACTCGGATCAGCACCTCCTGGGGGCGGTCCAGCAGCCGCTCCGCACGCTCGATCTCCGCGAAGGAGTCCACCACCAGATAGCCGATCCGCGACTCGAACGCGTAGCGCAGCTCGGCCTCTGTCTTGTTGTTGCCGTGCATGAAGATGCGCTGTGGATCGACGCCGGCCTTCAGCGCGAGGTACAGCTCTCCACCGGACGCCACGTCCACCGAGAGGCCCTCCTCCGTCAGCACGCGGTAGGCCTCAGTGAGGGGCAGCGCCTTGGAGGC
>Ga0190275_10001979_pt1 | contig 14917 bp, 13 predicted proteins | sample Popmic550T_FD_133745 | JGI IMG/M metagenome (GOLD analysis project Ga0190275, IMG submission 133745) | Populus adjacent soil microbial communities from riparian zone of Yellowstone River, Montana, USA - 550 T | ecosystem: Environmental > Terrestrial > Soil > Riparian zone > Trees stand | place... | reverse complement strand
CTGGGAGTGGCGAGCGCGAGTCCCAGCGCCAGCACCACACCGGCAATGACGACCGGATGCGGACTGGAGGGGGCCGCGCCATCATCGTCATGCTCGCCACGCACGGTGCCCGGCACCAGCGTGCGAATGAGCACGTACAGGACGGGGATGAAGATGATCGACAGCAGCGTGGAGGCCACCATGCCGCCGGCCACCGCCGTGCCGACCGAATTGCGGGCCGCCGCGCCGGCGCCCGTAGCCAGCGCAAGAGGCATCACGCCCAGGATGAACGCCAGCGACGTCATCAGGATGGGCCGCAGACGAATGCGCGACGCTTCCACAGCGGCGTCGAAAATCGACATGCCCTTCTCGCGCATCTGCTCCGCGAACTCCACGATCAAGATGGAGTTCTTCGCCGCCAGCCCGATCAGCAGGACCAGACCGACCTGGCAGAACACGTCATTGGCCAGCCCGCGTATCCACTGCGCTGACAGCGCGCCGAGTACGGCCAGCGGCACGCCGAGCAGAATGATGAACGGCAGCACCCAGCTCTCGTACTGGGCGGCGAGCACCAGGTAGACCAGGATGACGGACAAGCCGAAGATGAGGCCGGCCTGCGAGCCCGCCTTGATTTCTTCCAGCGACTGCCCGGCCCACGCGAAGTCGAACCCCGGGGGCAGGTTCTGGCGCGCCAGTTCCTGCATCGACTGCAGCGCCTGGCCCGAACTCTGGCCCGGCGCGGCATTGCCGGTGATCTCCGCCGATCGGAACAGGTTGAAGTGGCTGATGACCTGAGGCGCCGTGGTCTCGCGCAGGCGCACCACCGTATCGAGCGGCACCATCTCGCCGTTGCTCGCCCGCGCGTAGAGCTGCTTCAGGTCAGATGGGCTCGCCCGGAACCGTTGATCGGCCTGCGCGTACACCCGATACGCACGGTTGTTGAAATCGAAGTCGTTCACGTACGACGACCCCAGGAACACCTGCAGGGCGTCGGTGACCTCGCGGAGCGGCAGGCCCAGGCTGCGCGCCTTGTCACGATCGAGCTCGACAATCATCTGCGGGTCGTCCGCGCGGAAGCTGCTGAACAGCCCTTGCACCTTCCCGCTCTGATTGCCTGCGCCCATCAGGCCAAAGGTGGCCTGCGCGAGGCCACTGATGTCGGTGCTGTTGGTCTGGTCGAGGACCTCGAACTGGAAACCGCCAAATGTCGACAGCCCCTGAATGGGGGGCGGCGGGAACGCCACCACGATCGCGCCTGGAATCATGAATAGCGGGCCGCTGACGCGATTGAGGACGGCCCGAAGCGAGTGCTCGGGGCCCTCGCGCTCGGCATACTCTTTCAACCGCACGAAAATGAGCCCGTTGTTGGGCGCCGCGCCGGAGAAGCTGAACCCCATGACCGAGAACGCGGCCGCGATGTCGGGATCGCCGTAGATCACCTTCTCGGCCTTCTTCGCGATCTCCGTCGTGAACTCGAGCGAGGCGCCGGCCGGCGCCTGCACGACGCAGATGAAATAGCCCTCGTCTTCTTCCGGCACGAATGCCGAAGGCACGACCTGCAGCAGGACATAGGTGGCATAGAGCCCGCCTGCAAACAGCAGCAGCATCGCGTAGCGCAACCGCAGGGCGCCGCGCACGGCGCGCACATACAGGTTGGTGCCGGCATCGATGACCCGGTTCACGCGCGTGAAGAAGAAGCCGTGCGTGTGGGTCTCGCGGTCCAGCAGCAACGCCGCCAGGGCCGGCGTCAGCGTGACGGCATTGAACACCGACAGCACGACGGCGAAGGCGATGGTCAACGAGAACTGCTGATACAGGCGGCCGGTCACCCCGGGAAAGAAGGCCACGGGCACAAACACCGCCACCAGCACGATGCCGATGACGACCACCGCCCCGAAGACCTCGCGCATCGCATCGATGGCGGCCTGCTTCGCGGACTTCTTGTACTCCGTCATGTGCCGTTCGATGTTTTCGATCACCACGATGGCGTCATCGACGACGATGCCGGTGGCGAGCACGATGCCGAACAGCGTCAGCGTGTTGATCGAGAAGTCGAACAGCTTGATGAAGGCGAAGGTGCCGATCAGCGACACCGGAATGGTGACCGCCGGAATCACCGTGCTGCGCCAGTTCTGGAGGAACAGGAACATCACGATGATCACGAGCACGATGGCTTCGCCCAGCGTCTTCAGCACCTCGATGATCGATTCGCGGACCACGCTGACGTTGTCGAAAGCGAGGCGCCATTCGAGGCCGGGAGGAAAGCTCGGTTCGAGGCGCTGGATGGTTTCCATGACGCCCTGGTAGACGTCGAGCGCGTTGGCCGAGGGCAGGAGCGTGATGCCCATTCCCGACGCTTCCAGTTCCAGGAAGCGCAGGTTTGCCGCGTACTGTTCGGCGCCGAGTTCCACTCGGCCGATGTCCTTGATGCGCACCAGCGCGCCGTCAGCGCCCGACTGGACCACGACGTTCTCGAACTCCGGCACTTCCGTGAGGCGGCCGACCGCCCGCACGCTCATCGTGAACTGCTGCCCGACTTCCGCGGGCTGGTCGCCCAGCGCGCCGGCGGCGACCTGCACGTTCTGTTCGCGCAGGGCGTTCAGCACGTCCCCCGCGGTGAGCCGGCGGGCCGCCAGCCGGCCGGGGTCCAGCCACAAACGCATCGCATAGCGACGCTCACCGAAGATGATGACGTCACCGACGCCGGGCACGCGCTTGATGGCGTCGCGAACGTAGAGATCGAGATAGTTGCTGATGAACTGATTCGTGTAGCGGTTGTCCTGGCTGAAGAAGCCGAGGCCACCCATGAAGCCCGCCGTGACCTTCGACACGATGATGCCGTTGGTGCGGACGTCCGCCGGCATGCGGCCGAGCGCCGAATTGACGCGGTTCTGCACGTCCACCGCGGCGAGGTCCTGGTTGCGCGAGATGTCGAAGGTGACGGTGATCGTCGCCACACCGGAGTTGGTGGACGACGAGGTCATGTAGGTCATGCCCTCGACGCCGTTGATGGCCTGTTCCAGCGGCGTGGTGACCGCGCTCTCGACCGTCTGCGCGTTGGCGCCGGTATAGACCGCGGTGACCGACACCGCCGGCGGTGCCAGGTCGGGGTACCGCGCAATCGGCAGCGTCGGGATGGCAATCAGGCCGGCAAGGATGATCAGCAGGGAGCAGACCGTCGAGAGGACGGGCCGCTTGATGAAAACGTCCGCGAACATGACTAGGAAGCCTTCTTCTCGGCCGGGGTGCCGGCAGGACCACCGGCCGCGGCGCCTCCGGCAGGCGGACCACCGGCCATCACGGGAGCGCCGTCGCCGATCTTCTGGATGCCCGCGGTGATCAACTCCTCGCCCGGCTTGAGCCCCGCGCGGAGCACGTAGTCGTTGCCGACCAGTTCGCCCAGGGTCACGGCCTTCTGCCGGGCCACCGTCGCCTCACCCTGTTTCTCCACCACATAGGCGAAGTACTGGCCGTTGACGCGGGTGACCGCCGTCAGCGGCACGGTCAGCCCGGGCTCGGCCCGCCATACCACCTGCGCCCGCACCAGTTGGTCCGAGCGGAACTTCCCCCGGCCGTCCACGACCGTGGCCTTGGCCAGCACGGTCTGCGTGGCGTCGACGCTGGGCGAGACGAAGGTGATCGAATTGGTCGCGAGCACCTGGTTGCGGTCGTCCACGATACGCACGGGGAGACCCACTTTCAGATCCGCCGCCTGCTGCACCGGCACGCTGACATAGAGCTCGAGCACGTCGTTTTCGTCGACGGTCGTCAGGATGGTGCTGGGCGTGACGCGCTGCCCCTGGTTGACCGGGATGTCGCCCACCGTTCCGTCGCGCGGCGCGGTGACGCGGTAATACGACAGATCGGTTTTCTGCTGACGTAATTGCTCGTCGAGTGACTGGAGGGCGGCCTCGGCGGTGCGCTGCGCGGTTTCCGCCTGTGCCAGTTCGCGCTGGCTGACGGCGCCGGCAGCGTAGAGGGTCTTGCTGCGTTCGAGTTCCTGCACCGCGTAAGCCAACTCCGCGGCCCGCACCGCCCGGGTGCTGGTGAGCGAGGCCAACCCGGCCTGCTGCGACGCCGAGTCCACTTCGAACAGGACCGTGCCCTGCTTCACCTGATCGCCCGAGCGCACGGCGATGCGGGTCAGGAAGCCTTCGACCTGCGGCTGAATCGCGGTGCTGCGCCGGCTCTTGAGCGAGGCGATGAACTCGCTCGTGATCTCGACCGGCTTTTCCGCGAGCGTGAGGGTCTCCACCGGCATCGGCGGCGGACCGCCGCCAGGTCCGCCGGGTCCCCCGGGCCCGCCAGGGCCGGGGGCGGCCGCCCCGTCGCCTCCGCACGCGGTGGCGAGAATGGTCGAGGAAAGAACAAAGGCAGACAGGCGCGGGAAGATGGCAGGCATGATGGTTTGGACGCCGCCATCAACCCGGACGGTCGTCCGGTCCGGCGGGAAGAAGTGATGATAAATGAAGGTTCAGTTATTGTAAAGTAACGACAATGTCACCGCGGCCCAAGACCGCCTCCGACGCCGCCATCCTCGACGCGGCCGCCCGCCTGCTGGCCAGCGCCGGGCCCGCCCGCCTGCGCCTCGAAGACGTCGCCCGCGAGGTCGGCCTCTCGCCAGCCACCTTGCTGCTGCGTTTCAAGTCGAAGAAAAAGCTGCTGCTCGCCGTTGCCGAACAAGGCATCACCGGGATGGCCGACCATTTCCGCGAGCGGCGGCTCAACGGCACCTCCCCGTTGCACGCCATCACCGAAGTCTGTGACTGCGTCCGCGAGATGGCGGAAGAGCCGCAGCAACTCGCCAACCTGCTGGCGTTCCTTCAGCTCAGTCTCGAGGATCCAGACTTCCGCGCCTCGGCGCAACGCCACGACGCGGCGCTCGAGCAGGAGGTCGCGCAGCTCCTCGCCGACGCACAGGAAAAGGGCGAAGTGGTGGCGTGTTGCACCAAAGGGCTGGCGCGCGCCGTGATTGCCATGATGCGTGGATCGCTCCTCACCTGGAGCGCGCTGGGCCAGCACACCACGCCGGACCTGTGGGTGAAGGCGGACATCGAAACGTTGCTGTCCCCCTACCGTGTTACCGAAGCGCCGCGCGTCACGCACCTGCCCCGCCCCGCCTTCAAAGCCGCCAAGAAGAGCGCCACCGCCCGACCGGGCCGCGCCGTTCGCCAGCTGCGTCCCCGCTCATGAGCGTGGTCGCGGATCTCGTCGGGTTCTCCCGTGGCATGTACAGCAACTGGTTGTGGCACAAACCGCTGCAACTTGTCGTCGACGCGGGGGAAGGATTGCAACTCGCCCTCGGCAGCAGCGTCTTCGCGCCCTCGTGGCTGGCCATCACCCACGGCCATTCCGACCACGTGCTTGGCTTGCCAGGCTTCGTGGCGGCGCGGCGATTCGGCAAGGGCGCTCAGGACAAGCCGCTCACTATCGTCCATCCGGTGGGCTCCCGCGGCGTGCAGGCGGTCCGCGATCTGCTGACCACCGCCTATGCCGGCGTGCACTTTCCGCTGGCCTGGCAGGCGGTGTCGCCAGGCGCGTCCGTGCCCATGGGCAAGGGGCGATCGCTCGAAGCCTTCCACGCCCAGCACACACCCGGCGACCTCGCACTGGCCTACCGCGTCGTCGAGACCAGGCGGCGGTTGAAGCCGGAGTTCGCGAATCTGCCGCAACGTGAGATCGAGGCCCGTGCCTTGCAGGGGCTCCGACACACGATGATGGAGGAGACGCGCCACATCGTCTTCGCGCATACGGGCGATGCGATGCCGGTGTCACCCGATGACGTGCGCGGGGCCGATGTGCTGGTCCACGACGCCACGTTCCTCGCCGAGGCCGATCGACGCGAGCCCATTCACGCGTCCACCGAAGAAGCCCTTGACGTCGCCGCTCGAGCGGGGGTGCGCGCCTTGGTGTTGCAGCATCTCTCCATTCGCTATGAACGGGTGGCGGCGATGGCAGTTCTCCACAAGCAGGTGTTGGCCTCGGGCTTTACGGGATCGGCATGGTTGCTGGACGAGGGATCGCTGCTGAAGCTGCACTAAGATGAAGAACGTATGTCCACTCCCCTGACGCGCGAAGAGGTGACGCGCATCGCGGAACTCGCCCGACTCGAACTGACGCCCGACGAAGTGGATTTGTTCACGCGGCAGCTGGGCGACATCCTGGGGTACGTCGAGCAGATTCGCGATCTCGACACGTCGGGCGTCACACCCACCTCTCACATCCTCAACCTGCCCGTGGAGCGCGACGACGTCATCGTCGAGCCGCTGCCGCGCGCTGACGCGCTGGCCAATGCGCCGGATGCGGCCACCGAGGCCGGCCTCTTCAAGGTGCCACGAGTTCTCTGATGTCTACTCTCGTCGAGCAGTCCGCCCGCGCCATCGCGCGCGATATCGCCACCGGCCGCGTGAAGGCCAGCGAGGTGTGCGACGCTTTCCTGCGCCGGATCGAGGAGGAGGAGCCGCGGATCAGGGCCTTCAATGCCGTGGTGCACGAGCGAGCCCGCGAGATGGCACGCGCCGCCGACGCCGCGACCGTGAACCGTGGCACGGCGCCGCCGCTGCTGGGCGTCCCTGTCGCGATCAAGGACAACATGTGCACGGCAGGCGTGCCCACCACCGCCTCTTCGCGTGTGCTGCGGGGCTTCGTGCCCCCGTACTCCGCCACCGTAGTGACTCGCCTGGAGGCGGCTGGCGCCATCGTGATTGGCAAGACCAACCTGGACGAGTTCGCCATGGGCTCGTCGACCGAGAACTCCGCGCTCGGCGCCACGCGCAATCCCTGTGATGTGACCCGCACCCCCGGCGGCAGCAGCGGCGGATCCGCGGCGGCGGTGGCGGCCCGGATGGCACCAATCTCCCTCGGCTCGGACACGGGCGGTTCCATCCGCCAGCCCGCCGCGTTCTGCGGGCTCATCGGACTGAAACCCACGTACGGCCGCGTCTCGCGTTATGGCTTGCTGGCGTTTGCCTCGTCACTGGATCAGATTGGGCCACTCGCGCGCACCGCGGAAGACGCCGCGCAGGTGCTCCAGGTGATTGCCGGCCACGACCCTCGCGACGCGACATCCTCTCTCGAGCCGGTCCCGGACTACCTGGCGGCGGTTCCGCGCGGCGTGGCCGGGTTGCGTATCGGCGTGCCGCGCGCATTCGTCGGAGATGGCGTCGACGCGGACGTGCAGCAGGCCTTTGCCACCGCGCTCGATCGATGGCGGGATGCGGGCGCGACGATCGTGGACGTTGCCTTGCCGCATGCCGCCCACGCCATTCCGGTGTACTACCTGATCGCCACGGCCGAAGCATCGTCGAACCTGGCGCGGTACGACGGCGTCCGCTACGGCCATCGCGCGAGGCTCGAGAAAGGCGACGGCCTGCACGCGATGTACGACCGCACCCGCGACGAAGGCTTTGGCCTCGAGGTGAAACGGCGCATCATGCTCGGCACTTACGTGCTCAGCGCCGGATACTACGACGCCTACTACCTGAAGGCGCAGCAGGTGCGGACGCTGCTTCGCCAGGATTACCAGCAGGCCTTCGCCGCCTGCGACGTGGTGGCCATGCCGACGACGCCGACTGCCGCATTCAAGCTGGGGGAGAAGACGGAAGACCCGCTGCAGATGTACCTCAGTGACGTCTTCACGGTCAGCGCCAACTTGACCGGCCTGCCCGCCATCAGCGTTCCCGCCGGGCAGAACGCCGACGCGTTGCCCATCGGCGTCCAGCTTACCGGCCGCATGTTCGACGAGGCCACGCTGCTGGCGGCAGCCCACGCGCTGGAAGCGTAGGCGGGGCAATTGCTCCACGGCGCTCAGGCGACTGCGGGTGTCTTCCGGAAGATGGCCCAGAGCATCAGGCCGAGCAGCACGAATGGAATGGCCGGCAGCAACAGGGCCAGAACCGTGGTGATGACGCCGATGACCGCCACGGCGGCGACGGCAATGAGGATGAGCGGCAAGGCGATGGCACCGAGTCCGATGCCCACGGCGCCGATGGTGAGCCACACCGGCACCATCAACAGCTTGAACAGGAGCCGCAACGGCAGCAGCACCGTCCAGAGCACGATCTTCAGGAGAAGGAAGACGAAGCCGAGAACGGTGAACACCGCCAGGACGGCGGTGGCCAGCCCACCGAAGACCAGAAGTTCGACCATCTCATTGTGAGAAGACGAACCCCGGTGAGCCCGGGTTCCACCAGAAATTTCAGCGGATATCGAAGACGGCCTTGAAGTCCGGCAGGTTCCATTCGACGAGGTGCTGACGCACCTCCTGCATCGCCACGCGCTCGGCCTTGACCTTGCGGAAGCCCGGTGTTCCGGGCGCGGGAGGCGCGACCGCGGGCGCAGCGACCTCAGGCTCGGCGGTCGCGAGGCGCGGCTTCGCGCCGCGGCGCAGCTGCTTGGCACGCAGGGCGGCGACATCGACAAACAGGAAGCGGCTCTCGATGGGCGGCGCCTCTGGGTAAGTCACCGTTTCGGGTGCGTTCTCGGGCTGATCGTTCTGGATTTCCGTATCGGACATAGCCAGTCAGCTTATCACGGCCGGAGCCGTCGCCAGCCCTCTACCTCGACACGAAGAACGCCCCGACCACCCAGGAAACCAGGCTGACCACCAAGGCGCCGAACAGGGCGGCCCAGAAGGAGGCCACGCTGAAGCCAGGCACGAGCGCGGCGGCGAGGCCGAAGGCGGCGGCGTTCACGACGAAGTAGAACAATCCCAGCGTGATGACGGTGAGCGGCAGCGTCAGCAGGGCGAGCACGGGCTTCACGACCGCGTTCACGAACCCCAGAGCCAGGGCGCCCAGGGCTAGGGCCGTGCCAGACGCCACTCCCACTCCCGGCACCAGATATGCGGCAGCCGCGAGGCCCAGTGCGACCACCAACCAATGAATCAGAAATACGGCCATGAAGTCTCCTGCCGGTGAGCGTAGCATCCCCCCGTGACAACGGCCGTCCCGGCGAATCGTGGTGACCTGTTCTTCGCGCTGGACATCGGCTCGCGCGAAGCGCAGGATATGGCTGCCGGTCGGGATCTCCGCCCGGCACCACGTCACATCTCACATTTCCCCCTTCGATCACTCCGTCGTGGAGGAGTTCCATGGCCGTGAATTGGAATTCACCGAAATCGGTGCCCACCCCGCTCGACCTCCTGACCATGGTGCCCCGGGCCCGCGCTGCCAAAGCGGCCGGGCGAGCCGCGCCTGCCTTTCAACGGCTGGCTGACCGCGTGCGGGCGGAATACAGGGAAATGCCGGGGTTGAACCTGACGCGCGATCAGGCGTGTTGCCTGTGGGGGCTCGAGCGCGAGTTGTGTGACAGGTTGCTTCTGCACCTCGTGGACAGCGGGTTCCTCACCCGCACGTGGCACGCCACCTACGTCCGCGCCGAGGGGCGGTAACGAACCGACGGGCCGGCATCAACCCGGCCCGTCCGTCGCGTGCTGAGAGTGGCCTTAGGCCGCCACTTCGATGTTGATGGCCCGGGGCTTGGCTTCTTCCCGGAACGGCAGCCGAATCGTCAGCACGCCATTCTTGAATTCCGCCGCGATCTTCCCGGTGTCCACCGTCGTCGGCAGTGAGAAGGACCGGCTGAAGCTGCCGAAGGCGCGCTCGATCCGGTGATACTGCTCCTTCTTCACCTCCGCATCGAGCTTGCGCTCTCCGCGGATGGTCAGGGTGTTGTTCTCGATCGTGACCTGCACATCTTCTTTCGAGAGGTCCGGAAGCTCGGCCTTGAGGACCAGTTCCTTTTTCTCGTTCTCGAAGATGTCCACCGCCGGCGCCCAGTTGCTGAGCACGCCTTCTTCGCGTGCACCGTAACCCTCGCCGAACAGGCGGTTCATACGGTCCTGCAGCATTGCCAGGTCACGGAAGGGATCGAGTCTAGTCAGAGACATGTTCGTTTTCTCCTTGAGCTGTGAGCGTTACTTCGTTTCCGCGAATTCGGCGTCAACGACTTCAGCGTCCTTTACGTTCGACCCGTTCGTCTCCGGACCACTGCCGCTCGTCGGCGCCTGCGCCTTGTAGAGAGCCTCGGCCATCGCATGCGACGCCTTCTGCAGGTCGTCGCCGGCACGGACGATGGCATCCTTGTCGTCACCCTTCACGGCCGCCCGTGCAGCCTCGAGCGCAGCTTCCGTGCGGCTTGTGAGCGAAGCATCAAGCGAAGCCTTGCTCTCATTGAGGGTCTTTTCCACCGCATAGATGAGCGCGTCGACCTGGTTGCGCGCGTCGATTGTCTCGCGCCGGGCCTGGTCGTCTGCCGCGTGCGACTCCGCCTCCTTCACCATGCGATCGACCTCGTCCTTCTTCAGGCCGCTCGAGCCGCTGATGGTGATGGTCTGCTCTTTCCCGGTCGCCTTGTCCTTCGCGGCCACGTTGACGATGCCGTTGGCATCGATGTCGAAGGTGACCTCCACCTGCGGCACGCCGCGGGGAGCCGCCGGCAGCCCCACGAGGTGGAACCGACCCAGCGTCCGGTTGTCGCGCGCGAACTGCCGCTCGCCCTGCAGCACGTGGACCTCGACCGAGGTCTGGTTGTCGGCCGCCGTCGAGAAGAGTTCGCTCTTCTTCGTCGGAATGGTCGTGTTGCGCGGGATGAGCGTCGTCATCACGCCGCCAAGCGTCTCGATACCGAGTGAGAGAGGCGTGACGTCCAGCAGGAGGAGGTCTTTGACCTCGCCCGCCAGGACGCCACCCTGGAGGGCCGCGCCGACGGCGACCACTTCATCAGGATTCACGCCCTTGTGCGGCTCCTTGCCGAACAACTCCTTCACGACCTGCTGTACTCGCGGCATGCGCGTGGACCCGCCGACGAGCACGACCTCGTCGATGTCCTTGGCCTGCACACCGGCATCGGCGAGCGCCTGCTTCACCGGACCGAGCGTTCGCTGCACCAGCGGCTCGACCAGTTTCTCGAGCGCCGCCCGACCGAGCTTGATCGTCAGGTGCTTGGGACCGGTGGCATCCGCGGTGATGAACGGCAGGTTGACTTCCGTTTCCATCGCCGACGACAGCTCGATCTTGGCCTTCTCGGCGGCTTCCTTCAGCCGCTGGAGCGCCATCCGATCCTTGCTGAGGTCGATGCCTTCGTTCTTCTTGAACTCGGCGATGAGGAACTCCATCACCGCGTGATCGAAATCGTCGCCGCCAAGATGCGTGTCGCCGTTGGTGGACTTGACCTCCACGACGCCGCCGCCCACCTCGAGGATCGAGATGTCGAAGGTGCCGCCGCCGAGGTCGTAGACCGCGATGGTCTCGTCCGCTTTCTTGTCGAGCCCGTAGGCCAGCGCCGCAGCCGTCGGTTCGTTGACGATGCGCTGCACGTTGAGACCGGCGATTTTGCCGGCGTCCTTAGTGGCCTGCCGCTGCGCGTCGTTGAAATACGCCGGAACCGTGACGACGGCGTCAGTGACCTTCTCGCCGAGATAATCCTCCGCCGCCTGCTTCAGCTTCTGCAGGATCATCGCGGAGATTTCCGGCGGCGAGTACTGCTTGCCGCGAACCGAAATCCAGGCGTCGCCATTGGCGGCCGCCTCCACCTTGTAGGGCACGCGCCGGGACTCTTCGGTCACCTCGCTGAACTTGCGTCCGACGAACCGCTTCACCGAGAACACGGTGTTTTCCGGGTTGGTGACGGCCTGGCGCTTCGCGACCTGGCCGACGAGCCGTTCGCCATCCTTCGCAATGCCGACCACCGACGGGGTGGTGCGGGTGCCTTCCTGGTTCACGATCACGGTGGGCTGGCCATTCTCGATGACCGCCACGACCGAGTTGGTCGTCCCCAAATCAATGCCGATGACTTTGTTCTTGGCCATGTCTGTCGTCTTTCCTCCAGTCAACGAAGACAAGAATACGAGCCTATTGAGTGTCTGTCAAGCATTAAATATGCGCGTTTATCACTCATGTCTCTGAAGAGCTAAATTGGTGACGGTCGCGGCGTTTTCGCAGGGCCGAACCAGCCCAGCCTGGATAGCCGCCCGGTTCCATTTCGTGGTCGGGAGCAAGGGCGTGTTCCGGCTTCCGAGGAGCTGTAGCCGAAGAAGCCAGGCGCTCCAATTTCCTTGGAACCGCGAGTGGCGGCGCCGATGGAGGGCGCTAGAATCGTGACGATGTCCTATCTGGTATCCGCCCACGATCCGCCCGACTTGGCGCACGAAGTCCGGCGCTTGTTCGAGGACCTCGCGCGGCAGCGGCCCGAACGCCGGCCGTTCGTCTCGGGCGAGTGCTCCCCCACCCTGGACGTGCTCGAGACCGAGCATTCGCTTGAAATCGTCCTGGACGTCCCCGGCATCAATATCGAGGGTCTCCGGGTGTTGGTGAAGAACGGCGTGGTGCTGATCGTCGGCGAAAAAGAACGAACCGAGCCGTCGCGCACCACCATGAGCTACCACCTTGTCGAGCGCGACTTCGGCCGCTTCGCGCGCGCCGTGCGGATTCACTCCGCCGTCGATGCCACGCGTGCACGGGCGCTCCTGGCCAATGGCGAGCTGCGAGTGGTGCTGCCGAAGATTCAGGAGCGGCGAGGCCGGGAAATTCTCGTGTCGATCGAAACGGGACCCTGAGTGAAGCTGCTCTTCATCGGCGACATCGTCGGCCGCCCGGGCCGCGATCTCATCAAGCGAGGCGTACGCGCGCTGACGCGCGCGTACCAGGTGGACCTGGTGATTGCGAATGGTGAGAACGCCGCGGCGGGCGCGGGACTCACGCGCGACAACGCGCATGACATCTTCAAGGCCGGCGTGCAGGTGATCACCGGCGGCAATCACATCTGGGACAAGCGCGAGGTGCTCGAATTCATCGATCTGGAGCCGCGACTGGTCCGCCCGGCGAATTATCCCGGTGGCACCCCCGGCCGCGGCTCGACCCTCGTCACGCTCGCCGACGGCACGCTCGTTGGCGTCATCAACCTCATGGGACGCGTCTTCCTGTCGACGCTGGACGATCCGTTCACGGTCGCCGAGCGCGAGATCGCGGGCCTTCGCGAGCAGGGCGCGCAGGTGATCGTCGTCGACTTCCACGCCGAGACGACTTCCGAAAAGATCGCGCTGTCCTGGTTCCTCGACGGACGTGTGACGGCCGTCATCGGCACGCATACCCACGTGCAAACGGCCGACGAACGCATCCTGCCGCAGGGCACCGCGTGCTTGACCGACGCCGGGATGACCGGACCGCATGACGGTGTGATCGGCATGGATCGCGACGGTGTCATCGCGCGCTTCCGCACCGGCATGCCGATCCGTTTCGAGCCCGCCGGCGGCGACCCTCGGCTGAATGGTGTCTTCGTCACCGCCAACCCGGCGACCGGCCGGGCCACGGCGATCGAGCGTCTCAGCATCAGTGGGGCCGAGCTCGAAACCCTCGTCGAGCAGCAAGGCGCGGTCACGTCATGAGCCAGCTGCCGTTCGACGATGACGAGGACCTGACGACGCCAACGCCTCCTGCCACGCCCGCCAGTCCGCAGGCAGCGGTTCCTCCGCGGCCGCGGGCTCCTCTCAGCACCCGGGCCGTCGCGCAAGAGACCACACCGCACCCACCGGCTCCCCCGCCGCAGCCGAACGTCCGGTCCGCCAGCGTGGTGCCGCCGAGCGCTCCGTCACCGGCCCCTCCGGCGACTTCGCCTTTCACCTTCCAAGGGCAGGGATCAACTTCCGCCGGCGGGCCTGCCGCGACCGCTGGCCGTCGTGCCGTGCTCTCGGTGTCAGAACTCTCGGCGCGCCTCCGCGGGGTGATCGAAGAGACCTTCGCCGAAGTGTGGGTCGAGGGTGAAATCTCGAATGGTCGCGCGTGGAACTCCGGCCACTTCTACTTCACGCTGAAGGACGAGGGCGCCCAGATGAAGGGCGTGATGTTCCGCTCCACCCTCCGTTACCTGAAGTTCAAGCCGGAGGACGGCCTGCATGTGGTCGCCCGCGGCCGAATCAGCCTATACGAGCCCAAGGGCGAGTACCAGCTCGTGTGCGAGCACATGGAGCCAGTGGGGTTCGGCCCGCGCCAGCTCGCGTTCGAACAGCTGAAGAAGAAGCTCGCCGCCGAGGGCTTGTTCGATGACACGCGGAAGCGTCCGCTGCCGGCACTTCCCCGCCGCATCGGCATCGTCACCTCCATTGACGGGGCCGCCTTGCGAGACATCGTGCGGGTGCTCCGCCGGCGATATCCGAACGCGCATCTCGTGATCGCGCCGACCCGGGTGCAGGGCGAAGGCGCTGCCGCCGAAATCGCGCGCGCCATCCGCCTGATCGAGCGGGTCGACGACGTGGACGTCGTGATCGTCGGGCGCGGTGGCGGCTCGATCGAGGACCTGTGGGCGTTCAATGAGGAGCCCGTGGCGCGCGCCATTGCTGCATGTCCGCTGCCGGTCATTTGTGCCGTCGGTCACGAGACCGACTTCACCATCGCCGACTTCGCCGCCGATCTCCGCGCCGCGACGCCGTCAGCGGCCGCGGAACTCGTCGTGCGCAAGAAGGACGAGTTCGTGGCGCACATCGATCGACTCGAACAGCGGCTTGGCGGCGCTGTGCATGGTCGCCTGCGACGGTACGAGTCACGGCTCAACGGGCTGCTCGCCCGCCCGGGATACGCCGGTCTGCCTGGCCGACTCTCGTGGCGTGCACGTCACGTCGCCGAACTGTCGTCGGACCTGGCGTCGTGCGCGCGCCAGGGTCTCGCGGGACGGAGTCGTCGCCTCGATGCCCTTCGCCGCACGCTGGACCAGTTTGATCCGCGTCATCGCCTTGGACGCATTCGCGCCAGCCTGCTCACCCATCGTGGCCGGCTCGATGCCGTGGCGATCCGACGCCTCCACGTGGCGCAGAGCCGGTTCCGCGGCGCCGCGGCCAGGCTCGAGGGCCTCAGCCCGCTGGCCGTGCTCGGGCGCGGGTACGCCGTCTGCTGGGATGGCGACCGCACGCGCATCGTGCGCGATGCTGCGACGTTGACGGCCGGAG
>Ga0190275_10001978_pt1 | contig 14920 bp, 13 predicted proteins | sample Popmic550T_FD_133745 | JGI IMG/M metagenome (GOLD analysis project Ga0190275, IMG submission 133745) | Populus adjacent soil microbial communities from riparian zone of Yellowstone River, Montana, USA - 550 T | ecosystem: Environmental > Terrestrial > Soil > Riparian zone > Trees stand | place... | reverse complement strand
TATCAGGCGGGCCTCATCGGCGGCCGCGTGCTGGTCAAGAAGCTTAACGGAAAAGGCCACGTGATCGTGTACACAATTCCGGCGCAGGCGAACCTGATCGAACGGTTGCGAGGCTATGAAGATGCGATAGCCGACAGCGACATTAAAATCTTGCAAACAGTAGATGTTCGAGGGGATCCAGCATTAGCGTTCGATAGCACGATGCAGATCATCAAAGAAGGCAAGGTGAATGTCGACGGCTTCGTATGCCTGGAAGCCACCGCTGGCAAAGAAGTCGCCGAAGTACTCGAGCGCCGCAACGTGCAAGGCAAGGTTGTTATCGCGATGGATACCGACGAGCAGACTCTCGACTGGATTCAAAAGGGACGGATCGCCGCGACCGTGGCTCAGAAGCCGTTTACGATGGCGTACTTTGGGCTCCGAATGCTCGATGATATCCACCACAACCGTCCGAGCAAATTCGATGTGGACTGGTCGCAGGAACTGCAGGCCGTGGTTCCGGCCGTGATCGATACCGGCGCGGCGTTGATTGATCAGAATAATCTTGAGGTCATGCGCAAAAGCGCGAAGCCCGACACCGCCCTTTTCCGTTTTCCCGGTGGCCTGCTAGGTTCGATACGCGGGATCCTTCCGATCCATCAACCGCATTAGCGCATCGAACTCGGGATTAGGAGCCCGGCTATATCCCTTGCCTCCTTCGGTAGCCAGAAAATCGTCGCTACGTTCCGCGCTGATCTCGCATATTGGGCGGGGCGGGACGACCAACGTCGCGCCCGTAGCTTGAGCCGCAAGTTGAACCTGACACGCGCGTTCCAGACGAAACATCCTGACAAAGGCCTGGGCGACGCTCTGACCGCACGTCAGCAGACCGTGTGTTCGAAGTATGAGCACGTTCTTGTCGCCAAGATTGCTCGCCAGTCGTTCTCTCTCCTCCAGATCAAGGCTAGGCCCCTCAAAGTCGTGATATGCGACGCGCTCGTAATAGCCGAGAGAGTACATGCTGATCGGAAGCAGCCCGCATTCGAGAGCCGCGACCGCCATACCGGCCAACGTATGCGTATGCATAATGCACTGCGTATCCGGCCGGACCATATGAATGGCGCTATGGATCACGAATCCGGCTGGATTGATTTCCTGATTGTGGTCCCCGATGATGTTTCCGTACAGGTCCACCTTCACCAAATTCGATGCGCACACCTCATCAAACCGCAAGCCGTAAGGATTAATGAGAAAGTGGTGATCCGGGCCTGGTACGCGCACAGTTGTATGTGTCCAGATCAGTTCCGACCACCCCAGATGGTCGATGATGCGGTACGCGGCCGCAAGTTGAACACGAAGCTCCCACTCCTGGGAATCCATGTCGTGAGTCTTTATGAGGGGCGAAGCTGCCGTCATAGTCCTATGATGCCTCGTACTACTTCGTGGCCTCAGGCTTCGTAACCGAACTCACATCCTTTTCCTTCACAGTATAGTTTGACCGCTTTGGTCGCACTTTTACGCATAGTTGTAGTGAATGGGACGTGCGCGATGAATCTCACAAGAGTCGACACACTGCTTGCGAAGTTAGAAATGCACAAACATGAACTCCACACGATCGAGTTTGGCCTGGAAATCTCTGATTTCTCGGTCGTGGAATTGGAATCGCTTTCAGCCAATCTCGACCGGGCAGTTCAGTATCGTCCACTCCATGTACCGGGCCGACTCCGCAGCCGTGTCCGCCGGGAAAATCAGCCGCGTATCGACTGCTACACCACCTCATCCCACTAGAGGAAATCACACGATTCCTTAGGCGAGACGCAAACCGAACTGTTCCTCCAGATTGTATGGGATTCCATGCACGGTTCCTTCTCCTTCGGCGATCGTGAGCTTCCTGACACGAACGTCGTTTACGAATTGCGGTCTAGTGGCTGCTGCGCGCCGGTTGGCGATGATTCGCATTCGCGCAACCTCGTCTTTCTTGTCGGCGAGCATCGAGATATCGGCCAAGATCTGCGCCTTGACAACCGGACTGATCGAGCCGTTCTGGACGCAGATGTCGAACATCAAGGCGACCCCGCGCTCTGTTTTCAATCCGTACTCCTTGCACATCGCGAGTGCGAGCTTATGAACTTTGCTGGCATGCGCTGCCTGGATCTTCTGAAACTCCGGCGTCCGACCGAGTTCTCTCATCATCCCGCGCCACGGTTCATTGACCCGAAAGTTTCGAATGTTCTGGATGGATCGGCCAAAGGCAACCTGTTCGTCCCGGCTCGACTCCTTGAGCGCTATGACTACGTCAAAGTTTTCATGAAAGATGTCCCTGCAAAGATCGCTGTGCTTTTCGAAGACTTCCAGTAGCAGCGGCTGCAGAGTTCCCTGCCCGAGATTCCACTGAAGAGCGCCAAAGCTGATTCCCTGCCCATCGAAGTCCCCGGTAATTCCGCAAAAACACTCCGGCGGCATGTCACCGGTTTCAAATGAGGACGTCAGGGCCAGGCAACGTAGAGCCACGGGTTCCTTCAGCATATTGGTTACCGGCGGAGGCTGCTTGGGGAAAAGCTTCGCCCACGTTCCATCCCCGACACAGCCGTCCGTGTCCAACTTGGAGTTCCGTTGAAAGATTTTGACTGCGCTCTCTGTTCCTCCGCCAAAGCTGCCATCCACGGGCCCGCGGTACAATCCCAATTCACTCAATCTTGCCTGAATCTTTTTTACCGAATACCCGGAAGCTCCACGGCGAATTGTCATGTAGTAAGTTTATGACCATTCTATGAATAACCTTCTGGAGCTTACGGCGGAAGAAATTTCCAACCGCTGTAACGAACTTATCGATTTACTTTGTGACAGCGTAGACAGCGGCGCGTCGATTGGATTTCTGCCACCGGTCTCCCAAACCGAAGCCACCGAGTACTGGTCGACGGTGGCCGAGGCCATACGTACGTCCTATCGCATTTTGATCGTCGCGTTCTTAGACGGGAAAGTTGCAGGCGCCGTGCAGTTGGCGCTGGAAGCCAAAGCGAATGGCAATCACCGAGCCGAAGTGATGAAGCTGATGGTTCACCGCGGGGCTCGAAGAAAAGGCATCGGCGAGGCGCTCATGCGCCATGTCGAAGAGGTTGCGCGAAGACATGGCCGATCCCTAATCGTGCTCGACACACGGTTCGGCTTGGACGATGCGGCAGAGAAGCTGTACGACAGCTCGGCTACCGTAAGGCCGGCGTTATCCCGCGTTATGCCCGAAGCGCCTCAGGCGCACTCGACGACACGGTTTTTATGTACCGGGAGTTCGAGTCGTGAACTTGGGTCGGCGCTTCTCTCGAAAGGCCGCTACTCCTTCCTTGAAGTCCGCCGATTTAAAGGCGCCTTTTCTAAGCTCTGCCGCCATCGGAGCGGCTGTCACAGGATCCAGACCGATAGTTTTTTGAACGAACTCGAGTCCCAGCCGAATAGCTTCGGAACTCGATTGCGCTAGATGTCCCGCGATCGCGGTTGTTCGATCGTCGAGTTCGAAGGACGGTGTAGCTTCGTGTACCAGCCCCCACTGCATTGCCTCTGGGACGTTGAAGATTCTGCCCATCAAGCTAAGTTCCAGCGCGCGTCGCTCCCCCAAAGCAAGAGCAACCGAACGATAAATGACGAAAGGCCACAGACCGAGTCGAATTTCCGTAAGCCCGAAGCTCGATCCGTGTGCAGCTACTGCAATGTGCGCATTACAGATCAGCCCGACGCCGCCGCCCAACGCCGGTCCCTGAATGGCGGCAACAATGGGTTTTCGAGCCCAGGTTCCCGCCGTGAACAAGCGTTCGTGGATCGCAGTGAGATCGGCGGCGGCAGGCGAGGTGGCTTCCTCTAGATCCATCCCTGCGCAAAACACGTCGCCTTTGGCGTCAATGAGTATCGCGCCGATCGACGAATCGTCGTGAGAAGCTTCAATCGCTTCGACGATTCCGGCGCACATGGCCGAGGTCAGCGCGTTGCGCTTGTCAGCACGATCGAGAGTAATTCGTAAAACACGTTGTTCGCGGCTAAAGGTTAAGTTCTCGGTCATCAATGTCGATCTCCATACGAAGCAGGGCCGCGCTCAGCGTCTTGCCTTGGGCGTCGATTCGTAGTGACAACGTACCGCCACCGCCTAGAGCTCCGTGAAGAAGAAAGTTCAATGCGCCAAGGTTTGGAAGTTCGAAACGCTCGACCTCACCCTGCACGAGTTCCCCAAAGTGTTCTTTGACACGTTCCGCAGCGACCTCACGCACGATAACGGGAAAGTGTCGGTCGTGGAACACGATGATCCCGATGTTCGACGTGTCGCCCTTGTCACCAGATCGGCCATGCGCAATGCGCGATAACGGGACTCTCACAGCACAACCTCGACCCTCGTTCGAATTTCATCACGCGGCACCAGCGCAGGCCAATAGGCAACGATCTCGCGAACCGGTGGTCGGCCATCGCCAAATCCCGTCCCGGTGGGAGGACCGCTCAGGACCAGCGGAATCAATTCGCGTGTGAATCGATCCACCGCTCTCTTATCGTGACCACGCACTCCGATTCGTAGTTGAATCTCAGTCGGATCGATCACATTCGGAACCGCAGGCCCATGACACGCGTTGAAACCCAGATATTCCGTATAGACTTCATCGAACATGAGTCCGAGCTTCTCCAGCCGGGAGCGAACGATTCTGTCGGCCGCCCGCGCTTTCTCCAACGCCTGCGGCCAACTGTAGACCAGCGAACCGATAGCTTTGTACCCATCCTCATAACTAATGGAGATTTTCAGCGTGTCCGTTCGCGGTCTCCCTCGAATGCCCGAGACGCGAACACGATTCTTGTCATCGTCGCGCAGTTGAATACTCGTGAAATCCGCTATGCAGTCGGGAGTGATGTACTTTTTCGGATCGCCAAGTTCGTACAGAAGCTGCTCTTTGATGACGTGTGTATCGATGCGTCCCCCAGTGCCTGGATGTTTCGTGATCACGAATGTCCCGTCAGGTTCGGCCTCGACGATGGGATAACCAATATTCTCCAAATCGGGGATATTCATCCAATCTATCTGGCAATTGCCGCCGGTGCATTGCGCTCCGCATTCGACAATGTGGCCCGCCACCGTACCGGCCGCCAGCAGATCCCAGTCATCTTCCTTCCAACCGAAGCGATGAATCATGGGAGCAAGTGCGAGCGCAGTATCGGTACAACGTCCCGCGATCACGATGTCGGCGCCCGTAGCCAGGGCTTCATTAAGCGGGAAGGCGCCAATATAAGCATTGGCGCTAAGGATGCGCGGCCGGATTGTAGAAAGAGCCTCACCGGTATCCATGCTGCGCATCTCTAACCCCCGACTGAGCATGTCGTCGATCCGGTCAAAAACGTCATCGCCCAACACCACCGCTACCTTCAAATCGGGAGCCAGTCGGCGAACTTCCTTCGCACAGGCGATGGGATTAACTCCGCCCGCGTTCGCCAGCACCTTGATGTTGCGTTCGCGAATGCGCTTGGCGATTCGCCCGATCAGCGGTGGAAAATCGCGCGCATACCCCAGATTGGGATCGGCTTGCTTCTGCTTCTGTACGATCGACATCGTGACTTCGGCAAGATAGTCCAGGATGAGGTAGTCGATGGGTCCGCCTTCGACGAGACGAACAGGAGCTTCCAGCCAGTCTCCCCAAAAGCCCTGGCCGTTGGCGATTCGGATCATATCCGAACTCACAATAACATTGGAGATCCGGCGATCCGCAGTTTACTTAGGATATGATGCGACGCGTGTGGCGCGCTCTGATCTTCCTGCTTGCCTGTGGTTTGCTTCCCGCGGAACGCATCTCGGTTCCCGGCCTTCGCCAGCCTGTCGAAGTGCTGCGCGATCGCTGGGGAGTTCCTCATATTTATGCGCGAAACACACAGGATCTATTTTTCGCACAAGGCTACATGGCTGCACTCGACCGGCTTTGGCAGATCGATCTTTGGCGTCGAATAGGCACTGGGAAGCTCGCGGAGGTGCTAGGTCCTTCAGCGCTGGGACGCGATCGCATCGCTCGCGCAGTCCAGTATCGCGGGGACTGGGAAGTCGAATGGCAGAGTTATGGACCGGAGACCAAAGCCATTGCGACCGCGTTTACTGCAGGCATCAATGCATACATTATTTCGCTAAAGGGAAAGCGGCCGCTTGAATTTCGATTGGCTGGTTATGATGCAGGCTTATGGTCTCCAGAAGACTGCGTAGCGCGGGTAGCCGGCTTGCTAATGACACGAAACATCGCGCGCGAAGTCGCCAGAGCCCAGGATGCCAGACGTTTCGGGCTACCAACGCTTAATAAATACCTCGCGCCCGATCCCGTCGTTCCTCTCGAAATACCGCGCGGCCTCGACCTCCAGGATGTCTCGCCAGAGATCTTGAACGACTTCAACGCCGCCATTGGGCCTGCAAGGTTCGCCGAGCAAGGCAGCAATAACTGGGTCGTCGACGGTTCCATGACTCAGTCGGGCAAACCGATTCTAGCCAACGATCCGCACAGGCCGGTCCAACTGCCGTCTCTGCGAAGAACCGTGCATCTTGTCGCGCCCGGCTGGAACGCTTTAGGAGCAGGTGAACCCGCGCTGCCCGGAATTGCGCTCGGTCATAATGACCGCATCGCTTTCGGCTTCACAATCGTGGGCATCGATCAAGGCGACCTGTATGTCGAGAAGATCAATCCGTCGAATTCCGACGAATACCTCTACAAAGGGTCATGGCGGAAATTTACAATTGTGCGCGATCGCGTGAACGTCAAGGGCCGAACGACACCAGAAGAGATTGTGTTGCGGTATACGCTCCACGGTCCGATTATTCACGAAGACCGCGGTAAAAATCGAGCATACGCCATCCGTTGGGTCGGCGCCGAGCCTGGCACGGCCGGGTATCTTGCTGCCTTGTCATTAATGCGCGCTCGCAACTGGAATGAATTTCGAAGTGGTCTGCGGCGATATAAAGTCCCAAGCGAAAACCTTGTGTACGCTGATATGGACGGAAACATTGGTTGGCAAGCATCCGGCCTTGCGCCGATCCGCGAGAATTGGTTCGGGCTCTTTCCTGTCCCCGGAGACAGCGGCGAGTTTGAGTGGAAAGGTTTCCGCGACGCGCGAGAACTGCCATTCGTCTACAACCCACGCGAACATTTCATCGCAACTGCGAACCACAATATTCTGCCGCCTGGCTATAAAATTCCCCTGGGCTATGAATGGGCTCTGCCGTTCCGCTTTCAACGAATCAAGGAACTTCTCACCTCGGCCAAGAAGTTCACCACCGCCGATTTCGAGCGCATGCAGAACGACGTCACTTCATTGCCAGCGAAGCGATTCCAAGCCATCCTCAGAAGGTGGCAGGCGCCCGACAAACTGGCTCAAGTGGTAAAGCAGCTCTGTTCCTGGGATGCTGCCCTTCGATCTGGCTCCGCGGAGGCCGCAATTTACGAGGTCTGGATCGCGAAGTTGCCCACGGCCATATTCGGTCCGAAGCTCGGAGCGCGTGTCGACCTTCAGACAACACTCGACAAGCTCGAGCTCGAACCCGACAGCAAGGCGTTGCAAGACTCACTTGAAATGACGCTTCTAGAATTGGACAAGCGCCTCGGCCAGGACCGGCAGTCGTGGTCGTGGGGCCGGCTGCATCAAGTTCAGTTTCGCCATCCCGTCCCCGGCGTTCCCGGAGCCGGAGCCTTCGCGCGGCCGGGTGACGGAAACACCGTCAATGCTACTTCCGGACCCAGTTTCATTCAGACAGCGGGAGCCTCCTACCGGCAGATCATCGATGTGAGCGATTGGGATAAGTCGATCATGACCAACACGCCTGGGGAGTCGGGAAATCCCGAGAGTCCACACTACAGCGACCTGGCCAAGCCATGGTCGGAAGGCCGCTATCATCCGATGGCATTCTCCCGCAAAGCGGTGGAGGCAGTGACCGCGGAACGACTGCATCTGATACCAGCGAGTAAAGCCTCGAGGAAACAGAAGGTGAGCTATCGTTGAAGAGAATGTTGGTGAATCCAAGCATTCTCGAGCACTCTTCAGCCTATCCGTCCTGTCAGCAGCAGAGGCGGATCGCGAGGTCGCGCAGTTACCTGACAAAGATTTCCGTATCGGAGTGCTAAACCTCATCAGCACGAACATGCACCCTGCGCACATGGAAGCCGTCGCGAAGCTCACTGCCTTGCGTGAGCTCCATCTGCCGGAATTCGCGCGCCGAATCGAAGACTGAACATGTGGAGGAAATTGGCATCTTGCAAGTCCGAAGTGACAAGCGTGTGTTCGAGCATGTGTTCGGCATGAAGAAGCTGAAAGTTCTCGATGTGGGCTTCAGCCGCGTTAACGACGATGGACTCGATGCTTTGGCGTTAGAAGAACTCCACATCGGCGGCGACAAGATGAGTGGCTTAGCGGTGCCGCTTCTCAGGTCGTTGCCTGCCTTGAAACATCTCGATGTGAACGGCTCGCAACGCACGAATCCCGGACGATGGGGCCTGATGCTAACCGACGTCAACATCGAGTTTGATCGCAGCTATTACTCAACCCATCTTCTTGCGATGAAGAGCCTTGAAGAACTAAATCTCGGCGATACGAGCATTGGCGACACCACGCTCGATCAACTGGAAGGCCTGAAGCGACTCCCGATTGCCGCGTGTTATGGTTGCCAAGTTCAGGGAAGTCAAGTCTGAAGAAGATACGCGCTTAACTGCCTGATCCGATTCCCACCAGCGACTCGAAGTTACCCGAGTAAAGCTTCTCCACATCGCGCCGGATATGCTGCGAGGTCAACGGAAAACCGTCAAGCGTCAGCTCCATGTATTGGTTGAACAGAATGTCGGCAATGATACGGCGAGAGTGCGTCCACTTGTAAATCACTTGCTCCAGTACGCGCGCATCCGAATGCTGTGGGATGAAACTCGTGCCAAGCATTTCCAGGCGCTCCGCCGTGATTTCCGCGATGATCGATGGGTTGTTCAAAAACCACCAGCAGCCAAACGGCATTAAGTTCCCAAATTTGCGCGCAATCACGCACAACTCGTGCTGATTCTCGCGAGACAACACGGTCACGAGAAATTTGTTGTCCGGGTTCTCGCGGCAGATCTGCTCAACCGAGGAGAGATTGGCCCGAGCCACGCTGTCGCCCGCATCGCCAAGCAGCGGGTTTATCTGACGCTTTACCCCAATCATCATTGCGAACGGAAGATTATGAGCCTTGGCGGTCGGTATCACAACATCGCGAAGAACCATCGAACGCGGCGAGTTCTCAGGATAAAGGAAGTCATACGGTAGCGACACCGCCATATACAACGGATTCATCCGTGCAATCCATTCATCGAGAAACTTCCGCGCCGCCGCAGCGTTCGCAAAACCTTCGCGCTTAGCGATGTTATCCCAATCGTTGATGAGCGGGTCCATACGCAGCGCCGCATGAAACCGTTCATCCTGGCGGCCTGACCCTTTCCAAACTTTCGATTCCCTTGGATGGAAGGGATCGTTCGTCATCACAACCTGGGAGACATTCGCAATCTCGAACACATTCGTAATGTGATCTTCAACACTGACAGAGCGAAAGTACTCGCGCGCATCCTTCAGAGTGCTGGCGCCCGGATCGAGACCGAGAGCGCTCATGACACACACAACGCCTCTGCACGCCTCTGAAACGGGTGTATTCCGAACAAACAACGTATCCCAGATAATGTCGGCTTGCTGCTCCTTAGTCATCCCCCAGTATTGCTCCGGCTTGATCGGATTCGAACGAAACAGCTCCGCAATGAGGTAGTGATAGCGGACCAGTTCGTCGATTCCCCAGAGGCAAAGTTCGCCAAACTCAGGCGGCGACAAGTGCGTGTGAATATCGAATACCGGCGTCCCGTTTACTGCTTCGTCGATTGCATGGAGCAGCGCGTCGGTATTGTGTTCGTCAAATTTCAACACGGTATCTTCGGGCATGTATAGTCCTTTGGGTCCGCCCAGCGGTCCTTCGGAATGATCGGAGCCAAGCCGGCCGCAAGGGATCCTGATCATGGGTAGCTGCCGAGCCGCTGGTACAACTCTCTGTATTCACAGAGCTTATCGCGATGGAGGCGGACACCTAAACCCGATCCGTCTGGCACGCGAATCGCGCCGCATTCATAGGGTATCAAGCCGCCTTCGATAATGTCGTGGTTCAGATGCTTCAAATGGTGATAATGCGCGTGCGGCAAACAAAGGTTCGGGACTACCACTCGCAAACAAAGCATCGTGTCGAGCGCCGATCGCAAGTGCGCAGGAGCATAGTGGGACCGAATTCCGCAGAACGGCGGAAAACGTTTAACTACTGACACGGCGAGAAGTACCCGGAGCATTAAGCGTTCGGCCGGACATGGTACACCATTGATGGCTCCAGCAGGATCCAATTTTGGTGTCGACGCCACTACGCCGGCCATCGCGCCGGACGGGGGGACGGTGACGTGAGCCGTGCCCCTGGCGAATCTGCGTGAAGGCGCTGAGGCGCGCAGTTCAATTTTTGCGGTCCCGGTCGTTTACTAACGGTGATCAGCAGGATTCATTTGATAACGTGAAACAACTTACCGTGCAATCTGTCCTAGCAGTGTGCGCTTTTGGCTGCGTAGTGCAATTACATTGCTCGTGGTGTTTTCGCAAGTTTGTCTAGCTCAGGGTCCGGCGCTGATAGGCAGGCGGATTGCCGCCATCGAGTACTCTCCGGCGGGCATTCTGCATTCCTCCGACCTGGAACGAATCGCGGTCTTAAAGGTAGGCGAGAACCTGCGCGCAGAGGACATCGGGTCCACGATCGACAGGCTTTTCGCTACCGGCCGATTCGCAGACGTCGTCGCGGAGGCTGAGCCATCTGGCGAGGGCGTGACCATACGCTTCGTTGGCACAGCAGCGCGCTTTGTGGGAGGAGTTTCGGTTGAAGGCAAGGTGAACGATCCACCGAGTCGCGGGGAGATCGTCAGCACGACACGGCTACAGCTCGGCGCTCCGTTTTTTGAGGAAGATCTGAAGCGGGCAATGAGTCGCATGGACAGATTGTTCTCATCGAACGGTTTGTATGAAGCCAAGGTTACGCCGGAAGTGGGTTCCCCGGGAGAGGCACAGAATGTGTTTATCACGTTGCGTGTGGATCCGGGCAAGCGCGCACGCTACAAGATGCCGATCATTCGCGGCGAGACCAAATTAAAGGAAAGCACCATCGTTCGAGCGACAGGATGGCGATGGCCCTTCATCCGCAAATGGCGCCGTGTGACGAGCGCGCGGACGCGAGAAGGCGTGCAGGGCATTCTGGAGAAGTATCAGAAGCAGGAACGCCTGACGACGACCGCAACGATCGGAAAGCTGAACTACGATCCGAAGGAACGTGTTGTCGAGCCGGAAGTGCAAATCAACCCCGGTCCGAAGATCAAAGTCCAGGCCGTGGAAGCCAAAGTCTCGAAGCGCGTTCTGAGACGCTATGTTCCAATTTTTCAGGAACGCGCAGTGGACAACGATCTATTGGTAGAAGGCGCAAAAAACCTGCGAGACTACTTCCAGAGCAAGGGCTACTACGATGTCGATGTCGATTTCCGAACTAAACCTCCGGCCAACGACGAAGTCGTGATCGAGTATGTCATCTCGCAGGGCCAGCGGTACAAGCTCGCCACACTAACATTGACTGGAGCCAACTACTTCCGAGAGGAGGACCTGCGCGAGCGGATGTTCATGCAGGCAGCATCGTTTACCCTGCGCAATGGACGCTACAGCGAAGCGTTTCGGAAGAAAGACGAAGAGAACATAGCCAACCTTTATAAGGCGAACGGCTTCCGGGATGTGAAAGTAACCTCTATTGTCGATCGGAATGGCGGTAAGACTGGGGACGTGTCGGTGACGGTAGTCGTCGAAGAGGGTCCGCAGTGGATTGTTGACAGCGTCACGTTGAATGGGATTCAGCAGGGCGACCGTGAGGTAATGGAGGCGAATCTCGCGTCATTGGTGGGTCAACCATTCTCGGAAGTCAACATGGCTGCCGATAGAAGCTATATTCTCACGCAGTATTATTCGCAGGGCTACCCGCAGGCGGATCTTCGCGCATCCTGGCAGCCCACCGATACTCAACACCACGTAAATATCGTTTACAACATCACGGAAGGTGAGCGACAGTTTGTCCGAGATGTTCTCGTAAGCGGATTGAAGACAACCAAGGAAAATCTGGTTGCAAAGCGCATCACGCTAAAGGCAGGAGATCCTCTTTCGCCTATTGAGCAATCGGAGATTCAAAGACGCTTTTATGACATGGGCGTGTTCGCGCGTGTCGACACGGCGGTTGAGAATCCGGAAGGAGATACGAGTCACAAACATATTCTGTACAACTTCGAAGAGGCGAATCGCTACACACTCGCTCTAGGATTCGGCGCGCAGATCGCGCGCTTTGGGCAACCGAGTTCCTCCAGTCTTGCGAGTCCAGCGGGTTCGACAGGATTCAGTCCGCAGGCCTCATTGAACTTGAGCCGGCTCAATTTCCGAGGTCGCGGTCACACGGTATCACTGCGCGGTATTTACTCCAATCTGCAGAAACTCGGATCCATCAGCTATCTCGCACCGAGGTACCAAGATGTAGAAGGCAGGAACCTTACGGTCTCCCTGCTCTATGAAAACTCGTATAACGTACGTACTTTCGGCTCTAAGCGGCAAGAAGCATCCGTCCAACTGTCGCAACGGATTTCGAAGGCGACAACGGTCCTGGGACGACTTACCTATCGTCGTGTCAATGTCAACAACGTTATCATTCCGGTCTTGCTTGTGCCGCAGTTAGTTCAACCGGTGCGACTCGGCATGATCTCCGGAAACATTGCGCAGGATCGACGTGACAATCCGGCTGATGCTCGGCGCGGCATTTTCAACACAGCCGACATCGCCCTGGCGACAAAGTATCTTGGTTCAGAAAGAAACTTCACTCGCGTTCTATTGCGCAATGCCACATATCACCGAGTGTCGCGAAACACCGTGCTGGCAAGACAAACCCAATTCGGGGTAATCGCGCCGTTTTCAGCTCCTCCAGGCATCACTGAGCAGCAGTCTGTCCCGTTGCCTGAACGTTTCTTCGGCGGCGGCGCGGATTCGCTGCGTGCGTTTCCTTTTAATCAGGCTGGACCGAGGGACACCGGCGAGGCGGTAGTGCCGGGTGGTCCGACGTCTCAGCCCACCGGCTTTCCACTCGGCGGGAATGCCCTGCTCTTCAATAACGTTGAGTTGCGGTTTCCTTTGCTAGGCTCCAATGTAGGTGGCGTTCTGTTTCATGACATGGGGAACGTGTACAGCCGACTGGCAGACCTATCATTCCGTGTACGTCAGCGAGATCTGAACGACTTCAACTATATGGTCCACGCCGTCGGTTTCGGCATTCGGTATCGTACACCGATCGGACCGATTCGAGGAGATCTGGCGTACAGTATCAATCCGCCGTCCTTTCTAGGGTTCAACGGAACGCCGACCGAGTTATTGCAATGCGATCCGAGCCGTCCGATCTCGGAGCTGCCCTCAGTTTGCCAAAGTACACGGCAGAGAGTGAGTCATTTTCAGTTCTTCTTTTCTATAGGACAAACCTTTTGATGTTGTTCAGGACCCTTATCTTCGTGAATCTCACGTGGTTGCTCAGCGCCACGGTAGTACTCGACCGGGTCGCAATCATCGTCGGCAGGCGTGTAGTAAAGACGAGCGATATCGAACGCGATCTACGAGCTTCGCAGTTTGTGAACGGCGAGCCTGTAAACGTAAGTATGGAAGCCAAACGTAAGGTCGCTGATCGCCTGATTGTGCAGGAGCTTGTGCGACAGGAGACCATGAACGGCGGATATAGTCAGCCCAATGAACGCGACGTCGATGCGCTGCTTCAGCCGCAGCATCGCGATGCTGCGGCGCTGACGCGTTACAGTTTGACAGCGGAGCAACTCCGCCGCTATCTGCTCTGGCAACTGACAGTTCTTCGATTCATCGATGAAAGGTTCCGGCCAGGCGTCCTTGTGACCGACGAAGATGTTCGTGATTACTACGAAAAGCATCGTCGAGAGCTCGAGAAGGCGTATCCGAAGAGCAATAGCCTGGAAGCGCTAACTCCAAAGATCCGGGAAATCATCAGTGGCGAGCTCGTCAACCAGAGATTTGAGGAATGGATCGAGGAAACAAAGCGTCGCACACGAATTGAATATCGGGATGCCGCGTTTGGCGGAACCGCCCCGAGTCGAGAGGTTGCAAGGTGAATAAACCACTCCGAATACTTCGAAACGTCGCGATTGGATTGGCCGCCTTTGTCGTCGTCGTTGGTCTTGCAGCGGTTGTCATCGTTCAGACCGACTGGTTCCGAAACTTCGTTCGGGAAAAGATCGTTACGGCGACGGAAGCGGGCGTTGGCGGAAAAGTAGAGCTTGGATCCTTTTCCTTCAGTCCTCGACGTCTGGAGGCTGTTGTCTCTAACTTTGTGATTCACGGCAAGGAGCCTGCTGGATCGGCGCCCTTTGTACGTGTTGGCCGGGTTCAGGCAAATCTTCGCTTGTTCACGAGTTTTGGACGCATTCTCGATGTTTCGTACCTGGGGATCGAACGGCCTGAAGTAAATGTCATGGTGTTCGCGGACGGCACAACGAACATCCCGGAACCGAAGGAGAAAAAGCCGGAGTCGGATACCACGATTCTCGACACCGTTGTCGATCTGGCAGTGGACTATTTTCACCTTAGTAATGGACAACTCGCCTTTAACTCCCAGAAACAGGTAATCGATGTGAAGGGCTCGAATCTTCGCGCGCAGCTCTGGTATAACCTCGTGACACAGAACTACACCGGAAAGGTGTCGTTGCAGCCTTTGTATGTTGTTTCGGGCCGCAATACGCCGGTAGTGTTTACCGTCACGCTGCCCGTCCTGCTGGATAGAAATCGCGTCGGTTTTGAGAACGCGAAGATTACGACTGCAGCTTCCGAT
>Ga0190275_10001977_pt1 | contig 14936 bp, 12 predicted proteins | sample Popmic550T_FD_133745 | JGI IMG/M metagenome (GOLD analysis project Ga0190275, IMG submission 133745) | Populus adjacent soil microbial communities from riparian zone of Yellowstone River, Montana, USA - 550 T | ecosystem: Environmental > Terrestrial > Soil > Riparian zone > Trees stand | place... | reverse complement strand
CCCAGAATTTCCTACAGCAAATGCCTTCGTTGTTCGAGGACTTCCAACCCACACTATTCCAACCGGGGTCTTGAAAGAAAATGCGGCGGGCGTCTCGTGTAGTGGAATCTACAATCCCTTCACGAGACGCCCGCCGCGGCTGTCAGAGCCGGAGCGCCGTCAGTTGTTATTAGCGGCGGGGCGCATTCGCCTGTTTGCCGCTCTCGGCTGATTGCAAGCTCTGTTCGAGCGCGGCGAGGCGCTGTTCGAGCGTGGTCAGTTGCGTGCGGAGTTGTGCGTTCTCTTTCTGTAGCTCCGCGGTGCGCTGGTCGAGCGCTTGGGCGGCGGCGAGGTTGATGCCGGCGAGGTCTTGGACGCCGATGGCCTTGTCGCTCGTGCCGAGGCCGAACGCGCCGTAGAAGTCTTCGGCCATCGGGCCGAGGTGGCGCACCTGTTGGCCTTCGGAGATGTAGTTCCAGCTCGTCACGGGGACTTTACGCAGACGCGTTAGAACGTCTTCGCCGCTGACGCTCAGGAAGTTCTCCTTCGTCGTGCGGCTCGAAGTGCAGTTGAAGACGCCGGAGCCTGCGGGCAGGTTGCAGCCCGTCGTGCCGCCGAGGTTGGTGCGGAAGCGGAAGCCGCCCGTGGCGCGCGCCGCGAACTCGTTGTTCGCAGTGTTGCGGAAGGTGTCCGCGCTCGCGGTGGCCGAGCCGTCGCTCCAGATGAACGTGCCGCTGAAACCGTTGTTCGAGGCGAACTTGCCGAGCGCCGTCGTGTGATCCTGATCGGCGGTCACGTTAAAGCCCATGGCGACCGCCGCGAGGCCGCGTATGTTGAAGGTGTCGGGGTCGCACTTGCCATTGATGAGCGGGCCACCCGACTGCGCCTTGTTGCCGAAGGCGACGCCGTATGTGTCGCACACGCGGTTGCCCGCGCCCGCCGAGAACCCGGCAGCGCCTTTGACCTCGTTGCCGCTGCCGAAGGCGATGCTCGACGTAGAGCGCGCGAAGTTCGTGTCGCCGAAGGCGAGCGCGTAGAGGCCGCTTGCGGTGGAGTTGCTGCCGCCCGCCCAAGAGAAGAAGCCGACGTTGGCATCGTCCCACTCGTTGTCGGCGTAGCCGGAGCGGAACGCGCCCTTGTATGTGTGCCAAGAGGTGCGATAGCCCTTGCCCTCCATCGGCGACGTGCCGATGCCGAGGTTGCCGGTGGCGACGAAGCTGCCGTTCTGGAAGACCTTGAAGAAGGCGGGCGTGTGGCCGCCGGGGCCGCTGCAACAGGTCGAGCCGCCGCGCAGGTTAATCATCGTCGCCGTGCCGTTCGCGTCGCCGACCGAGAGCTGCTCGGCGCCGGGGACGAAGCGGACGAAGTTCGAGTCAGTGTAAGCCTTGTTCGTCGCGTCGCCCGCGTTGACGGGGTTGCCGACGTTCGTGACGAGCGAGTTGTTCGCGGAGAGGCCCGCGCCGAAGACGTTCGCGCCCGACCAGAGGTTCGCGCCATTGAGGCGCGCGACGTTGCCCGAAAGCCGGTTGTCGCCGATCACGCCCGTCGTCGCAGGATCATTGATAGCGCCGATGATGTTCGTGCCGCTCGGTGTGCTGCCTGCGACGCCGCTGGCCGTCGTCATCTTCGAGCCGTCGGGGAAGATGAGGCCGCTGCCCGCTCCGCTGATCCTGAGATTGCCGCCCACTTCGAGCCGCTCGGACGGCGCGTTCGCGCCCACGCCCACGTTGCCGTTCGGCTTGACGATCATCCTGATCTGATCCGCGCCCGTCTGGAACGCGACCGATCCCTCGTTGCCGGTCGGGGAGGCGACGCTGCCCGCCGAGAAGACAAGCAGACCGCGCTGCCCTGCGATGGTCGAGAAAGTGTTGCCGCGCAGAACGAAGTAGGGGCCGATAGAGGATTGGTAGGACGGGGTGCCACCCGCGAGGAAACCAGTCGTCATACTGGAGTTGCCGAGGTGCAACAGGTTGGTCTCCCGCGCTGCCGTCGCCGCGGCTGTCAACTGTAGGTTCGCGCCGTTGACGACGAGATTGTTGCCCGACTCGCTGAGCAGCGAGTCGCCGAGCGCGCCGCCCGGGCCGTCAACCCACTTCGTCAGCCGGCCAGTGCTGCCCGTGCCCGTCGCGTTGGCCGTGCCGCCGTCGCTCGATGTAGACGACGCCGTGGCCGTCTTGCTCGCGATGGCGGCGGAGGTCAACACAGTCCCGTCGCCGAAGCGTATGCCGCCCTGCGCGCGGATCGTGCCGGCCACGTCGAGCGTTGCTTCGGGATTGTCCGTGCCGATTCCGACGCGCCCGTCGGGAGTGACGCGCACATGCTCTTTGTCTTGGCCGGTGAGCGTGTCGCCGGTGCGAAGCGTGAGCGCGCCCTTCGTGCTGGTCAACTGTCCGTTCTCGCCGTCGTGCGCCGCGATTGTGACGGCGCGCTCTTTGCCGTCGCGCAAGATTGTGAGCGAGTCGTCCGCGTCGGTCGCCTCGATCTTCTGCGCCTCAGCCGCGCTCAGCTCGGACGAGCGAGCGCGTGCGAGCGAGACGCCGCCCGACTGCACGTTGAGCGTTGCGAGGCGTCGGCTCGCACGCCCGCGCAAATCCTTGAACGTCACGACGCACAGGTACGAGCCGTCCGCGATCCCCTGCTGCACGTCCGCCGCTTTCCAGTCGAGTATGCCGCCCGCGCGCTGGCCCGAATCGTAGACCAGCTCGCCCGTCGCGGCGTAGATTTCGAGTCGAATCTGCAAGACCTCGCCGGTGGCTGTAAAGCGCGCGCCCGCCTCGGTGGCCGCCGCCGTCGCGGACGCAGCAGTGGAGTTAGTCTGCGCGCTCTGCGGCACGGCCTGCGCGTTTTGCGCTGCGGCTTGTCCGCTCAAAAGAGTCAGTGAAAGGATTGTTGCCAGTAGATTAGGCTTCGTGAAAGTTCTCGTTCTCATATTTCCCCCGCCGTTCCGGTTTGAATCTCCGAATCCCCGCGGCCCTTCAAGTTCATCCGCGGGAATCATGTTCCCTCTGCTAACGCGGGAACGCAGCCGAAAGAGGATCAGCTATTTTTTTGCTGTGGATTTAGAGTCAAGCTGATTCGGCGCGCAGTCAGAAACGCGACCGTCAGGGAGCGTGTCTCACAAATAATGTGAGACACGCTCCCTGACGGTCGCGTTTCTGACTGCGCAGCGCTCTAGTAGTTGGTGAGAATTCGTTCGGGCGCGAAGCCCATCTCGTGGAGGCGGTCGCGCGTCTGCTCGATCATCTCGCGCGAGCCGCAGACGAGGGCCACGGGGTCGGAGAGGCTGGGCAGAACGTGCTCAAGCAGCGATTGGACGTAGCCGATTGAGCCGGCCCACTCGTAGCCGTCGGGGCGCGAGATGACCTGTCGCAGCTCGACGCCCGCGGCCTTCCACGTGTCCGTTTCGTCGCGGTAGCAGAAGTCTTCGGGCGTGCGGACGCCGTAGAGAACGACGATTTGTCCGAAGTCGTCGGGGCGTCGAAGCACCGAGCGCAAGGCGGAGCGAAGGGGCGCGACCCCCGTGCCCATCGCGACGAAGACGAGGTCGCGACCGCGCTCGGCTTCGAGGTCGAAGCCGTGGCCGGCGATCTCTACAAGCTCGACGGTGTCGCCCGGCTTCAATGCGTAGATCGTCTTGCTCGCAGGGTCGCTTGAGAGCTTGACGAGCAGCTCAAGCTCGTCGTCTTCGGGCGCGCTCGCGATGGCGAAGTACGCGCGCAAGTCCGTGCCCACTCGCAGCACCGCGACCTGTCCGGGCGTGTAAACGAGGTCGTGCGCGTCCTCTGCGCCCTCCGGCATCACGTCGAAGGCGCGAATGTTTCTGGCCTCTTCGTGCACGCGCTTGACGACGAGCGTGCGAGTCTCGCTGTCCTCCATAAACCTCGCCGGCTTGATTTTAATTTCGGATTTGTAGAACGCCGCGAGTGTAGCGCAGCCGCGCGCGCGCCGCAAAGCAGAGGCAGTTTTGAGTTTTCAGTTTTCAGTTTTCAGCTTCTTCGAGGTTGCGGCGCGCGGCGGTCACTCAACGCACTGAAAACTGAAAACTGAAAACTCAAAACTGCTCACTGCTTACCGCTCACTCATCTTTTGTGCTAAAACTGTCGCCGTTGCGCTTAATTCGTCTTGATAGTAGTCGTCGGGCGACGCGGGCTTTTCGTGCGGCTGCAATGGCGCGGCGGCTCTTCGGGGTCTGCGATTTCGTTCGCGGGAGATATGGAAACCGATGTTCAGAAGATTGATCGAGACGTGGCGGACGTGGGCGACGCTGCCGCTGCGCCTGACGCTGGGCCTTATCTTCATCGCGCACGGCGCGCAGAAGGTTTTCGGCGTGTGGGGAGGGCCGGGGCTTCAAAAGATGTTGGAGTTCCCCCCTCCCTCCTCGTTGATGAAGCCCGCGTGGCTCTGGATGGGCGCGGCTGCGTTCGCGGAGTTGCTGGGAGGCGCGCTTGTGTTCGTCGGCCTTCTGACGCGCGTCGGCGCTTTCCTTATTTCGGTCGTCATGCTCACGGCGATGTTCGGCGTCCACTGGGCGGGCGGCTTCTTTCTGTCGAACCAGCCGACGCCGGGCATAGAGTTCACGTTCGCGCTCTTGGGAATGGCGCTCGCGCTCCTCATCACGGGCGGCGGTCGCGCCTCGATTGACGAGACGCTGTCCGGGCCGCGCGCACGCCGGGGGTACAAGACCAAGTGATGAGTGATGAGTGATAAGTGATGAGAAAAGCTTTCGTTCTTTCTTATCACTTATCACTCATCACTTATCACTTACAAAGATATGAATCGCTCACCGCTGCTGGTCATCTTCATAACGGTCTTCATAGACCTCGTGGGTTTCGGGATAGTCATCCCGGTGCTGCCGTTCTACGTCGAGGGGACGAAGTTCAATGCAGGGCCGCACATGGTCGGGCTGCTGTTCATGTCCTACTCGGTGATGCAGCTCATCTTCACGCCCGTCTTGGGCCGTCTGTCGGACAAGTACGGGCGGCGTCCGGTGCTGTTCTTCAGTCTGCTCGGCACAAGCCTCGGCTTTTTCATCCTCGGTTTTGCGACGACGCTCTGGATGCTGTTTGCGGGCCGCATCATTGACGGCATCACGGGCGGCAACATCTCGACCGCGCAGGCTTACATCGCCGACGTGTCGACCGAGGAGAACCGCGCGAAGGGCATGGGACTGATCGGCGCGGCCTTCGGTCTGGGCTTCATCTTCGGCCCGGCCATCGGCGGGGTGCTGAGCAAGTGGGACATCCACTTAGGCTCACTCCACATTCCGGGCATCAGCGTCCCCTTCATCTTCGCGGGCGCGCTCTCGCTCGCGAACGCGACGCTGCTCTACTTCGTTCTGCCGGAGACCGTGACGCCCGACCACCCTGCGCGCACTTCGGCGGCGACTGGCCGTTGGTCGCAGCTCTTTCGGGCGCTGCGCCAGTCGCGCCTAGCTTTCGTGCTGGGCATATACTTTCTCTTCGTCACGGCCTTCTCGATCATGACCTCGTCGTTCGGTCTGTTCACGCTCTTTCGCTTCGGCTTCGACGCGCACGACACGGGATGGATTTTCGCCTTCGTCGGCGTCGTCGGCGCAATCGTTCAAGGCGGACTCATCGGGCGGCTCGTGAAGATGTTCGGCGAGATGCCTTTGGTGCTTGCGGGCGCGCTTCTGTTCGCCGCGAGTTTGGTTCTAATTCCGCTGACGGGGCCGCAGACGGGGACGCTCGCGCTGCTGGCCTTAGGCGCTGTGTTCGCCGTCGGCAACGGGCTTGCGACGCCTTCGCTCAGCGCCCTCGCCTCGAAGAGCGTGGGCGCGGGCGAGCAGGGCGGCGTGCTGGGCGTGACGCAATCGGTCGCGAGTCTTGCGCGCGCCGTCGGCCCGCTCATCTCAGCCGCGCTCATCTACAGCGCGACCGCGAACATGGGGAACGACGGCAAGCCGCACAACATGAGCGACCATTCGGTCGCCGCCAACTTCTGGGCCGCCGCCGCAATCATGCTCGTCGCCTTTCTCCTCGCCGCATACTTCGCGCGCTCGCGCGCCTCCGAGTATAAGAACGCGACCGCTCCCGGCTACTAAAGAAGAGGGCGGAGGTCAGAGGTTAGTGAAAGACATCTTGCTTTTCACTAACCCCTGACCTCCGCTCTCCGACCTCTTCTCTTCAGCGCATGTTGTCCTTCGGGAACTTAACGCGGTCGGGTTCGGCGTTGAGTAGCTCCAACATTTTTTTGATGAGGCGCGTCTTGACGCGGCCCGCCTCGCGCGGGACGACGAGGTAGCGCACGGTCGCGTCAATCCAAGTGTTCGGGTTGACGCGGAAGTAGACGTTCGGTCGCTCGCGCACCTCAAGCTCGTTGACGGGCGTCTGCGCCAGAAGCTCGCGGTAGACGCGCACGCGCTCGCGCATCGTCTCGCCTATCTCCTCTTCGGCCACAGTGGTCATCGTCTCCGCTACAAATTCAAGGTCGCTGTTGTACGCGACGCTAAAAGTTATCTCGTTCCAGATGTATGGAAAGAGCGGCCAAGAGTAGTTGTAGACCGACTGCTCCAACACGTTCGAGTTGGGAAAGCGTATGACGCGCCCGGAAGGGTGATCGGTCGAGATGTACTGGCCGCCGAACTCCCAGAGCGTCGTGTCCAGATAGCTCACGTCAATCACGTCGCCCGTGGCCTCGCCTATCCTGATGCGGTCGCCCACGCGGTAGGGCGCGCGCACGAGGATATAGACCCAACCGAGAAGGCTCGTGAAAGGCGTCTGCACCGCGAGGCCGACGACGAGCGAGATGACGCCCAGAGAGACGACCGCTGTGTACCAGTTGGCGAACAGAACCGAGAGTGCGATGAAGGCGATGACGATAAAGAGCGCGAGCCGAAGGACGCGGTGCAGGTTAAAACGCGACGCCGTGTCGTCGAGCGGCGTGATGAGGTACGCGTCAACGACCTTCGCCACGACCAGCACGAAGACGATTGCCATCGCGCCGATGACCGCTCTTTGCGCGGGCGGGCGGTAGACCGCCGCGAAGTCGAAGAACCTGAGGCGGAGCGCGTAGTAGACGACGCCGAGCGCGACGAGCAGCAGCAGGTACGTCCCGATCCAGAGCCTGTGACGCGTCCGCGCCTGCGGCTTCTTCGCCTCCTCCTTGCGCGCCTCCGTAGGCTTGAGCGTCTTCCCGCCCGTCTGATCGAGAGCGCGCTTAACGTCTTCGTCCTGCTGCTTGAGCCTCTCGGCCTCGACCTTCTCTTTCGTAGCCATACGATTCTCCCGAAAAAGTTTTTCGCCGGCATTTGAAAAGGCCGCGCGTGAACTTACTCTGTCGGGGGAATGTCTCGCGATGGTCTGCGTGTCTGACTATTTCATAAACAATCCCGTCGCACACTTCAAGTCGCGCCCGTCGTCCGCGCAAAAAAAGAGGCAGCCCGCTTTTGTCGAAGCGGGCTGCCTCCATTCGTGTCCGAGCGACTGCTCGCGCGCTCACCAGATTGAAGGGAGCGACGCTTCGTCAACTTCGAGCGCGTCGCCGTCGGGCAGAATGTGTATGAGCTGCGCCCCGCGCGCGCGAAGCGGCGGGCCGAGCAATCCGACGCGGTGACAATTTGCGCGCGGCTGCGTGTGACTTGTCAGAGGCTTCGACTCCGAGCACATCAGCGCGACGCGCGTATCGGCGGCAAGCTCCATGATGCGCTCAAGTCCGCGCTCCAAATCCTCCGTCGGCGCGATGACCTTTCCGCCGCATTCGGGAAGCCACTCGTAGCCTACGCCCTGCCTCTTTAAATTCTCCTCAAGCACGCGCCCGTTGAACTGCGGCCAGCGCGAGCGCGCCGCGCTCCGAACGTCCGCGACAATCTCAATCTCGTATGCCTTGAGCAGCGCGAGAAACTCCGCCCAAGCATGGCGACCGTGGCCGATTGTGTAGATGGTTACAGACATGATCTAAATGATGAATGCGGAATGATGAATGATGAATTAAGAGTCACGCCTGCCTTCATATTCATCATTCATCATTCCGCATTCATCATTCTGCCTTTCAGCTCCCTGCGTATGTCTTCGGCGGTCAGCCCGACGAGGCGACCGCCCGTGAACAGTGGGTCGCGCGATACGTCGGCGACGGCGAAGGACGGAAGGGGGAAGGCGTCCATCTCTTCGTCGGTGTCGAAATCAGTCTCGGCGAGGATGAGGCCGCGAAGGTCTCCGAGGAAAACGTCAACCGAGTAGCGGCGACCTTCGTGATCGAAGTAGTAACGGTTCTTGCGAATCTCGTTCGCCTCGAAGACGGAGAGTGTTTCGTACTCAAGGTGGTCGAGGTAGATGTTTGTGATGAGCGTGCGCGAAAAATCTGGAGGCGCGGGCGCGTGCTTTTGCGTGAGCTTGAGCGTCCACTCGTTCGTCGAGGGCACGCGCACCTTACGCAGGCGCAGGCGCGTGCCCGTGATGTAGTTGTCGGTGATCTGCGTGTGCGCGTCCTTGAGCCTGAGGCCGGGCGGCAGTTCGCGCAGCAGAAAGCGGCGCTCGCGCTCAAGGCGCGCGTATTTGCTCTCGACGACGCCGAGTGTCATGTCTGCCGGAGAGACGACGCCCATTTTCTTCCTTTCGTTCTTAGTCCTAGTTTCAGTTGGCCGTGATTTTAGAGCGCGCGCGCTGTCTCACACCGCCGCCAACTCCGGCTCAGGCTCCTTCAGAAACTCTTCAGGCTCGACAATTCGGCCCGCGATGGCCGAGGCCGCGACGACGTAAGGAGAGGCGAGATAGACCTTGCCGGGGCCGCTCCTGCCGGGGAAGTTTCGGTTCTGCGCGCTCACGGTGACTTGATCGGGCGAGCGCGACGCGCCGGGGCCGGCGTTGATGCACGCCCCGCACGAAGGGTCAATCATCTCCGCTCCGGCCTTCTCGAAAAGCTCTATGTAACCCTTCGAGCGCGCGTACTCCTTGATCTTCTGCGAGCCGAATTGCAGGTATAGATGAACGCCGGGCGCGACGCGCCGCCCCTGCTCGACCGCGCGCCGCAGCACCGCCGCGTACATGTCCATGTCGGCCATCTTGCCGCCCGTGCAGGAGCCGCCGTATGCGATGTCAATCTTGACAGGCTCCGTCAACTCGTCAACGGGGACGCCGTTGCGCGGGTCGCCGGGCGTCGCGACCATCGGTCGAATCTCCGCGAGGTCAATCTCGAAACGCGCGGCGTACTCCGCATCTTCGTCGCTTCTCAGAAAGCCTTTGCGAATCTCCTCTTCGCCTAGTCCGCGCATGCGCTTCAAGTATTCGAGCGTGACTTCGTCCGGCTCGATTATCCCCGTGAAGCCTCCGGCCTCGACGGCCATGTTCGTGAGCGTCGCGCGCTCGTCAATCGGCCAAGTTTTCAATCCGTCGCCCGCGAACTCCAAGACCTGCCCGATGCCTTTGCCCTGCTTCATGTAGTCGGTCGCGAGTATGACGAGCATCACGTCCTTCGCCGACACGTCCGCGCGCTTCTCTCCACGAAGTACGAAGCGGACGACTTCGGGAACTTTGACGCGAATGTCCTTCGTGTACCAAGCGTTCGCCATGTCGGTCGAGCCGACGCCGAAGGCGAAGCAGCCAAGCACGCCCGCCATGCACGTGTGCGAGTCTGTGCCGATGACGAGCTGGCCCGGAAGCGCGATGTCTTCGACGACGGCGTTGTGACAGATGGCCTCGGAGCCGCGCTCTTCTGTGCCGCCGTAGAGCCTTATCCCTTGCTCGTCCGTGAAGCTCTCCTGCGTCGTCGCCAAGCCGTTCGCGCGGTCGAGCAGACCCATCTTGCGTTTCTCTTCCGGCATCACGCGGCCCAAGAAAGTCAGATGGTCGCGGAAGGCGTAAACCGATTCGGGTTGAGTGACGCGCGCATCACGCCCAAGCGCGTGCTTGAACAGGCTCTCGGCCATAGGCGTCACGTACTCGTGCGAGAAGCGAACGTCGGCCACGGCGAAGAGCGCGTCGCCGGGCTTTACGGCTTCGACTCCGACACACCCTGCGCGGACGAAGGCGTGGCGCGCGATGATCTTCTCGACGATGTTCATAGGCCGCCGCTTCGTCTCCAGCGCGGGCGGCGTCACCTCACCCGCGAGCCGCGCCTTGTTGTAGTTGAAGAGGCCGCCGTACTCGACTATCTGCCTTGAGATCGGATCGAGTCCGCGCGTGAACTCCGCGAGCGGAATCTCTTCGCCGCGGCGGACGCGCTCAATCAGGCCGAAGTCGGTCGAGGTGAGCAGACCGATGTTCTGGCAGTTCTGTCCGTAAATCTTCTCAATCGTCTTCGCGATGACAAGCTCAAGCCCCGCCGCCCTTTCCGCGAACGGCGCGGTCTCGCGCGACGAGCCGCAGCCCTTCGAGAGACCGGAGACGACGACAGCAAAGTTTCCGTTCTTCACCTCGTCCTTCTTGACCGCGCCCTCGCGCATGCCGACGTAGACGTACTCGCCCAGCGTCTCGTCGTAGTAGAAGCAGACCCAGCCGGGCGTTATCTCGTCGGTCGAGATGTTGTTCATCAGAGGGCGCGCGTCGTCATGCTCCAAGTCCTCGCCCGCTTCGAGCTGACGGCGTATGAGCGACGTGTCTTCCGTCAAAAACAGCACGCGCCCGTCGAAGCGTATGGGGTCGGGGCGCTTTGTAATCTTTTCTTCCGAGGTCGTCATGCTGACTCCTTATAAAATACTTTTGAAGAGTGCGTCTGATGATTATAAACGAGCGCGGCGCAAAAGTCCGAAAGCACGCGCCACTTCAACGCCGGCGGCGGGCGTCGAGAGTCGGAACAGCGTCGCTTTCAAGTGCGCGCGAAAAAAAATTCGAGGGAGCGCACCTTTTTTTCGCGCGCGTTTTGCACACGAATCGGGCATGAATTTTCCACCTGTGGAAATCGCCTGTGGATTAAGTTTTCGCATGGGGCTAAAGGGCGAAAAACTCAATGAAAATCGCTTTAAAAAATATTTCAAAAAACCTCTTGACACGTTCGGGGCATCTGCTTATAGTCCGCCTCCCGTCGCGGTTCTCAAGGGGATCGTGACCAGCGAGAGGATCGGCGAGCGGATGTGGTGACACGCCGTTCGAGGACAGTAGCAAGCGGTTAGTTCTACTGCCATGACGCCTCACGCTGAAGCCGAAAGGCTTGGCGCAGAAAGATGGTCGGCAGACCTCTTTCGGGCCGCGCGGATAAAAACGCGACGGCGCTCGCGAGGACTTGATCAGCCTCCGGGTAGCGACGCCGCTCGACTTCGGTCGGGCCTCGTTGTCCAGAACGTAGACTGGAGGTGGAGGTAAAGCCACCAGAACAAAAACCAATAGGTGCCGCGCCCTTCGGGGCTGCGAGAGGCTTGCTGAAAAGCAGGCACGCACCGACCGGAGGTAGCCGCCGCTGGCACACGCTCCGGGATATAAATAAGGCGACTGTCGCGTGTACATGCACAGTTGCCATCCCCTGAGCCGCTTCGGCGACTCAACGGGAATCGGGGTTGCGCTGTTACTCTTCGGAGCGGCAGCGCAACTTCTTTTTTTGCGGCGAACTTTTTCACCTATACCAGTATGCAATTGCATGCGACCGTTTAGAGGCGGGCAATGCCCGCCGGTTCAAGCTGAGACGGCGGGCATTGCCCGCCTCTAAACGGTGGTGGGGTGATCGCACTCGACTGCAAATCGCAATAGTCCCACCGACATTGCCGGTGAATACCTTCAGCTTTCCTCTTCTCACAACTCTCCCGAAAGAAGCTATGCCCGTTGCGTCTGTAAGGGTGTTATGCCGAAGGGCGTTTCGGCACAACACCGGGATTGCCGTATTATGCGGAAGCTGTTCCGCTCATACAGTAGTCGGGCGCTGCGCCGACCTGACGGGAAAGTGTTGCGTTATGAAGAAGCTTCATTTGTTGTTGACAGCAGCTTTTCTCATCGTCGGCCTTGTCGTGCTCTGGCAAATCAGTCGCTCCAGAACGTTTCAATTCTTCGGCCAGCTCGTTCCCAGAGTCAACACTTCGCAGAAGGTAGTCGCACTCACCTTCGACGACGGCCCTACGCCGGATGCCACCGGCCAAATCCTTTCCGCTCTCGCTGAGGAACACGTCCGCGCCACGTTCTTTGTCACAGGGGCCGAGTTAGAGAAGAACATGGCCGAGGGACAGAGGATCGTGGCCGCGGGTCACGAGTTGGGTAATCACACGTACTCTCACGAGCGGATGGTACTGGTCACGCCTTCATTCGTTCGGCAGGAGATCGAGAGGACGGATAAGTTAATCAGAGACGCAGGCTATCAAGGGGAGATATATTTCCGCCCGCCTTACGGTAAGAAGCTCTTCGCGCTTCCATACTATTTGTCCAAGACGGGCAGGAAGAGCATTACGTGGGATGTCGAGCCGGATTCGTACCCGGAGGTCGCGGCGGACTCCGATAAGATTACCGAATATGTCCTGTCGCGGACGCGGCCCGGCTCAATTATCATTTTGCACGTGATGTACCCTAACCGGAGCGAGTCGTTGAAGGCGGTGAAGAAGATCGTGGAAGGGTTGAGGGTGCAAGGTTACAGTTTCAAGACGGTGTCGGAACTTTTGGCGTCGGAAGAGTAAAGCAAGGGTTACGCTTTCCGTGCCGAGCATAACTGAGAGGGAGATATGAGACGAGTTCTTTCATCTGCTTTGCTGTCGTTAACGTTGACGCTCGGACTGCACGCGCAGACCGCTGCGCCGGACGCCGCCGAGTTGAGCAAGCTGTTGAATGAGTTTCTGGTCGGGGCTTCGCGCAACGACGCGGCGATGCACGAACGCTTCTGGGCCGAGGACTTGATCTACACAGGCTCTTCCGGAAGGCGCGTCGGCAAGGCCGACATCATGCGCGACGTGCGCTCGGCCCCGGCCCCGAAGCCCGGCGACCCGAAGACCGTTTACGCGGCTGAGGACGTTCGCATCCAACAGTACGACAAGACCGCCGTCGTCGCCTTCCGCCTCGTCGGCACGACCGAGCGAGGCGGGGCGACCGAGGTCGCGAGCTTCCTCAACACGGGCACCTTCCTCAAGCGCGGCGGCAAGTGGCAGGTCGTGAACTGGACGGCCACGAAGCTGCCGCGGTCGGCGGAGGACGCAAAGAAAGAGGTCGCGGCAATCGAGGCCGCTTTCCATCAGGCCATGCTCGCCTCCGACGTTAAGAAGCTGGAATCGTTGACGGACGAAAGCTTCGTCTGGACGCAGCGCACGGGGGAGCAGACGGCGCGGCGGCAGTTGCTCGAACAGATAGGTTCGGGACAGTTGAAGTATTCAAAGCTTGAGACACGGAACGTCGTCGTCTCGGTGTACGGCGACGCGGGAGTCGTCCGCGGAGTCTCGCCGCGTCAGCGCAACTCGATCCCCGCCACCCCCGGCACAGGCGACGCCGCGCCCTTCGACGCCTTCTACACGCTGACCTTCGTCAATCAGGGCGGCACTTGGAAGGCCGTGGCGATGCACACGAGCCGACCCTAAGGCCCAAGCGACGGACGATGAGCCACCACTTCACGAGCGCGCGTGTGAGCTTCGAGCGCGGCGTGACGAAGTGCTGGGGCGAGGATGAGTGGGCGGGCTGCGCTTGGACGCACCCGTCGGTGCCGCAGCTCCTGTTCATCATGCGGCCCGAAGGGCGCATACACTTCGCGGGCGAGCACACTTCGCTCTGGGCGTCCTGGATGCAAGGCGCGCTCGAATCCGGCAACCGCGTCGTGACGGAAATCGAGGAGGCCGTGCGCGCCTCGGCGGCTTGAGCAACTCGCAACGGCCTGTGCCCGCGTTAAACTTCGGCTCGACTTTAGCGACATCGCCGCTCCCTTCTTACGCCTACCTCTCGTTGTGTTACCATCAACATCGCCTTCATAAACGTCTCGACGCGTGCAGACGCTCTCTCGCGTGCGTCCTAACTTCGACCCTAAAAGCCGATGCTGACCGTCTGGCTGATAATCCTGACTCTGCTCTCGGTCGCCGCGCTGGGCTTCTCGCTTTGGCGCGCGCGACAGTCCGAGCGCGCGGGCGCGTCGCTGGCGGGCGCTCTGGTCGAGCTTCGCGAAAAATTTTTGCGCGAGTTGTCCGCGCTGCGCGAGCGTCTGGACTCGGAAAGTCGCAGGAGCGAGCGGCACGAAGCGCGCCTGTCCGAGTTGACCGAAGCTGAAGAGAGGCGCGAGGCCGAGGCAGAGCGCGCGCTTGAGTCTGCGAGCCGCTCGGACGAGATGCTTTACGACGGGGCCGCGCGTGACGAAGTGCGAGCGGGCGATGGGAGCAGCGCCGTCGAAGCGGGCGAGGCGTCGAGCGGCGTGGCCGTGGATGCGCGCGACGCTTACGCGCTCGCGCGCAGCATCGAAGATTTCTTCAACGCGACGACGCACCCGCGCGAGTTTCTGGACAGCGACGCTTTCATCCGCGGCGTCGAGGTCTCGAAGGGCGTCGAGAATTCGACTTTCACGCTTCTGGCGCGCTCGACCGACACGGACATTGTCGTCGCATGTATGTCGCTCGAAGCCCTCGCGCGCCGCGAAGGCGTTGACGACAGCAATGCTGTCACAGACTCAATCGTCCGCGACATCAACGCCTACTTCTACTGGCCGCGCTTCTTTGCGCTGCGCGCGCTCGCCGCTCACGCGGGCGGCTCGCACGTCCTCGCGCGTCTGCTCGCGCGCATCAACGCTTCTTGGCGCGACTACATGCCTTTGCAGATGCTCCGCGAATTCGTCGCGCTCCGCCTCTCCGCGTCCGACAGCCTCACGACAGAACAGCTCATACGCGAGATCGAGTCGCAGAGCCTCAACGCGGAGCAGGTGTCGGATGTCGAACTCACGATTAGAGAGCTTGGCTTCGCGCTGCCCGCCGGGTTCGACGAAGAGCTTGCGCGCTGGAATGGCGAGCGCGAGGCGGTCGAGTTTTTGAAGACGTTCGGGCGCGTGTGGGGATCGGGCGGCGGTCGCGGCGAGACGGGGGGTGAGGTCTTCCTGCTCGACCCCGTTGCCGCGCGCGTCGCGGAGCT
>Ga0190275_10001976_pt1 | contig 14937 bp, 4 predicted proteins | sample Popmic550T_FD_133745 | JGI IMG/M metagenome (GOLD analysis project Ga0190275, IMG submission 133745) | Populus adjacent soil microbial communities from riparian zone of Yellowstone River, Montana, USA - 550 T | ecosystem: Environmental > Terrestrial > Soil > Riparian zone > Trees stand | place... | reverse complement strand
TCTCGCGCGCAGGCGCGCGCCAGCCGAGCCAGCGCGATGTTATGGAGATAGATCGCGCCCAGCCGCGTCGTCCGCGTTCGCGTCACATCCGACGCGGCCTGGAGAATATCGAGCTGCGTCCCGAGCCCCGCGCTCAAATTTCCCTTCGCGATCTCGAGCGATTCATCCGCGTTCTGCACGTTCCGCGTTTCGGATTGGAGAACGCGCTCCGCTTGCTGGAGATCGAGGAAAGCGCTCCGCACATCGGACGCGACGGAAAGCTTGGCGGCGTCCAGGGCATGCATCGCGGCATCGCGCCGCGCCCGGGTCGCCTGCATTCGTCCGCGCGTCGCATGGCCGTCAAAGATGTGCCAGGTCGCGTTCAACCCGACGACCCATCCGTGGTTGAACTCCGGCCCGACGGCCGGGTCCCGCTCGCTGTAAACTTCGTAACCGGCGAAAGCCTCCACGCGAGGGCGAGTCGCGCTCCGGTCCAGGATCAATTGCTGATTCTCGATCTGGACTTCGATCTGGAGGGCCCTGATTTCCGGCCGCGTCGTGTCGGCAAAGGCGAGGCACTCATTCAGATCGGGATGGCTCGGGGAATATTGCAGTTGCCCGGCAGCGTCCACCTCCGGCATCGGCTTGCCGGAAGCATCGGCGCCGATCAATTGCGCCAGGCGCAGCCGGGAATTTTGCAGACGAGTCTCGGCATCGATCAACTCCGGCTGTTCGTTGGCCAGCGCGACCTCGGCGCGGCTGACATTCAACGAACCGACCGTGCCGGTCTCGAAGCGTTCTCGTTGGGTCTTGAGCTCTTCCTGGAAAACGCGGACCGATTGCTCGCGGACCCGGATTTTGGCCCGGTTCAAAAGCACGTCGTAAAAGGCGAGGCGCACATCCATCGACACGCGATTGACCAGCGCCTGGTATTCGAGCGCACGCTTCTCCTCGTACAGACGCGCGATGGCCAGCCGGCTCGGGTTCGCGCCGCCGGTGTAGAGATTTTGGACCACGCGCAGCGAGGCTTCGTAATCGTCGGAGCGCAGCGTAGAAGGTTCCGCGCGTTCCCGTTTCCGGAGCAATCCGGTGGAGACGACGCCCGGCAAATATCCGGCGCGCGCCTCGACCACGCTGCCGCGCGCGGCTTCCAACTGTTTCGCCGCCATCAAGATTTCCGCGTTTTGCTTCTTCGCGGCGGCAACCGCCTGCTCGACGGAATAAACCGATCCGGCGTCCGAATTGCCGAGTCCCAAGGCAAAGGCCAGGAGAAAAAAAAGGACCCGGAAACTACGGCGCATCCATCCTATCTCACGTGGCCAAGCCCCATTTATCAACAAAATTCCCATAATCCCACGAGGGGAAGCGGCGCCTGAAGGATTCGGTGCGGGAAATTGCCCGGTGATATTGCAACGCCGGGCATTTGCTCTATGATGGGCAACCTTGCGCCTTGCTCCCGCAGCGGGGCTGCCGCTATCTTGGGTCTTTTTCCTGCAATGAACAAAATCAGAATTGCCGTCGTGGGAGTGGGGAATTGCTTCAGCTCGCTCCTCCAGGGCATTAACTTTTACAGGGATTCTTCCGGCAACGGGGCGGACGTCGGCTTGATGCACCGGCAGATCGGGCCATACCAGCCGCAGGACATCGAAGTGGCCGCTGCGTTCGACATCGATCGCCGCAAGGTCGGGCTCGACGCCGCGGAAGCCATCTTCGCTCCGCCGAATTGCACCAAGGTTTTTTGCAAGGAAATCAAGCCCACGGGCGCCGTCGTCATGATGGGCTGCGTGTTCGACGGTTTCGCCGAGCACATGAAGGATTACGACGCGCCGCGGACGTTTCTGCCGCTGGAAAAGGAATCGACGCGCGAGCAGATCATCGAGGAGCTGCGGAAGTCCGGCGCGGAGATCATGGTGAATTATCTGCCGGTCGGGTCGGAAGAGGCGACGCGTTTCTACGCGGCGTGCGCGCTCGAAGCCGGCCTCGGGTTCGTGAACAACATCCCGGTCTTCATCGCCAGCGATCCGGTCTGGGCGAAGCGTTTTGCCGACAAAAATCTCCCGATCGTGGGCGACGACATCAAAGCCCAGATGGGCGCGACCGTTTTGCATCGCACGATTGTCGATCTCTTCCGGAAGCGCGGGGTGAAAGTCGAGCGGACCTATCAGCTCAATACCGGCGGCAACACCGATTTCCTCAACATGCTGAACCGGAGCCGGCTCGCCTCGAAGAAAACATCGAAGACGGAGGCCGTGCAATCGGTCATCGGCACGCGCCTCGCCGATGAGAACATTCATATCGGCCCGAGCGATTACGTTCCCTGGCAGAACGACAACAAGGTTTGCTTTATTCGCGTGGAAGGAAAGCTCTTCGGCGACGTGCCGATGGAGCTCGACGTGAAACTTTCCGTCGAAGACTCGCCGAACTCCGCCGGCGTCGCGATTGACGCCATCCGCTGCTGCAAACTCGCGCTCGATCGCGGGCAAGGCGGAGTTCTGCATTCCGCGTCCGCCTATTTCTCGAAACATCCGCCGCGGCAAATGACCGACGACGAAGCGTATCAGAGCGTCGAGGAATTCATCGCCGGCAAGCGCGATAGCTAGTTTTGCGTTGCGACGCGTCTTCTGTAGCCGTCGCCCTGTGGGCGACGTGAGTCACGCGTGGTTCCAGTTTCAACGGCCGCTCTCACGCGTCCCATAGGGACGCGGCTACAGAAGAGAGCCACCGCCCTTTCAGGGCAGGCGATTTCTTTCTCCAGCCACCAAGGGCGTTGCCCTGGGCTTGCATGGAGGAGGCCGTTGGCCCAAGGAACCCCTCGGTTCAATCAGAGCGCCAACGGCGCGGGCAATGTCAGCCCAGGGCAACGCCCTGGGTATCCAAAGGAGAACACACCCAGCCCTGAAGGGGCGGCCCATCGATCGGAGCTTGGCTTCCTGATGAGGCCAATTCCGCCCTTGGGCTCCGCAGGCGACGGGGGTATTGGCATCTGGAACCCAAGCTCACGCGTCCCACAGGGACGCGGCTACAGAAGAGAGCTGATCCGGCGGCAACGCTCGTAAGCGTTCCCATTCCACTTCGAGCTCTTCAGCCGAATAAGGAATGAATTCTCCCGTCGCGGTGGCGAAAATACCGGCCTCGACTTCATATCCGGTGATTTGGCCCACCGCTTTCCAATACGCGGCGATCTGCGGCCGGTAACGTTGCCGCAATTGCTCCTCTTTACCGTTTTCGATTCGGTTGGTTTTCCAGTCGACCAGAAGACAGCGGCGGCCGGCGGGTTCGATGATTAGCAAATCGATCAATCCTTCGACCACGGCGTTCGGGCCGTTGCTCCAGGCGAAGGGGAATTCCGAATGGACCAGTGCGTTTGCGCTGGTGAGGAACTGTTTGAGGATCGACCCGCCCGCCAGGCCGTGCCGGACTAGTTTCCATTCCACCGTCGCCCGCTTTGGGTCCGGCGATAGGGGAAGGAGTTTTTCAAACAGCGTGTCCGCTGCTTCGATCCCATCCCGCCATTGCATTCTCTGGAAGAAGGAATGCCACCATCCGCCATACAAAGTTGCCGGTGTATCAGGCGTGGATTTGGCGCGAACGGGCCGGCCACTCGACTCTTCAAACGCGGCGACAAACTGTGGGTCGTAGGCACTTGGATTGAATTTGCGCACAAAATCGTTTGCGCGCCGCCGCGCCTTTTGCGCGCTTTTCGGATCGATTGCCGCCAAAGCCTGCGGGCCTTCACGCTCTTCGCGTAGTTCTTCGAACTTCGCGGCTGAAGTGCGGTCACATTGGGACGGCATTTCTTCCAACCCAGCAAACTCCGCCGTGTTTTTCTCCTCTCGCCACAACGTGAGTTGGGCGCGGCTGGAAAGAGCGCCTTTCTTTTGGAACAGCTCGCGATCGAAGGCGAGGACGAGCGTATGCCGCGCGCGCGTCGTGGCGACGTAAAGCAAGCGCTGCATCTCCTGTTGCTCGGCCAGGGTGCGCGCCTTCTTCAATTCATCAGTCGGATCCTCCTTGCTCAGTGCGACAAGAATTTCACCCGAGCCCGGGGTCTTGATGAGCGATGGATAACGCGGTGAAGGAAACCGGATGTCGCGCCCCAGAAACGGCAGGATCACCGCCTGCCATTCCGATCCTTTCGCTTTCTGCGACGTGATCAGTTGAATTCCTTCGACGGCGGACAGGCGCGCTTCGCGTGGCGTTTCGAAATCCGCCCGCAGTCTCTCGGCGAAGTCGGTCAAGGTCGCGCCTTGCGCCTCCGATTCGGCGGCGAGCGCCAGGAGCGCAGCCAGTTCGCCCGCGAGATCATCAAAGTCTTCCGGGGGCAACGACCTCAGCCGCTCGCGCAATTGCGTTTCGCGAACAAGGATTGTCACCGCTTCGAACAGCGATTTGCCTGCAATTCGTTCTCGCGTCTGCGCCAGGACGCGTAACTGTGAGCCGACAATCCCCGCGGTGCGCGGATCGTCGATCCGAAACCGGCTCCCGTCGCTCTCGGCGAAGAGGGCGAGGTCCGCGTCCGCCACACCGAACACTTCGCGCAGGACACCCACGATTTCGTAACCGTTGAGCGGCTCGGTCATGATCGTAGAGAGCGCGGTGAGCCACGCGTAGGCGGGACTGTCCGCCTTGATTGCGCTCTCGGATTGCATCGCCACTGGCAAGCCGCGTTTTCGCAGGGCTCGGGCCATCGTGCGCAGCCACGCTTTGCGCGGACACAGAATCGCCACGTCGCGCCAGGAGCCGGCGCGCAATTTTTCCAACCCGCTTGTTTCGATCCACCGCGCGAGCTGTTCCGCTTCCAGGTTCGCCTTCTCATAATCCTTCAGGTCGGCCCGGCCCCGGAGCAGATCCTCGCCCAACGGAACGCGGATCACCTGTCCTGGCAGAACGTCCGGGCGGGGCTGCAATTCTACGAAACGGACCTGCCCCTGTTCCTCGTTCAGAACATCGCGAAAGGTGGCGTTGATGAAGTCGACCTGCCTTTGGTCGAGGCGAAACGTGACGGAAAAAACGAGCTTCTCGGCGAAACCGCTCGTAACCAGGGTCTCGTGCACTTTCTCGTAGTTTTTGAGATCGGCGCGGTCGCCAAAGATCGACTGCTGGAAATCGCCGACCATGCAAAAATATCCGGCTCGCGGCGGATCGGTTTTCGTTTCCAGCCAATAACCCGAAGCATCCGGTGGCCGCGCGATTTCGAGCAGGACCGAGAATTGCGCCGGGTCGGTGTCCTGGGCTTCATCGAGAAGGACGCGAAAATTTTGTTCGCGCACGCGCCGGCCCGCGGCGGGATGCTGAAGTAACTCGTCGGCGAGCGCGATCTGGTCGGCGTAGGTAACGACGCCGCGCTCGAGCCGGAAGTCGCGATATTCGCGTTGCACATCCGCCGCCACACAAAGTGCGGCATTCGCCACCCAGCGGCGCAGCGGGGCGAGCGATTCGCGCCAGACTCCGGTGAACTTTGCGTTTGCGCTCGTGAAACAATTCGGCCAGCGGAGGAATTCCCAATCGGAACCGAACCGCGCCTCCCAATCGGTCAGCTCCTCCTGTGTCCGCTTAATTGTGTCGCGTCCGCCGGTGTCGTGGGCGCGATGCACTTCGTTGAAATTCGGTTTGGGACACGCCCCGATTTTTCCGGGACGAAGAAGCGCGGAGCCGGCGCGGCGGGCCAGCTCCATGATGTCGCGGGCTTGCGCGAGCCGGAAGAGATTTTCTCGATTTTCGTTGCTCAACGATTCACCGAGCCGGGGCTGCTGCTGGACAAATTCCTGCCAGAGGTCTTCGTCGTCGGTGATCAATTCGAGGGGCGCGGGGAGCCCGAGATAGTGCCCGTAGTTCGTCAGCAGCTTCATGCAAAAGGCGTGGATCGTGCCGACGAAGGCGCGATTGAAAGCGCTCACGATTTGGGCGTCGAGATTCTCGGCCAGGATTTGCTGGCGGCTGCGCTGTTGCATTTCGTCCGCGGCGCGATTCGTAAAGGTCACCACCACCAGCCGAGGCAGGATTTCCAGCGCTTCCCGCGAACGCGCGATTTCCAGGACGCGATCGGTGATTGCGCGTGTCTTACCGGAACCGGCGGATGCTTCGACGGAAAAATTGCGATCCAGTTCTTTCGTGAATCGGTCGCGCTGCGCCTGGTCGTGCGGCCCGTTCACCAGTAAGCCTCCTCTTCTTCCTTCGCGAGCGCCGGATGAGTCAGCTCCCACCGCCGTTCCAGGACTTCCGGTTCGACCGCGAGCGTGGCGAGCGGATATTCACGGTTGAACGCCCACGCCGAACGGACCGGCCCGAGCATTCCGAAAATCCCCGTCCGCTGCATTTTCGCCAGCTCACGGAAAGCGTCGCCTTCGCCGTCCATTTGCTCGACGGATAGCTGCGGCGCGACCGGTTTGATCGCGGGCGACACCAGACTGAGAAAAACCCGACGAGCTCCGAGCTGGCGCGCGGCGAGACCGTAGAGCGCGAGTTGCACGGCCGAGCCGTCGAGAATCTTTTTGTGAAGCTGTGACCGGCGCTTTTCCGTGTCCTCACGGGCGGGAGCGAGTGCCTTTTTGTTCGCGCCGGTCTTGTAATCGAGAATCCAGAGCTCGTCCGCTTCCAGGCCGCGAATTTCCTGGCGCGCCAGGAGCAGGTCGATACGCCCGCGAAAGAGCAGGGCGTGCTCGTCGTCGATGCGCACCGGCTCAGTCCCATCGATCGTCCATTCGGCGGCCATCCACGGCCAGTCGTCGATCGTGCCGAGTTTCGCGCCGAGAATTCGCGCCAGGCAAAATGCATTTTGCCAGCCGGATCGCCACCAATCGGGCAGCGTTCTATTCGCAGCCTCACCAAGCGCTTTCACCTCCGCATATTTTTCCTCCGCCGCGCTGCGAATCGCCCGGTCGATTCCGGCCCCATCCGGGATGGGTGCGAAACTCTTTTCCGCGCCGCCGCCGAGCGCGCTCAGCCAACGATGCACCCATTGGCCGGTCGCCGCGCTCCACGGATTCGTCTCATCCACCGCCCCTTCGACGCCGAGAAACTTCTTCATCCAGACCAGCGCCGGTGATTTCACCAGCGTCTCGAATTCGCTCACGCTCAGGGTTGGGTCCCGATCGGATGGAGAACGCAGCGCGAAGTCGTACTCGCCCGAGATTGCTTCCGGATTGCGACGGGCGTCGTAAGCGATGCGAGTCTGCTGAATGTCCGATAGTTTGGGAGTTGCAGGCGCACGCGCCTCCGAGAGCCATTCCGCCGTCTCGCGCTGCAGTTCTTTCATTGTCGCCTGAGTTAATGGCTGGCGGCGCGCGTTCTGGTAAAGCTGCGTGAACAATTCGCTCGGGTTCCACGGCCGGTCGGGCGCGGTATCCTGGACAAGACTGGCCCCAATCGCGATGCCGCCCGGCGCTGATTCGACCAGCGCGTGAAATTGCCGGAGCGCGATTTGCCGCTGCTCCCGCGGGCCGAGATAAAGAGAAAAATTTTCGCGAACCGCCGTGTGTCCCTCGCCCTGCCGTCCCTGTCCGGCCGCGCGTCGATTCAACCGCTGCATCCCACGATTGAATTCCTCGATCTCTTCTTCGCGGGCGAACTCGCCTCTCTCCGGCGGCGGCCAGCTCCCTTCGTTCCAGCCCGCGAAAATCAAGTGCGACCAATCCTGTCCCTGCGCCTGCGCGACCGTGAGCAATTGCACGTGAGCGTAGGGATGATCGCCCGCTTCGTCCCGGCCGGCCGTGAAACTCGAGGCGATCTCTTCCAGCCACCGCAGGAACAGGACGCGCGAGAATGTCGCGGACACTTTGGTCGCCCAGCCAACACTCTGGTTCGCGATCGCCCTCCAATGATGTTTCCATTGCAGGCGCTCGAACGCTTCTTCTGTCGTGGCGAGAAATTCCAGGAACGTCGCCCGGGCCGGAAGGAATTGAATCAGCGCCAGCACGTCCGCCACATCCTTCCGTTCCGGCGACAAATGGGCCCGGCAATAGCGCTCCACCAAGGTGAGATCGTCGATCAAGATTTGCGCGTTGATCGAGCGAAGCGTTTTTTCGAACCGATCACAGCGCAGTTCGGGAAACAGTTTTAGCCGCGTCTCTAATGTGCCGAGAAAACGAACCAATGAATTCAGGCGCGGTCCGCGCTGAAGCTGAAGCCACGCTCGCCATTCCGCCGCTTCAAACAGGCCAGGAACCGGATGGCCGAAGCCGTCGTTGTGCGGAATCTCAAGATTTGACAGCGCGTTTGCGACCAGTCGCGGCAGTGGTCCCGCTCCGGCAAAAATGATGCCGACCCGCGAGCAATTTTTCTCCACCAGGAACCGCGAACAGAGCTGCGCGATCGCCTCAGCTTGTTGAGCTCCGTCCGCGCCGACGACGAAGGTGGAATGAGCCGTCGCGGGCGTGTCACCGCGCATTTCTGCTTCCGTAAAGAGGCTGTCGGTCGTTCGCGCAATCGGCGAGCTGACCGGCGTGGCTTCGCCGAGCAATTCTTCCCACGAGCCGATCCAGCACTGGTCGATCTCGGAATTCTCGCGCGGATACTCGAGGATTACGGTCGCCTTTTCCGCGGAATGGACGGCGGCGCGAAGAAGAAACCAATCCGCCCAATGCGCGGAGTCGAAACCGGAGAGCAGGAGATTCGTAAAGCGTGGTGGATTTGGTTTCGAGGCTTTGAGCAACTCGCGGTCGTGCGCACCGGCCAAGGAGAAGCCGCAGGCGCGCAATTGTTCGCGAAAACTCCGGACGATCGGCTGGAACGCATCGAGGCGGAGCGCGTCGAAATCCCAGCCGGCCGTCTCCAGCCGATCGAGCGTTCGCAACAAATGATCGGGCGCGCGCAAGACTGCCTTCGCCGCCAGCTCGTCGCCCTCCGATTTCTTGTCCGCTGAGTCGCGCAGCGTTTCTTCCGCGGCGATGGCAAGCAACAAGCGAAGATGCTCGCGCAAAGGCAAGGTCCGATCGTTCGCGGTCGAAAGTAGATCTCGCAGTCCCGCCGGCGTAACGAAATGGATGCCGAGAGTCGATTGGCGCTCGTGAAGCAGGCGGGCTTTCAGCGCGTGCGCGTGGCTGCGCGCCGGCACGACGACCAATGAAGGGAGCGGCTGTTTCCAGGAAACGGTATGCGTCTCCCGAAACCAATCGCGGATCGAACCCTCCCACGCATCGCGCGCGGTCTGCGCGATATGAAGCGCCGGCTTCCTTCGCGCAAACCTGGCGGCAGTTTTTTCCTTCACCCGTCCACTCTAGCAGAATGGACGAGCAATTTTATTCCACGTTGTAGACTTCGATCAGGGCAATGCCGGTGGTGTTGTTCTTGCCGCGGACGATGGCCGTGTAGGGCGTGGGCGGCGCGGCCAGGAGGATGGCTGACTCCGCGTCGTTCGTGGGCGCAGCGCCGGTGGCTTCAATGGCGGCGCGGTTTGGGGCGTCCTTCCAATTATCGTTCACAAACATGGAAGCGCCGTGTTGATCGTAGAGCTCGAGCACGGGATCGTTTAGCGCCGCCGGCAGTCCGGGCTGCAACGATGGACCGATGGCGCGAATGAGAATATTGGCGTTGCCGGTCTGGTTCCCGAGAATGAACCCGCCGATGAGGACGTTGTCGCCCGTCTCGACGAAGCCGCGGGTGCTGATGTTGGCGAACTTCGAATCGGCGCTGGGTTGGCGGTCGTAGGCTTCGACCAGGGCAATCCCCATGGTGTTGCCTTTCCCGCGAACAATGGCGGTGTACGGACCGGGATTGATAATCCGGGAAATGGCGGATTCGGCGTCCTCCGTGGGCGCGAGGCCGCTGGCTTCGATTTCCATTCGATCCAGTGAATCCTTCCAATTGTCGTTCGTGGCGATCTGCACCCCTTGCTCGTTATACATTTCGAGGACGGGATCGAGCAGGCGGCCGGGGAGCGGCGCGCCGTTTGCGGTGATCGATGGACCGATCGCGCGAAGGATAATCCGTTTCGGATCCAGACCCGTGACGATGAAGCCGCCGAAAAGGACGTTGTCGTTGGTCTGCACGCGCAAGCGGGACGAAATGTTCAGCAACTTGGCGGGCGTCGGTGACGCGGTTGGTGTAGCCGTCGGAGTCGCCGTGGGCGTGGCGCTGGGCGACACCGTGGCGGTCGGTGAAGCCGTAGCGGTCGGTGAAGCCGTAGCGGTCGGGCTCGGTGCTACGGTCGCGGTCGGCGAGGCGGTCGCGCTCGGAATGGGCGATGGTGTCGGGGTGATTCCCGGACTTGGTGTGGGGGTTGGCGTGGGAATGGGCGTTGGCGATGGCGTTGGCGAAACGCCAGGGCTCGGAGTTGGCGTCGGCGACGGCGAGGGTCCCCCCGTTCCCACATCGATTCTGGCCACGGCGGCGTTCTTACTCACCTTGCCGCGCGCATCCGTTGCATCGACCCGTGCCAGGTAGAAGCCATCGGCGGTATAGGTATGCTGGATCGTCGGGCTGGCCTGGGTGACGTCCGCGGTGTTGTCCCCGAAAACAAATTTGTAGGACGCTATGGCATCGGAGTCGGGGTCGGTGGTCGTGGAAGCATCCAGGGTAACCGCGAGCGGTGCGGGGCCGGTGTTTGGATTGGCGGTGAGGCGGGCAATGGGCGCCGCATTAGGCCGGCAGAATTCGTTCCCGACCACGGTGTATTCGCCCTCGGGCGCCAGGCCGTCCGGCATGTTGTCCGGGGTCACGCCGGCGGGATCGATCCGCGCCCGCAGCAAAAATCCCACGAGTTTGGAGCCCGGCGCGGGGTTGCCGATTTTGTTTCTGGAAACGACGATGGTGATGGTGCCGTTGGGGTCGTAGTTGCTCTCGGTATCGGCATCGCCGACCACGGTGAACGTGCTGCTATAGGCGCCGGCGTTCACGACGAATGTTCCGTATTTGAAGCTGACGGCGCCAGTTGCGTCGGAGCGCATATCGACAAAGCGGCCGAGCGTGGCGGCATCGCCCGGGAGCCTAAACTGGATCGGCCAGCGCGCGCTCGGCGGGACCGTTGCCAAATCCTCTACCTTGACGGTGAAAACCAGCTTGTCATTGAAGTTCGCGCCGAAAGGCTCGCCTAACGAGAGGCTGCGCAGGTCGTAACCGGGATAGGAAGTCGTGCCGGTGGCTACGAGGATATCGCCGGCCTTGTCGGTCAGCACCGTAACTCCGGGAGGCGTGCAGGGATCAATCACCGGGGCAGGGGCCGGCGAGGCTTCGCCGCAATAGGGACCTTCGCCCACGCCGTTCACCGCCGTGACGCGATAAAAATAGGTCACGCCGGCGATCGCAGTGGTATCAAGGTAGATGCCCTTGTTGTTTCCAGTCGAAGCCAGGAACGCTTCGCCGCCCGGATTGGTGCCGCGATAGATTTTGTATTCGGTGATCGGCGAGCCGCCATCATCCGGCAGCGGCCAGGTGAGGGTAACGCCCGTATTATCCGACGTCGCGGTCACGGCAGGCGCGCCGGGCAATTCCTGCGGCGCTGGGTCAAACGCAGCGAACATGCGTTTGCCGCCTGTCTGGCGCGCGATGGCTCCCTTGGAGGTGAATGAGTTGCCTCCGCCTTCGACACAAGGCCCCATACAACCGTCGTCGTAACCGATGAGAATGCGGCCTTCCTTGTCGATCGTAATGTCATAGAAATCGAGCAGGTTGCGGCACGTCTCGGTGGTGCCGTTGCAAATGCCGCCGCGCTGGATCGGATCGTTTGGGGTGAGGTTGGTCGTCGTCCAGGTCACGCCGCCATCGTAAGTCACGGAAAGGTAGAGGTACCAGACGCCGGGGAAACCGGCCTGGGTCCAATTCGTGCCCGGAGTCGTGGAGCCAAAGAAGGAGAACGCCGCGCGGTCGGGATCGCCCGCCACCACTTCTGGGAACGCCATGTTCACCACGCCCACCTGCGCGCCCACATCGACCGGCGTCGTCCAGGTCACCCCTTTGTCTTTGCTCACTGAAATGCGCGCGTGATTGTCCTTCGACTGCATCCCGAAATAGACGGTGCCGTCCGTGGCGATGCCGATCGAAGGGTCGCGATTGCTCAACGTATCCGAGTTTGGAATCTGCCGGATGCTCCAGGTGATGCCGTTATCTTCCGAGACGATCGCCGCTTGCTTTCCATCGGTATGGCCGATCAGGTCGTTAACTCCGCCGCAGGCGCCATTGGCAACGTAAACCGTGCCGACGTGTCCGTTCGCCAGGGTCGCCGGCGTTTCGGGCGTCACTTTGATGTGGCCATGCAAGCCGCCGCACTCGGCCGTTGTGTACATCGGGATCGAAGGCAGGAACGTGATGCCGCCATCGTCGCTCCGGGAGATGCGCGCGTCGGCTACATTTTGGGCCGCATAATAGACCGCGCGCTTCCGGCCGGTGGCGGGATACGTCGCGGTGACCGGGATCGGATCGCGATACGGACCCGAAGCGATCGTTTGGTGATCGAACCCGGAGAACGCTCCCGCGCCCTGGCTCGGCATGAAGGTGTCGCCGTCGTCATCGGTGACGTCGGTGGTGCTGCCGGCGGCGCTTTCTTCCTGCGACACGAAGGTGCGTCCCGTGACGTTGTCGGTGAACAGAATCGGATCGCCCACCGCGCGCGGTGTAGCGGCCAGGAAGAGCGGTTTGTTTTCCCAGGTCGCTTTCGCGGGCGAAGAACAATCATTGAACGTCACCTTCAGCATGTTGATGTCGAACCCGCCGTAGAAGGTCGTGGTGCCGCCATTCGGAATGTTAAACATGCTGTTGCTGAACGTTTGCTCGGAGGTCCAGTTGCTGCCGATCGAGGGCTCGCCGGCGTCATCGCTGAGCCCGGGAGGCGAAGGATGGATGGACATTCTCGCGGTGCCGGACGGAGGCGGTGGGGGCACCTCGGGATTGGGCGGGGCGTCCGTCGCGACAACGCTGGCCGAGCCGCTGTATTGATCGAGCGGCGGCGGAACCGGGGGCACGGCCCAATAAACGATGTGCGCGACGAAAACGCCGGTGCCGACGCCAGCCTTGCTCGGATCGATGTCGGCTGATTCGGCCTTGGTGTTGCCGCTCGCCGAGGAAGAGACGATCGGGCCCGTGACCGTGCCCTTGTGAATGTAGATATCGTAATCGTTCGCCGCGCTGGCCCAGGCGAGGTCCACTCGCGCTTTCTTTCCGGCCCAGTCCGCCGGCGTGCCGGTCAGCGTAACTGTAAACACATCGCAATTCTGCCCATCGACGCAGGTCTCTTCGCCGCTCAACGTTCCACTTGGATCGCTTTGGCCTCCTTTGCCCGTGCCGACCCAGGTCAGCGGTGTGCTCGTCGTCGGAGAGAGGCTGCCGGATGCCGGATTCGCGGCGAAACTGACGAACGCCAGAAAGAGTGCCGTTGAGATGAGAGCGAGCCCGAGAAAGATTCGGGGAATCAAGAAACCGTTTTGGGACAATGGGTTAGTACGCATGGGTTGGTCTTCTGTGCAGATTAGAAATCGACGGGCTGAAGAGCGTCGGAAACCAAGGGACAATGTAGTTCGGCGCAGCCCGCGGGAGCGGATGGGTTCATTACGGAGGTGTCATGACTCGGCGTGATGCGAAGCCGTCGTTGTAGCTGCCGCCGTCTCTGGCGGCAGTGGAAATCCCGCCTCGCAAGATTCGATCTGCCGCCAGTGACGGCGGCAGCTACACCTGCGGTCCGTTGCGCTGATGCACGCCGGGTGTTAGCCTCGCCGTCCCGCGCATGAGCCAGAACTACAAGGAGACGCTCAACCTGCCGAAAACGGATTTTCCGATGAAGGCCAACCTCGCCGCGCGCGAGCCGGAAATGGTGAAAGCGTGGCACGAGACGCGTCTTTACGAACAGATCCAAAAGTCGCGTGAGGGCGCTGAGTTGTTCGTGCTCCACGATGGCCCGCCATTCGCCAACGGCGATGTGCACATGGGCACCGCGTTGAACAAGATTCTGAAAGATCTGGTCGTGAAATCGAAAACGATGGCCGGCTTCCGCGCGCCTTACGTGCCTGGTTGGGACTGCCACGGGCTGCCCATCGAATATAAGGTCGTGAAAGAGACGCGCGGCCTCGCGCCCCTCGAAGTGCGCAAACGCTGCGAGGCGTTCGCGCGAAAATTTATCGACATTCAGCGCGAGCAATTCAAGCGGCTCGGCGTGACAGGCGATTGGGACCGCCCTTATCTGACGCTCGACCCAGCCTACGAAGCGGAGATTCTTCGCGCCTTCGCCATCTTCGTGGAAAAGGGCCTCGTTTACGAAAGCCTGAAGCCGGTTTTCTGGAGCACCGGCGCGCAGACCGCGCTCGCTGAGGCGGAAGTCGAATACCAGGACCGGGAAGACACCGCCGTCTATGTGAAGTTCCCGATCGTAAGCGGCGATCTCGCGGGGAAAGCAAGCATCGCGATTTGGACGACAACGCCCTGGACGTTGCCCGCGAACCTCGCCATCGCCGTCCATCCGACGGAGCTTTACGTCTCGCGTGAATTCCGGAAGGAAGGTGTTTCCGAAACGCTCGTCCTCGCGGCGTCGCTCGTGGAAGCTTTCTGCGCCGCGACTGGTTTCGAGCCGACGGGAGAACCGATCAGCTCTTTTCCCGGCAGCCAGCTCGATCAGCAGACTGCGCAGCATCCATTTCTGCCGCGGACCTCTCTCATTGTCGCCGCGGACTTTGTCACGATGGATACCGGCACCGGCTGCGTCCACATCGCGCCGGGCCACGGCGAGGAAGATTATTCGTTAGGGCGGAGCAAGGGACTCCAGATTCTGTCGCCGGTGGACGATCACGGCCGTTACACGGACGAAGCGGGTCTGCCTGATCTGACGGGCAAATATGTTTTCGATGCGAATGCCGACATCGTTGCGCTGTTGCGCGCGAAAGGGATGCTCATCCACCAGGCGGCTTACCAGCATTCGTATCCCTATTGCTGGCGCTCGAAAACGCCGATCATCTTCCGCGCGGTCGAGCAATTCTTCATTCGCATCGACGAGTTTCGCCAACGGGCGCTCGACGCGATCAAGGAGGTCACCTGGATTCC
>Ga0190275_10001975_pt1 | contig 14944 bp, 13 predicted proteins | sample Popmic550T_FD_133745 | JGI IMG/M metagenome (GOLD analysis project Ga0190275, IMG submission 133745) | Populus adjacent soil microbial communities from riparian zone of Yellowstone River, Montana, USA - 550 T | ecosystem: Environmental > Terrestrial > Soil > Riparian zone > Trees stand | place... | reverse complement strand
ATTTCGATACTCAGCGCATTCCGAGCCTGCAGCCACTCGTCGACGAGCTTGGCGCTGCCGCAGTCGTCGGACCCCGCGCCGAACGTCCGGGCGTTCAGGTTGCAACCAAATCGACGAAGAGCCGAAAAAGCTGTGCATCGAAGTGGATGGCGGGATCCACGACCAGCATCGCGAGCGCGACGCGGAGCGCACGGCGTGGCTCGAAGCCGCAGGCTTCCGCGTGCTGCGCTTCCGCAACGAGGACGTGATGGAAGCGAGACACCTCGTAGCGCGGCGGATTCAGGACGCACTTCGCCCCCAAGGCTGACGCCACCCAAGCACGCACCTCGAACCGTCAGCCAACCACACCAAAATCGCCCCGCAACCTCTCGCGGAACGGGAGAGGTGGACGGCCTAACCTAAGCCGGCCGGAGAGGGCGCGGCGCCGAGGCATCTCCACACCGCCCGAGTCCACCACAATCCATCTTTCGACACAGCAAAGCGCCGGGAGCGAACAGCCCCCGGCGCTTTCCATCCGACCCGCCTCGCGATCGACCGACCCTACCGCCAATCCATCAGCATGCGGCGGATCTCGTCGCGATGGCGCGACTCGTCGGAGATCATGTTCTCGAGCTCCACGCGGATGGAGATCTCGCCGCAGGCGTCGGCCTGGTCGATGCGCCTGGTGTAGCGCTCGATGGTGTCGACCTCGGCCTGGAGCGCGTTCTCCAGCATCTCGCGCGCGTCGCGCGGGATGGGGATCGGCGCGACGGCCACGGCCGGGGTGCCGCCCAGCGCCACCACCTTGTCGGCCAGGAACGCCGCGTGCCCCAGCTCGTCGGGGATCTCGGCCTCGAAGAAGGCGCGCAGGTCGCGGCGCCACGGGCCGCTCACCAGCGCGGCGTAGGTGCGGTACATGATCACCGCCTGGTACTCGGCCGAGAGATCCGTGTTCAGTCCCTCGATCAGCTCGCTTACGTCCGCCATCCCATCCCCCTCCCATGCGAATCCCCGTCACGCGGCCCGCACCCGCGGCGCCGCATCAACATCCATCTACAGAACCCGCGATTCCGCCGTCCGCTCGACGCCTGCCGCGCCGGCGGTCACTCGTCAGCCGACAGGTCGATCTCGCGGCCTTCCTGGGCGCTCAGGTACGCGGCCTCCATGATGCGCATCAGCCGCACGTGCTCGGCGGGCGCCTCGATCCGCTTTTCGCCGCGCACGGCCTGCACGAAGTACTCGAGCTGGTTGCGGTAGCTGGCGGTGTACAGGTTCTCGCTCCCCGCCGGCAGCGCGGGCGCCACGTCCACCATCCCGCTGTCCATCTGCCGGAACACCTGGAGCGGCGCCAGCGAGCCGGAGCCGCTCGTCCCCAGCACGTGCAGGAACTGGCGGTCGCGCTTGGAGATCAGCGCCCACGTCACTTCCAGGTTCACCACGCGGTCGCCTTCCAGACGCAACAGCAGGGCCGCCGCATCCTCCACCTCGGCGTCGCCGGCGCGGTGGGTGTGGGCCGAAACGCGCAGCGGCTTGGGGTAGCCGAGCGTCCACAGCGCCAGGTCGAGCATCTGCAGCCCCAGGTCCATCAGCGCGCCGCCGCCGGCCGAGCGCTTCAGGCGCCACGAGCGCAGCCGGCCGCTGGGGCGGGTGCGGTTCAGCCACCCCGTCTTCAGGTAGAAGGTGTCGCCCAGCTCGCCGCTGGCCACGAACGAGCGCAGCGCCTGCGCGTCCGGCCGGAAGCGCTGGTTCATCCCCACCATCAGCCGGTCGGCGGCCCCCTCCTCCTTCAACAGGCTGCTCACGGACGCGGCGGAGAGGGCGAGCGGCTTCTCGCACAGCACGTGCTTGCCGGCGCGCAGCGCGTCGCGGACGTTCTCCTCGTGGCGCTGGCTGGGGGTGGAGACGACCACGCCCTGGATGGTGGGATCGTCCCAGATGCGCTCCGCCTCGACCGCGCGGGTGCCGTAGCGGTCGGCGATGGTGCGCGCGGTGTGGGCGTCGCGGTCGCTCACCGCGGCGATCTCCACGCCGCGCATCCGGCTGAGCATGGGCAGGTGCACCACCTGCGCGATGGCGCCCGCGCCGATCACGGCTACGCGGGTGGGGGGTCGATGAACGGTCACGGATTCCTCAGATGCGCGGCGAAGGAGAGGGTTCGCATCTACCGCCTGTCGTCAGGCAGTCTCGCACCCCGGATCGAAAGCCGAGGCAACAACGGCACCACCTTCATCCGTCGATTGAAACGGGTCGGCTGCAACTGCGGGACGTCCGCCTTCGCACGACGGCGTTCTACCGTCTTCCCCACCGTCGACCCTACGGCGGAGCGGCCGCGCCCGTTTCGATGGGCGTCAATACGTGCGTTCCAGCCGGGTGCCGGGATAGTACGTCTCCAGGATGGTGCGGTAGTCCTGCCCCGCCCTGGCGCGGCCCAGCGCGCCCACCTGGCACATGCCGATGCCGTGGCCCCAGCCGCCGCCCTCGGCGACGATCGAGGCGACGTCGCCGCCGGAGCGCTCGAGGCGCACGTCGAACTTGCTGCTGTTGAGGATGCCGCCGCGGGTGGGGGTCAGGATCCAGCGCACCCGGTCGCGCCCCACGGTGAACGTCCCCGCGTCGGTGTCGATGCGCATCGCGCGCACGCGGCCCGAGGCGGTGCGCGAAAGCACGTCCATGTCCTCGATCACGCGGATGCGGCGGCCGCGCAGCGAATCGGCCAGCGTGCGGTTGAGCACGGACACCATCTGCTCGTGGCTCCAGCGCTCGGTCCAGGTGAAGCGGCTGCTGGAGCGGTCCCACGCGGCGCCGGTGCGCGGGTCCACGTCCTGGACCGACACGAGGTAGGGGACGGCGTTCACGTTCCACACCTCGTCGATCGCCGCCGTCCGCCCCGCGCAGGTGGAGTGGTAGTAGGCGTCGATCGGCCGCCCGCCCCAGGTCAGCACCTCGCCCGCGGTCTCGCGGACGGCGCGGGAGATGATCTCGCGCTCGGCCACGGCGCCGCCGTACACCTGGTCGGCCGTGGTGGCGTAGACGTCGAAGCCGAGCCCCGAGCGCCGGCCCAGGTTCTTCGCCGCGTAGGTGCGCGCGGCCACCGCCTGCGCCTTCATCGCCTCGTACGCGGTGGGGTCCACGGTGCCGATCTCGCGCGGCACCACGCCCAGGAGGTAGCTCTCCATGTCCAGGCGGTTGACCAGGGTGAGCCCCCGCCGCCCCGCGTTCTGCACCAGGATCGCGCCGCGGTAGGGCACGCCGCGCACCTCCACCACGCCGCCGTCCGCCGCGCGCACCACCACCGGCGACGCCAGCCCGCGCCGCGAGCGGCCCACGGGCGAGCCGCTCGCGTCGGTCACCGTCATCACGATCCCGCCGCCCTCGTCCGTGGCGAACGCGACGCCGCGGCCCTGCTCCAGCTCCTCGATGTTGTCGCCCCGCTCCGTCTCCACCGTCAGCCCCGAGGGGGAGGAGACGGCGCCGGCGGAGGTGTCCACCACCAGCCCCACGCGCACGGCCGGCGCGCTGGACGCCGGCGCCGGGGCACCCTCGTCGGGAGGGGGCGGAGGAGGCGGCGCCGGCCGCGGCTCCACCGGGCGCGGCGCGGGCGGGAGCGGCATGGGGCCGTAGACCGGCTCGCGCGGCCCGCCGCACGCCGCCACCCCCGCGGCGAGGCAGAGCCCCAGCGCCGCGTCAGCCCAGCGCCGCACGGAGCGCCTCCCTCGCGGCCGCGATCGTCTCGTCCACCTCGGCGTCGCCGTGCGCGGTGCTGGTGAAGCCGGCCTCGAACTGGCTGGGCGCCAGGAACACGCCCCGGTCCAGCATCCCGTGGAAGAAGCGGTTGAACAGCGGCACGTCGCTCCCTTTCGCCTCGTCGAAGTTCCGCACCGGGCCCGGCGCGAAGAACATCCCCCACATGCTCCCCAGGCTCCCGCCGCTGGCGGGGACGCCCGCCTCCGCCGCGGCCGCGAGGAGCCCCGCCACCAGCCGCGCGGTCGTCCGCTCCAGCGCGGGATACGGGTCGTCGTCGCGGAGGATGCGGAGCTGCGCCAGCCCGGCGGCCATCGCCAGCGGGTTCCCGGAGAGCGTCCCCGCCTGGTAGACCGGCCCCACCGGCGCGACGTGGTCCATGATCTCCGCGCGGCCGCCGTACGCGCCCACGGGGAGCCCGCCGCCGATCACCTTCCCCAGCGTGGTCAGGTCGGGGACGATGCCGAAGCGCTCCTGCGCCCCGCCCCGCGCCACGCGGAACCCCGTCATCACCTCGTCGAACACCAGCAGCGCGCCGTCGGCCTCCGTGATCCGGCGCAGCCCCTGGAGGAACCCGTCCACGGGCGGGATGAAGCCGGCGTTCCCCACCACCGGCTCCAGGATCACCGCCGCGACCTTCCCCGGGTGCGCGCGGAAGACGGCTTCCACCGCGTCCAGGTCGTTGAACGGCGCCGTCAGCGTCAGCTTCGACAGCTCCGCGGGGACGCCGGGGGAGTTGGGGAGCCCCAGCGTGGCCACGCCCGAGCCCGCCTTCACCAGGAAGGAGTCGCCGTGGCCGTGGTAGCAGCCGTCGAACTTGAGGATCAGGTCGCGCCCGGTGAAGCCGCGGGCCAGGCGGATGGCGCTCATCGTCGCCTCCGTCCCGCTGTTCACGAAGCGCACGCGCGCCATCGACGGCACCAGCTCGCGCACCAGCTCGGCCAGCTCCACCTCGGCCTCGGTGGGCGCGCCGTAGCTGGTGCCGCGGGCGGCGGCGTCGGTCACGGCGGCGATCACGGCGGGGTGCGCGTGGCCCAGGATCATCGGGCCCCAGCTCAGCACGTAGTCGATGTACGCGTTGCCGTCCACGTCCCAGAGCCGCGCCCCCTGGGCCCGCGCGACGAAGAACGGCTCGCCGCCCACCGAGCGGAAGGCGCGCACCGGCGAGTTGACCCCGCCGGGCGTGACCGCCTGCGCGCGGCGGAAGAGCGCAGCAGACTTCGGGCGCGTCACTGCGAGCGGAAGTTGCCGAAGCCCAGCTCCAGCCCGAAGTCCTGCTTCTTCAGGTGCGCGATCACCGTCTGCAGCTCGTCGATCGAGGGGGCGGAGACGCGCACCTGCTCGTCCTGGATCTGCGCGTTCACCTTCTTGAAGCCGCCGTCCTTGATGGAGCGCACGATCTCCTTCCCCTTCTCGGTGCTGATGCTCTGCACCAGGGTGATGGTCTGCCGCGCCTTGCCGCCGAACGCCTGCTCCACCTCGCCGTAGTCGAGGTTGCGGATCGGCACGCCGCGCTTGATCAGCTTGCTCTGGATCACGTCCACCAGCGCCTGGAGCTTGAAGTCGTCGTCGGCCAGCAGCTTGAGGGTGCCGGCCTTCTTGTCGAAGTCGATCTCGGCGGTGGCGCCCTTGAAGTCGTACCGCTGCAGCACTTCCTTGCGCGCCTGGTTCAGCGCGTTGTCCACCTCCTGCAGGTCCACGCTGGAGGTGATGTCGAAGCTCGACGTCTTGGCCATCGCTCGGTCTCGCTCTTTATCTGGTTTGGGGAAGTCCCGACGGGAATGTAGGCCGGGCCGCGCGGCCGGGGCAAGCGAACGCGCCCACGCGTCCGCGAGCGCGGCGTCCGGTGGGCGGAGCGGGGATTGGATCAGCGGCCAACGAGGGCACTTACGACTATTTCGGGCCGGATTGAGCAGATGGCATCTCGATTACCCGGGTCTTCCGTCCACAGGGGAACTGATGCCGAGGTGCACGGGTTGGGCGCATAAACACACGAATTACCGCCTGCCGTCGCACTTCAAAATTTTCCTTGCGTACTGCTCCAGACGACACTACAGTGCAAATGCTCCTCGTCTTTCCCGCCTCTGTTTGCGGGACCCGGAGCAGGTTCTCCCCTCTTCCTCTCCCCCGGAGGTGCTCCATGACCCGTCGCGCCATCGCCCTGCTCAGCCTGCTCGCCATCCCCGCCATCGCGTCGTGCGACCGCGCGCCCACCGAGGCACGCGCGCGCCAGACCGGCACCACCGACGCCCGCCGCGATGGCACGCCCAACGCCAGCGTGGTGGCCGCGGTGAGGCTGTCGGGCAACTACACCCTCGGCGTGGTGGCCTCGAACAACAACCTCGGCACGACCAGCGGAACCGCCGTGCTCTACTCCGCGACCGGGGACGTGGTGGCGTCCATCGACATCCTCTGCATCTCCAAGCCGGGCGGCGGCCGCGCCAAGCTGTCGGGCAGCGTCAACGAGAGCAGCGACACCGCCATCGAGGGCTTCGACGCGTACTTCGAGGTGCAGGACGGCGTGCCCGACCAGGCCGGCAAGGTGATCCTCGCCGAGACCGACGGACCGACCTGCCTGGACAGCCCGGAGTTCGACATGGAGACCATCGCCGCCGGCACCGTCATCGTGAGCTGATCTGGCGGAGCGGGTGACACACGCGGGGCCGGGCGGGCGCGACCGTCCGGCCCCGCGTCGCGTTCAGCCGGCAATCCCGTGACCTTGGCTGCAGTCATACAACGAACTGCCGTTTCACGCGGAGTCAGCGGAGTCAGCGGAGTCAACGGAGTCAACGGAGTCAACGGAGGAAACGGAGGATTGTCTTCGACGGCTGGCGACTCTGCGTCGGACATGTTGCTTCACGTCGTTACGAGGTAGATCGAGGTGCTGCGGAGGGCGGCCCTTTTCTCGCATGGGCAGTATCTTTGTCCAACGTCTATGAACCCGATCGACCCCCGCCGCCGTTCTCATGCACTGCGACTGCCGCACCGACGACCGCCGCCTCGCCATCCTCGCGGAAAACCTGGAGTTGTATCCCGAGCTCCTCTCGTTCGCCGCAAAGGCGCAATGGACCGTGCGCCGCGACTTCGAGGCGCTGATCCTGGACGTGGGCGGCGAGTCGAGGTGGTCGGGGGTGGCGGAGGTGGCGGGGTTCATCCGCGGCGTGCTGGACGACGAGCGGTTCGCGTACCTCCGCGCGGCATGGCTGGACCGGCACGAGCCGCTGGAGAAGCAGGTGGTGACGCTGATCCACGCCGGCACGCTCGCCGGGATGTCGGCGCTGGACAGCTCGCGGCTGGCCCCGCTGCTCCGCGACGGGCGGATCGAGACGTGGTTCCAGCCGGTGTTCTGGGCGGGGACGCTGGAGCCGTGGGGCTACGAATGCCTGATGCGCGGCCGTACGGCGGAGGGCGAGCTGATCGGCGCGCCCACGCTGCTGGAGTGGGCGCGGCAGGAGCACCTGGCCTTCATGCTCGACCGCACCACCCGCGAGGCGCACCTGCGCGCCGCGGGCGCGGCGAAGGTGCCGGCGGGGGCGCACGTCCTGGTCAACTTCCTCCCCACCGCCATCTACCGCCCCGAGTTCTGCCTGGCCACCACCGTGCGCGCGGCGCAGGAGAGCGGGCTCGACCCCGACCGCGTGGTGTTCGAGGTGGTGGAGACGGAGCGCCTGACCGACCGCGGCCACCTCAAGTCGATCCTGGCGTTCTACCGTGAGAAGGGCTTCAAGGTGGCGCTCGACGACGTGGGCTCCGGCTGGTCGGGGCTGTCGCTGCTGGGCGACCTGGATCCCGACCTGATCAAGATCGACCGCGACCTGGTGTCGCGCTCCGTCAACTCGCCGTTCCACCGCGAGATCTGCGCGGCGCTGGTGCGGCTGGGGCAGGACGCCGGCGAGCTGGTGCTGGCCGAGGGGGTGGAGACGGAGGAGGAGTGGCGCACGCTGGAGGCGCTGGGCGTCAACCTCTTCCAGGGCTACCTCTTCGGCAAACCGGCGCCCGAGCCGGCGACGAAGGCGCTGGTAGAGCCGCGGGTGGACACCCGCGTCGCGACCGGGGTGTAGCGGACCTCATCCCCGGCCCCCTTCTCCCGAACTGCAGGAGAAGGGGGAGAACGGCGGGGATCACAGAAAGAGGCGGAGCGACTCGCGTCGCTCCGCCTCCCTGTTGATTCAGATCGATTCGCCGGCCTCTACGTCTCAGGCGGCCTTGACGGTGGGCTTCCAGCGTCCGAAGGGGAGGCTGGGGGCCGGCTGGCACTCCGGCGGGCCCCACACGAAGCGCAGGTTGGGCGGCGACTGCACGATGCGGCGCCCCTGCACCACGATCCCCACCATCCCGCTATTGTCGGCCGGCGGCTCGCCGGTGTTCGCGTCGTCGTTCGCCATCGTCGGTCACGCCCCCGAAAAGAGATCGCGCGTTCCTACCGTGAACGCGCTAGCCGCGACACCGGCACGAGTCGTACCGGGTCGCGGCCATTTGCACAAATCCAATCGTCCCAGCTACTTACGCATCAACCGGACCACGCGGGCCCGTGGCGGGCGTGTCACAGATGAGGCATGGTCTCGTGTCTATCCGACACAGGCCAGCGGCTCGTCCTCCGCCGCCACGGAGAGCGCGCGCGGCGCCACGGTGCTGGGCGGCGGCGCCAGCTCGCGGAACGGGATCACGCGCGGGTCGTGCGGCGGCTCGGGCTGGGTGGCGCGCTGCTCGCACCAGGCGCGGTAGCCCGGGAGCTTGAGCAGCTTGAACAGGTGCCGGTTCATGGCGTCGCAGAGCAGCACCTCGGTGAGCTGGTACTGGCCGCCCCGCGCCAGCCTCAGCTCGTCCACGACCTGGTCGGCAATGGCCAGCAGGCGCGAACGAGGTATGACGTCCTTGAACTCTTCCACCTGCTCCTCGACCCACTCCAGGTAGGCGCGGCGCAGCGAGCGGGGAGAAACCATGCTCATGGGCGTGCCTCCGCCATGTGGCGGGCGCTGGGGTGCCGGTGCAATAGCGATGCTGCGGTGGATGGACGGGATCGCGACGTGCGCTTGCCGTAAGCTACCATCAGACCCGCGCGGCATCAAGGGTTGCGTGCGCAAGGTCCATACGGCAGCGCGCGCAGAAACCGATGGCTTTGCGGTCCACGTCCGCAATGTCGCGGGCGGGATACATGACGCAGGAAGGGTTTGCACAGTGATCCATGCCGATCGCGTGCGCCGCCTCGTGTATCGCGCCCTTCCGCGCACGTTCGGTCAAAGTCTTTTCGTCGCAACGCTTTCCACGGTCAAGTCCGCCCAGCCCCAGCACCGCGCATCCACCCCCCACCGCCGCCTCGCCGAACACGACCGAGCCGTCGTCCGCCACCAGCGCGGCGCCCGTAACCGCCAGCAGCAGCGCGCCCTCGCCCCCCTCCGCCCGGGCGCGGGCGAGCAGCGCGTCGAGCACGGCGCCGGAGCGCATCCCCGGTTTCGTGTTCCAGCGGAAGGGCGTGTCGAGCGACGGCGCGACGCGGTGCGCGGTGCCGAGCGCCGCGTCCACCGCCTGGCCGATGGCGGCGAGGAGGGGCAACGAGACGCCGCCGGCGGGAACCAGGTCCAGCCGGCGGCGCGGCGTGTCCGCGGGCATGCGGGTCAGGCGGCGGGCTCCACCGGCGCCCGCCCGGGCACCGCGCCCCCGGACGCCGACGCGACGGCGGCCGGGGTGGGCTCCGCGGCGGCGCGCGGCGGCGGCGGCGCGACCAGCCGGCGGTGCGGGCGGCGGAACACGCCCTGCGTCGCGATGATGGAGCGGCCGATCTCGGCCATGCTGCGGCTGCGCTGCTGGCTCTCGCGCTGCATCAGGCGGTAGGCCTCGTCTTCCTTGATCCCGCGCAGGTCCATCAGGATCCCCTTGGCGCGCTCGATGGTGCGCCGCTCGTCGATCTTCTGCGACAGCTCGCTGACCCGGCCGTTCAGCGCGCTCCACTCGGCGAAGCGGGCGGATGCGAGTTGCAGCGCCATGAGCACGCCGTCGGCGCCGGCGGGCTTGCACAGGTAGTTGAAGACCGGGAGCTCGGCCGCGCGGTCCACGAACTCGGGGTTGGTGTGCGCGGTGAGCACGATCACCGGGATCGGGCGGGTGCGCGTGATCTGGTCGATGGCCTCGAGCCCCGACATCAGCGGCATGTCGATGTCGAAGATGGCGATGTCGGGCTTTTCGCGGCCGGCCAGGCGCACGGCTTCCGCGCCGTCGGTGGCCGGGCCGATCACCTGGTGCCCGACGACCTCGAGCAGGTCCTTGAGCGCCTGTGCGCTGGCGGCTTCGTCGTCGGCGACCAGGATACGCATCGTTCCCCCATCCTCACCGTGCAGGGCGTTCCAGGGCGCGTCGTGCCGCCCGCGGGCCTTCCGCAGCCCCTCCCCCCGGCCGCGGGCTCCCGGTGCCCGGCGGCGGCCTCCCTAGCGGCATATCCCGTACCCGCGCCGGGGCATCTCGCCCCAGGCTCGTTGCAAGTTCTTGCTCACGGGGACGTTGGACAAAATGCGGGGGATGATCGGCGAAATGCGGGGATGGATGACGGTAGCAGGCGTCGGGGTCGAGAGCGCCCTTCCGATCGAAGCCGAGCTCCCAGCCGAAGGCCCGGTGCGCTTCGGCGGCCCCGCGGGGCCCCCTCCCCGCGCCTGAGAGCGCTCGCCCTCCCCCGCTTCGCGGGAGAGGGTGGTGGGTGCCGGCGCGGCCTGCGGGGTTCGGTACACGCCGAGCCTGCCGTGAGTCCGGGTGCCCGCCCCCACAACCTCTCCCGGAACGGGCCCCGTCCCGGGAGAGGTGGACGGCCTGGCCGGCCGGAGAGGGCGCGAGGCCGCGGAATCTCGATGGCTCCTGCACCCCGTCGACGCATCGCATCCTGCGCTCCCGCCGGAACATCCATTATATTGCGCCGGTACGCTTCCGGTGGCCCCGCGCCGGCCGGGGCGGCTGCCCCACCCTTCCCCCCGACCCGAATGGCTGGTAAGAAACGCCCCGCCCGAAGCCGCAAGCGCCCCGGGAGCTCCGGCGCGCGCAAGGTGCTGAAGGCGCTCCTGCTCCTGCTCGTCTTCGGGATCACCGTCGCCGCCACCGGGCTGGCCGTGCTCTGGCCGCGCTGCTCGGGCGGGGGGTGCCCGTCGGTGGCGGCGCTGCGCACCTACACGCCGCCGCAGGCCACGCAGGTGCTCGACCGCGACGGAAAGCTGCTCGCCACCCTGGCGGGCGAGCGGCGGACGGTGGTGCCGCTGCGGCGCATCCCCGCGCACGTCTCCGGGGCCTTCCTGGCGGTGGAGGACAAGCGCTTCTACCGGCACCACGGCGTGGACTGGCGCCGCGCGTTCGGCGCGCTGGCGCGCGACGTGACGGCGGGGTCGTGGAAGCAGGGGTTCAGCACCATCACCATGCAGCTCGCCCGCAACGTCTTCCCCGAGCAGCTCACGCGGGCCAAGACGCTGCGCCGCAAGCTGGCCGAGGTGGTGTTCGCGCGGAAGGTGGAAAAGGCGTTCCGCAAGGACGAGATCCTGGAGATGTACCTCAACCAGATCTACCTGGGGAACGGCCTGTACGGCGCCGAGGCCGCGGCGCAGGGGTACTTCGGCAAGCCCGTGGGGCGGCTGAGCAACGCCGAGGCGGCCACGCTGGCGGCGCTGCCCAAGGCGCCCAGCCACTACGACCCGCGGCGCAACCCCGAGCGGGTGCGCGCGCGCCGCGACCTGGTGCTGGACCTGATGGCCCGCGCCGGCGTGATCGACTCCGACGAGGCCGCCAGCGCCAAGGACGAGCCGCTGGGGCTGGCGCCCCCGCGCGAGGCGAGCGGCTCGGCGCCGTATTTCGTGGCCGCCGTGCGCCGCGAGCTGATCCAGCGCCTGGGCGCCGACGCCGAGACGCGCGGCTACCGCGTGTACACCACCCTCGACCCGCGGCTGCAGGCCACCGCCGAGCGCGAGCTGGTGAGGCAGGTGCAGGCGGTGGAGGCCGGGCGCATGGGCCGCTTCCGCCACGCCTCGTGCTCGGGTCGGCGGCCGCCGGCGAACCCCGGCAACTGCCTGCAGGGGCTCTTCGTGTCGATGGACCCCGCCACGGGCGAGGTGACGGCGCTGGTGGGCGGGCGCGACTTCCGCCTCAGCCAGTTCGACCGGGTGACGCAGGCGCGGCGGCAGTCGGGGTCGGCGTTCAAGCCGATCGTCTTCGCCGCGGCGATCGCGCAGGGGATCCCCATCACCACCCCGCTGCTGGGGCCCGACGCGACCGACTCGCTGGGCACCTACCGCCCCGCAGACCACGTGTCGGACGCGGAGAACGTGGACCTGCGCGACGCGCTGCGGCTGTCGTCGAACCGCGCCACGGTGGTGCTGGGGAACCGCGTGGGGGTCACGCGGGTGGCGGCCGAGGCGAAGGAGCTGGGGCTGACCACGCCGGTGCATCCCTACCCGTCCAGCTTCATCGGCGCGGCCGAGGTGGTGCCGCTGGAGCTGGTGGCGGCGTACTCGGTGTTCGCCAGCGGCGGCACGCTGGTGAAGCCGCGGCTGATCCGGAAGGTGGTGGACTCCGAGGGCCAGGTCGTCTACGAATCGTCCACCGAGCGGCGCTTCGTGCTCTCGCCCGCCGTCTCCTTCCTCACCACCTCGCTGATGCGCGACGTGGTGGACCGCGGCACCGGCAGCGGCGTGCGCGCGGCGCTCCCCGCGACCATCCCCGCCGCGGGGAAGACGGGGACCACGGACGAGGGCGCCGACGTCTGGTTCATCGGCGTCACGCCGGACGTGGTGGCTGGGGTGTGGATGGGCTTCGACCGGCCGCGGGCGATCCTGGCCGACGCGTCGGGCGGCGGGCTGGCGGCGCCGGTGTGGGGGCGCGTGGTGGCCGACCACTACCGCCGCCACCCGGCGCCGGCGCCGTGGAACGCCCCGCCCGACCTGCAGGTGCGCGAGGTGGACCGACGCACCGGGCACCTGGCCACGCCGTTCTGCCCGCGCGACGACGTGGTGAGCGAGTTCTTCCTCTCGGGCACCGAGCCCACGCAGAGCTGCCCGCTCCACCCCGACGCGGGCGTCGGCGGCGACTCGTGGTTCGGCCAGGCGGTGCACGCGGTGGGCGACATGCTGGGCGGCGGCGGCGACAGCGGCGACGACGGCCAGCAGGAGCCCGCCCCCGCCCCGCGCCTCAAGCCGCCGCCGCAGATCAAGCCGCGCGCCGCGGTGCCGGTGCCGGAACGCCAGCGGTAGAGACGGGGCCGGGCACCGCGGTTTCACACGGAGGATGCAGAGGACCAGAGACCAGAGGCGCAGCCGCGCCGACCGGTTTTCTGGTCCTCTTCCTGTTGAATCGTCGCATGATGGTGCGACGACGAGGGCGGGCTGAGGCACAAAGAGCGGCGCCGGCCGGGAAACCCGGTCGGCGCCATTGGGTCCCTGGCGGCATCGCAAGCGACGCAGGCCAAGGCACACACTGAATGATAACCCGCTCAGCCGATCACACAACCCAATGGTCCACGAGGCTCAGTCCGCCGCCTGGTGCTGGGCCATGCCGATGGAGCTCTCGGCGGTCTCGAGCACCGGGGCTTCGGCCTCGGCGACGCCGTGGTGGGCGAGCCAGCGCTCGGCCTCGAGCGCGGCCATGCAGCCGCTGCCGGCGGCGGTGATCGCCTGGCGGTAGTAGTCGTCGGCCACGTCGCCGGCGGCGAACACGCCGGGGACCGAGGTCTCCGTGCGCCAGGCGTGGGGGAGCTTGATGTAGTTGTTGGGCATCAGCTCCACCTGGCCGTCCAGGAAGGCCGTGTTGGGCGTGTGCCCGATGGCCACGAACAGCCCGCCGCACTCGAAGTCCTCCTCCTCGCCCGTCACGCTATCCTTCAGCCGCACGCCGGTCACGAAGTCGCCGCCCAGCACGTCGGTCACGGCGGAGTTCCAGCGCACCCTGATCTTCTCGTGGTTCAGCGCGCGGTCGCGCATCACCGGCGAGGCGCGGAAGCTGTCGCGGCGGTGCACGATCACCACCTCGCTGGCGAACTTGGTGAGGTAGGTGGCCTCTTCCATGGCGCTGTCGCCGCCGCCCACCACCACCAGGCGCTTGCCGCGGAACGCCGGCAGCGCCCCGTCGCACACCGCGCACGCCGACACGCCGCCGCCGCTCTGCGCCAGCCGGATCTCGTTGTCGAGCCCCAGCCAGTTGGCGCGCGCGCCGGTGGCGACGATCACCGCCTTGGCCCGCACCTCGCCCGACCACGCGGTGCGCAGCAGGAACGGCTGCTCGCCGAGCTCCACCGAGGCCACGTCGTCCTGCATCACCCGCGTGCCGAAGCGGACGGCCTGGTTCTTCATCCGCTCCATCAGCGCCTGGCCGTCCACCCCCTCGGGAAAGCCGGGGAAGTTCTCGATGTCGGTCGTGTACATCAGCTGCCCGCCGGGGATCATCTCGCGCGACGGGGCGCCCTCGATCACCAGCGGGTCCAGGTTGGCGCGCGCCGCATAGAGCGCCGCGGTCCAGGCCGCCGGCCCGGAGCCGATGATCACCAGCGTCTCGGCGCTGTTTCCTTCGGGGCTCATTCCGCTCTGTCTCCGCAGCTCTCGGTAGGGTGTTCGGGAGTGGCAATATAACGAAGGGCGCCACCGGGGCCGCAACCGGCGGCGTGCATCCGTGTCTATCCTGTTGGATGGGGATGGGTTACGTGTCGCTCGGGATCAGGAAAAGACACGTTTCACCCCGTTGTTTTCGATTCGGGATGAGCGTGGCGTCAACCCGGCCATCCGCCCGCCGTCAGCACCACCGCGCCCGCGCCGCGCATGTCCAGCCATCCCTCGGGCGACAGCGTGGCGATCTCTCCCTCCGCTTGCCCGCCGAATCTTCCCTCTTCCGTCGACAGGTACAGCGCCCACGCCGCCCCGTCCGGCGCCCGCGTCTCGTCCATTGACGACAGGTCGGCCGAGACGCCGCCGTCGCCGAAGGATGCGACCAGGAGCAGCGCGCTCCCATCCTCGCCGGTGCGGCGGAGGGCGATGGCCTCGTCCCCCACCGTCGCCACGGCGAAGTCGTCACGGTCGCGCGCCTGCATGGCGGGGTGCGTGCGGCGCAGCTTCAGCAGCGCGCGGTGCAGCGCGAGGACGCCGGCGTGCGGCGGGCGGTCGCGCTCGCTCCAGTCCAGCTTCGAGCGGGTGAAGGTGTCGTCCGCCTGCGGGTCGGGGATGCGTTCGCGCGTCTGGGGATCGGCGAAGGCGGAAAACTTCCCGAACTCCTT
>Ga0190275_10001974_pt1 | contig 14952 bp, 8 predicted proteins | sample Popmic550T_FD_133745 | JGI IMG/M metagenome (GOLD analysis project Ga0190275, IMG submission 133745) | Populus adjacent soil microbial communities from riparian zone of Yellowstone River, Montana, USA - 550 T | ecosystem: Environmental > Terrestrial > Soil > Riparian zone > Trees stand | place... | reverse complement strand
GCAAGGCGATCAAAAAGCCGCAGCCGTCGTATCCGCTGAGTGCGAAGATGTCGCGCGCGCAGGGGACGGTCAGCGTGCAGATCACGGTGGACGAGAGCGGCAACGTCGTCAACGCGAAGGCGGTCAGCGGCCACCCGGCGCTGCGCGGGGCCGGGGAGGATGCGGCACGGGGCGCGAAGTTCACTCCGACCCTTCTTTGCGGGCGAGCGGTGAAGGTGACGGGATTAATCACCTACAACTTTGTGCTTCAGTAGGGGGCGCGCGGCGTTCGTTCCGTTTGAGAAAACTTGTGGCAAGGCGCGAGCGCCAGAATGTTTCAACCTAAGTGTTTGAAGTTTTCCGACAGCGCAGCTACGAGCTTGAGCGCATTGACAAGGGCGACTACACGCCCGAAGAGTACGAAGGGTGCTTGGCCGAGTTGCGGAGTGTGAATCGCTGGCTCGGCGACGTGAGCGCGCTGCGCCGTTCCGTGCTGCCGGAGATCGGGCGCGACGGCGCGCGCGAGTTCTCGATGCTCGACGTGGGCGCGGGAACGGGCGAGCTTTTGCGCGAGTCGGCGCGTTGGGCGCGCGCGCGGAAGTTGAAGGCGATGCTGGTCGGACTTGAGTTGAATGAGCGCGCGGCGCAGGGCATCCTCGAAGAGTCGCGAGAGTTTGATGAGATAGTCGCCGTGCGAGGCGACGCGCTGCGTCTGCCGTTCGGCGACGGCGCGTTCGACTACGTGATGTGCTCGCTCTTCACGCATCACCTGCGCGACGAGGGCGTAGTCGCCGTGCTGCGCGAGATGTCGAGGGTCGCGCGTCGTCGCGTCTACGTCATAGACCTGCACCGCCACCCCGTCGCTTACTATTTTTACACGACCGTCGGTCGGCTCTTGCTCCACAGTCCACTCGTGCGCGAGGACGGCGCGCTCTCCATACTACGCAGTTTCCTGCCGGAAGAACTGCGCGAGCTTGCGACGCGCGCGGGATTGTCGGGAGTGGAAGTAGAGAGAAGATTTCCGTACCGACTTGTTTTGAGCGGAGAAGAAAGCAGAGGTCAGAGGTCGGAGGTCAGAGGCCAGTGAAATACTATCTGCTTTTCACTGGCCTCTGACCTCCGACCTCTGACCTCTGAGCAAAGCGAATGGCGGACTTCGATGTCATCGTTGTCGGCGGCGGCCCTGCGGGTTCGAGCGCGGCGATTCACCTTGCGGCGGGAGGCGCGCGCGTTCTGCTCGCAGAGCAGAAGAAGTTTCCGCGCGAGAAGCTGTGCGGCGAGTTCATCTCGCCCGAATGCCTTGAGCACTTCGCGCGGCTCGGCACGCTCGGACGGATGGAGCTTGCGGGCGGCGAGCGCGTTTCGCAGACGGTCTTCTACGCGCCGAGCGGGCGTAGTCTGACAGTGCCGAGCGCGTGGTTCGGCGGCGGCGAGCGCGGCGCGCTTGGCCTCAGTCGCGCGCAGATGGACGCGCGGCTGCTCGAACGCGCGCGCGAGGTCGGCGTGGTCGTGTTGGAAGACGCAGGGCTTGCGGGCGTGCTAGTTAAAGACGGGCACGTCGAGGGCGTTCGCCTTCAAGTCGCGGGCGTCGGCGAGAGCGAGCATCGCGCGGCGATAACGATTGACGCGACGGGGCGGGGGCGAGCAGTCGCGCGCCGCGCCGTGGAAAGTCGCGCCGTAGAAAAAAAGGGGCGTGCGTCGCTCGTCGCGTTCAAGGCGCATCTGGAGGGCGCGAGGGGCGCAGCCCGGACTTGCGAAATATACTTCTACCACGGCGGCTACGGAGGCTTGAGTCCGGTCGAGGGCGGCGTAAGCAACCTCTGTTTTATCGCGCGGGCGCAAGATGTGCGCGCGCTTGAGAGCGACGCCGGGCGCGTCGTGCGCGAAGTCTTGATGCGAAACCGTCGTGCAGCGCACACGCTCGAAGGCGCGAGTGCGCGAACGCGTTGGTTCGGCGTCGCCGTCGAGAGCTTCGGTCGGCACGCGCCCGCGCCCGCCGCGGGACTGCTCGCCGTCGGCGACGCCGCTTCCTTCATTGACCCGTTCACGGGCAGCGGCATGCTCATGGCTTTGGAGAGCGGCGAGCTGGCCGCGCAGTCAATCCTCCACCGTCTCCCCGACGCTGCGCGCGGTCGCGACGCGCTCGACGCGCTCGCGAGCGACTACCGAGCCGCATACGGCGAACGCTTCGACGCTCGACTGCGTCTGTGCGGCCTTTTGCGCCGCGCCGCCTTCGCCCCGGCGCGGCTCGCCGAAGCAGCCGTCATCGCGCTCGGCGCGAGCGAGCGATTGCGACGACGCCTCGCTCGCGCCACGCGCAGGAGCGCGCTTACAAGTGCGAGCGGAAACGGAGCAGGGAAGAGAAGCTGAGACGAATCGCGGCCAAACGCACGGGCGGATTCTGACTCTTGCGGAGAGCGCGTCGTCTTTCTCGACCGCGAGGCCGGAACAAGATTCTTGCCAAAGCACATTTTTTAATGGTACAAATTCGTTCGCAAGTGAAGTCCGGTTGCTCTCGACTTTAGAAGAACTTAAGCCACAGGTCTCCTTTACCATAAGCGCGTGAATGCAGCAGAGAGTTCCGGCGCGCGCCTCAGTCTGTTCGCGAGCAATCTTGAAGCTCCCGCTGGCGGAATTTGTTGCGCGTGAGAACAAACGCGCCCGTCCGCCTCGCCCGAATCCACCATTTTGTCTTTCAAGGAGAGAAGAGTTATGTCTGTTTCACCCCGGCGGTGTCTCCCGACCGCATACCGTTTCGTGGCTTTGTGCCTGTTCGTCTTGACCATCGGCGCGGGCGCTGCGAGAGGTCAGGCCGACGCGACCTCAGCCAACCTGAGCGGCTTCGTGCGCGACCCGACGGGCGCGGTCGTGCAGAACGCCTCCGTCACGGCGCGCAACCCCGTGACGAGCGTTAACCGCACCACCACGTCGAACGACGAGGGCTTCTATCAGATCACAAATTTGCCGCCGGGCGCGTATGAGATTTCGGTCGAGGCATCGGGCTTCAAGAAGGCCGTCATCCCCACCGTCACCGTCACGGTCGGCCAGCGCGCAGACCTCGACATCGCGCTTGAGGTAGGCGCGATCACAGACGTTGTCACGGTCACGGGCGCTTCGACCGAGCTTATCGAGACCTCGAAGACGAACGTCTCGAACACGATTGACGAGACGCGCATTGACAACCTCCCGATCAACCAGCGCGACTACATCAACTTTACGCTGACCACCTCCACCGTCACGCGCGACAACGGTCGCCCCATCGGCCCGGCCCCTACGTCGGGCCTTAACTTCGGAGGCCAGCGCGGGCGCTCGAACCTCGTGCAGGTTGACGGCGCGGACAACACGGACAACTCCGTCAACGCCTCGCGCTCGACCGTCTCGCAGGAGGCCGTGCAGGAGTTTCAGGTCGTCACGAACTCTTTCGCTCCTGAGTTCGGGCGCTCTGCGGGCGGCGTCGTAAACGTCGTCACGAAGGGCGGCACGAACGAGGTGCGCGGAAACGTCTTCGGCTTCATCCGCCACAAATCAATTCAGGCGCGCAACACCTTCGCGCCCATCATTGATGGCGACCCGAACAAGAAGCCGCCGTTCACGCGCGCGCAGTACGGCGCGACCATCGGCTTCCCGTTCGCCAAAGACACCACGTTCGGCTTCTTCGCCTTCGAGCAGCGCAAGCGGCAGGAGTCGGGCTTCTTCACCTCGGACGTGATACAGGGGCTGACGGGCAGCGTCACCATCGGCGCTCCGTTCCTTCCCTTCACGCAGACCTACAACCGCATCACGTCGCAGCAGGCAGCCTACGTGCAGACGCTGCTCACGACCGCCGGGCAACTCATCGCCTCCGGCGTTCCAGCCAACATCGCGCAGGGGCAGGCCATCGCGGGCGCGGCCATTCAATACGCGACCATAGCTTCGTCGGGCGGACAGACCGGACTCAACGGCAGCAGCACGATACGTAGCCCCGGCGGCGCGATCCCCGCAGGACAGATCATCGGGCAGCGCTTCTTCCTGACTGGCACGCCGGTGCCCGTCAGCGCGAACGCCTTCCAACCGCTGCTCTCGCTCCCGCGCGTCTTCCCTATCTCCGAGGACACGACGTTCACATCGTTCCGCCTCGACCACCGCATCACGGAGAACAACAACCTCGCGATGCGCTTCGGCTACAACCCTTCGGACATCACAGGCATTCAGGTCGAGTCGCAGAATCAGGCGCTCGGACAGAACGACTTCTCGCGCACAGGCATACAGACCCTCCGCGACTCGGCGTTCGTCACCACTCTGAACACGACGGTCTCGAAGACAATCGTCAACGAGGCGCGCTTCAGCTTCAGCTCGCGCCGCGCGACCTTCACGTCGCAGAACGGTCAGGGCACGGCCTACAACATCTCCGGCGTCGCCTTCATCGGGCGCGAGCTATTCTCGCCCGTCATACGCACGGAGAACCGCTACCAGTGGACGGACAACATCAACTGGGTCGCGGGCAACCACACGTTCAAGTTCGGCGGCGACGCCAACTTCGTCTCGGTTGACGCCATCTTCGAGCTGAACTTCGCGGGCCTCTTCAACTTCGGCGGTCTCTCGGCCACGACGCTCGCGGCGTTCCCGACAATCGGCGCGGCTGCGCCGCCCGCGTTCACGCCCGTTCAGCAGTACGGCTTCGGCTTCCCCGAAAACTTCATTCAGGGCTTCGGCAATCCCGTCAGCAAAATCAACAACCGACCGCTCGCCGCGTTCGCGCAGGACTCTTGGAAGATTCGCCCGAACTTCACGCTCAACTACGGCGTGCGATACGACTACGAGATAACGAAGCAGATCGCGCCGACCGACTTTCGCGACCCGCTCTCCGGCATACTCGTCACGGCGGCCCAGACGCAAGCCTTCTACGACGCCTTCGGCATACAGCAGGGCATCCCGCGCGACCGCAACAACATCGCGCCGCGCATAGGCATGGCTTGGGACATCGGCAACAACGGCAAGACCGTGCTGCGTGCCGCCTACGGCATCTTCTACGACCACCCGCTCTTAGCCATCGGCTTCAACTCCGACATCGCAGACAACGTGCAGCAGCAGCAGCTCATCGCGCTTGCCGGCAGCCCTTCGCCGACCGCGCTCCTTAACGCAGTGCAGGTCTTTCAAGGCACGGTCTGCACGGGGCAGGGCAGCCCCGTATGCCCGCCGGGCTTCCGCACGCCGGGCGTCGCCGTCGGCACCGATTATCAGTTCGGTCGCCAGCGTTTCAACGATCAGACGTTCCCCGGCTTCGGGCCGTTCCTCCCGTTCTCGCTGCCCGTAGCGACCAACTTCGAGTACGCCTACGCCAATCAGGCGAACGCCACAATCGAGCGTAAGCTGACGGAGAACATGTCGCTGTCGGCGAGCTGGCTGTTCACGGGCGCGCACCACCTGCCGCACCCGACGAACCTCAACGCGCCGAACGTCCCGCTGCTCATACAGAACTTCGTACGCTGCTTCAACCGACAGCCCGTGGACAGGACTGAGATACTTACGGTCTCGCCCGCGGCCTGCTCGAACATCGTCGCGCAGCCGATTCCGGGCCTCGTCTCCGTCACAACGCGCGGCGGCGTCGTCCAGCCCTTCGCGGCGAACCTGTTCCGCCCGTCGGGGCCGAACTACCTGTTCGTGCAGTCGCAGAACGCGGCGCTCTCGCCCGCGGTCTTCAACGGCGCGATTGTGGGCGCGGGCACGCTCGCGCGCCCCGGCTTCGTAACGACCTTCGGCGACATCAACGCGCAGGTCTCCGATGGCAACTCCGTATATCACGCGGCCACGTTCGAGCTGCGCCGACGCTTTGCGAACAACTTCCAGTTCCTCGCGGGCTACACTTGGTCGCACGCGATTGACGACTCGTCGGACTTGCAGACCTTGCTGCTTCCGCAAGACGTGACGCGGCTCGACCTCGACCGCGCCGACTCGCTCTTCGATCAGCGTCACCGCTTCGTCTTCAGCGGCGTGCTGGCCTCGCCCGGCTCTTGGCGCGGCGAAGGGGGCTTCAAGAGCTTCCTCGCGGACTTCATCGTCGCGCCGATCTTCGAGATATCTTCGGGCCGCCCGTTCAACATCCTTACGGGCGTTGACACCAACCGCGACCTTTCATCCAACACAGACCGCCCGAACGTTCTCGACGACGGAACGCTCTGCGTTCCGGGGCCGCCCAACTGCGGCCCGCTCTTCGCGTCGGGCAACCTCGGACGCAACTCGGGGCTGACGCACAGCTACTCCTCGCTCGACCTTCGCGTCGCGCGCAACGTACCCATCGGCGAGCGCTTCAAGCTCGAAATCATCGCCGAGGGCTTCAACCTCTTCAACCGCTTCAACGAGGCCGGCGTCTCGCCGCGCTTCGACGACGTGAACGCCGTCGGCGAGCGCACCGGCAACGGTCGCTACCGCAGCCGCTCGACCGCCGCCTTCGACCCGCGACAATTCCAGTTCGGACTCAAGCTCAACTTCTGAGAGGATCGCAAATAACATCAAGAAGCCCGAAACATGAATTCATGTTTCGGGCTTCTTGACATTCTTGCACAGAAACCAGCAGGAGCATGGGTCCGCCCGAAAAGTGAATGAAATAGAAGTAACGCCGATTGGAATCTCATCCCCAACGCAACCTATGCGCTCCCTGTTCCGTAAACAAAAACCGCGCTTGGATCGCGCTATTCCTCATCCCACTCTTCGTTATCAAGGTTTGGATACTGTGTCGGGGCCTGACCGCGCCCTTCAATCATCATTGGCTTTCTGAGTTTCGGATTCAACGGCTCAAGCTTCTCCAACCACACCTCAAAAAGCCAGTTGTCTCCGAAATCGAAAAGATATTCCAACATTGAGCTGGGCCTGAGCGGTAGCTCTCCGACTTTGACTTCAGCCGTGGATGGCGACTCCTCCGTGTAAGGGTGTTTGACCTCTTCAAAGATGCCAAAGCGGTTTCTGTACCTGAAGAGATGCAGGTGATCGTTGTCAAAATCGAATGCATCAAGAATAGCTTCGCTTAATGCTTCCAGCGTCATCTCTCCGGGGATCGCAATTCGCCGCCACACTCTTCCCAGTGAGACTTTAAAGACGTGTAGGCCGTCCCTCGCCGGAGTCTCCGCGAGCGTCAGAGTCTCGCGCCATTCAGGGAAGAACGGCTGAAGTCTCGATTGAAATTCACGAAGCGTCTCTGCCTCATCACTCCGGTCTCCCCACGGCTCCCATAGTCTTACTTCGTCGCTCGAAATATCCGATAGCAAACGAAAGAGCGCGTCTCCGAAAGAGGTGCGGAGTATGCGGGCGATGCTCCAAGCTCTGCCCGTCTCCGACTCTCCATGCTCCACAGAGATGAGTCCGAATAAGTCCAGCAGCGCGATGTTGCGCAGCCCCGGCTGAAAGGGAATCATTGACTCAGTCTGTTTGTCTCCGGCCACCCTCAAGCCCGCCTTCGGTATGCGCTGCACGAAATCCCGGCACCGGCTGAGTTCGCTGAAGGGGTAGCGGTCTTCGCCCAGAATCTCCCCGCGCCCGCGAATCAACCACGCCCCGAGCAACGTGAAATATCGCTCCGTCATGTTCAGTCCGTGCCATGACTGCAAAGCGTCCTCGTCGAGCAACAGGAATTGCTTGCGCCCACGATTTTCCACCAGCGAAAGCCCGCTCACGCGCAGCAGCAAATAGAGACCGTGGATGTACGAGTATGACTTCTGCTGAGGTCGCTTGAGGCTGACCTGATTGGTTCTCGACAGACGCGAGTTCAACTCGGCTAAGAGCGACATCGGCAATAGCTGATGCTTGCCGCTCACGATGACCTCACGCGCCCGGATGAAATCCAGCAGCGACGCGAAATCCCGCAACACTGCTCCCGGCTCACTCTCGCTGATGGTCCGGTTCTGAAGAACGCGATGATGGGCAGATGATAGGGCGATATTGTCGGCCATGACTTCTTACAATTAAAATTTCTTACCGGCGTAGCCCAACACGATATAATTCGCACTAGACGCTCAAAAAATATCACTTTTGGCTATATCTCATGTAATTTTTATCACTCTGGCCTGAGCTAAAGGAGGAACTGCTATGGCCGCTCCCAAACTGACGGAAGCTGTGATCCGCGCTGGCGCAACTGACAAGAGCTTTCAGCGCGGGCGGGAACTTTATCGCAGCGGCGCGATCTCGAACGCTTGGATTCAAGGCCAGAGCTTGAGCGGCGAGTGCGAAGGTAACGAGTCGCCTTTTTACAAAGTGCGCGTCGAATTGGACGGCGGCGGCATCCGCACGGCCACGTGTACTTGCCCGTATGATTTCGGCGGATACTGTAAACACATCATCGCCTTGCTGCTCGCTTACGCTCAGAGGCCGAAGCAGTTCTCCGTCCGCCGAGAGCCGGCAGAACTTCTGGCCGATCTCACACGCGAGCAATTGCTGGCTCTGGTGACTAAGCTGCTGCGCGAACAGCCAGACTTGTACGAGTGGGTCGAAACGGCACTCACTTTGCCCGCATCCGGCAAAGCAAAGTCTAAAACGGCCAAACGCAAACAGGTGGATACGGCAGTCTATCAGCGGCGTGTGCGTGGCATCATGCACAGCCTCGATCACATGCGCATGTCTGAGGCTTACTGGCACGTCGGCGGTCTGGTCGGAGAGCTAAACAGTGTGCGACAAAGCGCGATACAGTTTCTTGACGCCGGTGATGCCGAATCCGCCTTACAGATTTTGCTGGCGTTGATTAAGGAGAGTCACGATGGCTTCGAGTACATTGATGATTCCAACGGCGAACTGGGCGATTTTCTTTCGGGCGTCGGTGAAACTTTGGCCGAAGTTATCTTGAGTCTCGATTTGAATGAGGATGAGCGCGAAGACCTTGCCAGCGATCTGGATGAGCTGCACGACCAACTCAGCGACTATGGGATTGAGGGGCTAAGCGTCGCCATTGCTGCTGCCGAATATGGTTGGGACGAGTCGCCGCGCGAAGGGTCGGCGCGACGTGCTGGCGAAGAGACGGAAGACGAAAGTGAATGGGACGATGATGATGAAGATGAGCTAGCGTTCGAGGCCGATGAATTTGGTCAATTCGGCGCGTCATGGGCGCACGACGATCCTGCACAAGCTTTGACGCACGCTAAGCTCAACGTCCTTGAGCGGCAGGGGCGCACCCGTGAGTATCTTGCGTTGTGTGTGAAGGAGGGCGAGCACCTGCGCTGTGCGTTGAAGCTATGCGAACTCGACCGTATGCCGGAAGCTATTTCGTATGGGCTTAAACATCTGACTGTTGCCGATGAGGCTTTGCTATTGGCGCAAAGGTTGCGCGAGTCGGGTCAACTCGACGACTCGATCAAGGTTGGCGAACGCGGCTTGAAACTAGCCGGACGGAAAGCCTCGCTCGGTGAGTGGCTCGGCCCCGTCGAAGAAGCGCAGGGGCGCAAGGGCCAAGCGCTCGAAGCGTGGCTGGCAGCGTTCTCTGAGAAGCCATCGCTCTCCACCTACCAGACGATCAAGCGACTGGCGGGGGCGCGCTGGGGCAGACTGAAATCTGAGATCATGGCGACTTTGGAGAAGTTTTATGACAAACAGCCGCTCGCCGAAGTGTTGCTGTTCGAGCAGGAATGGGACGCGGCAATTAAAGTCGCCGATCAAAAAGGCGCTTATCACACGGTTGTGGGAACGGTGGCGGAGGCGCTCATCCCTCATCGCCCGGAATGGGTCGTTCGCGCCAGCATTAAGCTGGCCGAAGATTTGATCGTGCAGACGAAAAGTAATCTTTATCCGGCTGCTGCGGACTGGCTCAAGCGTGCCAAAGCCGCTTACGCGAAGTTGGAGCGAACGAGCGAGTGGCAAAAGTATTTACAGCAACTGAAAGAGCAGTACAAGCGGCGACCCGCGCTGCAAGCTCAGTTGGCAAGGTTGTAAACTCGGCGGCAACTGTCCGATTCTCTCTTGAGCCATTTTCTATACTCGCTGTATGGTCTGCCATTACGAAAAGATTTTGCAGATTCCGAGCAAGCGCGAGCGAGTCATACGACAAGCATTTAACGACTCTCTGGCAGATTTCAGAGGATAAGGAACATGCATATCTGAAGATGAAAACATTTCAGCAATTCGAGCAGCGCATCGAAACCGTTCCACTGACTACGAGTTGGTATCTTGCCGACTTGGGTGAAGCGCGCGGCAGGCAGGAACTCTTCACCAGACAATCGCCGCAGAAATTAAAAGTCCTGCGCGAGCACTCCATCATCGAAAGCGCGATCTCCTCAAACCGGATCGAAGGCGTTCAAATAGATCAGGCGCGTATCGGGACGGTCGTCTTCGGCAAATCACGCCTGCGTGATCGTGATGAAGAAGAGGTGCGCGGCTACCGCAATGCTTTGAAGCTGATTCACGAGCAGGGGGCGCAGATCCACGTCACCGAAGAAATGATCCGCGAACTGCACAACCTTTGCAGGGCCGGCTTGGGTGATGCTGGTCGGTACAAAGAGCGCGACGGCGACATCATCGAGAAGTACCCGGATGGGCGGCAAAGGGTTCGGTTCGTGACCGTGAAGGCCGCTGAGACTCCTCAGTACATAAAGGCTTTGGTCGAATCATGGGATCGCTGCATCGAGGAGCGTTGGGTACACCCGCTTGTCGCGCTCGCGGCCTTCAATCTTGATTTCCTGTGTACCCATCCTTTCCGCGACGGCAATGGGCGCGTGTCGCGTCTCATATTTCTGTTGGGATGTTACCAGCTAGGCTACGAAGCGGGACGCTACATCAGTCTCGAACGACTGATCGAAGAGAACAAAGAGCGGTATTACGAGACGCTGGAGCTTAGCTCGCAAGGGTGGCATGAGGGGAAACATGACCCCTGGCCGCTGATCAATTTTCTGCTGTATATCTTGAAACTCGCTTACGGAGAGTTCGAGCAGCGGGTGGGACAGACGGCCTCGCCCAAAGGGGCGAAGACGGAGATGATCGAGGCCGCCGTCGCGTCCATGTCGGGTAACTTCACGGTAGCCGATTTGGAGAGAGCCTGTCCGGGTGTGAGCCACGATCTGGTGAGGAAGGTGCTGCGCCGATTGACGCAGGCGGGGCAGGTCGAGTCTTTAGGTCGAGGCCCCGGCGCGCCGTGGCGGAAAAGAGGTAGTACCCCTGAAAAGAGGTAATAAAGAGGGTAAGGCGCTTGGTGCATCGCGGGCATGAATGCGTTTTCGGTGTGCTGGCGCTTGAAAGCAAATTCGTCGGCCCGTGTCTATAAAATCCACTTTTGATTTAACGAAAACTCAAGGGTGAGATCGGTTTTGAATTGAGCCAAACTACTTCCAGTTTGGCTTGAAACTAAACTTTTGATTTCAGGTGTGACTGGAAGCATCCGTTGGCCGTTTTGGCCAACGGATGCAAAATGGCGGGCAATAGTTAGCGTTGGGGATTCGGGTGAAGAGGCGTCGAGACTTTCAGACGATCCGGCGCAGGAAGCCCAGCTCGAACGCGACGGGTAGCCACACCGCGACCTCGGCGAGCGCTTGCCCCGGCTCTCTTCCACTCTCAAGCGCCGCAACCCGCACGGCAGGGTAGATTGAAGTGGGGCGCTCGCAGGCCCTCAGAAAAGCAAACTGCCAGAGCGAAATCTCTTCCACGTGGAGGCGATAGTTCGAGCGTCCCAACGCGACGAGCGAAGCGCGCGGCGCGGGCGGCTCGGGGCGCTCGCCCCTGTCCGAACTTCTCAGAAAATCCACCAGCGGGAACTTCATCTCCAACAGCCGCAGGCACGGTGTTGCCTGTAGGGTCGGCCCCTCGCCGAAGACGGCGAAGGGCGAAAGAGGCTCGGCTGCCGGCGGGTCGTCCTCCGTGCCGCGCGCGCGCAAGACTTCGGCCCGCGCACGCTCGATTCGCGCCAGCTCGGGCGGCATGTCGAGCATGGCGCTTATGCCGGCGTCGAGCGTCCGGTTCTTCGGCTTCGTCTCCTCAAGGAATCGCGGGAAGTCCGCGCCGAGGTCGTATAGGCTGTGCGAGCTTGGCGGCATTGTGATGACGTAGGCTTTGGCGAAGGCGTCGAAGACCGAGTCGCCGACGAAGCCGCGCAGGACGGGGAAGTCCGCGCGCATGCATTCGAGCAGCCGGAGCACGTAACCGCCGGTGTAGACGGCGAGGCGTTCGCGCGCGGAGAGGCCGCGCCTTTCGGCCACCACGTCCTCGGCGCGCAGCCCGTGCCGCCGTGCCGCCGCGTCCAACTTCTCGCCGAGGCCGCCGCGCTCGGTGACGACGGTCTTCATCCAGTGCTGCAAGAGGCTGAGGGACTGTTCAGACATCGCTCGTTGACAGTTGGAAGCCGACAGGGTTAGAGACCGCTTCGCCCGCGCCGGACTTGCGGACGGGGGCACCGGGGTTCTCGCCCCGCAGCGCCGCCTCGGCCTTGCGCAGCTCCGCGACAAGCTCGGGGAAGTCCGGGATGTTGGCGTCCCACTCAAGGAGTGTCGAGACGCCGCCGGTCAACTCCTGCGCCAGCCTGTACAACTCCCACACGCGCGCCGGCACGGGCTGGTCGTGCGTGTCCACGAGGTAGCGCCCGCAGTCGGTCGGCCCCGCGAGGTGAATCTGCACGACGGCGTTGTGCGGCAGACTCCGGATGTAGTGCTCCGGGTCAAAGCCGTGGTTGTAGCCGGACACGTAGACGTTGTTCACGTCGAGCAGCAGCCCGCACCCGGTCTCGCGCGCCATCTCTGAGAGGAAGTCCCACTCGGCGATGGTCGAGTCCTTGAACTCCAGATAGCTCGAAGGGTTTTCCAGCACCAGCGGTCTTTCGAGAAAGTCCTGAACCTGCCGGACGCGCTCGGCCACGTGACGCAGGCTCTCCTCGTTGAGCGGCATGGGCAGTAGGTCGTGCGTGTTGACGCCCGCGACGCCCGTCCAGCACAGGTGGTCTGAGACCCACACAGGGCGGGCGAACTCCGCGAGCGCCTTCAACTCCTTCAGGTAGTCCCAGTCCAAAGGGTCTGTGCTCCCGATGGAGAGCGACACACCGTGCATCACGACGGGTCGTGCGGACGCTACGCGTTCGAGCACGCGGCGCGCGTGGCCGAAGTTGTTGATGAAGTTCTCGCTGATGATCTCGAACCACTCGACGGGCGGGTCGTGGTGCATCAGATAGTTGAAGTGCTGGTTGCGCAGGCCGACTCCCAAGCCGAGGTTCGGGAGACCTCGGCGCGGGGGTCGGCCTGCGCGCACTTCGGGGTTCGAGTCCTGACTCATGTGGAGGGCGGAAAGGCGAGGCGCAGTTCGCTGTCCTTGGGCTTGTCGGGGATAGGCTGGTTGCGGTATTCGAGCACCTTGACGTAGGCATCCCACGCGATGTCGTAGACGCGGTCGCCCACCTCGTACCTTTGCAGCACCTTCTGCATTCCCTTCTTAATCACCTTCGGCTCGGACGTCTCGCCGACGAAGTCGTAGAGTTCCATCCACCCGACCTTCTCGTCGGGGTTGGTCGAGTCGGGGATGGGATAGAGCTGCGACGCCGAGATGGGGACGGCGCAGCCGCCGAAGCTGGCGCACTTGTTGTCCGAGGGCGCGCTGTAGAGCTTCCCCGTGGCCTGCAACTGCCCCTGCAAAGGCCGGGTCGGGTTCAGGTGGTCGAGCAAGACCTTGTGGCCGCAGAGCGCGCTCTGCCCCTGCACCTGGACGAAGCCGCAGCCGCCCTCGGCCTTGCAGGTGTTCGAGCCGCGGCAGGAGTGGAAGACCTCGACCTGCGCGCACGTGTCGCCGCGCGTGCCGCTCAGTTCAAGCCCCTGGCAGGCGTGGTAAAGCTCGCCCGGCGTCTTGGCGGCGACGCCGGCTGTGATGTCGGGGTAGCGACCGAAGACGGCCCAGCAGATCGAGACGCGGTCGCCCGAGCCGTACATCGAGGGGCTGGGGAAGCCGGTCGTCTCAGCCGTCCAGAAGCCCCCGAGCACGCGCGTGATGCCGGCGATGGAGCCGGCAGCCGCTTGGCTGAAGACCTTGTAGTTGTCCTCTCCCGCCTTCAGGTTGTTGAGCGCGGCGGCGATGTCCTCGGCAGGCGGGAGGTTCCAAGTGTTCGCCTTGTAGTCCTGCTCGTTCGTCATCAGCATCTCAGCCGTCCACTTGTTCCCGTCCGCGTGCCACTGATCCCACGTGACGACGCCGCCCGCCTTCAGCAGATCGTCAATGGCGAGGAAGCGGTCGTGGTGGTCGAGCGCGCCGTTCTCGCTCCGAGCGACCGTGTTCCCCGAAGGGTCGCACCGAATGCCCGTGTCTGTGTAGCTCGGATAGTCGAAGTTGAGCGCGTCCTCGTCCGGTCGGAACTGACCCTCGACCGGCGCATACCGGAGCAGCCCGCGCGCCTGCCTGATCTCCTCCGCCACGCCCTGGCCCTCGCCCTGATCGGTGATGGCGTTGATCATGTTCAGGATGTTCTCCATCGCGGAGGGTACGCTGACCTCGCCGGACGCCATGGCGGGCATCTTGGGATACTCGGGCCGGTGGTAGCTGCTGCTGGCGTTGAAGAGGTCTCGCTCCAGCGTGCCACGGTTGAAGACGTACTCGAAGAGGCTGGTGCCGTCGTCGTAGACGATCTCTATGTACTGCCAGAGGCACTTGTACATACAGCCGATGGTGCCGAACATCGGGAGGTCGTCGCCCACCTCCCAGTTCTCGAACGGGGCGACGGGGAAGTATTTGCCGATCTTGTCCGGGTCTATGATCTTCTTCGCGTCCTCCTCGTTCTCCTCGATGGCGAGGAAGAGGCGGTTCTGCTCCACGGTCAGCGCGTCGAGCCTGACCTTGATGTCGTTGTAGCCTTCGACGGTGTCCTTGAAGTCGAGGATGTGCGGGAGCACGGTGTTGTCAGGCCCGTAACAGACCCAGCCGTAGTTCTCGTCCACCAGCGCCTTGCCGTTGTAGCTCGGCATCACGCCGAGCGCCTTGGCGATGTTCGAGGCCAGTTGCAGGTGCAGCATCTCGTCTATGAAGACGCTGAAGAAGTGGTTGAAGGCGGCGGCGTTGGCG
>Ga0190275_10001973_pt1 | contig 14953 bp, 18 predicted proteins | sample Popmic550T_FD_133745 | JGI IMG/M metagenome (GOLD analysis project Ga0190275, IMG submission 133745) | Populus adjacent soil microbial communities from riparian zone of Yellowstone River, Montana, USA - 550 T | ecosystem: Environmental > Terrestrial > Soil > Riparian zone > Trees stand | place... | reverse complement strand
GTCCTGCGGGCCAGCCTGACGGCGTCTTCCATCGTAGAGCCCGCGAGCGGAACAAAGGGGAGCACGTCAAGCACGCCCATCCTGGGGTGCTCGCCGGCCTGCGAGGTCAGGTCCAGCTCCGCGGCGCACGCCCTGGCCAGGGCCACGGCGCCGGAGAGCACGGCGTGCTCCGGGCCGGCGAAGGTAAGCACGCTGCGGTTGTGGTCGGGGTCGCAATGGACGCCAAGGACCCGGACGCCGGGTACGGCCCGAACGGCCCCGGTGATGCGCGAAATTTTCGACCCGTCCCTCCCTTCGGAGAAGTTAGGCACCGCCTCGAAAAGGGGGGTCGGCAGGGTCATTCAGCGCGCGCCGAGGGCGCGGTCGAGGTGGACGGCGGCGCTGATGAGGGCCAGGTGGGTGAACGCCTGCGGGAAGTTGCCCAGGGCCTCGCCGGAGTAGCCGATCTCCTCGGAGTACAACCCGAGGTGGTTGGAGTAGGAGAACATCTTCTCAAGGGCCAGACGCGCCTCCTCGATGCGCCCGGCCTGCGTCAGGCATTCGACGAGCCAGAAGGAGCACAGGTTGAAGCTGCCCTCGCCACCCTCCAGGCCGTCCGGTGCTGCGCTATCTGTCTGGTAGCGGTCGACCAGGGTATCGTAAGTCAGCTCCTGCTGGATCCGGTCGAGAGTGGCCAGCCAGCGCGGGTCCGTGGGGCCCATGAACTTGACCAGCGGCATCATCAAGAGCGAGGCATCGAGTGCGTCCGAGCCGTAGAACTGGACGAAGCTGTTCCGCTCCTTGTTCCAGCCCATCTCCATGATCTCCTCGTAGATGTCGTCGCGTTCCCGTTCCCACCGCCCGTTGCCCCCGGGCAGGCCGCGCTGGCGGGAGATCCTGCCGGCCCGCTCCAGGGCGACCCAGCTCAGGAGCTTGGATGAGACGAACTGGCGGCGTCCCCCGCGTACCTCCCAGATGCCCTCGTCGGGGTCCCTCCAGTTGTCGCTCAGCCAGTCCAGAATCTTGGTGAGGTTTTTCCAGAGGTCGTAGTCGAGCGGGGCGCCGTACTTGTTGTAGAGGTACGCCGCGTCGAGGACCGCCCCGTACAGGTCGAGCTGCCGCTGGCCGTGCGCGTCGTTGCCGAGCCGCACAGGGGCCGAGTTCATGTACCCCGAGAGGTGCGAGAGCTCCACCTCGGCCAGGTCGGTGCGTCCGTCTATACCGTACAGGGGCTGCAGGAGGCCGTCCTCGTCTCTCTGGCAACGGTCCCTGAGCCAGCCCATAAAGTTGCGCGCCTCGTCCTCGAAGCCGACGTAGATAAGGGCGTAGAGCGCCAGAGCCGCGTCCCTGAGCCAGGTGTAGCGGTAATCCCAGTTCCGCTCGCCGCCGATGCTCTCGGGCAGACCCATGGTGGGAGAGGCCACGAGCGCCCCCGTGGGATCGTAGACCATGAGCTTCAGCGCGAGCGCGGAGCGGTGCACCATCTCCCGCCAGCGCCCGTGGTAGGTGCTATTGGCGAGCCATCCTCGCCAGTATCGCAGCGTACGATGCAGGAGGTCCTCGAACCCGGGGTTCGAGAGTACCTCTCCGGGCCCCTCACCCTGTTCCACGTGCGCGAGAACGAACGTCGCCGTCTCGCCCGTGGTGAGCGAAAACCTCGCCCCGACGGCCCCACCGTCCCACTCCTTCAGGCTCGTGTCCGTGGCCAGCCCGAGACAGAACCCTTCCGAGGAAAAAACGGCTCCCGACCCTCCCAGGGAGACAGAGTGGTTCCGGCGCGCGTAGTCGAAGGCGGGCCGGCACTCCATATTGAAATCCATCCTCCCCCGTATGACGCGGACGTTCCGCACCAGCTTGTGCCGCTCCCCGGTTCCCGACACGATAGGCATGAAATCCAGGATCTCCGCCAGGCCCTCCCGCGAGAAGAAGCGGGTCAAGAGAACGTTGGTATCGGGCAAGTAGATCTGCTGGCTCCGCGTGTACTCGACGGGCCGGAGCGCGAAGTGCCCGCCCTTCTCGTCGTCCAGGATAGAGCAGAACACGCTGGGCGAATCGAAAGCCGGCAGGCACAACCAGTCTATGGTCCCGTCCGTTCCAACCAGCGCCGCCGTATGAAGATCCCCGATGATCCCGTGGTCTTCGATGGGCAAGTATCCCAATCCAACCTCCAGACAGTGTCGACCCTGGCCTAATCTTAGCCTCACGCTCCATCTCCCGCCCCAACCCCACGTCCCGCAGGACCTGGAACCCGAGAGCGGGACGAAGCTGGGGCGTGATCTAGTAGCTGACGACCAGGGCGCCGCCCGCCACTATCAGGGCGACACCCAGTGCCCTGGGGATGCTGAAATCCGCCCCCGCACCGAAGATGCCGAAGGAGTCGAGCACGAGGCCAGCGATCAGTTGGGCGGCTATCACGAGGGAGAGGGCACGGGCCACGCCGGCCTGGCCCGCGGCCACCGCGATGGAACCGACGATCACCGCTCCCAGCACGCCCGAGGCCACGGCGTAGGCGACCGCGCGGCCCGTGAACTCCGGTCTGGCCACGAAAAAAGAGACCAGGAGGGCGCAAAAGCCGGTCGTGAGGCCACTGACCGCGACCAGGACCGCCGGACCCAGGCTCCGCTGTGCGGCCCCCGTCAGGCTCGTCTGAACCGCCACGCACACGCCGGCCAGCGCCGCGAGGATGAGGGTGGATCTCATTGGTACTCCCTGAGGGTCGTGGTTACGTCGGGGCGCACCGATCGGTGCGCCCGCCGGATTATACGCAGGAGGCGACCGTTTCTCCGGTATGGGAGGTGGGTAAACCTGCTAATGTTGTTTTTGCAGCGCAATCGGCAAACGCATGGAGGATAATCGTGGAAGAGATGCTAGGCGGGGCCAGAATTACCTACCTCGGTCACTCGGCGTTCAGGTTCGTGACGGCCGGCGACGAGCAGATCATAATAGACCCGTTCCTCAGGAACAACGCGCACTGCCCCGAAGAGCTCAAGCAGGTCGGCGAGCTCGACACCATGCTTATAACCCACGGCCACTTCGACCACTTCGACGACGTGGAGCTGCTGTGGGGGCAGACCGGCGCGAGGACGCTCTCCAACTTCGAGATCATGTCCTACCTGCAACACCAGGGCGTCGAGAACGCGGAGCCCATCATGAAGGGCGGCAGCGCCGAGGTGGGCGGTATCAAGGTGACCGCGACCAACGCCTTCCATTCCTCGTCCATCGCGCTAGACGACGGGAGCTCGATCTACGGCGGGGAACCGCTGGGCTACGTGGTCGAGTTCGAGAGCGGGTTCAAGCTCTACCACGCCGGCGACACGTGCCTCTTCGGCGACATGCGGCTGATCGGGGAACTCTACGACCCGGACATCGCGTTCCTGCCCATCGGAGACAGGCTCACCATGGGTCCCCTGGAGGCCGCCCATGCCACTCGCCTGCTGGGCGTGGAGCACGTCGTTCCGATGCACTTCAGCACCGACGTGATGCCGTTCTTTACGGGCACGCCGGAGAAATTCCAGGAGCTCGCCGCCGATATAGCGCCGAACGCCACCGTTCACGTGATGAAGCCGGGCGACGACCTCGCCTCCTGATGTAGGGGCGCCCCGCGAAGCACCACATTAGAGCCGGGCTAGATCGTCGCCGACAGAGCGACGAGCACCACGGCCCGGCATACCTCTCCCGTGGCACCGACGACGTCGCCCCCGATGCCACCAAAAGCCGTGCCGGAGAGGCGCAAGGAGAACAGGGCGACGAGAGGCGCGGCGAGCACGACGAGCGGTGCGAGGGCATGTACCGGAAAGAGGAACGGCAGCGGCGCCAGCAGCGCCAACACCGTGGCGAGGGCGTGGCGCGGTCCCGAAAGCGTCTTGACGAAGGGGACGGAAGAGGATCCCGCCTCCGCCGGCTCGCCGTAGGCGAGCACTAGGACCATCGCCGACCGGGCTGCCACCTCGCCGGCGAGCAGGGCCAGCGTCGCGCGCAAGGGAGATTCGGTCGACAGCGCCGTCAGGGCCGCGAGGCTCGGGGCGTAGACGAGGAAGAGCGCGCCGATACCGCCGATGCCGACGCGGGTGTCCCGGAGAACCGCCCGTCGCCTCTCCGCGCTTCCCCGGGCCATCAGCGCGTCCCCCACGTCGAGAACGCCGTCGGCGTGGTGCAGGCCCGCCGCGAGCAGGGCTGCCCCGAGCGCGAGCGCGGAGACTACCCCGGGCGGGAAGAGGGCCGTCGACAGCAGGAGGGCCCCTGGCAACCCCGTAACGATGCCGACGAGCGGCAAAAGATACACCTCTCTGGCCGCGCCGTCCAGAGAGGCCCCACGGACGGGCAGAACCGTAAAAAAGGAGAGCAGGGCCCTCAACTACCTGATCCTCACGTCCACCCCGGCGACGCAGAGGTGGACCTCCCGGGCCGCCGCGGCCGCCCGCTGGTTGACGAGCCCCAACTGGTCCCTGAAGGTCCTCCCCGCCGCAGATTCCGGTACTACTCCCAGCCCGACCTCATCGCTCACCAGCACGAAGGGAACGGCGAGGCCATCGACACCGGCCAGGAAGACCTCGAACTCGGGGAGTGCTCGGCCCGCTTCACGCGAGGATACCCAGAGGGTTAGTGAATCGATTAGCACGGCGTCCCAACCCTCCGCCGCGTCGAGGACCTCGTTGAGGTTTCCGACCTCCAGGGTGCCCCACTCGGTAGGCCTGCGGTCCCTGTGCAACCGCACGCGCCGGCGCAGGTCTTCGTCCTCTCCAACGATGGCCGTTGCTACGTACAGAACGTGGTCCCCCCCGATCTCGGAGACCAGACGCTCGGCGAGCGCGCTCTTTCCGCTGCGGGCGCCGCCGAGGATGAGGGCGTGGACGGCTACAGCTCCTCCCTGAGGGCCGAGATCAGCCGCCCGTTCTCGGCCTCGCCCCGTACGGCGACGCGGAAAAACCCGGGGCTCAGCCCCATGAACGGCCCGCAACCCCGAACGAGCATTCCCCGACGCGCGAGCCGCCCGGCGAGACCCTCGGGCCCTCGAACCAGCAAAAAGTTGGCCGTGCCGGGGAAAGGCTGCAAGCGGGGGAGGTCGTCCAGGGCCCGGAAGAGGTCGTCGCGCAGGCGGGAGACCTCGGCCACCGAGGCTGCCGAGAAGCCCTCGTCGCCCACGGCAGCGATGCCGGCGGCGGCGGCGACGGCGTTGACCGGCCACGAGGGTTGCAGCCTCTGGACGAGATCCGCATCGTCGCAGACCAGGCAACCGAGCCGGAGACCGGGGATCGCGAAAAACTTGGTGAAAGACCGTGCGACCCACAGCCCCTCCCCCACCATCCCGCCGACGCTGATGCCCGGCGTGAAGTCCGCGAAGGCCTCGTCGACGACGAGGAGTGCTCCGGCCTCCCTGACGCGTTCGGCTATCCAAAGAACCTCATCGGGGTCGAGCGAGCCTCCCGTGGGGTTGTTCGGGTTGCAGAGAAACACCACAGAGATGCCACGGAAGTCACCGAGCGCGGCGTGGTCGAAGCGGAAACCGTCCTCCGGCCGCCTCGCCAGCCTGCGGACGACCTCCCTGCCCGACGCGCGCGCCGCCGCCGCGTACTCCGAGAACGTGGGCTCCAGGATCAGTGCCGCTCCCGTCCTGGCCGCCGCCGCGGCGAGGAACAGCGCCTCGGCACCGCCGTTGGTCGGGACGACGTTCTCGGGAGGGACGCCCAGATACCCGGCGAGGCTCTCACGCAGCTCTCTGTACTCCAGGTCGGGGTACCGGCCGGACTCCTCGAAGAGGGCCCTTCGCGCGGCTTCCAACGCTTGGGGTGGCGGACCGAGAGGGTTTATGTTCTGGCTGAGATCGAGGAGGTCTTCGACGCTTACCTGCAGTGCCCTCGACACCGCCTCCCCGTGAGCCCCGTGGTGGCGGTCGCCCGCATGTTCGGACCAGCCCTCAACCACGGCCGACCGCGGCTCTCAGAAGGGCCAGGGCGCCGAGCAACACGCAACAGCGTCGCATGATGCTGACCGCTCGGGGGATGTCGCCGGCCCCTGGAGGACGGCCCTCGCCCAGCGTGGGACCTCGTCTCAGCAGCCCGCGGTACCTGTTCGTGCCGCCGAGTACCACGCCGAGGGCGCCGGCGAAAGCGGCCTCGACCACGCCCGCGTTGGGGCTGGCGGTGAGCGGGCCGTAGCGGCGGACGATCTGCAGCGTGCGCAGGGGCTTTCCCGACACGATCGCGACGGCGAGGGCGGTTGCCCGGGAAGGCGCCAGGTTGGCGAGGTCGTCCAGCTTTGCGGAAGCCCAGCCAAGCTCCGCGTGCGGGGGCTGAGGGTGGCCGACCATCGAGTCCAGGGTGTTGACGGCCTTGTACGCGAGCGCGCCCGGCGCCCCGAAGAGGACGCCGTAGAGCATCGGCGCGACCACGCCGTCGCTCGCGTTCTCCGCCACCGATTCCACGGCGGCCCGGCAAACCTCGGGCTCCGAGAGCTCCTCCGTGTCCCGACCGACGAAGCGTCCGACCCGGGTTCTGGCTTCGTCGGGCCTTCGCTCCGCCAGAGCCCGCTCGACCCCGCCCGCGGCTTCGGCCAAGCCCCGCATCGATAGCGTCGTGGAGATGAGGATGGCCCCTACCATACCCCGCAGCCTGTCGGGTACGGCTACGAGGAGCTTCGTGGTCGAGATGAAAACCAGCGCCGGCAGCGAGAAGGCGAGGGCGATGCCGGCGAGGCGTCTGTGTTCCGGCTTCTCCCCCGCGAGGACCGAACCTTCGAACATCGAGATGGCGCGTCCCATGAGCACGGTCGGGTGGATGGCTTCGGGAGGCTCTCCGAACGCGGCGTCGAGCAGCAGTCCCGCCGCGACCTGTCCGCCGTACCCCGATCTCATTCCGTGCGAGGCGCGCTTCCGGGCTTCTCGTTCCTCGTGGAGGAAGGTCGTCCGCGGATCGCCCCGACCAGACCGCCGATCGTGCCGAGGAGAACGGCGCGCAAAACGAAGTTCGCCATCGTCCTGCCGAGGTCCCTCAGGGTGGGCGGCTGCAGGGTCGCTTCGACCTCCGAGACCTGAGCCGGCGGTGGGAGGTCCCTGATCCTCTCCCGGGAAGCGCCCCGCTCCTCGCGCTCGTGCCGGATCTCCGTGCGTACCTCGTTCACGTAGGAGACAATCTTCGGCGCGGCCGTGGCGGCGTAGTCCCGGGCGGGCCCCGCCAGCACAGTAGCCTGCAACGCCGTCGTGAAGAAGAGCGTGATGCCGACCATCACGGCGACCACGGTCGCCGCGAGCGCGCCGTCGCGCACGAGCAAGGACCGGTAAGGCACACCAGGGTCAAGCCGTGTTGGCCGCACCCTCAACGCCGCCAGAACGGCCAGAAACAGAAACAGGGCCAGGGCCAACCGCGTCCTGTACTGGGCGATAACCGCAAGGATCCAACCCGGCATACCGTCCGGAGGGACCACGAGGAAATAGAGATCCGAAGCCAGCGCGACCAGCACGCCGAAGATGCCGTAACGAATACCCGTGCTTATCGGGCCCGAGTTTGTCGCCCTCTTTTCGTCCATACGGGGAGCATACAGCATCATCCACCAGCCGCTGTGTGAATTCGATCTGCCGAAGCAACCCACGGGAACCGCCGGAACCGAGGGCTATTGCCGTGACGTCCGTCCCACCCCGTACCAGATCCAGTACCACACCAGGGCCCCTCCCTCCCTTGCGAGTTGTCCCCGGCGCAACCATTTCTTGCGCCACATCGGGCTACCGTAGACCGGCTCGGCCACGGCGACAAGCCCCGCCCTCTCGAAAGCGGAGACCGCCCTGACGCAGTGCAGCGGGTCGCTCACCGCCAGAACCTCGTCGATGTCCCCGTGGCGCGAGATCCGAGCCACCTCGACGGCGGACTGCCACGTGCTGACCGCGAGGCGCTCGCGCAGGATCGCCGTCTCGGGCACGCCCATGTCCCGCAAGATAAGGGACATCACGTCGGCCTCCGCGGGTGGATGGTCGCCGACGCCGCCGGTCGGTATGAGAAGGTCGACCTCGCCGCGGGCGAACATGTCGCCGGCGTGGCGCGTCCTGGCCTCAAGCGTCGGGCTCGCCCTTCCGCCTCGCAACACCTGGGCGCCGAGGATCACCGCGACCCGTGGCCGCCGGCCGCCGGTGCTAGACGGCCGGCCCGTGTAGACCCTGAGTAGCTCTTCCAGATCTGCGAGGATGTTCACCGTCCTGCCTCACACCTCGCCTCTTCCAGGTCCCGCGGCGAGTTGACGTTCATCAGAAGGAGATCCGGCGCCCCGAAACGCCGCAACTCTTCCCCCACGTACTCGACCCCGACCACGCCGTCCAGGAACTCGCCCACGGACAGCGCTCCGCCGTCGAGGGCGGCGCCCACCCGCGGCAGGAGGGCCCGGGCGTAGGCGCCGCAGAGGGGGTGGCTCATACCCCCGTGCTGCGGGATCACCGCTACGCTCCCGTCCCGACAGAGGCGGCCCAACAGAAAACCGACCAGACCGGGGGACAGAAAAGGCATGTCACCCGCGGCGACGAAGACGCGGTCGTGCTTGGAGGCGGCCAGGCCGGCCTCGATCCCGGCCAGAGGTCCCTGCCCGCCCGCCCGGACGTCGGGTACGTGGCGCGCTCCCCGCAGGCGGATAACATCCCCACCGACGAGAATCACCTCCTCGCAGGAGGCCGCGACGGCGTTCCTGACGCGCTCGATGAGGGGCAGGCCACCGACCTCGAGGGACAGCTTATCGCGGCCCATCCTGCGGCTCTGGCCACCGGCGAGGATCACCCCCGAGGCCGGGGGCCTCAGGAGGCCATCCTGACCGTGCTCGCCCCCCTCACGCCGACGATTTTCTGGCGGAGCGTCCCGACCCGGTCCATGCTGCCCGGGCTCCTGGAACGGCGGGCGAGGCGTTTGGCGAGGGCCAGCTCCACCGCGATGTGGTGCACCTTACGGGCCGCGCGCCACTCGCGTAGCCTCCCCGTGAAGACCAGCCCCACGTAGTAGGCTTTTCGCCGAAAGTAGCTCGGGAGTATGGCGTACTCCTGCGCGGTAATGGTGCCGGCCCCGACCTCGTCCCCGAGCTCGTCGCGAATAATGCGCCGCTCGATGTAGAGACACACGATGATGACCACGATGTAGGTAAGGATCACGAAGAACAGGAACAGGTAGGCCACGGGACCGAATAGTGTGGCCAGGAAGTTGAACGTCGCGTGCAAAGCCACGGCCCCAAGGAGGCCAAGCACGGGCACCAGGACCTTCAGGGCCCTGTTCTGCACCCAGGGAATGAGGCCGATCCCGATCCCGGTCAAGGACGTGAACGATGCGTGGGCGAAGCCGCCGAAGATCCTGCGCACGACGAACGTCTCCGGTCCGTACTGCAAACCGTAGAGGAGGTCCTCGGCGATGGCGAACCCGAAGGCGACGGCCGAGCCGTAGACGATGCCGTCCATGACGCCAGAGAACTCGATCGTGCCTGTCCTCCGGCGCAGGAGGTAGGCGATAAAGAAGATGATGAGCAGGGCCAGGCCCTTGGAGGATTCCTCCACGACGGGCGCGGATATGACCGCGGTGAAGAAGCTGGCCGTCCTCACGCTCGTCACAGAGCTCAGCGTGAGCTGGAAGAGCGTGTTGAAGACGAGCGAGACGGTGGTTGCCACCGCAAAACCCCACACGAATACGGGAAGCACGTAACGCAGGGGCTCGCGCTCGTAGAGGTCTATGGCGCGTATGAAGAGCAGGTAGATCACGGCCTGCAGCAGGCCAATTCCGAATAGGGCGCCGCTCAACGTGCTGTCCTTCGCGCAGACGACATGGGCCGCAGTATAACCGCTCCTGATAGAATACTTGTGTCCGCATCGGAAGGAGAGGATTGGACAGGGACACCCAAGACCTTAACTCTATACTCGCAACCCTCCGTTACCTGACCCATGGCGTGTACGTGCTGGGGACCCGCAGGGGCCGCCAGTCGAACGCGATGACAGCCTCCTGGGTGATGCAGACCTCGGAGCGCCCGCCCTGCCTCGCCGTGGCAGTGAGGGGCGACCGCTACTCGCACGACATCGTGCTGGAGAGCGAAACTTTCGCCCTTAGCGTGCTGCGCGACGATCAGGTCGACGTGGCATCCCACTTCGCGGACACGAGCGGCGAATACCACGACAAACTACTTGGTATCCCCTACGGCCTGACGCCGGGAGGCTCACCCTTCCTCCTGGACTGCCTGGCCTACCTGGACTGCAAGGTGATAGACAGGGCCCGCGCGGGCGACCACACCGTGGTGGTCGGCGAGGTCACGGCGAGCGACAACCTCGACGTGAGCTACCCCCTGATCTACGACCCGAGCGAATACGAGGAGGCGCTCCGCTAGATGGCCGCCAGCCCGGAGACGCGCCTGCGAGAACTCGGCATCGAACTTCCCGCAACGCCGGCCCCGGCCGGCGCCTACGTCCCGGCCACGCGGACGGGCAACCTGGTCTTCACCGCGGGCCAACTCCCGCTGGAAGAGGGCGAGCTCACCCTTCGGGGCAAGGTGGGAGACGCGGTGGGCGTGGACGAGGCCCGTGAGGCGGCACGACTGTGCGCCATGAACGCCCTCGCCGCCGCCTCGACCCAGACTGGCGGCGTGGCCGGGATCTCGCGCGTCGTCAAGGTGACGGGCTTCGTCGCCTCCGCCCCGGGCTTCAACGCACAGCCGCAAGTCATCAACGGCGCCTCGGAATTTCTGGGCGAAGTCTTCGGCGATGCGGGCCTGCACGCCCGCTCCGCCGTCGGCGTCGCCGAACTCCCCATGGACGCCCCCGTCGAGGTCGAGCTCGTGGTGGAGACCCACCCCGAAACCTGAGCAGATTACAATTTCCGCCTTCCGGGTATAAAATATCTGCGCAAACAGATTTATTGTCGGTTCGAGACCGGGAGGATCAGCATGGAAGCGACGCGCGAGAAGACGTCAATAAGGCTTCACACGGGTTCGTATTGCCCGTTCTGTCGGCGGGTCAAGAAGGAGTTGGACCGGCTGCAGTTGGACTACGAGGAGGTGAACGCAGACGCCGACGGTCGCGACGAGGTCATACGACTCTCCGGGCAGCGCGCGATCCCGATTCTCACCATCGGAGACGAGGTGCTCGTCGACTCTTCGCACATTGTCCGCGAGCTACGCAACCGCTACGCCTAGAGCGGTCGAGAGCGGTTCGCAAGACGACCGGCCTTGTAGAGACCGGGCCATCACCTGTGGGCTTTCGGCCAGGAAGTGCTGACGGCGCGGTTCGCGAAGAGGACGGGCTCAGGCGCTGCGGGGGTCGCCTACGCCGTCTTCCGTTTCGCCGTCCAGCAGCTCCAGGGCAAACTGTACGTAGAAGGCCATCGACTCCTGCGGGCCGTTTTCTAGGAAAGCCCTCGCCTTTCCCACGGGGTCGAGCACGAAACCTTCTAGCTCGACCACGGGCCCGGCCCCCCACTCCTCGGGTGGACGCCAGGCGCCGGGCGGGTTCGCGTTGCGCCTGATGGTCTCGCCCAGGAAGCATCCCAGCCCGGCTACTAGGCCATCGGAGAGCGGCGGGGCGCTCTCCTCCTCGTCGGCATCAAGCACCGCTAGCAGCAGCTCTTCGACCAGGGGCAGGTACTCCGGCTCGTAGTTCAAGTCGACGCCCCAGTGGCTGCTCGCCACCTCCTTAAACACGCCGGCGGCCACCTCCGGCACGTCCGGCGTAAGCCGCGCGAGGTCCAATTGAAGCATGGCGGCCGGGGACATGCCATAGAAGAACCCCACCTCCCAGGGTACGGGGTAGGCGCTCATTATCTCCAGGCCGGCCCCCGCGTACTCGGAGTTGCGCACTATGGCGGCCCGGTCTACGGCCTCGCGGGATCTCCGGCCGTTCCACGGCTCAGTGGCGATCTCGACCAGGAAGTCCTGGTCGTCCTGGCGGAAGTGAATCGGCATGACCACCCGACCGAGGGGAGAGTCGATCTCTTTGAAGAGTTCGACGATGGTGCCCCCGCGCGCCTCCAGCTCCCCGGCCACGCGCAGTATCGTGGCGGGGCGGGGCGCGCCCCGATCGATGTGGATGGGACCGGAATGCCCTTCCGGGGTCTCGCCTACGCCTTCTTCCGGCGTCTCTTTCCCACCTCTCCAGAACATCCTGCCAGTCCTCCCCATCAAAGCGCGAACCAGAAGATTCTAACATCGGTGTAGATTTGCCGGCGACGCCCCCATGCACTACCCTTACCCGATGCCGAACTCGCGAGAACTAATACTGGTGCGTCACGGACAGTCCACGGCGAACGCGGATGGGATCTGGCAGGGCCAGTTGGACTTTCCGCTTTCGGATGAGGGCCGACGGCAGGCTGGGATGGCGGGTCGCGCGCTGTCCCGAGAGGCCATCGACGGTCTGTACGCGAGCCCACTCTCCCGGGCCTTCGAGACCGCGAGCATCATCCGCGCGCGCACCGGTTTCGGGGGCGAGGTCGTCTCCGTAGAGGGCCTCAGCGAGAGGAGCGGGGGAACACTCGAAGGGTACACCTGGGCAGAGCAGGAGAGGAGAAACCCCGAGCTGGCGGAGAAATTCCTCGCCATCCCGGAGGAGGACCGTTGGGCGCTCGTCGGCGCGGAGACCGACGAGGAGGTCATCGCCAGGTTCGGGGAGGCCATCTCGTCGATCGGCGCCCGACACCCCGAAGGCTCACGCATCGTTGTGGTGTCGCACGGTGGCGTGATACGGGCCTACCTCCGCGAACTCTTCGGCAGTGAGGTCTTGCCTGACGCGCAGCGGGCGGCCAACGCTTCGATCACGCGCATGCAATGGGACGATACAGGACCACACCTGCTAGAGTTGGCGGCAACGGTGCACCTCGCAGAAGACCCGGGCTTCACAAACATGGAATGATTCAGTAGGGAAGTAATTACGCGGGACGTGGACGCGGGGGTTCGCGAACCGTCCCTTCGTCAGCCGAGGGTTCTTACGCGGCGTGCGTTCGGGCCGCGGTCGTTGCGACCGACCTCGTACTCGACCTCCCCGTTGGGGGAGAGGTCGGAGGGATCGCCCTGCACCTCGGAGTGATGGACGAAGAGGTCGTCCCCCGTGGGACGTACCAGGAAACCGTAACCCTTCTCGGCGTCAAACCACTTGACGCGTCCCTGCTCGCGCGGCAAATCGTCGTCGGCGGCGCTTGGTTCCTCGGGCACCATGTCCTGCGCCACGGCGGCCACCACCGAGTCGGCCGAGCCGTCTGCAGACGCGGGCTCTGCCCCGTCGGCCTCAAGCACGATGGAGTCTTCAGCCACCTTTACGACCACGGCCTCCACCCTGGCCCAGTGCTCCTTCCAGATAGGATCCTCCGCGATCGAGGGATCAAGCCAGAGGCCCCAGCCGTCGCGCTCTCCGTGGTCGAGGACCCCTTCGAAAACGGTCTCGGGTTCGCGCGGGCCGCGTTCGCGACGGTAGATGTCGTTGCGCGAGCGAAAGGACTGTACGGAGGACGCGCTGGTGCCGAGGGCGTCGGCGATCCAGTCGTCCGTCTTGCCCGCCTCGACCCACTCCCTGATGCGATCCATGTGCGGTTTCAACGCTATGCGCTTTCTGGAGTCTGCCATGCTACCGCCTGCTCCTTCTTTGAACCCGTTCTGATAAGTGCCGCGCTGAGCGATTGATAGACGAGCTGTTGTTGGTAGATGCCTAAGCTAGTCTACCATCTCCTCCGGGCTAAAGAGCGGTTCCTACCCGGGTGACCCGTTTCCCGACCGGGACGGGCCAGGGCCGGGGCCGGTACCCCTGCTTCGTGCTCCGGTCTTACTGGTCCCTGTCGGCCGTGCCTGGGGCGTCTTCGCGCCCGCCCTCGGGCGCAGACGCCTGCTTCTTATCGCCGCTCTCCTCGGCCGTAGCGGGGGCGTCTCGGGCCTGCGGGTCCTGCACCCTGGAGGGCTCCTCGCCGCTTCCGGGATCCTCGCGGGCGGCGCGGCGCGCGGCCCGGTCATCGGGGCTCGGCCTCTGCACACCCTCCCCGGCCGCGCCGTCGCCTGCGGCGGAGCTTTCCTCCCTTACCGCACCGCCGTCGCCATCCTCCCCCGCCTCTTCCGGCTCGGCCGTCTCGCGTGGGGGTTCGGGAAAGTCGGTGAAGCCCTCGCGTCCGAGGTCCTCGAGCATCTCCCCCACGATCGGCGCGGGCAGCTCCAGGTAGATCGCGAGGATCTCCCCGTTGGCGAGTACTTCGTAGGCGTCGTCATTCTCGAAGCCGAGGGCCCCGAGCGTCCTGGTGACGTTCTCGGTCGGCACGAGCGTATTGCCGCCGGCCGCCACGCGCAGGTACTGGAACAGCATGAGGTCCAGGCCCCCGACCACGCCGATGACGGGCTCGGTCTCGTGAATGCGGCGCCTGACGAAGAGGCGGGTGTCGTAGCCGTCGGCCCAGCGCTTCATCACCTCGGGCTCGTCCACGTAGTTGTACTGGGCGACCCTGTGCTGGAACTGCCCCAGCAGACGCCCCGTCAACACGCGCAGGTCTTCGTCACCGAAAAACCACCCGTCGCCCTCCACGTTCATTATGCCGCTCGCGTGCGGGATGGTCAGGGGTTCCTCTTCGTCCTCGAACGTCTCGCGGAACTCGCCCACCAGCGCGCGAACCTCATCCTCGCCGCGGCCGCTCTTCATCAAGGCGGTCTCGTAAACGACCATCGCGGGCTCGGGACGCGCCCGCGAGATCTCGTCGAACCTCCGCGCCGCCCTCTCCAGGCGCCCGTCGTAGTCCTCGAGGTTTCTAATCCTCCACGCCGCTTCGGCTATCTTATCTGTAAGCTCGACCAACGTTTCTCCTCGGTGTTATAGAAAGCAATCGCCCGCAAATATAGCATGCCGGAACGCCGGGGCTAGAGTGCTGGCCCGCCGTGGTTGCGTCCGTCATGGGCCGGGGGCCCTCAGGCCGTAGACACCAGGTGCCATCTGGACGAAGGGAGTGTCGGGGTTGTCTCGCACGTCGACCGAGAGCCTCGCCCTCATCGTGTTCTGGGGGGTCCGGCCGGTGCT
>Ga0190275_10001972_pt1 | contig 14955 bp, 18 predicted proteins | sample Popmic550T_FD_133745 | JGI IMG/M metagenome (GOLD analysis project Ga0190275, IMG submission 133745) | Populus adjacent soil microbial communities from riparian zone of Yellowstone River, Montana, USA - 550 T | ecosystem: Environmental > Terrestrial > Soil > Riparian zone > Trees stand | place... | reverse complement strand
CTGGTGGCCAACATGGTCATCGGTGTCACCGAGGGGTATTCCAAATCCCTGGAGATCGTCGGGGTCGGATACCGAGTGATGGCCCGTGGGTCAGACCTCGAGTTCGCGCTCGGTTTCAGCCATCCGGTGATCGTCAAGCCACCCGCGGGGATCAGTTTCAACGTCGAGGCACCGACCCGGTTCAGCGTGATCGGCATCGACAAGCAGCAGGTCGGTGAAGTTGCGGCCAACATCCGCAAGCTCCGTAAGCCCGAGCCGTATAAGGGCAAGGGCGTCCGCTATGCGGGCGAGAACGTGAAGCGCAAGGTCGGGAAGACAGGGAAGTAGTGATGGCAGCCCAGACAGAAACCACGCGGTTGAAGCCGGTAGGGAAGGACGCCTCGACACGGCGTCGCCTTGCCCGCGGCCGCCGGCACAACCGACTGCGCAAGAAGGTCAGCGGCACCCCCGAGCGTCCACGCTTGGTGGTCAACCGCTCCACGAGGCACATCCATGTGCAGCTGGTCGACGACCTGGCCGGGGCCACGCTGGCCAGTGCCTCCACGATGGGGCTTGACGACGCCAGCGGCGACAAGAGCGCCCGCGCCCGCAAGGTCGGTGTGCTGATCGCCGAGCGGGCAAAGGCCGCCGGGATCGCGAAGGTCGTGCTGGACCGGGGCGGCAACGCCTACGCCGGGCGCATTGCTGCCCTTGCCGACGGTGCCCGCGAAGGCGGGTTGCAGTTCTGATGAATTACGACGTTAAGGGAGTGCTCTGATGCCAGGACCACAGCGACGCGGGGCAACCGGCGGAGAACGCCGGGACCGCCGCGACGGCGGTCGGGCCGGGGCTGAGAAGTCGACCCATCTCGAGCGAGTCGTCGCCATCAACCGGGTGGCCAAGGTCGTCAAGGGTGGACGCCGGTTCAGCTTCACCGCACTCGTGGTCGTCGGTGACGGCGACGGTCAGGTCGGAGTCGGCTACGGCAAGGCGAAGGAAGTCCCGGCCGCCATCGCCAAGGGCGTCGAGGATGCCAAGAAGAGCTTCTTCAAGGTGCCCCGAATTGCTGGAACGATCCCGCACACCATCCAAGGCCGGGCGGCCGCGGGTGTCGTCCTGCTCAAGCCGGCCAGTCCAGGTACCGGTGTGATCGCCGGCGGTCCGGTGCGCGCGGTGCTCGAGTGCGCCGGAATCCATGACGTGCTGTCCAAGAGTCTCGGCTCGTCCAACCCGATCAACATCGTGCATGCGACCGTGGCCGCGCTTCAGGGCTTGGTCCGTCCCGAGGAGATCGCGGCTCGCCGTGGCCTGCCACTCGAGGACGTTGCCCCGGCCGCGATGCTGCGCGCCCGTGCGGCGGGGGTGTGAGCGTGGCGAGGCTGAAGATCACCCAGACCGGCTCGCGAATCGGTCGCAAGCCAAACCAGCGGGAGACGCTGCGCTCACTTGGGCTCAAGCGGATTCATGACGTGGTCGTGAAGGAGGACCGTCCCGAGATCCGTGGCATGGTGGCTACCGTGCCGCATCTCGTGACGGTCGAGGAGGTCGAGTAACGCCATGACGATCAAGCTGCACCATCTACGCCCCGCACCGGGTTCGCACAAGAAGAAGGTCCGCGTCGGTCGCGGTGAGGCCGGTAAGGGCAAGACCGCCGGTCGCGGTACAAAAGGCCAGGGCGCTCGCCGTAACATCCCCGCCCGTTTCGAGGGTGGGCAGACACCGTTGCACATGCGGTTGCCCAAGCTCTCCGGCTTCACCCCGCGCAACAAGATCCCCTACCAGGTCGTCAACCTGGACCGGCTGGCCGCGTTGTTCCCGAATGGCGGAGATATCGGACCGGACGAACTCGTCGCGGCTGGAGCCGTCCGCGGCAACCAGCCGATCAAGGTTCTCGGCACCGGTGAACTCAGCTCGGTCGCACTGCGCCTGACCGCGCATGCCTTCTCCGCCAGTGCCAAGGAAAAGATCACGGCGGCCGGAGGCACCACCACCACGATCTAGTCCGCGCCAGACCCCTTCGCGCCCGTCCCGGGCCACGAAGGGCCGAAAGCTATCATCGCTGAACCGTAAGCTCCAGGAGGACATGTGCTTCAGGCGTTCGCCGCGGCGTTCCGGACGCCTGATCTACGCAAGAAGATCGTCTTCTCGCTGTTCGTCATCGCGCTCTACCGGCTCGGCACCACGATTCCCGGTCCGGGAGTCTCGGTCCCAGCGATCAACTCCTGCATCGAACTGGCCGAGGCCGGTGCCGACCGGGACATCTACTCCCTGGTCAACCTGTTCTCCGGCGGTGCGCTGCTGCGCCTGTCGGTGTTCGCGCTCGGGATCATGCCCTACATCACGGCCAGCATCATCGTGCAGCTGCTCGTTGTGGTCATCCCGCGTTTCGAGCAGCTGAAGAAAGAGGGCCAGGCCGGCCAGCAGAAGCTGACTCAGTACACCCGCTACCTGACGATCGCACTGGCGGTTCTCCAGTCCACTGCCGTGGTGGCGCTGGCCCGAAGCGGTCAATTGTTCCCCGGATGCCAGGCCGACATCATTCCGGATCAGTCGATCACCAACCAGATCATCCTGGTGGTCACGTTGACCGCTGGTACGGCGATGATCATGTGGTTCGGCGAGCTGCTGACCGAAAAGGGTGTCGGCAACGGCATGTCGTTGCTGATCTTCACCTCGATCGCAGCGCGGATGCCTGCTGAGGGCGGCAACATCCTGCAGAGCCGCGGAGGTTTCGTCTTCTTCCTGGTCTGCGTCCTGGCCCTGGTCGTGATCACCTCGGTGGTCTACGTCGAACAGGCGCAGCGCCGCATTCCGGTGCAGTACGCAAAACGGATGGTCGGCCGCCGAATGTATGGCGGCACGTCGACGTACTTGCCTTTGAAGGTCAACCAGGCAGGCGTCATCCCGGTCATCTTCGCGTCCTCACTGCTCTACCTGCCGCAGCTGTTGACTCAGTTGCAGGGTGCAGAGACCGGGCCGGTCCGGCAGTTCTTCGAGAACTACATCATCGACCAGTCCTCGCCTGTGCACATCGCCGTGTACTTCGCACTGATCGTGTTCTTCACCTACTTCTACGTGTCGATCACGTTCAACCCCGAGGACCGTGCCGACGACATGAAGCGCTACGGCGGCTTCATCCCAGGCATCCGCCCCGGGCGCCCGACCGCGGAATACCTGCAATTCGTACTGTCCCGGATCACCCTGCCCGGCTCGCTCTACCTGGGCACCGTGGCTGTGCTGCCGAACCTGCTGCTGGCCGTGACCGACAGCAACAACAACCAGAACTTCCCCTTCGGCGGCACTGCCGTGCTGATCATGGTCGGCGTTGGCCTGGAGACTGTGAAGCAGATCGAGAACCAGTTGCGAATGCGCAACTATGAAGGGTTCCTGCGGTAGTGCATGTCGTCCTGGTCGGCCCGCCAGGCGCCGGCAAAGGAACCCAAGCGCATCTCATAGCCGCGCGCCTACAGATCCCACATGTCTCGACCGGCGACATCTTCCGGGAGAACGTCAGCCAGATGACCGCACTCGGCAGGCAGGCGAAGGCGTTCATGAACGCCGGAGATCTCGTCCCTGACGAGATCACCGTGGCCATGGTCCGGGATCGGTTGGCCAAGCCCGATGCTCATGCCGGCTTCGTCCTCGACGGTTTCCCGCGGACCCTGGTCCAGGCCGAGCAGCTGCAGCACACCTTGGCCGAGTTGGACGAGAACCTCGACGTCGTCCTGGAGATGAAGCCCGACGACGAGGAGCTCGTACGACGCCTGTCGGGGCGGCGGACCTGCCAGGGCTGCGGCCGGATCTGGCACGTGGTCTACGACCCGACCTCGGTGGACGATCAGTGCGACGAGTGCGGCAGCAGCCTCTCGCAGCGTGACGACGATCGCCCCGAGACGATCCGCCGGCGGCTGGAGGTCTACCGCGAGCAGACCGAGCCCCTGGTGGGCTTCTACGCAGACCTGGGACTGTTGGCGATAATCGATGCGGTCGGAACCGTGGATGAGGTCACCTTGCGAGCAGTCCAGGCATTGAGGGAGGCACAGTCGGCATGATCCAGATCAAGACTCCCGAAGAGATCGCCCTGATGCGCTCGGCCGGACTGATCGTCGCCGACGCGCTGGCCGCCATGCGCGAGGCGGTTGCCCCGGGGGTGAGCACCGGCGAGCTCGACGCGATAGCCGATCGCGTGATCCGCGACGCCGGGGCCATCCCGTCGTTCCTGGGATACCGCGGTTTTCCGAAGACCGTCTGCGCCTCGATAAACGGGGAGGTCGTGCACGGGATCCCGAGCAGCAAGCGAGTGCTCGCCGAGGGAGACCTGATCTCCCTGGACTGCGGCGCCATCTATCACGGCTATCACGGGGATTCCGCCATCAGCGTGGCCGTCGGCCAGGTCGCCCCAGAGGTTCTGGCGCTGATGGCTGTCACCGAGGCCTCGATGTGGGCCGGGCTCTCGCGTGCAGTGCCTGGCGGACGACTCACCGACATCAGCCATGCCGTCGAGGGTTCGGTTCGGTCGCATTCGCACCCGTACGGGATCGTTGATCACTACGGCGGACACGGAATCGGCACCGAGATGCACCAGGACCCACACGTGTTGAACTTCGGCCGTCCGGGCCGCGGACCTCGCTTGGTCCCCGGCCTGTGCTTGGCCATCGAGCCCATGGTGACCATCGGCGACCCGGCGACGGTCGAACTCGACGACGGCTGGACGGTCATTACCAAGGACGGCTCGACTGCAGCGCATTTTGAGCACACCGTTGCCATCACCGCCGACGGGCCGCTGGTCACCACCGCCCATGATGGCGGCGACGCAGGCCTGACACCGTACGGGGTCAGCGTCGCCATCTGACCCGCGTGCGCTTGACGAACCCGAGGGCTGAGAGCGTCAGGCAGCTTCGGCCAGACAGATGACGTTGTTCTCGGTGCTGTAGATGCGGCTGAACGGGGCCGAGTCGGGACACTGCGAATCGTCCTGGGTATCAGACAACACCTCGACCACTTCGTAGGCGCTTTCCGGGCTGCCGCACACGGCCCAAGATCCGTCTTCCGCCGCGCAATCGCCCACCTGGAGCCAGGTCTGCAGGCACAGCGTCTTGGAGGTGTCACCGGTGATCGAGATATAGCTGTCAAAGTCGGGATTGACGTCACAGATCGATCCCGATGACAAGCCGTCGGATATCGACAGCACCTTGTATTGCGCCTCGGGTGAGCCGCAGTCGACGACGTCGAAGTCGGTCTCGGTGTTGACGTGGACGCAATCGCCTACATCGGCGTTGACGACGTTGCTCCGGCTTTCGAGGAAGGCAAATATCCCGAGCCCGCCGAGGATGACGACCAGCACGACGGCCGAGATCCAGTTCTTCTTCTTGTTCGAGGACGTGGCCCCAGCACCGGGTGCGGCAAGCGGGTAGGGGGCTGCTCCTGGTGGTGGGCCATAAGGCCCGCTCGGACCCTGCTGAAGCGGTCCCCCTTGGCCGGACGGAGGCGACTGCCCGCCCGGACCAGGCGGTGGTCCCCAGCCTTGGCCCGGCTGAGGTGGCGGCCCGCCCTGACCGGGCTGAGGCTGCTGCCATCCCTGACCTGGCGGACCCCACTGCGGTTGGCCGCCCGGGGATGCGGGTGGTTGCGGCGTGCTCACATTGCCTCTTCTCGGTGTGCTCAAGGTGATGGAGGGCCCGCTCAGCCTAGGCCAGTCCGTGCACGGCAAACCGCGTTGGAGCTGTCCTGACGTGAACTCCGCCGACGCTCCCGGAGACGGTTAGGCTGAAGGTGTGAGCATGTCCGAGGGTCCCGCAGACTCCCTGCCGGATATCCGGATCGGCGACCGGGACCGCGAGCAGGCAGTCCTACACCTGGGGACCGCGTTCGGGGAGGGACGCCTGGACCTCGCCGAGTACGACGAGCGGCTGGCTGCGGCCTACAGCGCAAAGACTGCCTCTGACCTCTTGCATCTGACCGCCGACCTGCCGTTGGCCAGCCGTGCGCATCCTGCGGCATCGGCCGCCCGCCCGGGACCGGGGAGCCCGGACGCAGAGCCGCGCCTCGCGACACGAAACCAAGATTCCGGCTGGCTCCGATCAGCGTGGCTGGCCTATGCAACCGTCGTGTCGATCAACCTGGTCGTCTGGCTGGCCCTTGGCCTCGGCAAGGGCTTTGACTTTCCCTACTTCTGGCCGATGTGGGTGGCCGGGCCTTGGGGCGTCGTGCTGCTGGTTCGTACCTATGGCGGACGGTTGTCCCACCCCGGCCGCTAGCGGCCGGGCGGAGCGCGCCAACCCGCACCCCGGTTGGCCTGTGGGTGGGCCGGCGCGTATGCTGGTCCACGGCGTTCGCGCCGCCCGTTTGGCATGCTGTGGCCGCATCGCTCCGGGCGCCCTCGCGAGTCCGTCGCACGTGTCTCTTGCGAGCCGAGGCTGGCGCGTGAGCGTGGCCTTGCTCAGTCAGAGGTTCGTTCATCATCAGAGGCGTGTCCAACTACCACCTACGTAAGGAGGATCGCGGAGCTATGGCAAAGAAGGACGGGGCCATCGAGGTCGAAGGCCGTGTTGTCGAACCATTGCCCAACGCGATGTTCCGGGTGGAGTTGGAGAACGGACACAAGGTTCTCGCGCACATCTCCGGAAAAATGCGTCAGCACTACATCCGGATCCTGCCCGAGGACCGTGTGGTCGTGGAGCTCTCGCCCTACGACCTCACACGTGGCCGCATCGTCTACCGGTACAAGTAAAGGACCTGACAGCCGTGAAGGTGCAGCCCTCAGTCAAGAAGATCTGCGAGAAATGCAAGGTGATCCGTCGCAACGGCCGAGTCATGGTCATCTGCGACAACGCCAGGCACAAGCAACGCCAAGGCTGATCTCGGCAGCGCTCGCTTCGAACTAGTTCCTCAAACCCAGGAGAACCCACCACATGGCACGTCTGGCAGGCGTCGATCTTCCCCGCGAGAAGCGGCTCGAGATCGCACTCACCTACATCTTCGGCGTCGGGAAGACCCGATCCCTGCAGGCTCTTGCGGCCACGGGGGTGGACGGCAACCAGCGCGCCAAGGATCTGTCCGAGGAAGACCTGATCAAGCTTCGCGACTACATCGACGAGCACTTCCGCGTCGAGGGTGACCTCCGCCGCGAGGTGGCAGGTGACATCCGGCGCAAGGTCGAGATCGGCTGCTACCAGGGCATCCGGCACCGTCGCGGACTGCCGGTTCGTGGACAGCGCACCAAGACCAACGCTCGTACCCGCAAGGGACCGAAGAAGACCATGGCCGGCAAGAAGAAGGCCCGCTAAACAGACCGCCGAAGGCGCCGTAGCCCTCGACTGACCGATCGATTACGCAAAGATTCTGGAGATCAATGCCTCCCAAGGTTCGCGCGGGTGCCAAGAAGGCGCGCCGCAAGGAAAAGAAGAACATCGCGCACGGTGCTGCCCACATCAAGAGCACCTTCAACAACACGATCGTTTCGATCACCGATCCCAACGGCAACGTCATCGCCTGGGCATCATCGGGTCAGGTCGGGTTCAAGGGCTCGCGCAAGTCCACGCCGTACGCCGCACAGATGGCCGCTGAAAGTGCGGCCCGTCAGTCGCAGGAACACGGCATGCGCAAGGTCGATGTCTTCGTGAAGGGCCCGGGCTCGGGCCGCGAGACCGCGATCCGCTCACTGCAGGCCGCAGGCCTGGAAGTGGGCTCCATCCAAGATGTGACGCCGCAGCCGCACAACGGCTGCCGGCCAAAGAAGCGTCGCCGGGTTTAGCGGTGCTTCTCAATGCGACAGCAGCGTCGTCCGCTGTTCTGTTTCTCAATGTCACAGCAGCGGCTCAGGTCTAAAGGAGTAATTCACAATGGCTCGTTACACCGGGGCGGACTGCCGCCTGTGTCGTCGGGAGAAGGTCAAGCTGTTCCTCAAGGGGAGCAAGTGCGAAGGCCCCAAGTGCCCGATCGAGATCCGCCCGTACCCACCAGGCGAGCACGGTCGAGGCCGGAGCAAGGACAGCGAGTACCTGCTGCAGCTGCGGGAGAAGCAGAAGACCCGTCGCGTGTACGGGATCCTGGAGAAGCAGTTCCGCGGCTACTACGCCGAAGCCAACCGTAAGAGCGGCAAGACCGGCGAGAACCTGCTGCAGATCCTCGAGACCCGGATGGACAACGTCGTCTATCGCGCGGGCTTTGCCAAGTCCCGCGACATGGCCCGCCAGCTCGTCCGGCACGGTCACTTCCTGGTCAACGGCTCCAAGGTCGACATCCCGTCCTACCGAGTCAGCGTCAACGACATCATCGAAGTGCGCGAGAAGTCGCACGACATGACGCCGTTCGTCATCGCGCAGGCAGATGCCGGCAGCCGTCCGATTCCGGCCTGGCTCGAGGTCATCAGCTCTCAGCTCAAGATCCTTGTTCACTCCTTGCCGCTACGGGCCAACATCGACACCCAGGTCCAAGAGCAGCTGATTGTCGAGCTCTACTCCAAGTAGTGCTCATCTGCACCCCAGGTAGACAGATGCCCGGGGGCGGAGCACCACAGCACCACCCTCGCGGCGTCATATTGCGGTCGCCCGAGTCCCGTGAAGGAGAACCACAGTGCTCATCACCCAGCGCCCCACCGTCAGCGAAGAGACCGTCGACGAGTTCCGATCCCGGTTCTCGATCGAGCCTCTCGAGCCCGGCTTCGGCTACACCCTCGGCAACTCGCTGCGGCGTACGCTGCTGTCCTCTATCCCCGGCGCGGCAGTCACCAGCATCCGGATCGACGGCGTGCTGCATGAGTTCACGACCGTCCCCGGTGTCAAGGAAGACGTCACCGAGATGATCCTGAACCTCAAGGGTCTCGTCGTCAGCAGTGACGCAGACGAGCCGGTCACCATGTACCTGCGCAAGCAGGGTCCCGGGGACGTGACCGCCGCCGACATCGCTGCTCCGGCAGGTGTCGAGGTGCACAATCCAGAACTGCACATCGCCACGATCAACAAGAAGGGCAAGCTCGAGGTCGAACTCGTCGTCGAGCGCGGCCGCGGATACGTGCCGGCCACCCAGAACAAGGCGAGCGGCCAGGAGATCGGGCGCATTCCGATCGACTCGATCTACTCCCCGGTTCTCAAGGTGACCTACAACGTCGAGGCCACCCGCGTCGAGCAGCGCACCGACTTCGACCGGCTGGTCGTCGACGTCGAGACCAAGCCCTCGACTTCTCCCCGCGATGCGATGGCCTCCTCCGGTGCCACGCTGGTCGAGCTGTTCGGCCTGCTGCGCGAGCTGAACTTCGAGGCCGAGGGCATCGAGGTCGGACCGTCGCCGTCCGAGGCTGCCGACATCGCCAACTTCTCCATGCCGATCGAAGACATGGATCTGACCGTGCGGTCCTACAACTGCCTGAAGCGCGAAGGCATTCACACCGTGGGTGAACTCGTGACCCGCAGCGAGGCCGACCTGCTCGACATCCGCAACTTCGGGCAGAAGTCAATCGACGAGGTCAAGCTGAAGCTTGCTGCCATGGGCCTCGCGCTCAAGGACTCACCGGCCGGCTTCGGTGGCGGCGGTGTCGAGACCTTCGGTTCGGACTACGACGAAACCTACGGAGGCCAGTTCAGCGGTAGCGGAGCTGCCACGGAAGGCCAGAAGCCAGCCGCGGCCGTCGACGACACCGACTACGCCGAAACCGAAGAGCTCTAAGCAGCCAGCGCTAGCTCAACAGAGGAGATCAGATGCCTACGCCCACCAAGGGTCGCCGAATGGGTGGATCGTCGTCCCATCAGCGCCTCATGCTGGCCAACCTCGCCACGGCTCTCTTCGAGCACGGCAGGATCCGTACGACCGAAGCGAAGGCCAAGCGCCTTCGTCCGTACGCCGAGCGTCTGGTGACCATCGCCAAGCGGGAGGACCTGCACGCGCGGCGCCAGGTGATGAGGACGATCCGGGACAAGGAGATCGTTCACCAACTCTTCGCCGAGATCGCTCCTCGCTACGCCGAGCGTCCAGGCGGCTACACGCGGATCATCAAGATCGGTGCGCGCAAGGGCGACAACGCCCCGATGGCCATCATCGAACTGGTCGAGGCACTGACCGTTGCCCAGGAAGCAGTCGGTGAAGGCGAGCGGGCCCGTGGCACACGCTTCTCCCGGCGTGGGGCGGCAGAGGTCGATGACACTGACCTCGATGAGGACGATGACGACGCCGATGTCGAGGATGACGACGAACTCGACGACGAGGACGAGGACGAGGCCGAGGACGAGGACGAGGACGACGACGTAGTCGATGCGCAAGCCGAGTTGGACAACGACGAGGCCGACGAGGACGACGACGTAGTCGATGCGCAAGCCGAGTTGGACAACGACGATGCCGACTCAGACGAAGCCGACTCAGACGAAGCCGACTCAGACGAAGAAGCGGACGCCTCCGACGACGACGCCGACCCCAAGGTCAAAGCCTAGGTCAGCGCCGGCTCTGCACGAGCAGCCGCTTGAACGCTGAAAAGATGATCACCGACGAGCCCGACACCGATCTCGGTGCCGGGCTCGTCCGTCTTCGTCTGGAGCTCTCCTATGACGGGGCCGACTTCGCGGGCTGGGCAACGCAGCCCGGACAGCGCACGGTGCTGGGGGTGCTGTCCGAGGCTCTGGATGTGCTGATGCCGAGTAGCAGCTCGGTGATCGTTGCCGGACGTACCGACGCCGGGGTCCATGCGACCGGGCAGGTCGCCCACGTCGACGTCTCCGACCGGGACTGGGCGGCAATCGGAGATCTGCGCGCCAGGCTGGCCGGGGTTCTTCCGCACGACGTACGTGTCCGAGAGGTCCACAAGGCGCCTTCCTCCTTCGATGCCCGGTTCGCTGCACTCTGGCGCCGCTACGTCTACCGGATCAGTGATTCACCGTGGGGAGTGGAACCGCTGAGGCGCATCGACACCTTGCACTGGCGTCGGGCTCTGGACGGTGACGCGATGCAGCGCGCGGGTACGGCCATGTGTGGCACCCACGACTTCGCCGCGTACTGCCGACGGCGCGACGGTGCCACCACCATCCGGGAGCTGCAGAGACTCAGGGTCGTGCGGACGGGTCACGTGCTCGAGGTCGACCTCCGAGCAGACGCGTTCTGCCATTCGATGGTGCGCAGCCTGATCGGCGCCCTACTCGCCGTCGGCGACGGTCGTCGACCATGGGAATGGCCAGCGACCCTGCTCACCATCCCGAGCCGGGCCGGGGACGTGCAGGTGGCACCTCCACACGGGCTGACCCTGGTCGAGGTCGCCTACCCGCCGGATGCCGAACTGGCGGCCAGAGGTCGGGCCACCCGAATCCGCCGCCTACCCGATCAGCCCCGGGCAGTTCGGTCCGATTCCTGATCGTGGCCAGTTCGTAACCATGCTCGGTGTTCTGCTCACATCGAATTGACAGTCCGACGGGGACCGTACGTGGCAGGTGACCACAAGGCGCGCCTACGGCCCGAATCGGGGGACCCGCGTGACTGACAGGCAGCAGCATGAGCTTGCACCCACTGGATTGCCAGACGGAGCGGTTGCTGTCATCGCGGCCAAGGACGAGTCCGAACGTGTTGGGCAGACCATCCGAGCCGCGCGGTCCATCCCCGGGGTCGATGTGATCCTCGTCGTGGATGACGGCAGCTCGGATGACACCGCTGCCGTGGCGCGAGCTGCGGGCGCGGCGGTCATCTCACATCGGCACAACCGGGGCAAAGCAGCCGCTATGGCCACCGGTGCTCAGGCCGCGGTCCTGCTCGATTCGGCACGCGCCCAAGCATCGACGGCGCCGGACGGCCAACCGCCGCCACCTCGCGCTCTGCTTTTCCTCGACGCGGATCTGTCCGAGAGTTCCGCCGGTGCGGCTCCGCTCGTCGATGCGGTGATGGCCGGCGCCGTCGACATGGCCATCGCGCTGCTTCCGGAGCAGCATGCGGCAGGTGGCGGCCGTGGTCGGGTGGTCGAGCTCGCCCGACACGGCATCGTCTCAGGCACAGGCTGGCTCGCGACGCAGCCCCTGTCCGGGATCCGTTGCCTGTCGCGAGCGGCTTTCACCGCCGCTTCGCCATTGGCCCCGGGATGGGGCGTCGAGACGGCACTGACCATCGATCTGCTACGGGGGGGAATGCGGGTCCGCGAGATCCCCTGTGAGCTTTTCCACCGGGTCAGTGGGCCAGACATGGCCGGGACGTTGCACCGAGCCGCGCAGTACCGCGACGTCGCCCGTGCCCTGGCCGCCCGTGGGTTGCTGGATGTCGGACTGCATCGGCTGTGGCGCACGGCTCCTGGAGCGTGTTGACCCTGGTGGCTCTGCTTCCTCGGGAGCATCGCGGCCGGCGCAGCGCGCAGCCACCAGCAGTGGCACCGCCAGAGCCACGCCCATCGCCAGCACTGCGATGCCGGAGTCATTGACCGCAGACCCGATGGCCAGGCCGCCGAACAGACAGGCCACGCCAGATGACAGGGCCGGTGCTGTGGTCAGCACCGTTCCGGTGGCCGGCCCGCCCCATCGTCGAGGACGAAAGAGCACGACAACTACGAACGCGATGCCGCCGAACGCGAGCAGAGTCAGCGGGCTGCCGACGAGGATGGCAGCATTCTGGGACAGCTTCCGGGCCAGGGTGGGTCCGATGTCGCCGTCCAGTACCGACGCGACGAACCGACCGAGATGCGTGCGGTCGGCCGGCGGACGCAGCCAATCGGCCACTGCCATCAGCAACATCACGATGGCTGCGCCGGCGAACACTGATGCCACTCGTCCGGGCCGTAGTCGCACACCCGCGACGATGAGGGCGAAGAGAGCGAACATCGGCACCAGAGCTGGTGGGCCGCCGAAGTCGCTGCCCCAGCCGGGGGTTGCGTCCACCACTACTGCGAACACGCCAATGACCACCACGGTCGCAAGCGCGAGTCTGCGCCGACCCGCGCGCAGACCAGCACCAGCCAACGCGAGTGCCACGAGCATGCAGCCGGTCGCGAAAAGCGCGAACTGTACGTTCCCGAAGCCGTAGAAGCGGCCGGCCACGAGTGGCTGCAGGCCCATCGGCGCCGCGATCGTGAGGTGGCTGCCGGTGAGAACGTCGATGCCGAGCACAGCGGAAGTCAGCGCGCCGACGGCGGCCATCGGGAGCAGCGGGTCTCGTCGCCAGGGCCCGGCCAGGATCGTGCTGGTCAGCACGACGATGACCACCACCATCGTGCTGGCATAGAGGCCGATGCCTCCCGACCGCCACCAGGGCAGAAGGTGTGCGAGGAAGGACGCCGCGGGGACCAGGGCCAGAGCGATGGAGACAGCGGCCAGCCATCTCGGCCAGGGTCGAGCTGGACCCGGGCCGTCGCGACCTCGACTCAGGCGCAGCCATCGCGGAGGTCTCGCGACGAGGACCACGAGGGCGAGATAGAGCAGGTGGACCGCGACCAGTCCATCGAAGAAGTGGCCAACGATGGCTCGGGCGGCGCCCGAGGCTGTCTCAATGTCGGTCAGCTCGTTCAGCAAATCGCTGGGGCTCTGGCCAGACACGCCGGAACGCAGCGGAGACCCGACCAGCTCGGCAGGAATGGGAAGGCCGAGCAGCTCGACCAGAGTTGGCGCGATGTCCAGCGCTTGGGCGATCCCGGGTTGACGGGTAGCAGCGCTGGTGAGCAGGCCAGCGGCGGGCAGACCGTTCAGCTGGCCGCGCACAGCAAGCAGATCCATCCGCGGGCTGGCGCCACTATCGGCAAGCCCAGCGATCAGCACCGTGGCGGAGTCACCGGCGGCCTCGAGGATGGCAGCCACCCGACGATCGAGAAGCTCTGTCTGGCGTTGTCGGTCTGGAACGCCCGGAAGCGGGTCCACCAGTGCCCCGGCATCGACCACAACGAGATGTGAGTCAGTGATGGCGGTGCGCACCACATCGGTCAAGCGGCTGTTGGAAGCCGGAAGAGGGTCGTAGGTGCCAGAAAGTCGTCCCGATCGGTCGGACAGGGCGATCGCCGCCCCGGGCCCGATCGCAGAGTGTGGCACCTGTTGCTCGCCCAGCAACTCGCCCAAAGTGCCCGGATGAGCGACGTATGAGGAGGCCCGAGCCTGATCGAGGTACACCGTCCACCGGGGTACCTGCCCTCCGACGGGGTCGCCCAGGTCGCGGCACCTCCTGGAGCTGCTGCTCGGTGCTGAGTCCGCCGCCCGGCGACCAGCGGACACGGCCAGCCAGCCATCGGCGGGGCACGCCGATGGGCCGACACTTCGCGCGGCGAGAGTGCCGACCGCCCCGTCCTCGAGCAGCGACCAGAGGGCCGGTGTCGTCTCCCGATCGACATCGCTCCAGGTCACCCCGGGTACGCCGACGAGCACGACTGGATAGTCCTGGCCCGGTGGGGCAGCACGAGCTGGGCTCACCACTGCACCGAGAGCGATCAGCCAGAGCAGCACCAACACAATTTGGTGGCCCAGCCGGGAGACCACGCCCTCCCGTGGGTGGTGACCGCTGCTCACCCGGTGATGGTGATCGCAGCGCCATAGGCTCGGCGTGAAGTTCCGGTGCCAGGTCGGGCATCACTGGGGGCGACTAGATTGGGCGGCGGAGGCGTGAGGGCGCCTGGTGGCCCCCGCGGTCTTCAAAACCGACGTGGCCCGGCATCCGGGTCAGGCGGGTTCGATTCCCGTCCGCCTCCGCAACGCGTTTCAGACGAAGTAGTGTCGGCTCCAGGTCACCGACGACCTGGCAACTCGCGCGAGAAAGGCACCACTGTGGCCCGACGTAGACGCCCTGCGCTGCCCCGACTCACTTCACCGCTGGTCCGAGAGAACGGCGAACTGCGACCGGCGACCTGGGATGAGGCTCTCGACCGGGCTGCTCAGGGATTCACCGCCACCCGGGATGCCCACGGCCCCGAGGCGTTCGGGATGTTCAGTTGCTCCAAGGCCTCCAACGAGACGAACTTCATCGCCCAGAAGTTCGTCCGTACGGTCATCGGCAGCAACAACATCGACTCCTGCAATCGAACTTGACACGCTCCTAGCGTCG
>Ga0190275_10001971_pt1 | contig 14958 bp, 19 predicted proteins | sample Popmic550T_FD_133745 | JGI IMG/M metagenome (GOLD analysis project Ga0190275, IMG submission 133745) | Populus adjacent soil microbial communities from riparian zone of Yellowstone River, Montana, USA - 550 T | ecosystem: Environmental > Terrestrial > Soil > Riparian zone > Trees stand | place... | reverse complement strand
GGACGCCGATCATCCGGACATCACCGGTCCTGGTGGACGGGGAACCTGCCCGGGAGGCGTTGGCGCCGAGAACGGGGTCCGCCCCGGCCGGAGCCTGCGTGAGGCCAGAATCCTGACGAAATGACCCGACTGCGAACGGCGTTGGTCAAGGACGGTGATGTTATCGAGCGAACTGTGAGCATGTCGGCCACGCCATGTTTCCTGCCAGTGTCGACCCCCTGATGCGGACAACCCCTCTGGGACACCGCATCTGCGTCTCGTGACGCCTGACCTGCGGCAGGCAGCATGGCGTGATCACCTTCTAGTTGAGTATGGGCGGTCACCGGTTGGCTCCGGTGGCCGCCTTTCTGCGTGACCCGCACCCGGGTCCGAGCGAGTCGGAGGTGTGCCTCGTTTATCGACAAACACCGGATGCGGGAGGACGGTTCTTTCGGGTGACACTTGCCTCTGCCTGCTCCGAGTGCTATAACAAATCTGTTCCTCAGATTAGAGATATGGGGAGCAGAGCACACGTCAAGTGGAAGGACCTGGGAGGTGGTTCGTGATGCTCATGCGTACCGATCCGTTCCGTGAGCTGGACCGGTTCACTCAACAGCTGCTGGGAACCAATGCCCGTCCGTCGGCGATGCTGATGGACGCCTGGCGCGACGGTGAGCAGTTCGTCGTCGAGTTCGACCTGCCGGGGGTGAGCCCGGATTCGGTGGACCTGGACGTTGAACGCAACGTCCTGACGGTGACCGCGCACCGCCCACCGCTGGATCAGCAGGCGGAGTTCCTGGCGGCCGAGCGGCCGCGGGGAGTGTTCAGCAGGCAACTCGTCCTGGGTGACAACGTCGACCTGGACCGGATCCAGGCCGGCTACCGGGACGGTGTGCTGCGGTTGGTCATCCCCGTAGCGGAGAAGGCCAAACCGCGGAAGATCACCATCAGCCGGGACACCGGCGGCGATCAGGAGATCACCACCGGCCATCACGGAAACGGTAAGCAGCGCAAGGAGAACAGTGTCAATGCTTGACCGGTGATCCAACCCGGTGGGGGCTCGATGTGAGCGACTCCCACCGGGTCTCGGCGCCGGCGGCGATTCGCAACCACGGCGTCCCTGCTGAACCCCGTTTCGCGACCGAAATTCGACACAGCGAAGAGTGCCTCGGATCGCCCAGGCTGCCAGCCGTCTTGTCATACAAGCCTGCTAGAATTCAGCACTGAGGCGAGGAGGTCAGGGTGACGGTTCTTGAGGTTCCCTCGCTCGTCGACGCCGTTCAGCAGGCCATGCGCGTGCGGATTTTGGACGGCCGGATACCGCCCGGTATTGCGGTGACCGAGGTTTCGGTGGCCAACGAGTTCTCGGTGGCTCGCACCACCGCAAAGGCCGCCGTGGAACGACTCGTGCATGACGGACTGTTGCGGCGGGCGGCGAACAAGAGTGCTCGCGTCCCGGTGCTCGACCTCGACGAGGTGCGGGATGTGTACTTCAGCCGAGGCCTGCTGGAAGGCACCGTCATCCGGCGACTGGCCCAAGATGGCCTGATTCCCGCGGAGGCAAAGCTTGCCTTGCAGCGTTTCGACGCCGCCGTCGATCAGGGCGAACAATCGCAGGTGGTGGAATTCGACGTCGCGTTTCACCGGGCTTTGGTTGATTCCCTTGGCAGCGAACGGATCTCGAGGATCTATCAGTCGTTGATGGGCGAAGCGCAGCTGTGCATGGCGCAGATGCAATACCTGCGCCTGCTCGATCCGAGGCTCATCGCCGCCGAGCATGCCGCGATCGTTGCGGCCATTGAGGTGCGCGATCCACAGAATGCGGTTGTCCTGCTGGAGACCCACCTGGACAACGCCAGCAGCCGCATCATTGCTGTCCTGGAGAAGCAGGCCGGCGGGCCAGGGGCCGCCGGCCTGTAGGGAAGGCCAACCCGGCACCGGCCTATTGTCGGGTCGGACTGCCAAGCTCTGGTTGCTCTCGCCGGGGGAGTGTCTGCTCTTCCAGGTAATGCCAGTACCTCCTGTGCCCGCACTACCCGGCCTACCGTGGGACACGTGGACAACCATGTCGAGATCCGTGACTTCCTTGCCTCCCGCCGCGCTCTGATCACCCCCGAACAGGCCGGGCTGCCCGCCTACGGCGGGAACCGGCGCGTCAAGGGGCTCCGCCGCGAAGAAGTCGCACTGCTCGCCGGCGTGAGCATCGACTATTACGTCCGGACGGAACGCGGCAACCTCGCTGGCGTGTCCGATCAGGTACTCGAGAGCGTCGCGACTGCGCTGCAGCTCAACATCTACACCGCTGACCCGAACACCCCGACCGCCGACGGGCTCAAGATCCTCGCCACCTGGGCAGCTACCCGCTCCGCCGAGTCGGCAGCGACAAGCGCACGAGTGGCCGCAGCCGAATAGACGACTGGCGCACGGTCGACATTGAGGTCGGCGCCGGTGTTCGAACGATCTCGAAAGTTTCTTTGGGTGACCGGAAACCAGGCCGAGATCGCGTGGACCCGGCACTTGATCAGTCCGGCAGGCTCCAGTCGCCCATCACTGTCTGCGTCGAAGTGTTCTGCGGTGTACCGAGCACTGGATGCAGGTCCAACGCCGGCGAATAGCGGCTCGCAGGCGTTTGTCGGCCCAGGGCCTCCGCCATTGCCCGCACGTAGTGCGGCGAGCCGCCGCAACAGATCCCGATATACCCGGAACCGAGATCGGCTGCCTGACCGGCGAACTCGGCCATCTCGAAGCGGGTGAGAGCGAATGGCTCGAGTCCGATCGGAAAGGCACGACGCCCGTCCGGGTAGGCGAGCGACTCGAAGGCTGGGGTTGTCGCGTCGGTCCGGTAGGGGACGGGCTGGGCGGCGATCGGGACATCCACGGCCGCCCGAATCTGCTCCAGCAGCGGCATCATCGTGGCCGGCCCGCGCGAGCAGTTCAGCCCCACCACGGCGGCGCCGGCGTCGGCGAGTACCTTGCAGGCGTCAACGTAAAGGTAGTCGTCGTAGGTCTTCTCGGGCTGCACGCTGGCAAATGTGACCAGCGCCGGCAGGCCGAACTCCTGGCAGACCTCCAGCCCGATGAGGGCCTCGCCGACGAAGTCATTGGTCTCGGCAATGACCATGTCGATGCCCTCCTCGACCGCCCAGCCGAGCTGTTCGCGATACTGCTCGCGGACGAGGGCGCCCGAACGCTTCGGGTCGCTCGGGTCGTAGGACCAGGTGTTGCAGATGTTCCCGGCCACGAGGGCACCGCCCTCGGCGGCGATCTCGTTGGCGATTCGGACGGCCTGCCGGTTCAACTCCTCGAGCTGTCCCTCCCGTCCCACATCCTTGAGCTTCTTGCGGTGCGCGTAGTAGGTGAGCGCGACCATGACATCGGCGCCTGCTCGCAAGAATTCGCGATGCAGCTGCCGCAGCGCGTCCGGTTCGTCGAGGATGACTTCGGGTACGTACGGGCCGGCCTTGATGTAGCCGCGGCGCTCCAGTTCGAACACGTAGCCCTCCGCGCCGATGACCGGGCCGTCGGACAGCCGCTCGATAAAGGTCCTCTTCGAGGGTCGACTCATGACAATTCCCCTTCCGGGACAACGGACGCGGCGGTGGCGAAACGCGCGGGCGAGAACCGGCCGATGTCGTAGACGGTTCCTTCGCGCAGCGCGAGTTCGAACAGCACGCGGCCCACCCATGGCGCGAACTTGTAGCCGGTGCCGCGCCAGCCCACGCCGACGAAGACGTTCTCGAACCCCGGGACGGTGCCGAGCACGAAATTGTCGTCTGCCACCAGGTCGTAGTCGCACTGGTCGACGTCCGTCACCTGGGTGACCTCCGACCCGGCGATGCCCGGCATGCACTGCTCGACGAAATCGGAGATGCTGTCGATGGTCGTCGCGCCGCTGCCTCTGACCGGCATGTCCGGCGGGTTGTAGTAGCCAATCTTCACCGCGTCGATCAGGCCGTCGACAATCGGGTGCAGGTAGATCCCGGTGTCGAGGTAAGCGATCACCGGCAACACGTCCGAGGTGAAAAGGTGACGCTGGTCGGCCGGCGGCCGGAAGTATTTCGCGTCGTTCGGCCGGTCCTTGGTGATCGGCACCTGCAGGGTGTTCCCCGGCAGTAGCGCGAGCACGTCGTTGGTGCCATGTCCGGCCGTGACCACCAACGATGCGGTGCGGAAATCCCCTGCGGTGCTGGAGATCCGGAGCTGCTCACCGTCCCGTTCGATGGTCGAGACGGTGGTCTCCTCGTAGACCGCGGTGCCGGTCCCGGCGAGGCCGGCCCGCAGTGCGCCGGTGACGGCCGGGAGATTGACCAGGCCGCCGACCGGGTCCAGGTCGGCCAGATCTGCCACCAGATAAGGGTATTTTGCAGTCACCTCGTCATTCGTCACCCGATCGATCGGCATTCCGAGCCGTTTCATCACGGCCGTGCTGAGCGCGGCGTAGGTGGTGCCTAGGTCCGGTGTCGCCGCGGCCCTCGCGATGTTCATGCATCCGCAGCGCACCAGCACGTCCGTGCCGGTCGCCGTCTCGAACTCGGCCCACAGTCGAATCGCCTCGTCCGCCAGTCGCGCGTAACCGGCGTCGAGGTAGTCCCGCCGGTAGGACCTGGTCCGGCCGTATGACGCGGTCGCCGGGTCGCCGACTTGCCCCCGCTCCAGCACGGCCACCCGGCTGCCGTGTTGAGCGGCAGTCCACGCGGTGAACATGCCCATCACACCGCCGCCGATGACGACGAGATCGAACAACTCGCTCGACGGCTCAGCGCCCTCGGTCATCGGGAATCGTCCTCCATGAGTAGTGCGGAGGGCGCCAACGGCCCAGTCAGAATGCACGCTACCTGCGCACGACCAACACGGGCACCCGACCCCGTGCCTCCTGCGAGCGCGCGAGTGCGGCGATCTGCCTGCCATGACGTTTCGTTCAACGTGGTGCAGCCTGAAGTGCGGTGCAACCGGGTACCGGCGGGCGGCTACGGCATCTCGCGGGTGGTGATGGGACCATTGCGCAGCAGGTCCGTCAGCTGAGCTCGAACGGTCCGCCGCCGCAACACCGGGCTCTGCCCACCGACGCCGTCGACGATGCCGGAAATGGCCTGCGCGAGCGCTGCTCGCGCGTCGATCGTCGGCCGCCAATCGAGTTCCCGTCTTGCCCGGGAGCAGTCCAGTAGTGGGACGGAAAAGGCCATGTCCAGCCAGCCGGCGTCGATCCGTTGCAATCGCAGCTGCCAGGTCAGCTGCACCAGGGCACTCAGTACGGGCGGGGGAACGGGCACCGACCATGCTCGCAGGATCGCGGCGATGTCAGTTCCGGTGACCCCTGGTTCGGCGGCCACATTGAACGCTCCGCCAGCACGCCGTTCCAGCGCGGCCACGATAGCGCCGGCCACGTCGTCGGCGTGGACGACAGGAATGATTAGGCGACGCCCCACCGGTACCACCGGTAGCAGGCGCAGCGCCACCGCCGGCAGGTAGCCCGGCAGCCCGTATCGGGCGAGGCTGCCGCCGGCGGCCCGTTGCATCACCAGGCCGGGACGAATCCTGGTGACGACAACCCGCCCGGACTGCTGCTCGAACTCGTCGAGCACCCGTTCTGCCTCGGCCTTGTGCCGGCTGTACAACGACGTCGGCATCCCCGACGTCGGCCAGCTTTCATCGACATGTTGGCCGGGCCGATCGGCCTCCCGGTACGCACCGACCGAGGACAGTTGAACGAGCTGGCCAACTCCAGCCAAATCGGCCGCGTCAGCGATGGTCCGTACTGCGCCGGGGCCGACGCGATGCAGATACAGGGCGTTCCTGGTGGGTTGAAATCCCCATGCGAAGTTGACCACGGCATCGGCTCCGGCGAACAGCTCCACCAACTTGGTCGTCACGGCCGGATCCGAGACATCCACACCATGCCAGCTCACCCCGTCATAGGGCGGTGCCGGTGCGGGTTTCCGGCGGCTGAGGCCGACAAGCGACCAATCGGGGTGATCGGCGCCCAGCTTCCGCAGTACCGCCGTGCCGATATTGCCGCTTCCGCCAACAAGAATGATGCGCATGCCTCACCAGTACCCCGTTCCGCACCAGTTGGTGCGGTGATCCCACGCTTCGCGAAGAATCTGCTGGCCGACGGGCCATACCGGGACCGACCGGGTATTGGGTTCTACGGACCCCGGGCCTGCTGGGGCGATGGCCGTCGCAACGCGGTCGCGCAATGTCGAGCGCTGTCCGGCCGGGTGAAGCTGTCGGTTTCGACCACGGACCTGTGTGAAACGCACCCTGGGGGGCATTTGATGAGTAGGCAACCATCCACGTCGAGGAAAGGAAACTGCCATGGGCTTGGGCGACAAAATGCAGAATGCCGGCGAGGAAGCGGTCGGCAAGGTGAAGGAGACCACCGGGCGGGCCACCGATAATCGCAGCCTGGAAGCCGAGGGAAAGGCTGATCAGGCGTCCGCGAATATCAAGCAAGCGGGCGAAAAGGCCAAGGATGCAGTCAAGGACGCCACGGACTGACCAGCGGCTGAAGTACTGTTTTCCGCTTCGCCATCCGCCCTGACGGTCGGGGCGGATGGAGGTGTTCGTGCCGAAATTCTCTGCCTCCATGGCGATCTGACGCGCAGTGAGCAGGCGGTATCGGTGACAAAACGAATATCGAAAAACGCGGTTACCGGAATTGGAGGACACGCCCCATGCCCGCCATCGCGGTCACGATCACGCCGGACGGCTGGCTCACTGACGTCGACCTGGGCGATCCCGATCTACGACCCGCGCATCTGCGCAGATTGATCGGTTGCGCCGCGGTTCATCCGATTCGGTTGGCCGCTGACCTACTGATGTGGGTCGGCGACACGCCCGACGACTTCTCGCTCAACGCCGCCGCAACCGACGTTGTCCTGCTCGCGGCCAACATCCCGAATCAGACCATTTACGGGACCGTGGTCTGCACCGGAGGTGCTGACGGCCCTGACATCGCGCCCATCCCCGCGGGGTGGGCGCAGTACCTTGCCAACCACCAGGCTGTCCGCCCGATCGAAGCCGGCGTCCCCATTCCTTAGCGCACCCCGAGGCTGAGTCACCCGTCGGAACGAGACCTGGTAGCGCCGTCTGGGCGGGCGGTTGTGCCTCGCGGGCGGTCCGTCATGGGGTCGCCAAGGCGTTGGGCCCGACCACCGAACACCACGGCGCAGATGAGGAACCAGCCGTATCCGATCGCCACGCCGGCGATGATGTCGGTGAGCCAATGAACGCCGAGCAGTGCCCGGCTGGCCGCCACGGCAATGGTGATCAATGCAGCACCCGCGGCCAGCAACGCGCGGAGCGGCCGCGGGCAGCCGCGTCCCAGTACGAGCACGATGGCGGGCCACGCGGCCGCGGCCGCGGCGGCGTGCCCGGATGGGAAGGACGGGCCGTCCCAGCCCACCAGTTGCGCGATGTCCGGACGCCCGCGGTCAACGATCTCTTTCAATCCGTTGACGATCAGCTTTTCGCCGATGATGACGGCGGCCAGGAACGCGACTACCTCGGCGCGTTTGTGCCGGAGGAAGTCGATCGACCCGGCGGCGAACAGCGCGGCAACGACGACCACCGTATCGCCGAGATAGGTAATCACCCTGAGGATCTCGACCGTGGCTGAGTCCGCGTTGTCAACACCCCAGTAGGCGACATTGTCGTCGAGGGACGCGAGCCCGAACGAGCCGTCGATCATGTCCAGGATTGCACCAACGAGTACGGCTACAACCAACATCACCAGCAGAGAAGCGGTCAACACCAGACCGCCCGCGGTGCGGCGATCGAGTCGCTGGCGCAGGAACCGTTGTAGTCGAGGGTGCCTGGCGAGCCGGCGGACGAGGGCGCGCTCCTGCAGGGTGGGGTCGATGGGATCCGGCAGCGCCCGGACCGTCGCGAAGATGAACACGACAACGGCGGCGACCGCGGCCACCAGGATGACGACGACCGTGACCATCATGGGGGATCGGGCCTGTGATCCCGGGATTCCGATCGGTGGCTTTCCGACGCAGTCTGCTGGAAGCAGCGCCGGACGATGGCGTAGACGGCGACGACGCACGCCACACCGAGCACGATGCCGGCAATGACATCCGTGAGGTAGTGCACGCCGCGGTACATCCGGCAACTGCCGACGATCAACGGCAATGCGACCGCGACGACGACCGTGATCGTCCGGAGCCAGACGTTGCGGGTTCGCTCGAAGATCACAATGGCGATGGCGCAGTACGCCGCCGCCGCGGCGGCGTGCCCCGACGGAAAGCTGGTGTCGACGGACACCTCGTCGAGGGCGACGACATCCGGTCGGGGGCGACCGACGATCCAGGTGACAGTGATGAACACCGCGGCTTCCAGAATCAATGCGGCGCATACCAGCAGCGGCTCCCGCCAGGACCGCCAACCGACGAGCATGATGGCCGCGATAACGGCGGTGGCGATGACTTTGACCCAGGTGTCGGCGAACATGGTGCCCAGACTCGACAAGTTGTCCAGCATCGGCGTGCGATGCTCCACGAGCCAGTTGGTGACATCGTGGTCGACGGCACCTACTCGAGAATCCGCAAGGGGTCCGATGACGAGGAAACCCAGGGCGGCCCAGATCGCGGTCAACGCCAGGTAGGCGCACACGAGCAGCACGGCCGCGAGCGTCAGTTCATGCCGGGTGACCCGAGTCCGATGCCGGTCGAAGCTCTCGGTCGAGTGACGGTTGGACGCTGCCGCGGTGCCCCGTCGGCCCGCACCGCGAACCGTCGAACCTTCGGGCGGCACGTTCGTCATGACAACGCAGACCTCCTCCGAGGAACTCCGCAGACGCACCTGCGCAAGCGCACCGATCGCCGACGAGCTGAGCCGCAGGCGGACGAGGCGAATTGTCGTCCGTCGCGACGCGTGCTGCTGATTGCTCAGTTGGAATCGATCTGTCTAGTTCCCCGGTCTCGCAGCTGTCAACCCTCTGCTTTGAAAGGTGTGGACGAGACCGGCTTCGACAGGTCCGGACAACCACGGATTTCGGGCCGGGGCTTTGTCGATCATTCGGCGGTGCGGCGTGGGCGCGGTTGTCGTGGCGCGGGGTCTTTCTCACCACTGGCCGGCGGAATCGGGTTCGCCCGTTCGAGGAACCCGCGGCGGGCCATCTCGTAAGGAGCGAGGGCTTCGACGAGGAACCCGGCGGCGGCGTCAACGACCGGCTGGACGCCTTGTGGGTCGGGGGTGGCGTGCAGGATCGTGCCGATCACCGTGTGGTGGATGCGCACCAGTTCGAGCAGGCTGATGCCGTCGGCCAGGGCTGCGCGGCCGAGTTCGTAGGCGGTGTGGAGGTTTTCCTCGTCAGGATGGTTGAGATAGATGAGGAAGGCCGGGCCGTAGTTGCGGGACAGTCTGAGCTGGGGGTCGGTCATGGGCGGGGAGCGGTGTTCCTTGCGGGGCCGGTATCAAGCGTGCGTCCGCGGGCGGTGGTGAGCGCATTGAGTACCGCGAGGCCTTCGTCGAGGTCCAGCGCCGTATGCACGGTGTCCAGGTTCATGCCGAGTTGGACCATGGCGAAGGCCACGTCGGGGTTGATGCCAACGATGACGGTGTGCGCGCCGCGCAGGCTCGCTATCCGAGCCAGGATGCGCAGGGTGTGGGTGGCGAAGGAATCCACCACGTCCAGGGCGGCGACGTCGATGATGATTCCGGTGGCGCGATCCCGTCCCACCCGGTCGATGAGGTCCCGTTGGAAGCGGAGCAGTTGGCTGTCGTCAAGGGCCGTGTGAATGGACGCAATGAGGTAGCTCCCCTGCCGGAGAATGGAAACCAGCAGGGGTTGTGGGGGTCCGGCGCTGCTAGTGATCGGCATCGGCAGACCGAATCACCTTGAAGCCCAGCACCCTTTCGGCTTCCTCGATACCGCCCTGCAGATCGCCAACCGTGGTGATCTTGCTGAGGTCGACTCCGATGGTCACCAGCGTTTGGGCGATGTCGGAGGAGAGCCCGGTCACGATCACACCGGCGCCCATGAGTCGGGATGCGTCCACCGTTTGCACCAGGTGATTCGCAACAGCCTCGTCGATTTCCGGAACGCCGGTGATGTCGATGACGACGACCTTCGCCCGGTGGGTGCGGATCCCGCGGAGCAACTGCTCGGTGAGCTGCTGTGCGCGTTGGGTATCAAGTATTCCAATGATCGGCAGGATCAGCAGCCGCTCCCGGACCTGCAGTACCGGGGTGGACAGCTCGCGCAAGGCGTCCTGTTGTTGCCGGATGACCCGCTCGCGTTCTTCGACGAAGCTGACGGCGACGGTATTCGCGATGCGGTTCGCCGCGGGCTCGTAGGCGTCCAGAATCCGGTTCAGCAAAGGAAAGTCGAGGTGGTACTTCTCGAAGAGGGACCGGGCGAGGACGTCCCGCAGGAGCAACACGATGCCGACGACTTCATCGGTTTCGACGCCGCGCGGGATGATCCGTTCGGACAGGTCCCTGGCGTAGTGCTGCAACGCTTCGACGCTGCCGGTTTCCAGGACCTCGACGTAGTTGTCGTACACCGAGGTGGCCTCGGAGAAGATCTCCTTGTGCGTCATCGCGGACAGCAGGTTCGCGTCGGTGATCCGAGTGGCCCATTCCTGCCGCAGCTGGGTGCGGTTCTCTCGCAAATGTGCGACGAGTTCCGGCAGGAGCATGTCGTCATGGGTCGGCGCTTGCGGTGCGGTGGTGGTGGTCATTGTGCTGGTCCCTTACCTGTCGTATTCGGTGGTTTGACGGGTGGCCGATTGCGCCATTTCGCCATGGTGACGGTGGTGCCTTTTCCAACCTCGGAGGCGACATCGAACTCGTCCATCAGCCGACGGGCGCCGGGCAACCCGAGTCCGAGGCCACGGTAGGTGCTGTAGCCGTCCTGCATGGCGTCCGGCACGTCGGCAATCCCAGGACCTGAATCCCTGGCAACGACGGTGATGCCGCATCGGCCTGGTTCGTCGACCATCCGAATGACGATTTCTCCGCGCTGCGCGAACTTTACGATGTTCCTCGCGATTTCAGATATCGCGGTGGCAATGACGGTCAATTCGGTGGGGGTGAAGCCGGCTCGGGCGGCGATTTCGCGGCCCTTCTGACGTGCGGTCACCACATCGGCGTCGACGGTGACCCGTACCCGCGCCTCGTCGTCGACCGCCGTGGGTGGTCGCCGATCGAATAGCGTCAAGCTGAGCGCGAGGCAGCAATCGCACTCCAGCAAATGCCCGGCGGTGTCCAGCTCCCGTTGTCGCCGCCGATCACCCGCCGACAACGCGAACAGCACCGGCCGGCAGCGATCGGTCGGCGGCACGACCGCAGCGTCGGCCAACAGATACTCGACCCGAAGCTTGGCCCGGGTCCGATTCAACTGGGCCGCGATGGCACCCGGGCTCGTCTCCCTGCGGGCGGCCAACTCGGCAGTTCCGGTCCCTTCGACCTCATGAGCCAGCAGCACGTCCCGCTCCGCCGGAGACAGACGCGCAAGCGCGGCACCGACCACGCTGGTCTCTTCCTCCCGCAACAAGTCGTGATCGGGCGGCGGGTCGGTTGCCCCGTCGACCAGCAGATGCGCATTGCGGCGGGCCCGGTCGGTACCCTGGCCGACCGCGAATACCAGGTTTCGCGCCGTGGTGACGGCATACGGTGCGAGGGTGTCCCGCTCGATTCGGTGCCGAGCCGCCATCACCCGGGCGAGGGTCTCCTGCACGAGGTCGTCGACGAGTTGGTAGTCCCGGACTCTGGACGCGACCACCCGCCGGATCAACGGGATCAGCTCGACAATCGAATCGTCCCCGCGGTCCGAGTCCAGGCTCGCAGGGGGTGATGACGGGCGGTCGCCCATCCGCACTCCCTCTCCGGCCCTAGCTGCGCCTGATCCACTGGGTCTGATCCCGTGAACACACTACGGCCTGATCCGCTGCCACTCGGGATGGTCGGAAGCCTGCCAATCCATACTTCCCATCACCGACGTGGGGACGGGTCTCCACACTCGTTAATGCCCCGCGATCCGCCCGGTGAATCACCGGGTCGCCGGCCACCGGTTCCGATGCCCCCGACTCCGAGTCGGGATTGATAGTCGGCAGGTCGATTCAGCTGGATACCCGGCTTTCCGAGTCACGGTGGGTGGATCCGTAGGACGCGCAGTCCCTCGTCGACATCAGCTGCGGTGTGGGCGTTGCCGAGATCGACGCCCAGCTTCACCATCGCGATGGCGACATCGGGAGCGAGACCGACCACGACGGTGTCGGCGCCCCGGAGGCCCACCATCTGGGTGATCTGCCGGACGGCGAAGCAGGCGAAGGAGTCCAGAACGTCGACCGCTGCGAGGTCGATCACGACGCCGCAGGTCTCCCGGCGGCCGACCTCGTCGACGATTTCGCGCCGGAAGGCCGTCAGTTGGCCGTCGTCGAGTCCGGCGTGCAGGGACGCGATCAGGTATCCACCGAGCCGCAGGATGGAGCCGAGCGTCCGTGGTGGTGTGCTGGCTTTCATCTGAGGCGGCATCGTGCTTCCCGTGGACGGGGCACCCGGTACCGCCTGAGGGGCGGCGGTACCGGGGCGTTTGAGGGGTCATCTGACCGAATTCGTCCGTGATGCTTGCTTCCCCTTTGGCGGGGCTCACTCGGGATTGAGTCGTTCGCGGCCAGGGCATGACGCTTGGCGAGCCTTTGGAACGGCGTCGTGGGCCGCTCACGTAGCGGTGACACGCGGCCCGATTCCGACCACACTCGCGTCATGCGACCGGTTGCACCGACTCATCAATACACAGGTGCCCCGCGTCGAGCTTGGCTGCTAGGCCGGGCCCCTCTTCAGGTACGAGTGTCGCCGACGGTCGAGTCGATAACGCGACGAGTCATTACGCGAAAGGAGCTGTCATGGCGTACCAACCCGCCTGCCGACCTGGCCGGCCCCACGGCCCGGCCCCGACGCCTCAGATCATCATTGACGAAAGATCGACCGAAATCCGACTACCGAGCTGTTTGTCACCGACACCACCCTGGTTGGTGACGACCGTCGAACGACTCCGGTGATGAGCGTCGTGGCGACAGCACCGACTTATGTCGGTCGGACTGTGGTGGACCAGCGCGGTCGGCGGATCGGGACGGTTCAGCGCGTTCACGTGAACGAAAGAACGGGACAACCGGAATGGATCACCGTCCGTACCGACGGGTCGGCGACGACCAAGTACGTCGTCCCGCTGGCCGGATCAACACTCGGACAGCATGATCTGAGCTTGCCGTTTGGCCGATCCATCGTTCGCCGTGCACCGCCGATCACGGATGCCGACCACATGAACGTTCACGATCAATTCGCCCTGTATTCCTACTACCTGCAGAACCTCGCTCCGCACTCCCACGAATAGCGGTCAATCGATGATGCCCTCGCGCAGAGCGATGGCGACCAGCTGCTCGCGTGCGCTGTGCCCGAACTTGCGGGCGATCTTGGCGAGGCGCTTTTTCACGCTCAACGACGACAACGACAGTTCGGCGCCGATCCAGCTGTTTGTTCGACCGTCAGCGACCAGCCGGAGGATCTGCACTTCCTGAGCGGAGAGCTCGGGTACCGGGCGGGTGTCCGGGTGGTGAACAGGGGTGCCCGGGGGGCAGCGCAACACCCCGGTCACCCCGGCCCGGACCGCGTCCAGCAGCGGACCAGGATCGACTGTCGGAGCGAGCGCGATCACCCGCGGCCAGCCCGCCGCCCGCAATCGGGCGATGACCCGGATTGCCGGGTAGCCGAACCCCAGACCGATCAAAGCCAGTTGGCCGACGATGTTGTCGGCCAGTACCTCATCGACGCCCTCGACCGCATCAACCCGGATGACGCGACCCACTCCGCGTTCCAGAAGTGCCGCGGAAAACGTCTGCAGCAGGATCGGGTCGGGATCGGCAACCAGTAGCAACGTCGGCTCCGGCCCGGTGTCGGTGGGGGTGACGAAGGTCGGCCGCCCACGGCGAGGCATGTCACCTGCCCAGTCGGCGCTGGTGCCGCTTGTGATCAACATGTCAAGCATCGATGGTGAGGTCTCTTTCTGAACATCAGGTGAGCCACCGCTTCCTGTCGGTCATCGAGCGACGCACCGCAGTGGGGTGGAGGGTCGTCCGTCGTCTCAATAACTGATGAGTGGGTGGGGACGGCGGCATGACGTGGAACTGGCCCCGAATGTCGCCGAGTCGCCTGCGCGAACCGGGTGCTGTCCCTTCATCGCGCGCACCATTGGTGAGCCGGCAGCGCCTGGTTGGCAGCAGCGACGGTTGGCTCACGTCATGCCGCTGTGCGGAATGACTCCTCTTCAGGTGAGTGGAAGCACTCGTGGTCGATGTGGGTGCGCAGGGACCCACACACGTGTGCCGTGGCGCGAGTCGCAGAACCGAAAGGAAATACCCCACATGACATTTGCCGCTGCCGGACCAGTTGCGTCAGGACAGAATTATCTGATCACCGAGGTCAACGGCCGCCCTCCCGGGCGCCTGTCCGACTTCACCGGTGACATCGAATTGACCGCGGTGAAGGACGGGCAGCGGCTGACGCTCAACGGTGCCGCTGCGGAAACCCATGGTGTGGTGCGCTTCTATCAGAAGGATCCCGGACCGGTCGATCGAGACGTTCGAGTGTGGACCATCATCGATCAGGGCTCAGGAGCCTTCCTCGGCCAGCCGTTCGCCGCATTCTGACGGTTCGACTGCGGCGACAGTCAGGGCTGCACGAGCTTGCGTCTCGAACGACTCACGGCCCGCTCATTGTCCGATGACCGTTCCGGTTCACCCGATCACCCATCGGCCCATGTTGAAGAGGAACGTGCGCCGGCCGCCAGAAAATGAGGAGCCCAACATGAATGAATCAGACGCAGGACCGACCGCGCCATACACCGTCACTCGCGTGGCCGGACACGCGCCAGCCGTCTTGGACGAGTTCGTCGGCGCGACCACGGTGTCGGTCAAGGGCGATGACCAGGAATTTCGACTGCGTGGGGCCGGCCGAAGGGAAGGCGAGGCCGTG
>Ga0190275_10001970_pt1 | contig 14959 bp, 11 predicted proteins | sample Popmic550T_FD_133745 | JGI IMG/M metagenome (GOLD analysis project Ga0190275, IMG submission 133745) | Populus adjacent soil microbial communities from riparian zone of Yellowstone River, Montana, USA - 550 T | ecosystem: Environmental > Terrestrial > Soil > Riparian zone > Trees stand | place... | reverse complement strand
TCCGACCAGAACTCCTGGCGCGCATCGAGAATGCTGACGCCAACGCGAACCCCAGGCTCCACGTGGGTCGCGAATTCACCGTCGGCCGTTAATGCCAAGGAAAGTACGGGAGGCTCAAGCGACACCGGCATCAACGCCGTCACGGTGATACCGCGCAATGCGCCACGCTCGGTCACGAGTGTCACCACGGCGACACCAGTAGCCCAGCGACGCCGGAATTCGCGCATGGCCGCCGCCACATCCCCCGGCCAGGACTCACTCATCCGGTCGCCGGTCCAGATCTTCCAGAACAGAGCGTGCGTACTCCACGATCAGATCAAACGCCCGGGCATGCGTTGCGGAAACTTCGCCAATGGCGCGATCGCGGATGAGGATTTCGAGGTCCTGGTGCAGCCGAAACCGCCGCCACATCTCTGTCCGTGGCTGGACTTCTATCTTCATCGCGACCGCCAGGTCGTCCGGGGTGAGCTGATTCAGCTTCTCCCGGATTTCGTGCAACGGCAGCCGGTCGTCCTTCAGTTTCTGGATGTACTTCAGCCGCAGCAGGTGATCGGCGTCGTATACGGCCGTTGGGCCACGACCGTACGCCGGCTGGAGCAGCCCTTCGGAGATGTAATACCTGATCGTCCTCGCCGTGATGCCGGACTCCTGCGCGAGATCCGCCATCGTGTACCGGTGCGGTTGGGGCGGCTCGAAACGAGGTCGGCTGGACGGTGGCAATCGCTGGCTGTCAGACATCGACGGAGTTCCTCGCCAGACGGGATGGGCGCGGTGGCAATCGAACAGTGCCCCCCGGTAGGATACCGGACTGTGTGGGAGACTGCCCCGAGCACGGTGAGGTACGCAGAACGGTATGGACAGCGCGGCACTGGTCTGGTTCGGCATTTCGGGTGGCGCACTTGTCTTTGCCGGAACCCTTCTCTTCCAGCGGTACGTCAGGAAGGACCCCCGCGCGGTGCAGTCGCGCGGGTCGTTCGCCATGTTCGCCGGGTTGATGGTGCTGTTCGCGATCGGCGCGGCCGTGGCCGGAATCGCCGCTGGCGGTTGAACGCGGCGCCGGTGCGGTAGAATGCATGAGCGCAAGCGGTGTGGCTGACCTGCTGCGCACGAATAGAGACAATCCAGACGAAAGGTTGGGGCTTCCATTCGCGACCTGCTACGCCCACTGGCCTCCCTGCTCCGCAGGTACGGCGCGTACCTGTGGCTTGCGGCGATCATTGGCCTGACCGTGGCTTTCGGCCTGGGCCAGAAAGCCGAGATCTTCCGAATTCGCGACACAATCCTCCATGCCGGCAGCGGCTGGCTCGTCGCCCTCGTCGGCGTCGAGATTGCCATCCTCCTGCTGGTTGCGGGAACCTATCGCTCCCTCCTGTCCCGCCTCGGACACAACATCAAGCTCGATACCCTCATCGGGGTCCACCTCCAGCGTGTGGTGGTTGGAACGGTAACGCCCGTCGGTGGCCCGTCCTCGATGGCGATATTCGTCCACGCACTACGCCAGCTCGGAGTCCGGCCAACAGATGCCCTCCTGGCTGTCTCCATCAAGAGCGTGATCGGCAATATCGCGTTCCTGATGCTGTTGGTACCGGTGCTGTTCGCCCAGGACCCCTCGCCGCTGCTGATCGCCGGAACGATCGGGCTGGTAGCCCTGGTGGCGATCACCGGCGCGCTGCTCATCCTCGGCCTGCGGACCACCAAACCGCCCGGATGGATGCTTTCCCGCATTCCCCGCAAGGGGCTGCGATGGCTGGTGCAGGTTCGCAGTCACCACATTTCGATAGCCGCGCTGGCTGGTCCCTTCGCGATGATGATGACCACCAAACTCGCCGGTATCGCCATGCTGTTCATCGCGCTCCAGGCAGTTGGCTACAACGCCGAGATCCAGGTTCCGATGATGGCCTACCTGGTGGGCATGGTCTTCCTGATGGTCGCGCCGGTCTTCCAGGGCATTGGCGTCGTGGAAGTGACCATGGCTTTGGCGCTGCAGCGGCTCGGCGTCCCGCCGGCAGCCGCGGTGGGCGCAACCCTGCTCACTCGTGCTGGCGAGTTGTGGCTTCCCCTTGCCGCCGGAATCACCCTCCAGGCGCTCGACACTGTCGGTCGACGGTTTCGGACACCTGCTCCTCACGGCTCGCCCCTGGGATAGCACGACCGCCGCCAGACTGCCGAAACGTGGGATAATGGTCATAACCACGGGCAGCGCCCGCTGAAGCATCGACGCTGTCCGCCCGCATCACCCCAAGGTGTATGCCAGTTACGTGGTGGCACTCCAGCGCCACCGTTCCAATGCACGCCCAAGGAGGACCCTCGTGGCAACAGCCACCACCGACGCGACGACCCTTCAGACCCAGGCCATCAACGCGATTCGCACGCTGGCGATGGATGCCGTGCAGGCCGCGAATTCGGGGCATCCCGGCCTCCCACTGGGCGCAGCGCCAATGGCCTACGTCCTCTGGCAGGAGTTCCTCAAGCACAACCCGCGCGACCCGCAGTGGCCCGACCGGGATCGCTTTGTACTCTCCGCCGGCCATGGGTCTGCACTCCTCTACTCCCTGCTGCACCTGACGGGCTACGACCTCTCGGTAGATGACCTCAAGGTATTCCGCCAGCTGGGATCGAGGACCCCTGGCCACCCGGAACGAGGCGACACCGCGGGCGTCGAAGTCACGACCGGACCGCTCGGACAGGGCATGGCCAACGGGGTTGGTTTTGCGATCGCCGAGCAGTTCCTGGCCGCCACGTTCAACCGGCCGGGACACGATATCGTCGATCACTTCACCTACGGCATCGTGTCCGACGGCGACATCATGGAGGGCGTTGCCTTCGAGGCCGCATCGATCGCCGCCAACCTCAAACTTGGCAAGCTCGTCTACCTTTACGACCAGAACCACATCACCCTGGCCGCCACCGCCAACGTCTCGTTCCGCGAGGATGTGCCTGCGCGATTCGAGGCGCTCGGATGGCACGTGCAGACGGTGGACGGCATGGAACCCGACGCGGTCCGCAACGCCCTGTCCGAGGCGATGTCCGAGACCGAGCGTCCCAGCCTGATCTGTGCCCGGACGGTCATCGGCTTTGGATCGCCGAACAAGGCAGGCACCTTTGGGGTCCACGGTTCTCCGCTTGGCCCTGACGAAGTTGTCGCCACCAAGGAGAACCTCGGCGTTCCGACCGAACCGCAGTTCTTCGTTCCCGACGATGTGTATTCGCATTTCCATCAGGCACTCGATCGCGGGTCGGAAGCGCAGGCAGAGTGGCGCGTGCGGTTCGATGCCTACAAGGCGGCATTCCCGGCCGAGGCAGCCACCTTCGAATCCGCCATCGCCGGAGAAATACCGGCAGGATGGGATAGCGAGTTTCCATCCTGGACACCCGGCGACAAGCCTGTCGCCACACGCAAGGCGTCCGGCGAAGTGATGAACGCCTTCTACGAGAACCTGCCGACCTTTATCGGAGGCTCGGCCGACCTCAATCCCTCGACGAATACTGTCCTCAAGGGCGGCGGTGACTTCGGGAACCCATCGACGCTTGCCGATGGAGAGCAGGGGCTTTCCGGGGGTGGCTGGAACTATGCCGGTCGCAATCTTCACTTCGGCATCCGCGAGCACGCGATGGGCAGCATCGTCAACGGCCTGGCCGCCCACGGCGGGATCGTCCCCTTCGGGTCGACCTTTCTCGTCTTCTCCGACTACATGCGCCCCGCGATCCGCCTGGCCGCGCTCAGCCACCTGAAGTCGATCTTCGTCTTCACCCATGACAGCGTCGCGGTCGGGGAAGACGGTCCAACGCACGAACCGGTCGAGCACGTGATGTCGCTGCGAGCCATTCCACACCTGACGGTGCTGCGCCCGGCCGATGCCAACGAGACGGCCGAAGCCTGGAAGGTGGCGATGGAAAACCCGACGGCGTCCGTCCTGATCCTCAGCCGCCAGGATCTCGCGATCCTGGATCGCAGCGGCGCCAACGGCGACGTGTCGAAGGGCGGCTACGTCCTTGCCGGCACCGACGGCGATCCTGATGTCGTGATCATGGCCACTGGCTCTGAGGTGGAACTCGCCGTGTTGGCGCAGGGGCAGCTGGCCGAGTTCGGCGTCACGGCTCGGGTCGTCTCCATTCCGAGCTGGGAACTGTTCGAAGCGCAAGGTGAGGACTGGAAAACCACCGTCCTCGGGTCAAGCGGCACCCCGCGCGTTTCAGTCGAGGCCGGAATCACCCTGGGCTGGAGCCGCTATCTCGGCGACAACGGTGTCGCAGTCGGTATCGACACCTATGGCGCATCCGGACCAGGCAAAGCAGTCCTCAAGAAGTACGGCATGACCAAGGAGCACGTCGCCGCCGAAACGCTTCGTCTCCTTGGACGCGAAGGCGAGGCCGACACGCTCGACTCGGAGTACCTGGCAGGGCAGACCGCGGGAACCCAGCCGAAGGGATCGGACGGCCATTCGTAATCGCCCGCCCACGCAGGTAGTGGCGGCCAATCACCCACAACACAGCGGCCACCGAAAGGACCATCACCATGGCCACCAACACCATCAAGCAACTCCTGGCTGAAGGCCAAAGCGTCTGGCAGGACGACATCAGCCGTGAAATGATCGCATCCGGCCTGCTCCAGGAGCGGATCGACAAGGTCGGTATCCGGGGCGTCACCTCCAATCCGACGATCTTCCAGAAAGCTATCGCCTCCGGTGACGCCTACGACGGCGACATTGCCGACCTGCTTGGCCAGGACATGACGCCAGCGCAGATTTTCCAGACTGTTGCCGTCAAGGACATCCAGGACGCGTGCGATCTCTTCCGGCCGATCTACGACGAGTCGAACGGCGCCGATGGCTTCGTTTCGATCGAGGTCCTGCCAAGCCTTGCCCGTGACACCGAGGGCACGATCGAAAACGCCCGCGCGCTGTGGACCGCGGTCGATCGCCCGAACCTGATGGTGAAGGTGCCAGGAACCGAGGAGGGCGTTCCCGCCATCGAGCAGCTCCTGTTCGAGGGCCTGAACATCAACATCACCCTCCTCTTTTCGCTCGTGAACTACGAGCAGGTAGCCAACGCCTACGTCTCGGCGCTGATTCGCCGGAACGACGCTGGCCTCCCGGTCGACCGGATCGCTTCGGTCGCCTCGTTCTTCGTCAGCCGCGTCGACACCGCCGCCGACAAGCTTCTGGAAGCCAACGGCTCGGATGAGGCGAAGGCACTTCTCGGCAAGGTCGCGGTTGCGAACGCACAGCTCGCCTACGAGCGGTTCGATTCAATCTTCGGTCGAGATGTCTTCCGCGATCTCGCCGCCGAGCATGGCGCGCAGGTCCAGCGGCCACTTTGGGCCAGCACTGGCACCAAGAACGCGGCCTACAGCGATGTTCTGTACGTCGAAACCTTGATCGGACCGGACACCGTCAACACGATGCCGGTGCCGACGATCGAGGCTTTCCTCGATCATGGAACCGTGTCGCGCACCGTCGATACGGACTTTGCGGGCGCCCACGAGGTCGTTGGCAGGCTTGCCGCGCTGGGCATCTCGCTTGACGAGATCACGGCCAAGCTCGAGGCCGATGGTATTGCATCGTTCATGACGTCCTATGACGATCTCCTCGCTGGGGTCGATGCCAAGCGTTCGCAATTGGCACAGGTCGCCGGCGATAACTAGCACGCAGATGGATCGATCGACAGGCCGGCCACACACCGGCCTGTCGCCACGTTCGAGGGAAATTCGGAATGGCCGAGGAACAGCACAGCAAGCGGCATATCGGGGTAGTCGGGCTCGCCGTCATGGGCGAAAACCTGGCGCTCAACATCGAGCGAAACGGATTCGCCCCGTCCGTGTACAACCGCACTGCCGCCAGGACCGACGAGTTACTGGCGACCCGCGGCCAGGACAAGCAGCTCCTGCCGACCTACTCGATCCCCGACCTTGTCGCATCCCTCGAACGGCCCCGCCGGATCCTGCTCATGGTCAAGGCCGGTGCGCCGGTCGACGCCGTGATCCAGGAGATCACGCCGCACCTTGATGAAGGTGACATCCTCATCGACGGCGGGAACTCGCTGTACACAGACACCGAGCGGCGTTCGGCCGAGCTTGCCGGCAAGGGCTTCCAGTTTGTGGGCATGGGCGTCTCCGGCGGTGAGGAAGGTGCGCTCTGGGGTCCTTCCATCATGCCCGGCGGCCCGGTAGACGCCTGGCATGCCCTCCAGCCAATCCTCGAAGCCATCGCCGCAAAATCCGAGTACGGTCCATGTGTCACGCACGTCGGACCGGGCGGAGCGGGCCACTATGTCAAGATGGTGCACAACGGCATCGAGTACGGCGACATGCAGCTGATCGCCGAAGTCACCGACATCATGCGGCGCGCCCTCGGCATGACATTGCCAGAGATTGGTGACGTCTTCGAGCGCTGGAACACCGGCAAGCTCGAATCGTTCCTGATCGAAATCAGTGCAATTGTTGCGAAGGAAATCGATCCCGACACCGGCAAGCCGCTGGTCGAGGTTATCCTCGACAAGGCGGGGCAAAAGGGTACCGGTCGCTGGACGAGCATCAACTCGTACGAACTTGGCACCCCTATCCCGGTGATCGATGCCGCCGTGATTGCCCGCAGTCTCTCATCGTTCAAGGACCAGCGTGTCCAGGCCAGCAAGATCATCACCGGGCCGGGAACCGACGGCCAGCCACTGCCAGACGTCCCTGACCGAAACGCGATTATCGACGCACTGGAAGACGCCCTCTACTTCGCCAAGATTTCGTCGTACGCGCAGGGCATGGCCCTGATGAAGGTGGCATCCGATACCAACGACTGGGACCTGAACCTTGCCGAGATCGCCCGGATCTGGACCGCAGGCTGCATCATCCGGGCGAAGTTGCTCGGGCCGATCATGGATGCCTGCAAGCGCGATCCAGACCTCGGCAACCTGATGTTCGACCCGTACTTCACCGAGCAGATCAACTCTTCGATGCCGCACGCACGCACGGTCCTCAAGACCGCGCTGGACTTCGGCGTGCCGACCCCGGCACTGAGCGCGGCGCTGAACTACGTCGATGAGTACCGGTCCGCCGATCTCCCGGCCGACTTCATCCAGGGGCTCCGCGACTACTTTGGTGCCCATACCTACGAGCGCCGCGACCGCGAGGGCATCTTCCACACCGAGTGGATGGAGCAGAAGGACCCGGGCGACATTACTGCCTGATCGAACCCCAGGTGAAACCCGGACCGGCTCCTGCTGATCCGGGTTTCACTTGCCCGGCGGATTCAGCGGTCGAGCAGACCGGCAAAATCTCCGAGCGGGCAGTACAGTTAGGGATTCGCGGGGCGATCCCGTTCCGCTTTCCCGATCTGGCCGCATATTGCCATGTCACGGGTTTCGACCATGATTGTCCCGCCACTGTGAGGCGCACCATGTCCCAACCTTCGAAGGTCCGGAACGACAACCTGACCTACGACTTTGCCACCGACAGTCAGGGTCCGATCGTCGACGTTGACCATGTCGGCCATCAGTTCGACCTGACCGACCGCACGACGCAGCAGAACACCAATCCCCTGCGAGCCGGTCTCCGATTGGAGCGGATTCCCGCTCCGTGTGTGATGGTGATTTTCGGCGTCACTGGTGACCTGACCGCGCGCAAGCTCATGCCATCGCTGTATGACCTCGCGGTGCAGCATCCCCTGCCGGAAGGATTCTCGATCGTCGGCGTGTCGCACCGCGACTGGACCGACGACACGTTCCGGAGTGAGATGCGGGCTGCGGTCGAGCGGCACTCCAAGGCCCCGGTCACGGACGAATCGTGGAACCTCTTTGCGCAGGGCCTGTACTACATCAAGGGCGATTTCGACAACGAAACCGTCTATACCGAACTTGACAGCCGGCTCGCGTCAATCGATGAAGAGCGACGCGCCCAGGGCAACCGGCTGTTCTACCTGGCGACCGCACCCCGGTTCTACGCGCCAATCATCCGGCATCTCGGGGCATCCGACCTCGCCAGGCGGCAGGATATCTACTACAACCGGCCTGACAGCTGGAACCGGATCGTGGTCGAGAAGCCGTTCGGCCGCGATGTGGACAGTGCCCGCGAACTCAATGCCCAAATCGGCGCAGTGTTCTCGGAGCGGCAAATCTACCGGATCGACCACTACCTGGGGAAGGAAACCGTCCAGAACGTGCTCGCATTCCGGTTCGCGAACGCCCTGTTCGAGCCGGTCTGGAACCGTCAGTACGTCGACCACGTCCAGATCACCGTTGCCGAAGCGCTCGGGGTCGAGGGACGAGGCGGCTACTATGAAGAATCGGGCGCACTCCGTGACATGGTCCAGAGCCACATTCTCCAGCTTCTTGCCGTGATCGCAATGGAACCGCCTGCGCTCTTCAACGGCAACGCGTTGCGTGACGAGAAGGTGAAGGTCCTTCGCGCGGTCGTGCCGCCGACCGGTGACGACGTCAACTCGAAGACCGTTCGGGGGCAGTACGAGGCCGGCTTCGTCGCCGGCCGGGCCGTCGAGGCCTATCGTGACGAAAAGGGCGTCCAACCTGGTTCGAGAACGGAAACCTACGTCGCGATGGAACTCGGGATCGACAACTGGCGATGGGCAGGTGTGCCATTTTACCTCCGGACCGGGAAGCGCCTGCCTCGACGGGTCACCGAAATTGCGATCGAGTTCAAGCAGGTTCCGCACCTGATGTTCCAGTCGATTGGTGATATCGACCTCACGCCGAACGTCATCACGATGCGGATCCAGCCCGACGAAGGCATCGCCCTCAAGTTCGCCGCGAAGGTCCCAGGGCCAACCACGCAGCTTCGCCCGGTCCGGATGGACTTCCTCTACGGGACCTCGTTCGGCGAAGCCGGCCCAGACGCCTACGAACGGCTTCTGCTCGATGCGATGCTCGGCGACCCCACCCTGTTCGCCCGGCGCGATGAAGTGGAAACTGCCTGGAACCTGATGCAGCCCATCCTCGATGGGTGGGACGAGCTGCCGGTTCCGGTCTACCCGTACGAATCCGGCACGTGGGGTCCGACCAGGTCGGAGAACCTGCTCCGGCGCGACCACCGCGAATGGCGACGGCCGTAGGGCGGCCAGAGGAGTACCTGATGGCAACCGACGTCAGCGCCAGGCAAACGCGCCCCGTGATCGGCACGTCGTTCCAGACCGATACGCTTGATACGGGCGACATTCACGATCAGCTCAATCACCTCTGGGCAGAACTCGGCGGCCCGCCGCACGCCGGCCAGGCGATGGGCGAAATGGTCGCCGAACCACATTTCGGCGGTGGCGGCCTGATGCGGGCCAACACCCTGAACCTGATCGCGGTCGCCCGGAACGAGCGTGACGCGTCCCTCGTCACCGATACGGTCGCGCACCTCCGGGATTTCCTGCCATCGCGCACGCTGATTCTCGCCACGCGCAGCGGCCAGGACGACGCCGAACACGTGTACGACGTACACCTCGAACTCAAGGAACAGGTAACCGGGGACGACGCCCCGGCATTCCGGTTCGAAACGATCACGGTTTTTTCCGACCTTGCCGAGATCGGGCACCTTGCAAGCCTCGTTTCGCCGCTGATGGCCGCCGAGCTTCCCGATTTCCTCTGGTGGCCGGGGGGCGACTTTACCCACAATCCGCTGTTCGCTGATCTCGCCCAGATCGTCGACCGCGTGATCGTGGACAGCGGTCAACTCGGCAACGACATTTCCGGGGTCACCGCCGTGCGCGACATCCTGGACGAAGACCTGGAGGGGCATGCGGTGATCGGTGACTTCACCTGGCTGCGCCTCGCGCCCTGGCGTCAATTGATCGCCCAGTTCTTCGATCCGCCCGATGTCCAGCAGAGCCTGGGCGCAATCGAAGACCTGACCATTTCCTATGCCGACACCCGCGAGGATGGCTCATCCGGACTCGCATCGGCACTGCTGACGGTCGGGTGGCTCGGGAGCCGCCTTGGGTGGGATGTCCTCGACAAGCTCGAACGCCGGAAGGCGGGAGGCTATACGGCACCGCTTGGCGGCACCGACGACGGCGGCCGGCGACACGAGATTTCACTCCGCCTGCTTCCCGACATGAGCCCGTATGCCCGCTTCTCGCTGCGAAAGGTCGAGATGATCGCCGGGGGTGAACATTCCGGGACATTCCGCGTCGAGCGAACCGATGCCGACGACATGATCACCAGCAGCGAGACCTCAACGGTTCCGTTCGTCAGTCGCATGGTCTACGCCAAACGCCCGACGAGCCAGGAAATGCTCGGAACGGAACTCCAGCAATTCGGACACGATCGCGTTTTCGAGGATGCACTTCGCTTCGCGACCAGGCTGTTGCCATAGCGGTTTTGGACGAACCCGGATCGGGTGGCATCCTCCCGGCACACTGGGCATCTCCCCAACAAGGATTCATTTCCTCAGCACCGGACAGAGTCTCAATGGATCGTGGCACGGGTGTTGTCTCCCGCGACGGAGCGGCGCCAGCCGTGACTGCCGCCGTCAATCAGGAGAGGGCCGCCACCAATGGATGACGCGACACGGATGCGCCTGATCGGCGAACGAGCTGCAGCCCTCGTGCCGGACGGGGCGACGATCGGCCTCGGCACGGGCGCAACCGCCGATGCCATGATCGACGCGCTCGGCGACCTCGTCCGATCCGGCCTGCAGGTCACGGGCGTAGCGACGTCGAGCCGCACAATCGACCGGGCCAATGACCGAGGTATCCCGCTGATTACCCTGGATGAAGCCGGCGAACTGGCCATCTGCATCGACGGGGCCGACGAGATCGACCCGGACCTGAGCCTGGTCAAGGGCCGAGGCGGGGCCCTGCTGTTCGAGAAGCTCGTTGCCCGGAGCGCCAACCGCCTGGTCATCATCGGATCGTCGGAAAAGCTGGTGGACCGGCTCGGAACCCCCCTGCCACTCCCAGTGGAGATCGTTCCATTCGGAGCGTCCCACACAGCACGCGAGATCGCGGCCCTCGGGCTGGAGCCGATCCTGCGAACGACGGACGACGGCAGCCCGTTCGTCTCCGATGGTGGCCACTGGATCGTCGACTGCGAGTCAGACGGTATCGACGATGCCGCCCAGCTTGCCCACGACCTGAAGCAGATCACCGGGGTCGTCGAACACGGGTTGTTCGTGGGCATGTGCGACCTGGCGCTCACGGTGGATGCCGAAGGGATGATTGCCGAGCATGTCCGCCGCTGACCGCGAGTCGATCCGGTACGATCCTCCACTGATTGTGCCCTGGTCTGCGATCGGCCTGATGGCGATCGCGTTCATCCTGCTCGGGCTTGCCACCAGAGGGCCGAATACGCTTGCCATCGATCTCGAGGTCTCGATCTGGGTACAGCAGTGGAGCGGGCCGGTCGGCGAGACGATTGCGGAAATCGGGAATTTCCTGGGAGAGGCCACCCTCGGCTTGTCCCTTCTTGCCATTGCCTGGGTCGGGTTTGCCCTCCTGCGCCGGCGGCGCGAACTCTGGTTCACGCTGATCCTGGCGATTGAGCGGTTGATCGCGACGCAGTTGAAGGACCTGCTCGACAGTCCTCGACCTTCATCCGACCAGGTCCGGCATGTGGGAACGTTCGAGCATTGGGGGTTCCCCAGCGGGCACGTGACCACCGCCGCCCTGAGCCTGGGTGCGATCGCCTGGACAATCGCGCGGTTCTTCCCGGCGATCGACCTCCGGCTCCTCGGAATCCTTTGGGCGATCGGGGTTGCGACGTGTGCCTGGGCACGCATCTGGTACGGTGCGCACTGGTTCTCCGACGCCATCGGCGGAGCATTGGCCGGGGCGATCTTCGTGGCCCTCGCGTCCAACCTGAGTTTCGCTCTCACGCGAGCAGATCGAGCCACCTTCCGGCGGCGATCACCAGCGCAAACGCCGCCACCGTCACCGCCACCGACCGGGTAACCGCGTCGAGAACCCCGCCTGTCCTGCCGCGAAGCTGGCTCGGCAGGAGCCACCATCGCCTCGATGAGAACGGCAGGAGTGGTCCAATCCCGGAGGGTGTACAGGCATCGGCAAGCAGGTGTGATCCGAATCCCAGGGCCAATGCGGTTGCCAGGACACCTGCCGCATTCGCCGGCATGGCGGAGGGCGCCATTCCGATCGTATCCAGTTGACGCTCCACGACTGTCGTCAGAAACCAGGCGGCGGCGGTGCAGACCGCGAGGGCAGCCAGGGAGTGCGAAACCCCACGGTGTTTCAGCCGCAGTGGCTGGCGGAAATCGCTGCGGAAGTCGATCCAGTCGGGCAGGACCGCGCCCGCCAGGCCAAACCAGACAGTCGCCACGGCAAGCACAGGCTCCTGAGACAACGCCAACGGGGCCACAACCGCCGCCCCAACCGCCAGGTGCGTCGAGCGTTTCACCGTTATTTCCCTCCGACGTTCCCAAAGTATGGCGATTCGCTTGCGCGGAAGCGGAGCGGAGTCCAGCCGACGTTCTGGACAGGGCTCCCATGCCTTTTGTGCTGCAGAAACCCAATTAGGTCGGCTTCCCTGTAACGCCGGAAATTGTTCCTCCGGACATTCTGCACTTACGTTCCTGCCGCGATGCAGGAACGTAACGAATCACGCGAGTTTCGGGCCGTTAGCGATCGATGCCGGTTCTCGCAGCCGGGGCGTCCGACTCCGTCGGACCGGCAACGCCGCCAGATTTCTCGCAAGCTCGGAATGACAAAACGGAGAGCGGCTACCAAACCGACCGTGTGTGAGGCGGGTGATCCTGTCACAACCATAACGTACGCAACGAACGGGCGAAAGTGAGCCAATACAACAGACGCCAAAGACAACAACACCCCCGTGCGGTTTCGCACGGGGGTGTTGATTCGCCAGGCTACGAGCCCTGGGGGCGATCCCGGCGAGGCCCGCGATTGCCATCGGGCCGCGACCCGCCGTAGCCGCCACGGCCGCGATCGTCTTCACGGCGTCCACCGGAGCCGTGAGGCCGCTGGCCGTACGGTCCACTGCGGCGACCGCGATCGTCATTTCGACCGCCGCGGTATCCGCCGCCACGTGAGCCGCCATCGCGTTCGCGACCGCGCGATGCGCCGGCAGGCTCATTCGAGATCTCGACGTTTACCGGACGTCCCTTGACCGACGCGTTGGTGAGCGCATCGATCACGCGCTGGGCGTGTTCGGCCGGGACATCGACGAACGAATAGGTGTCCATGATATCGATCGCGCCGACCGAGCGGCCCGGGATGTTCGCTTCGTTCGCAATCGCGCCAACGAAGTCCTGCGGGCGCACGTGGTAGTTGCGGCCGATGTTGATGAACAGCCGGACCATGCCGGCATCGCTGCGCGGACCGGACGACGCGGCGAACGACGCAATGTCATCGTCCTTCTGGACTTCGTTGGTGGTGCGGCCGGTTTCCGTCGCGTAGAGCTTCAGGATTGCCGCCGCAATCGCGACCGGGTCATTGTCCTCGGCGAGTTCGCGCACCGGTTGGAGGTAGGCGTCGTAACTGGTCTCGTTCGCAAGTTCGTTCGCGACCAGCTTCTTCAGGACATCTCGTCGCCGATCGTTGACGTCGGAGGCCGACGGCAGCCGCTTCGGCTGGATGGTGGCCTTGGTGAACCGCTCGATTGCCCGGACCCACCGCGACTCGCGGGGAGTGACCAGGGTGACCGCGGTCCCGGCCTTGCCGGCACGGCCGGTGCGGCCGATCCGGTGGACGTAGGTTTCGGTACTTTCCGGGATATCGAAGTTGAACACATGGCTGACATCAGGGATGTCGAGGCCACGCGCCGCGACGTCGGTGGCGATCAGGATATCGGCCTGGCCGGCGCGGAACTTGCGCATGACCCGATCCCGCTGCACCTGCGAAAGATCGCCGTGGAGCGTCTCGACCGCGAAACCGCGACCCATCAGCGCCTCGCCGAGTTCATCGACGCCTGCCTTCGTCCGGCAGAAGATCATCGTCGAGGACGGAACCTCGGCGTCGAGAATCCGGGCGAGCGCTTCAACCTTCCGGGCACGAGGAATCTCGTAGTAGACCTGGTTGACCTCCGCGACGGTCATTTCCTTGCCGCGCACGGAGATCCGCTGGGGATCCTTCATGTAGGTGCGGGCGAGGTCGGCGATCCGCGGTGGCATCGTGGCCGAGAAGAGGGCAGTCTGCCGCTCCTCGGGAACCTGTTGCATGATCCACTCGATGTCCTCGATGAAGCCCATGTCGAGCATTTCATCGGCTTCGTCGAGCACGAAGAACTTGAGGTTGTCGAGCTTCAGGGTGCCGCGGCGCATGTGGTCCATCACGCGGCCGGGTGTCCCGACCACGATTTCGACCCCGCGCTGAAGGCCGCGAAGCTGACGCTCGTACGGCTGACCGCCGTAGATCGGCAGGGTTTCGATCCGCTTGTGGCGACCGTACTGGGCCAGGGCCTCGGACACCTGGATCGCCAGCTCACGCGTCGGGCAGAGGATCAGCGCCTGCACGCCACCGCGACGGCTGACGACCGTCTCGATGATCGGCAGGCCGAAGGCGGCCGTCTTGCCAGAGCCGGTCTGGGCCTGGGCGATGACATCCTGCCCGTTGAGCAGGGCGGGAATCGTCCGCTCCTGAATGGGTGTCGGGACTTCGTAGCCGACCGCGGCGACGCTCTCCAAGAGCGCTTCGCTGAGGCCAAAGTCGGCGAATGTCGGGCCAGATGGCTCGGTGACGACCACAGATTCGGATTCGGTTTCAATGGGCGTTTCGTCGATCGACTCGCCCGTTTCGAGTTCGCCGTTCGACGCGAATTCGCCTTCCGATTCGAGTTCGCCTTCGTACTCGCCGGCGTTGTTCACGACAGCTTCGATGGCCTCGATATTCTCCGGCCGATCGAGCAGGGCAGAGCCGCCACGATCGGAGATCGGGGCGAGCAGACAATTGGTTGATACAGGTACAGGAAAAGACATGATGGTGATTGACTCCAAACACAATGACGTACCGGAACCCGGCACAGGGACGCACTCGATCGAGCCCGATGAACGGTCTCGGCCAGC
>Ga0190275_10001969_pt1 | contig 14960 bp, 16 predicted proteins | sample Popmic550T_FD_133745 | JGI IMG/M metagenome (GOLD analysis project Ga0190275, IMG submission 133745) | Populus adjacent soil microbial communities from riparian zone of Yellowstone River, Montana, USA - 550 T | ecosystem: Environmental > Terrestrial > Soil > Riparian zone > Trees stand | place... | reverse complement strand
CGCGGCACGCGGCCGAGCGCGGGGCCGAGCGCTGGCGCGAGATGATTCAGCGCTTCCGCGGACACGTCAGCCGCAAGATCGTTTGGTTCCGCGGGCGCGAGGTGGACATGGCGGGCAAGGGGCCGCTCGCGGTCTTCGACGGGCCGGCGCGGGCAGTCCGCTGCGCGTGCGCCGTCGGCGAGTACGCCGCGCGCCTCGGCATAGAGGTGCGGGCCGGGCTGCACACGGGCGAGGTGGACTTGCTCGAAGGTAACGGCGTCGGCGGCGTCGCCGTCGAGGTGGGCCGAGGAATCAGGGAGCGGGCCGGGCCGGGCGAGGTGCTCGTCTCGCATACGGTCAGAGACCTAGTGGCCGGCTCGGGCCTCAGTTTCGAGGAGCGCGGCGAGGCGACCTTCGACTCAGCCCCCAGCGCGTGGCGGTTGTATAAAGTCCGCGCGGGGAGTTGCGATTCGCGGCAGGTTTAAGCCTTGCGCGAGCTGCCCCGCGGGGACGGGCGCGACCGGCCAACTCCGGAAGTTTTACACCCGCGCCGCCGCCCAACAACGGCATGCACCCGACGTCCCACCACGAAGCCTCTCATGAAGGTTGAATCGGGGCGCGGGTGATGCCCGGCGTTAGATGTCTTCCCATTTCTCACACTGGTTACGGCATGAGACCAACGCGCCGCAGCAAATCCTGAAAGCGCGGGTCTGAGCGCAAGCCGTCCAGTTGCGGCTCGACCTTCACCCAGAGCATCATGTACTCGCGCCCCTCGCGCGCCTTCTCAAGGTACGCGAAAGCTTCGTCCTTCTCCCCGAGTCCGGCGTGGGTGAGCGCAATCAGGTAGTTTGAGACGTGGCCCGATTTTCCCATTTCACGCAGACGTTCGAGCGCGACGCGCGCCTCTGCGGGGCGTCCCGAAACAGCGTAAAGGTGTGCGACCCACCCGGTGGCCCCGAGATGGTTGGGTGCGTCTGCGGGCATCTTCTGATACTCCGCGAGGGCTTCCGCATAGCGGCCCTGCCGTTCGTAAATGTTTCCCAGTGGGTAGCGCTGGACGGGGAGGTTCGTGTTCATCTCCGCCGCCTTCTTTAATTCCTCAACTGCTTCGTCATAGCGGCGCGCGAAATAGAGCCTCGACCCGACGTGGCCGTTAATGATGGATGACAGCGGGTCGAGTTCGCGCGCGCGCCGGATTGTTTGCAGGGATTCATCTACCTTGCCCACAGAGGCAAGGTAGAAGGAGAACAGCATGTGAGCCTCGGCCTCGTTCGGGTTGATTTCGATTGCGCGCTTAAACTCGACGGCGGCTGACTCCCAGTTCCATTCGAGGAAGTATCTGACGCCCCCCATTACGAGATGCGCTTCGGCCAGCGAATCGTCGAGCGCGAGCGCGCGCTCGGCGGCAAAGCGGGCTTTAAGGAGCGCCTCTTCGTGGGGAATCACCTTCAAGCTTCCCAAACTCTGATAAGACCCGGACAAGCCGACGTAGGCCAGGGCGTAGGTCTGGTCCACGCCGACGGCCTGATTGTAGTATTCGATGCTCTTTCGCAACCCTTCTGGCGTGAACTTGGCGCGCTCGTACCGGCCCTTAAGGTAGAGTTGATAGGCTTCGGCGTTCTCCGTGTAACTCTTCGACAACTTTTGCTCGTCCGCGCCCGATAACTTCACACGCAATTTGTTTGTTACATCTCGCGCGATCTCGTTCTGTAACGCTACAAGGTCTGTTTGTTTTCGATTGTATTGTTCAGCCCAAAGTATATTTTCAGTTACGGCATCAACCAATTCCAGATTCAAAATCAACTGCTCGCCGCGCTGGACGACGTGCCCGGACAGAATCGCTTGCACCTTCAGCTCTTGAGCGATTTTTTTCAAATCTGTTTCCTTGCCTTTGTAACGAAAAACGGAACTCCGCGCTTTAACGTTTAGTTTGGGAATTTGCGACAAACTGCTAATCAGCGATTCGGCCATTCCATCCGAAAGATACTCGTTCTCGGCATTGCCGCTTCCATTCTGAAAAGGCAAGACGGCGATTGATTCGATCTGTTTTGTGTTCGCGGTACGATTAGCGTAAAACCAGTAGCCGAAACCGGCAGCCGCAAGAACCAGAACCGATAAAATAATCGCCAAACTGCGTTTGTGATTTTTGATTCCGCTGACTACGTATTCGGCGCTTGAAGTCGTGTGCGGACCACCGGCGGTCGTCGCCCCGAAAATTTGCGTTTTCGCTTCTTCACGATTCGGCGGCGCGGTTCGCTCCAACTTGTTCCGAAATTCCAAATCCTGTTTTAAGGCTTTCAAATCAATCAACAAATCCCGCGCCGTTTGATAACGCTCCTCACGGTCTTTCGCTAATGACTTGAGAATTATTCTTTCAAGCTCTGCCGGGATTTCGCGATTGAAACTGCTCGGCAATACCGGTTCGCTTTTGAGAATAGCGGCAATCAGGTCGCTCGTCGTTTCGCCTTTAAACGGCAGCTTGCGAGTCGCCATTTCATAAAGCACGACGCCGAGACTGAAAATGTCTGTGCGCGCGTCCACTTCTTTTCCGCGCGCTTGTTCCGGCGACATATATGCGACCGTGCCCATGACCGTACCCGGATCTGTTTGCAAAAGGGTCGGGGCATCGGAATCCGAAGATTGATGCGCCGGGGATTTCTCGGTCAGCTTGGCTAATCCGAAGTCCAGAACCTTCCCGTAGCCGTCGCGCCGGAGCATGATATTCTCCGGCTTAATGTCACGATGAATGATTCCGGTTTCGTGCGCCGCTGTCAGAGCGGAAGCTGCTTGCACGGAAATCTCAAGCGCTTCGCCGAGTTTCACACCTTCACGCCTCATGCGCTGCCGTAAAGATTCTCCGTCAATGAACTCGGTGGCGATAAAGTGCGTGTCACCAGAGATTCCGATTTCGTGAATGGTGATGATGTTCGGGTGATTAAGAGCGGAAGCTGCTCTTGCTTCCTGCTTGAAGCGGCGCAAGCGTTCGCGGTTGTTGATTAAATTAGCAGGCAAAACTTTGAGCGCAACTTTACGTTTGAGCTGTGTGTCATGCGCCAGATAAACTTCGCCCATCCCGCCCGCGCCGAGCAGAGAGTGAACTTCATAATGGCCCAGACTTGTGCGGGAAGAAAGGGGCATGGTGATAAATGAGGGAAACTCCTATCCCTTAACAATAGGCTTCACTCTATTATAATGCTGGCGAAAGTCAAGAAGTTGGTAATGCGTAGTGTGAGAATAAAGTGGAGTGTTTTAATGGTCGCCGCCATCTAACATGTCATTCGACCGGACGCGCCGATAGCATTCCCTTCATGGTGCCTCATTAAGTCGCGTCTTGAATGCCATTGGCGGCGTGCCGGTCAATTCCGGCGTTAGGTCGCAGAATATGATATTGGATGGTCGAAAGACTCCCATAGGTGGCTAGATTTTGCTCTTATACACTTCGTCAAGAAATGACTGCGTCTCCCGCGCTCGCGCTTCTTACTGATGCGGCTCAGGTGTCATATTCGACACTGTCGGCGTCCGGCTGGGGTAGGGATTTACAGTCGAGCGCTTTCTTCTCTCGCAGTCATAAGCTTGATCTTCTTTAGCTCCGCTCCTTTGATTCCAAAATGGGTAGCCATCTCGATAATCTGTCGGGGGCTTACGAAATCTTTGGGGTCGGAGCAGAATCTCTCCATGCCCGGCTCAAACTCACGGCAACCCATGCCCTTCGGTATATTAAGACCAAGCCCGCATTTACCATCCGACCCGTAACGCGTACAGAATTCACAAACTATCACTATGCGCTTCCTTTCGAGACTCTCGCTCAGGCTTGGAAATAGCCGTTCGTCAAACACCTGCTTCGAGCGTTTTGGCTATCAATGCCCCACAGGTATCCGTTGAAACTGCGATCTACCGTCCGGGTCCTCCCATGAAATATCCAGCACGTAAGGCTTGAGTCCGTCGTCTATCGTTTGGAGGCGTGCCAACTGGTCGTGTTGCGAGTCCGACGGTTTGCCGTCTATCCAAGTCCTGTGCGACAAGACGACCTTCTCTTTCGGCTGCATACTTTTTACGGCCTCGAATTTAATGTTGGCTCGCGAAGGGCCGCCGCCCGAAGTCTCTTCGTCCTTCAGAAAGATGGACAGAATCTCGACGCACTTGAGGGTGCGGTCTGTCGTGTTCATCAACTCTAAAAGTACCGTCGGCTCAGCCTCCACGAATCTGGCGGTGAAGGGCTTTTCTCTTCTGCTGGTGGTCATGGTCTTCCTTCCGAGAATCAAGGGCGGTTTCTACAATATTTTGAGCAGATAAAAGAGGCCGGTCATCACGAACGCAGCGATGACGATGCGATGCATCCAACCCATCGCCGACTCACGGCAATAGGGGCACTTTATCTCCCTCAGTCGCAATCTCGTCCCGCAACGGTGACAATGCCTATTCATCTCAAGCTCTCACTATGAACCGGCGCGTGTGAACAAGGTGACGCTGCCTGATCCAGACTATCCGGGTGATTCCGGAGGGGCCGAGAAGGGGTTTAGCTGCACTCGATTCCGGGCGATTATATTGTAGATGCAGGATATATGTCAAATCTAAGGCATATCTCATAGACAATGTCTCCCATACGTGGTAAAGATTCGCAGCACCGAATTTGAGACCGGAGGGGGATGCGGATTGTGATTGAGATTCGGATTGACGAGATGCTGGAAAAGCACGGAAGATCTTTCTACTGGTTGTCTAAAGAGACTGGTATCAGCCACACGACGTTGTGGAGGCTAAAGAAGGGTAAGGCGCTTGGGATCAACTTCGTTACCTTGGAGACGATCTGCCGGGGGCTTAACTGTCAGCCGGGCGACGTGCTGAGGCTGGCGGTCGTGAAGAAAACCGCTAAGAAGAAAGCGGCGCGAAGTAAGCGTGCGAAAACTTAGAACGTCTCACGCGGCCACGCGGGTGTTATGAGGGCGAGCCTTTCTGGCGGTAAATAAAATGACCGGGTATGACGATTTCATAGAACGTCTTGAGGGCGCGCTCGAACATGAGGATGGGCGCGAAGACTTTCTGAATTACCTGCAAGCGCTGACGAGGGAACAGCGGGCCGAACTCGTAGCCGAGGCGGACAGACGCGAGCCCGAAGTTGAAAGCAATTAAGAGAGTTCGGTAAGGGACGGAGTTGACTCGCGTCCGATCAACTCGCCGCCGCGGGCGAAAGTAGTGGGGAGTGTAATGGCAAACTCGGACACGGAGATTAAAGTCGGCGATTACGTTCGCGCACGCGCGGGCGCTTACGAGGGAAAAGTCGGGACGGCGCTGCGCGTTGTGACGACTCGCGACGAGGGGCGGACTTCGGAGTCGGTCTTGGTGAGTTTCCCCGCGGGTGGAGCGGATTACCTGAACGTGCACGAGCTTGAGAAGACGGAACAGGCAGAAGAGTGAGCGTGCGTGCCGGCAAAGCGCCGACTCTCAACCGGCTGACGCCCGCGTTTGTGTTGACAGCGATGTCCGTAACGGTCACGCGACGAAGCGATAACCTACTCCCCTGATCGTCTGTAGGTGTTTGGGCCGGGCCGGTTCGTCCTCGATATATTTTCTGAGTCGGACGATGAAGTTGTCTATGGCGCGCGTGTCCGTATCTTCCTGAAGTCCCCAGACCTCTTCGAGCAGCGACTTGCGAGAGACTATACGTCCCGCGTGGCCGATCAGGTGACGGAGCAGCCTTGCTTCCATCAGGGTCAGCCTCATGGTTTGCTCGCCGGTTCGTAATTCCAACGCTCCGAAGTCAATCGTCTTTCCATCAAAGACGAACAACTCATCCTCAAGTCCTGCCGCCGCCAGTGTGTCATTCTTCGAGCTATTAACCGAGCGCGCGTCGGGCGAGGCGGCTTCAAGGTTTTGCTCCGCCGCCGCGTCGCTCTGGTCGAGATGAAACCACTCGCGCCGTCGAAGTAGCCCGTTGATGCGCGCGATCAGTATCGCCAGATCGAACGGTTTGGCGAGGTAATCGTCCGCGCCCGACTCGAACCCGCGCAGCACGTCTTCGGGTTGGCCGCGCGCCGTCAGCATAAGCACCGGGACGAAACGGCCCGCGCGCCTCAGCTCGGACGCGACCGTGAAACCGTCCTTGCCCGGAAGCATCACGTCCAGCACGACGGCATCGAAATGCTCGCGCTTTTCCACGAGCAGAGAGAGCGCGGCCTCTCCGTCGCCGACCGTCTCGACCATGTGCCCCTCGGCTTCAAGGTTGAAGCGCAGGCCGTCGGCCAGATGTTTCTCGTCTTCTACAATCAGTACCGCGCTCATCTCGTTTAAGCCCTCGGCAGATGGATTGTGAACGTGCTGCCGTGCCCCACGCCCTCGCTCTCGGCGAAGACGCGCCCGCCGTGTTTCTCGACGACCGACCGCACGATGTAGAGTCCAAGGCCCGTTCCCTTGAATCGTTTCATGAAACCGCCCTGCACGCGGTAGAAGCGTTTGAAGATGCGCTTGAGTTGCGTGCGCGGAATGCCTACGCCGCGATCCGCGATCCGCACGGCTACGCGCTTAGCGTCGAGCGTCGCGACCTCGACGGAAATATGCACCTCTTTATCCGAATACTTGACGGCGTTTTCGAGAAGGTTGGAGACGGCGGCGCGCAGCTCGTCCCTGTCGCCCGCGACGCGCGCGCCCAACTCGTCGAGCGATTCGTCGTAACGGAGCGCGTTGTCGTTCAGGTTATAACGAAGGCGGAGCAGGTCTATGCACTCGCGAACCAACTTATCGAGGCCGATGATTGAGACGTTGTCGCGCCGCTGCCGGTGGGACGCGCGCCCGGCGTGCAAGACCTGTTCGACCGTCTGCAAGAGCCGGTCGCTGTCGTTGAGCATGATGTCGTAAAACTCGCCGCGCTGCGCCTCCGTCAGGTCGCGCTTCTTCAAAGTTTCGAGGTAGAGGCGGATCGAAGTTATCGGCGTCTTCAGCTCGTGCGTCACGGCGTTGATGAAGGCGTCGTGCTGCTCGTTGCGCCTGATCTCGCGAATGAGGAAGGTCGTGTTGAGGACGAGGCCGGTGATGATCAGAACGAAGAAGATTATTCCGAGCACTAAGAGCGCGACCTCGCGCCAGTTGAGCAGAATCCACCCGACGTTGAGCGCCATCGCCAGCGCGACCAGACAGATGCCCAGCACGAGGAAGAAGACGGCAGATTTGCGGCGGCCACCGATAGGCATTACGTAATTGTAGAAAGGCAAAAGGCAAAAGTAAAAAGGCAAAAGAGGAAGACGGCGAGTCCGTCTTTCTTTTGCCTTTCGCCTTTTTACTTTTGACTTCTATCAGGCAGCGCGCCTGAGCTGCTGGCTCTGTGCGCGCACAGGCATCGAGGCACGGCTTATGAGCTTGATGTCTTTCGCGAGTCCCAGAAGCTGGAGCGTGCGTATGCCCCACCAGTTCACATCTATCTCGTACCACTTCAGACCGTGGCGCGCGGCTCTGGGGTGCGCGTGGTGGTTGTTGTGCCAGCCCTCGCCGAACGTGAGGAGCGCGACCCACCAGAGATTGGTCGAGTCGTCCGTGGTGACGAAACGGCGCGTGCCCCACATGTGCGTCGCGGAGTTTACGAGCCACGTCGCGTGCAGGTTAACAGTGACGCGCAGGAAGACGCCCCAGAACATCATGCCCCAGCCGCCGAGCGCCAGCAGCGCGATTCCCAGCATGACCTGCGGAATCCAATAGGTGCGGTTGAGCACGACGTGGAAACGGTCTTTCATCAGATCGGGGGCGTAGCGCCTCATCGTTTCCTCGCCGTGCTGCTGTGCCGTGCCTCTGAGAATCCAGCCCATGTGCGCCCACCAGCGACCGTCGCGCGGCGTGTGCGGGTCGCCGGGCGCGTCCGTGTGCGAGTGGTGTATGCGGTGCGTCACGACCCAGTCTATCTGTCCGCCTTCGAGCGACAGCACTCCGCAGAGCGTCAGGAAATACTCGACCCACTTCGGCGTCTTATACCCGCGGTGCGTGAGCAGACGATGAAAGCCCATGCCGACGCCCAGACTTCCGGCTATCCACCACAGAAGAATAGTCACAGCCAGAGCCTGCCAACTGAACATAAAGAGCGCGGCGATTGCGCCCAGATGGAAGATGACCATAGTGATTGAGGTCGGCCAGTTGATGCCTTCCCTCTGGGGTTTAACGTTTGTCTCTCTCTTCATACGCCCTCTTGTTAGCTAGAATTTGCCGCCGCTATTTTGACGCGCTCGACGGTGACATCGTAGCAAGTCTCGGCGCGATGCTTTGTAATAGTTATGTAAGCTTTCATCGGACGCGAGATGTGACAGAGGCGTAACAGAAAAGAAACAAGAGTAGGTGGGCCGGCACGTGCCTGCGCGGTTGCAACTATGCCACTAAGTAAGGCATCCTAGTGTGCAGGATATTCCTTCTCTCTTGCATTAACGGTGATGCATCCCGCTCCCCGGAAACAGGCTGCGGTCTTCAGGATGGTTCGAGAGTAGGCTGATTTCAAACTTAGAAGCCGCTCACCTGAGCACCCGAACGCGAGCCTTCGCTGCCACCGTTACACCGAAGCCACTTAGATTCGAAGCTTCTCTTAACGCTCCCTTGAGGGAGAGAAGGTCACACACTTATGTCTATGAAACTTTACGTCGGGAACCTTTCGTTCCAGACTTCGAGCGAGGAACTTCAACAGTTGTTCGCGCAGGCCGGCACGGTCGAGTCCGCCAGCGTCGTCGAAGATCGCGACACGGGCCGCTCGCGCGGCTTCGGCTTCGTCGAGATGTCTTCCAAGGAAGAGGGCGAGGCGGTTATCTCGCAGTTCAACGGCAAGGAAGTCAACGGTCGCGCCTTGACCGTCAACGAAGCCAAGCCCCGCGAAAATCGCGGCGGCGGCTTCGGCGGCAACGGCGGCGGGCGTCGCTACTAAGCTCGCACACGAGCAATCGCCGACCCTGTAATCGAGTGCCCCGGCGAACCCGTTCGGTTTGCCGGGGCACTTTTGGGTCAACGCGCGCGCGCGTGCCTTCGGAGCATCACGACTCTGATTTGAGTAACGCTCACAAGAAACTAGATTGACTTTCCTGAGCTTGAGCTGAAAGAGGCTGGTACTTTATGGAAAAGCAGACTTACGTGGTCGGGGATCGAGTTGAGAAGTTGTGTGCGGTGTGCGGCGAAGAGCGCGGCCACCTTATCGCGTCCGTCACAAAGCGCGGTCACATCTCGCGCGTTGACTGTCCGAAATGCAGCACGCGCAGTTCGTTCAAAAGCGGCGTCAAGCTTCGCGGCGGACGTACTCTCACTCAAGGCGGGCCATACGACCGCACGCGCAAGTATTCCAAGGGGCAGACCATGTTGCACCCTTCGTTCGGCGCGGGCGAGGTGATGGCGATCATCGAGCCGCAGAAGATTGACGTGCTGTTCGCCGACCGCATGCGAAGACTCATACACGAACGCGCTCAAGCGCAGGCGTAGAGAAACTCGTTCAACTGCGAAACGACGCGCGCCGGTTTGCAAACGGACTGAGATTTATAGCCGTTTGCAATCGCGTGAACCTGGGAGCGCGGGCATCCCTGCCCGCCTTGAGCGCGTAGCGCGAACAAGAAGTCGCCCATTTAGTAGGCTTGAGAAGTGAAGAAGGCATTGAAGCGTGCAATGGCACGCTTTGGCGGGCAGGGATGCCCGCGCTCCCAGCAATAAGTGGTCACACTCATTCGCATATCGCTTTCAATCAATAGTCAGGCTAATTGCGCCCCTCGCGGGCGACTTATTCCCTGCTGACAAGCAACGTCACAGTGTAATCCCCTGCCGCGATCTTCCGGCCTTCCTGTGGGTACGGGCTTAAGCTCACCAACTTCAGCTTGTAGCCTCTATACTCCACTTCATTAGAAAGCTGCGGGCTGCCGCTCGAATTCAGTTTCAAACTCTTGCCGCGTCCTCTGCGCGCGCCGACTTCAAGCAGGACTTCCGCGTTCCCCGCCCACACGCACGTGACATTCTTGGGGCAGCGCGAGTCGTTCTCTACCGCCGCGAACTTGATTCGCAGGCTACCCCCTTTCAAGACGGCCCTCTGTCCGGCCCTTAGTTTGAACTCCCTGCCCAAGCGGACTGATTTTGCGGGCTGGCCGAAAGCGATGGTTGCCATCAGCAATACGCACGCCGCCACGCATATAAATCTCTTCACGCCTTCAGCCTCCCAGACCAGTCATATTCCATGTACTCGGCGGTCTCTATCGCCCGCGCTTCTCCCAACAGTCGGCCCACGACGTACAGCGACATATCTATCCCCGCCGATATGCCCGCCGAAAGAACGATTCTTCCGTTATCAACTATTCTCTCGGACGGCAACACTTCAGTTCTCGGCGCGGCTTGCTTTAGAAGCTCTATCGCACCATGATGCGTCGTCGCGCACAGCCCGTCGAGCAGTCCGCACTTCGCAAGTATCAAAGCCCCCGTGCAAACCGACAGCACAAGCTCCGAGCTTGCCGCGCAACGTTTGACCCAATCAACAAGGATGGGGTTGTCCATTTCTCTGCGAGTCCCGTAACCGCCCGGCACAAGTAGTATGTCCGGCGCGGGGCAGTCCGAAAAAGTGTGCGCGGGATTCACGCTGAGGTTGTTGCGCGCGACGACAGGGCCGCCACTCTCGGCGACCGTGTAGACGTTGAATGGGTCGAGGCCGCTCCTCCGACCCGCGACGGAAAAGACCTCGAACGGCCCGCAGAAATCCAGCACCTCAACGTCATCAAAGATTAGAACGGCAACATTTTTCATTTCCATCCTGCCCCGCAACTCCTGCGTGAAGCTTCGCCTCACGAACCGAACCGAGCCTTTATTACGCTGGCCGGCCCCGAAGGAGGCACGGTAACTATAAACAGATCGCCATACTGAACGTCGCCGACCCCTGCCGCGCGCCCGGTCAGACCTTCAATCGTCGCCGCTATGGTATTGCTGTGGCCTATCACGACCACAGTCTTACCGGAGTGCTTTTCCAAAATATTTCCGGCAAGCGTCTTCCCGTAATCGCCGGGGCTTTGGTTGACAGGCACTTCGGTGACGGCGACGCCCAAACGTTCGGACAGGGGCTTCGCGGTGTCGTGGTTGCGCTTGAACTGCGACGTGTAGACGGCGCTTGCGCCTGAGTCCTCGGCCACGCGGACGAGCGCCTGTGCGCGCTGCACGCCGGCTTCGGTCAGCGGGCTGTCGTCCGCGTCCGAAGCCTTTTCCGCGTGTCGAACGATCAAGACGGTCGTAGGGCTTGGCTGCGGGCGGCTGCACGAGACAGCGAAGAGCGCGAGTAAAAGTGCGAGAACGCTTGCGGTCGTTTTCATTGGCTGTTCCCTCCCCTCGAATTATAAACTCGGATTGGCGGCCTGACGCCGGCGATGTGGCCGGGGGACACTCGATAACTCTGGCGCGGCATCAACTCGACATTACAATGCCGAAATGCTCGCGCAGTATCGCGTCAAACTCTTCCTGACTCGCTAAGGCTCGCTCCCGCCGCACGCCATCCTGCGAAGTCTCGATAAAGCGCATCCCGCTCAGCGTTACGCGCCCTTCGACGGTCGCGCGCGAGCAGACGCGCGCCTTTGTGAAATGCGACTGCGGAGACGTCTGATGGTAGCGGCACATCTCCGCGTAATCGGCGTAGACGTGTGGCTGAAGTGTGAAGCGGTACTGCGGCTTCCACTCGTCGCCTTCGTCGCGCTGCATGAGAATCAAGTGAGCGCCGTCTTGGGCGATACGGTATGCGCGCCTGCCCTGCGCCTGCTCGCCACGCTCGTCGAGAAGTAGCGGCTCAAGAAAAGAGTCGCCGAAGCCTACGTCCGCAAGCCAACGCCGCTCCAGCGTCACCATCAATGTCATGTGATCGAAGTCGGGGCCGAAGCCGCCCTCCGCGTCGGCGACTCCGGCTGAGAGCATTTGTACGTCGAACCCCAGAGCGCGCAGCAACGCCGCGAACAAACCGTTCGCTTCATAGCAGAAGCCGCCGCGCCGTCGCTCCACGATCTTGCCAAAGAGCGCGTCGTCTTCGAGAACAATCGGCTGCCCTGCGTGGATACTCAGGTTTTCAAAAGGCACGGCCAGCAGATGCGCGACCTGCAACGCGCGCAGCGTCTCTGCGGTCGGCTCAAGCGAGCCTTGATAGTTGATGCGTTCGAGATACGACTCGACGTTCAAGCGACTTTCTCCTTTCGCCGCACTATACCTTTTTCACTTGAGTGTAGGGCAAGGTAAATTCACCGCAGAGGCGCAGAGGACGCGGAGGAAGCGCAGAGGTGTTGAGCATCACTCAACTCTCTGCGCCCCCTCTGCGTACTCTGCGCCTCTGCGGTGAACTGCCTTTCGCCGTTCACTCAACTGAAAATTGCACTAAAGTTTTCCGACGCTCTCGAAGTAGCATTCGCGCCCGGTCAAAGGGTCTCGGAAGCAAACCGACTTCGCCAACAGTTTAAGTGGATTAGAAAAATCATCTTCGCCGACGAAACTAACTTCCGGGTAGAGCCTGTCGTTAACAATCGGAATGCCCAGCGCCGAAAGATGCAGGCGGAGCTGATGTTTTCTTCCGGTGACGGGGATCAACCGATACAGAGTTGCATCGCTCATGTGCTCGACCACATCAATGTGCGTCTCGGAGTTCGGCTCTCCCTCGATCTCCTTCATACGAAAAAAAGGCTCTCCCCTCTCGATTCGGCTGCGCCGCGTCAAAGGAAACTCAAGTCGGGGAAGCGTGCGCGCAAACGCCTCATACGTCTTCTCGACTTTCCTGTCGTGAAAGAGCGACGCGTAAAGCCCCCTCGTCGCGGGGTTGAGCGAGAAGAGGACGACCCCGGCTGTCTCTCTGTCAATCCTATGAATCGGGACGAGGTGTTCCAGCCCCTCTTTTTTCTTCAAGCGGACGAGAAGCGTCTCATGTAGAAATCGCCCGGAAGGGACGACGGGCAAAAAGTGCGGCTTGTCCGCCACGAGGATATGCTCGTCCCTGTAAAGCACGCTCTCGACGAAAGGGATGATCGTTTCCGACTCAAGCTCGCGGTAGTAAAAAATGCACGCCCCGACGCGGTAAGCGCTTCCCGCGTTTATGCGAAGCCCGGCCTCGTCCAACACCTGCCCCTTCTCCATCCGTGTTAACCACGTCGCGGTCTCAACGTCGGGGAAACGCTCTCGCAGAAAATCCAGAACGGTTTTCCAACGCCCCGCCGGCAACCACTGGCGAGACGGCCCGACCCCTTCGACTATCGGAAGCGGCGACTTCAAAACATTCTCTCCACTTCGGGCGATGAGATAGCTCGCGCGCACGCGCGAGCCTTGACCCTGACATTCTACAAAATCAGAAACGCGAGCGTGAGCGAGCGTGTCTCTAATCACTGAGACACGCTCGCTCACGCTCGCGTTTCTGACTCATACATCCGACCGGCTTTACTTATCTATTCGCAATCCTTCGTTCCTCAGACAGAAGCTTCCGCTTGCGCTCGACGCCCCAACGGTAGCCGCTGAGACTTCCATCCCCACGCACCACGCGATGGCACGGCGTGACGATGGCTACAGGGTTCGTCGCGCACGCACGCGCCACCGCACGCGTCGCCGTGGGCTGTCCGATTGCCTCGGCCACTTCGCCGTAGGAGCGCGTGCTGCCGTAGGGGATGCGGCGCAGCTCTTCCCAGACGCGCCTTTGAAAGGCCGTCGCCCTCACGTCCAGAGGAAGGTCGAGCGCCGTCTGCTGTCCGTCGAGGTGACGCAAGATAGTCTCGACGTATCCCGCGAGCGCCGCCTCGTCTTTGCCGATTTCCGCTTCCGAAAACTCCGCGCGCAGCACGGCTTCAAGCTCCTCTTCGGAGTCGCCCAAACGCACGGCGCACAAACCGCGCGCGGTCGCCGCCACCAGCACGCGACCCAGATCGCACGCGGCGACGGTGTAGTTGATTTGCGTACCCGCGCCTCCGCGCGAATACGACGCCGGCGTCATGCCGAGTTCCGCGTCCGCCTGTTCATACAACCTGCTGCTCGACCCGTAGCCCGCGTCGTACATTGCTTCTATCACGGCATCCCCTTTCTTGATTCCCGATTTGAACTGGTTGATCCTGTGCGCCACGGCATACTGGCGCGGGCTGACGCCTACGATCTTCTTGAACGTCCGTTGCAAATGATACCCGCTCACGCCCAAAGCCGCGCCCAACTCCGCGAGCGACGGCATCTCTTGCGCGGCTGCTTCGATAAGGCGGCAAGCCTTCTCGACCAACACGACCTGCGCGTCGCGCGCGTCCGTCACGCGCGGGCTGCAACGCTTGCAAGGACGAAACGAAGACGCCTCGGCCTCCGCGAGACTATCGAAGAAGACGACCTGTTCGCGCCTCGGACGACGCGAAGGGCACGACGGTTTGCAGTAGATGCCCGTCGAGCGCACGCCGTAGAACACTATCCCGTTGAGACTCGCGTCCCGACACTCGACCGCGCGCCAGCGCGTCTCCTCGTCCATCGTTCGCAGTTCGTCAATTAGAACTTCGTCGTGTCCCATCACTCTCACCTCCACGCACGCATTCTACGCGCGCACGGCGGGCCGCATCTATCCGACTCTTGCGGTCGAACTTTTTAATCAACTCAATACAGAGTCGCGAGCGTAAGTCTCGCGGGTGTGTTATCGCGGAAGAATTGACAGGGATGGACAGGATAGACAGGATGGGAAGACAATGCATTTATCCTGTCTATCCTGTCCATCCCTGTTAATTTTCTTCTACGCTACATCAACCCGCGAGACTTACGCTCGCGGCCTTGTGTCTTCGGCCTAAAGATGTCGCCGGTTCTTCAGAATCTTGACGAACGAGCCGGAGTGCAGCTCGTCCGTGGTAAGCCCCGTCAGGCGAATCGCCTCCTGCTCTGAGACCGCGCCGCAATTGATCGCGCGCAGGAAAAAGTTTAGAAGCCCCTGCCCGGTCGCCGCGTCGTCGAACACGTCGCCGACGAGCGTCGCTTGCGCGGCCTTGTCGACGAAGTTCTTCAGGCGCTCCGACGCGGCGGTGAAGCCGTCG
>Ga0190275_10001968_pt1 | contig 14961 bp, 16 predicted proteins | sample Popmic550T_FD_133745 | JGI IMG/M metagenome (GOLD analysis project Ga0190275, IMG submission 133745) | Populus adjacent soil microbial communities from riparian zone of Yellowstone River, Montana, USA - 550 T | ecosystem: Environmental > Terrestrial > Soil > Riparian zone > Trees stand | place... | reverse complement strand
GTTCAGAACTGGTCGTCTGGCGCCGCTCGGGCAGCTCAAAGCGACGCTTCCGGTAGTGGCGCCCTTTGGCACCGAGAACACGATGCGGTCACGTCTCTTGTCCTTGACCCTCACGACGCCGACCTCCCAGCTCTCAACCCGCGCCGCCGTAGGTCCTATGGAGACGCTGCCGGGGGGCTTGCCGAAGCCGCGTCCAGTGACCGTCACCTTGTCGCCTGGCTTAGCTGTTGCTGGGCGGATTTCCTCGATGAGGGGCTGGTCGCGCACAGCGGGAGCGACGGTGATCGGACGCGGCGCCGCGCTCACCTCCGCGGGAACTCTCTCGGGCGCGTTAGTGGGCTCTGATTGTGTCGCTTGCGTGCCCGCGCCGACCTCGGCCCGCCGCGTCGCGATGAGCTCTTCGAGCATCTCCGGGGCGGTGCCACTGGCCCGCTCGACGTTCTGCCGGGTGCCGATGCCGTAGGTCACGACCTGATCGCGCGCGACCCAGAAGATGCGTCCGCTATCGCTCTGCAGTCGACTCTTCCCGCACCCGGCCCGCGCCACTGAGGCCACGTACACGCGCTGGTCGGTCTCGGTGACATACAGGCCTTGCAATCCCTCGGTCGCGCCATCGCCCTTGCGAATGAGCGCCACGGGCTGCAGCTGGGGCTCTTCGAGAGTCCGCAGGGTTTCCGCGATCGTCCCCAGCAGAGCCACCGAGAAAAAGACGGCCACGCCGTACCAAGCGAAGCGCTGGGCGATGTCCGCGACCCGCAGGCAGGTGAAGGCCAGCAAACCGGCCAGCGGAAGGGTCAAGCCGACCCACCACTGGCCGGTGATAAGCCCCGTCGCAACGCCGAGAACCACGGCCAGCAGCGCGCAGAGCACCTTCCCGGACGACTTGAGCGTGAACCGTTCATCGCCCTCCGATTCTGCGAGGCGCTCGAGCACTAGGACCGTGAGCGCGGCAATCGCGATCAGCACTGCGGCCGCTTCCACCGAAGCAGTGAAGCTCGTGCGGTCAGTGGCGATACCTAGCACCGCTGCCGACTCGACCAAGACGAGCGCCAGCAGGCCTTGGAGCATTCCCTTGCTCGGCTTTCCCTCCTTATCGATGAGGTAGGTAGCGATGACCGCGAGCAGGCCAAGGAGCGCATATGCGGTCAGGGGAACCGCGCCAACAGCGATGAGCTCGTCCTTTGGCATCGCAGCGACGGCTTGGTCTGCCGGCAGATTCGCTGCCGAAAACCGCGCCCAAGTGAAGGCGCCGCCGGCCAAGGCCACGAACCCAAAGAAGCCCCCGCCGGAGATCAGCAGTGGAAGGGCGATGGCACGGATGTCGGCGAACAGCTGTCCTAGCCAAGTTGGATGACCGCCGTCCGGGTCGGTGACCTCGGTGCTCACGCTACGGGCCTTCCCCCATCTTCTTGGCGTCGCTTCGCTGCGGAGGTCACTCAGGTGGGGCGGACCAAGAACTCAGCCCACAACGGGTAGTGGTCAGAGATGCGCCAGGACTTCTCCACCGTGCTCAGATCCTGGAGCAGATGCTTCGTCCATTCAAAGCGCCCAGCCGTCCCGGTGTATTCGAGCGTCAGCTTGGCGCGACCGGCCTCGGTGAACCACGCGATCTGGTCGTAGTAGTGCTCTTTGCCGGGTTGGTCGGAGATCGTTCGCGAGAGCTCGCGCAATTCTGGCGGCGGACTCAGACCTTTAGAAGTGAAAGCCTTGTAGTTCGGATCGTCCTCGCGGTCGATGTTGAAGTCGCCCAGGCAGATCAGGTTCTGGTTGTAGTCCTCGGCCGTGCGGTTGGCCCAGTCGCGCAGCCACTCGGCGATCGACTCCAGTTCGCCGAGGCGATCTGAGGGCTTCTCGCCGTAGACGACATGGAGTGTGACCAGGATGAAGGTCTGACCCGCAGCCTGGAAGCTAACCGCATAGGGCGTGCGGGCGAACTGCTTGGCATCCTGTAGAGCCCCCTCGCCGATACGTCCTCCCTTGACCTCACTAGGCGGGACGACAAGCTCCGCGGCCAACCCTGATGGTTTCACTCGCCGAAGGTCAAAGATGAACGCCAGTCGCTCGTCGTTGCCCTGCGCGCCGCCGCTTACGTCAGTCAGGATTAGACCCCAGTCCGGACCTAGCGCCTTGAGCAGATGCCTCAGGGCTTTGAGGTTGCCGCGCGCTTCTTGGACGGCAATGACGTCGAAACGGGAAACAATCTCGGCTATCGCGCGGACGTCGGCGAGGTTGCGCTTCGGGCTATCGGCGTCCCCGGTCTCCCACTTCTCGGTCAGGTCCCCGAACGCCCGCAAGTTCCAAGTCGCGATCAGGAGGTTGCGGTCTAGCGCCTTCTGAACTCCGATCTCAGCGTCCAAGCCGTCGCGTAGCGCGCGGAGCGCGCGGACAACTTCCTCCGGAGGTTCCTCGAGTAGCGGCGGCGTCTGGGCTAGGCGCGGTGGCACTGCCAGCGACCGTAACCCGACCGCCGACAAAGCGCCACCCCTCTACTTGCGGGGTGGAGTCACTGCCGATGGGCGGCGCTTCGAGGACAATTCAGGTGAACGTGCGCCATAGGAGGTGGGGGCCGCTAGACAAGAGCGTCAACCACCCCTACGGTGGCCGCAGTGGAGGCCAGCGCGCCTGTCGAGGACGTACTCAACGCCACCCGCCAGCGCGCTGGTGACATTCACCTCCGCAAGCGCTTGTCAACGCTTACCGTTGATGAGCTCGCCGCGCTCCGAGAGGCTTTTCGTCTGTCACAAGAAACGGCGGACAGCCGCGGGTACGGGCACTTCGCCTCCCTGCATGGCTTTCCCGAGCCCGGCTACTGCGAGCACGGCAACCAGCTGTTCTTGCCTTGGCACCGCGGTTACCTGTACTTCTTCGAGCAGTCCCTTCAGGACCTCGTTCCGGGAGTGTCGTTGCCGTGGTGGGATTGGACAGAGACCAGCGAGCTTCCCCCGGCCTTTAGCGATGCCGCGGATCACGGAGGCCAGGCCAACCCGCTGCTTGACGCCCCGGTGGTGGCCGCGGACGGACTGCGGGGCGCAGATTGGCCCGAGCGCACCTCGCGGCCAACCGAGCGCGGCGACACGTGGCTTCCGAGCATCGGCCTGCCGACGCAGGCCGATGTCGACCTAGTGATGGCTGCAGCCAATTTCGACGACTTCACGCTCGCGCTAGCGGATCTGCACAACGCGGTCCACGTATGGATCGGCGGCGAGATGGGCGATCAGCGCTTCGCCGGTTGGGACCCGCTGTTCTGGGTCCACCACACCATGGTCGACCGCGTGTGGGCAATGTGGCAGCTCGCTCACCCCGGCGACAACCCTCGCCTCGAGCACCTCGGTAAGGGTCTGAACTACTTCAAGGACATGACCGTGGGCCAGACGCTCAACTTCACCGACCTGGGTTACGACTACGCCGCCGATGAGGTGCTGGTGGTGGGCGCCTGATGGCCACCTGGGACTCTCAACCCTTTTCGACTCAGCCGCTGCGCGCTGGCTATCGACGCGCCGACGTCGAGCTGCAGGGCGTGGACCAGGCAGTACCTTCGTACGAGGGCCGCCTGTTCCTCAACCGGGCCGAGGCCGATCGCGAAACGGCGCTGGCGGCCGAAGAGGGTTACCTCGGCTCGTTCCACGTATTCGGCAAGGTCTTCTGTTGGGGCGAGGACGAGCGGCATTGCGAGCAGCCCGACGAGCGGGAGTTCGATCGCCGCCGTTACCCGAACCGCTACGCCAAGGCGCGGGTCCGCACCATTGACGGTCTGCTCCGTGAACTGGTTTCCAAGTCGGGAGATCAAGCAACGCTGCACATCGTCGCCGTGCTGCCGGAGCGCGAGGACTACGCGCAGTACAAGGCCGAAGACGTGTTGCGCTTCGAGCGTCTATCGATTGTCACCTACGCGTAGGGGGCCTTCCGGCCGGGGGCGCCGCGAGGAGACGATGACCGGAGGATCCGAGTTGAACGCCACGCACGTGGAAGAGCTGCTTGGTCCGACCCGAGCGATTCCGCCGGACGCAGAGGAGGAGCCGCGGGACGGCGTCGCGCTCTGCCTATCCGGTGGCGGGTATCGGGCGATGCTTTTTCACGCTGGCGTGCTGCGCCGACTAAACGATGCCGCTTGGCTAACGAAACTTGATCGCATCTCAAGCGTGTCGGGCGGGTCGATCGCCGCCGCCACCTTGGCCTTGCATTGGAACGAGCTGGGGCTCGAGCGCTCCGACGTCTCGCCGAACTTCGTCGACGAGGTCGAGGCGCCGCTGCGTGAGCTGGCCCGTCACAACGTCGACGTGCCCTCGGTGCTGACCGGGCTGGCGCTGCCATTCATCTCAAGAGCGGATCGGGTGGCCAGCGCCTATCGCAAGCACCTGTTCGGCGACTCACAGCTCAGCGCGTTGCCCGCCCGCCCGCGCTTCATCATCAACGCCACCAACGTTGGTTCGGGAGCGCTCGCCCGCTTCACGCGCGACTACCTAGCCGATTGGCGCGTCGGAAGGATCATGGGGCCAGAGATCGATCTGGCCGTGGCCGTCGCCTGCTCCTCGGCCTTCCCGCCGGTGTTATCGCCATACCGCCTCGACCTGCGCGACGCCGAGTGGCAGACCGAGAGAGGCAACGACTTGATCGGGAACGAGCACCGCGACGAGATGGTGCTGACCGACGGCGGGGTGTACGACAACCTCGGCTTGGAGACCGCTTGGAAACAATGCCGCACGGTGCTGGTTTCTGATGCCGGAGGAAAGATGGCCGCAGATGCTGACCCCAAGGGCGACCCGGCGAGGCACATGCTTCGGGTGGTCAAGGTGATCGACAACCAGGTGCGGGCGCTGCGCAAGCGGCAGGTGATCGCGGGCTACAAGAGCGGCACGCGTGATGGAGCCTACGTGGGAATACGCAGCGACATCGACAACTACGAGGCCCCGAACGCCCTGCCGGCGTCACAAGAGCAGACCTTGCTGCTGGCAGAAGTGCCGACGCGCCTCGCGGCGGTAGATGACGTCCTGCAGGAGCGTCTTATCAACTGGGGCTACGCCGTCTGCGATGCCGGCCTCCGTCGCTGGGTCGAGCCAGAACTAGAGGCGCCTCCGGCGTTTCCTTATCCCCAAGCCGGAGTCGGGTGACGGACTCCGGCTCCAACCGTCCAACGCAAGTCGCTCGAAGGAGCCATGAGCGGCGGGCCGAGACATGGCGCGTCGTAAGACCCCGGGCCCGACGTCGCGCCGCCCAGCCCCCGCCACCGATCAAGCGGAGGCGCGGTTACCGTCACGGCGGCAGGCAACCGCTAGTTGGCACGCGGGCCGGTTGGGTCTGGCGTAGCCGCTGATCCGCTGGACCAGGTCGGCGGCACTGAGCCTCGTGCCCGCATCCGATGACCGGCCCGGGTAGGGCACACCAAGATCTCGGCGACGAAGCCGCATCGCCCGCCCGGGTCTCCGCCTCGCGATCAGCGATCGGTGAGAAACACCGTCTCGTACGGCGGCTCATGCAGACCGTAGATCGACCGCGGCGCCATTTCTTCGAGCCATCGCTCATAGCCGGCCGGAACGACCTCGCTGTAGCCGACGAACCTGCCGGCAGAGAAGGTGGCCATCCCGGCCCGCTGATCATCGGCGCAGTCGTACAGCAGCCGCACCTCTAGCAGGGGATGAGCGCGAGCTAACGCCTCCGCCCAAGGCAGCGGAGGGCCGTCGGTCTGGAACTCCACGTCGATCCCGCCCTGCGACGGCTGTCCGCGGCGCTCCGCTGAGAGCGGATCGGAGGTCGAGCCCCAGTGCTCCCTTCGCCATGCGGCTTTACGAGAATCGAGTCCCGCCCCCACCCCTTCGGTCAGCGCCTCAGGCTCCGGCAGCAAGGCGGCGAAGCTCAAGCCCTCCCGCTCACCGGAACGATCCAGGTCGGCCAAAGCGGCCTCAACTTGCTCACTGGCGCCGGCGATGAACAAGCGGTTGACACACAAGTTGGCCATGGGTTCTTGTCGGACACCTTGCCAGCGGTCATTACCGCAGGGAGGCGTTCTCGCTCCAGCGCTCACAAGCGAGAAGTGCTCGTCGGGGCTGCGAGAGACCTAGCGTTCATGAGTGGGGAGGGGAGGTGCAGATCGAGGGCTCGCCGCCGCCCCGGCGCGCCGTTCAGCGGCCCCCGTTCGCCGAGCCCCGTTTCCGGCTACCGAGATGGCGCCGTGCTCGCTGGCCTCGGTACGGCGCTGGCGGGAGTTCCGTCGTCGCCCCAGTCTGCTTACTGGCGTCGACAGCGTTGACCTCGGGCGGCTGCTGCACGTCTATGGACTGTTCAGCCGCAGCAGCCGCGCGATGGACATGCCCGGCGATATCTGGGAGTCGTTGATGGCCGAAGTGGCCGGCGGCCGACAGATCTGTGGCGATGGCGGCAAGCTGGCTCACGATGTCGTTGCCCCGCACGCCCGTGCGGGGTGGCAAACCAAGACCATCGAATGGCCGACCGGGCGCGCGGAACCGATCGTTCTCGGCTTGGTCTCGCCCGGCGACCTGGCGCACCCGCCTACCGACGATGGCGACTTGGCTGCCCAGATCCTCGAGATCTACGGCCAGCGCTTTGAGCACTCCCGACGCCGCCTCGATATTGAGGACTCACGCCTAGGTCTGCTGGTCCGCCTACCGCAGCAGGAGCTGATGCACTACTTCGAGGAGCCGTTCTATCCGGCTGAGATCAACGCGGCCGAATTGCAGTGGCGCCGTCGGCCGAGCTCACTAGCCGGCTACCGCGGCGACCGCCTGGTTTTCGAGTGGTACTTCGCGCGCGGGCAGTTGCGCTACCACCCACAGCTGCCTGATCGCACGCTGGTCATTCCAGTGCCGGAGCCCTTACCGACCGATGCCTATCTGGCTGCCGGGGCTTTGGGGGAGGCGCTGCACAAAGGTCGCGAGCGGGCCGCTGTTGTAGACGACGGGCAGATTGCTCGCCTGGCGGCGCGCCTGCGGGCTGGCGAACTCGATCAATTGCTAGCCGCCTGGCCGGCCCGAAAAGTCTGAAACCGGCAGTGGCCGAGAGCTGGTCAGTGTCGCGAGCCGCGATCCTGACGCTCTTGCTACACGTCGAGCTGAGGGAACAACACCGGCTTCGCGCGCCGACCCCGCGAATTCACGGCTGCTTCGCCACGCTCTCCTGAACGCTCTTCTTCACATCACCCTTCACCTGGGCGGCCGCGTCATCAGCGGCCTTGGTGCTCGTCAATGTGCCGATTGCACCTCCCGAAAGTAGGCCGATCATGACTCCAGCGAGAGCAAAGACGCTCTTTTGCGTTGCGTCAGACCTCCCGAGGCTGAATATGACCATAACCGTGGCCGAAATGATCAACAAAGCCGCGAGGATGATCGTGCCGTCAGTCGTACTCAGTGCCAACACCGGCTGCATCTGACTCCTCCTGTTGACGAGCAGCGGCACTCCGTTACTTCGCCACTCTGGCTCAAGTCTCACAGCAGGTCCATCTCGCTGCGGTATGTGTCTGATCCTCTCCCCGACGCGGTCTCCTGTCAAATGGTGTATGCGAGTGAGCTCCCCTGAGGGTTTCGGCACAGTGCAGACGCAAGCGTTGCCAGGGGTACATAACGGCGGGCTGTTACGGGGCCGGCTCGGCGGGGAGATCCAGACCGAAATCGGGCAGGAGGGCTCGACCCTCCGCGGCATGATGAGCGCCTTCGCGACCTCGGGCTCCTGCCCCCTTTGCTGCGGATCCGAGTCCTGCCGCTTTGCTCCAAGAGAGTCCGCGCCCGGCGGCCACCGCGTGCCACAAACGCCACGGCCACTGGCATCGCGGAGAGACTCGGATGGCGAACGTGACGCTGCTTTGATGAGCGATACGCCGTTCGCTATAGCCGTCCGACTTCGAGTTGGAGCCTCGATGAGCCGCGGCGAGGCGGGGCGGCGACCGAAGGGGGCCAATCGGGGCGAGCCCACGATCTCGTTCAATGTGCGGTGCGCGCCCTACCCGATGCGCTCGACGCGCCACTGACCGTCGCGCTTGAGTAGCACGAAGTTGAGCGGTGACTGCTCCCCGAATGCGACCCGGACCTTGGCCCGTTCTCCGGAGAGCTCGATGCTGCCGACCTTCACTGGCTTCGGCTTATCGTCGGCGGCGTCGCGCAAGCAATCGTCTTTGCCGTTCCATTCCGTGCTGAGGAAGTTGTCGGTGCCTCGGTCGCACAGCGCCGCGGGATCCTTGCCTACCTCATCAAACAGTTCGCGGAGCTTGTCTTCGTCGCTGTGCCCGCATCCGGCGCCGGCGGCGACAGCAAGGAGTACGCCGAGCCCCACGCCCGGCCGCAAGCGCCACCCGGCGGATCGGCTACGACGGCTGACGCTAGCGCCGGCCACTGCGGCCTCCTACGCGAAAACGGCGGCTGCGAGCGCCGTCGCCCCAGCCGGACCTGCCATCGAAACTGGCAATCAAACGCCAGCGACCGCGGGCTCGACGACCACGCGGTAAGCGAGCGGTATACGTGAAGGTCGAGCTCGTTCGCTGGCGCCGGACCCGGCGCGCCCTCCGCGCGGTGATGCGCCTGGCGCGCTTGCGCACCCGAACCACTAGGCGCCCACGCGCGCCTCGCCTTAGGGAGACCCGAGCCGTCACCCGCCGCCCGCGGCGGTGGAGGCTCAGCACCCGCAGGCGGGCGACGCGCCGCGGCGACGCGCCGCTCCCGGCGCCGCTCTCACTGCCCTCGGCGGAGGTCCGGAAGGTCCACGAGCGGGCCAGCTCCTGTCCACCGCCGAGGCGCAGACGGACGGCCGCGGCGTAGGTGGAGCCGGGCCGGAGTTCGGTGGCTGGGATCAGGAAGGCGCTGGAGGCCGGCATGTACGGACCGACCTCGGAGTGGGTCTTATCGACACTCCGTAGTTCGACCGCCCCCTCTGGCCCACGCAGCGAGGCGCCTACGACCCGACTTGGCGTGTCGGCGTACGGCGCCCACCAAGGCCCGAAGACATACAGGTATGGACCGGTGACGGTGCCCTGGGGAAAGCCGACGAACTGACCTGGGGTAAACGGACTCTCGAAGGCGTTGAAGGCGAATCCGGTTTCGGCGCCGGGGCCGGGATAGGTCCACAACTGCGGGGCTACAGGCGGCCGCGTGTACCCGGGCCAGGTGGTGGCGCATTGCCAGGTTTGACCCGCATGGACCCCGGTCTGCTGTAGCTCAGGAGCCAACAGCTGGGCGTGATGAATAGGCCCCGGCTCCCAAGGATTGCCAAGCTCCCAGCTCGGTGCGAGGTACCACAGCACGCTGTTCTGGCCAGCCCAGGCGCCCTCGGCGGTGTAGCCCGGCTTACTTGGGTCTTCATCGTGGCCGTCTCCGCTACCGAGCTCGCGGTAGCGGTCGTGCTTACGACACGCATCTGACCACTCGGCGCGCTCGCGGACGTCCGGTGGCAGACCGTTGCGGGCACGCTCTGCGTTCAGCAGCTGCACGGCGCGCTGCGCGGTGACGCTGTCGTTGTCGGCACCGGCAGTCGGGGCCAGCAGGGCGGTGGCGGCGAGGGCGATCGCGAGGCCTCGGCCTAGCGCTCTGCCAGGGCGGCACGGGGCCCTAGCCAGCACGCGCGCCAACAGTCTCCCCTCGCCGAGATTGGTGTCGAGTGCCCTGGCGCCCGATGAAGTCTCCCGCGTCAACTTGGTCTACAAGATATGGATACTTGGCGTAAACCGCAAGAAGCTGCTGGGCCGTGGCTCGTCCCGCGGATCCGCAACCGGCTCTTGGGCGGGCGATCCGCGAGTTCCGGGTGCGCGCCGACATGACCCAGGAGCAGCTGGGCCTGGACTCCGGCATCGGCTCCGCCTGGATCTCGCACCTGGAGAGCGGGAGCAACCCGTCGTGGAGCACGGCGCGACGGATCGCAGACGCCCTTGGCGTCAGATTGAGTGAGCTGGCGGCTCGGGCCGAAGAGCTGGAGCGCGCATAGGCGGCGAGTAACGCTGCGTGAGCGATGCCCCGAAGGTCGTTAGCTGTGGGTAGCTAAGTGACTACCTAGTCCCGGGCAGGAGGTCACGTGTTTCCGGTCTCGGGCGCCATAGGCAGCGGCAGCCGACGGCTTCTCAGGAGCTGAGCCGCACCTTCCCGTCGGCCTTGGTCACTTCGCCCCTCTCGCTGAGGCGCTTCACAATCCCATGAACCTGGGACTGGCTGACGCCCATCTCGCGCGCTATCTCTGAGGGCTTCAATCCCTTTGTTCCCTTGACGACCCCCTTCAGTTGGTCGCCGCGGTTGCCGTTGCGCGACCGCCGCGTTGAGCGACGCCGACCGTTCGAGCTCGTAGCGCGGCGAGTGCGGGGCGCGCTAGGCGCTCCCAAAGTGTTGAGCGCCTTCTCGACGCGCTCCAGGGCCTGTTGCAGATCCTTGCGCTCTGCCTCAAGAGCTGCTCGTGCGGTATCGAGTCGGTCTGCCACTTCCTACCTCCTAGGGTGGTTGACTCAGTGACCGTAGCTGGCGCTTCACAAAGCTGATCGGCGGGATCGGTGCGAGGCTGGCACTGTGCGCTAGCCCGGGCTACTGTCGACAGATTGGCATCAGCACCCGCCCTGGGACTGTCGAAGTACGAGTCGACTTCGAAGTCAAATGCTCTACCACGACCTGTTCTGAGGACGGCTGTGGTCAGTCGCATTGCAATTGGAAAGGCAGGCCAACGCTTCGACTGAGGGCGTCACACAAGGCCGCTTCGCAGCCGGCCCGCCTCAACGCGCTCCGCGCGATGGATCCAACGATTCTCGTGACGGTTGTATTCCCAGGCGCCGTCCTGCAGCGCTTCGATCCACCAGGAAACCATCTCGCCGAACGACGCTGTACGAGGGTGACTGAGTCCTTCGGCATCATGGTCGTGCGAATACGCCCAGTAGATCGGACACGGCGCCTCTAGGGGTACGGCGGTGTCACAGCGCACGAGACCGCGGCGGTTCGTGATCGGGAACCAGCTCGGTCGCCACCAGTAGTCCGGATCATCGTAAGTCTCGGCCGTATCCCCGTGCCACAGATCCTCGAACATGGCACGCATGGTTCGGTATTCACGGACTGCCTGCGCCAGCGTCAGGAAGCCAAACTCAGGTCCCAGCTCGCCCGTGTAGCCGTTGTCCTCGTCCGCTTTGGTCCCGTCGTGCCAACCCCACCAGGTCCGCGCTTCGACAGGTAGCCGTACGGCGAGCGGTTCGGTCAGCCCGTCGATCGCCTCGTCCGGCAGTCCGGGCCTGAGACGATCGGCAATCGGCGCTCCTTGCTCAGCCCACAGCGCGTGCAGGGTTTCAAGCTGATCGAGCCTGAGGGTCTGGGGGGCGCTCTCCTCCACCTACTCAGCAGATGCGCTGCGTCGGAATGCCGGCGCTGGGCGGGATGGGCACTCCAAGAAACGCTCTTCCTGACTGGCCGCCGAGGCAGGAAGTGGTGAACGCGCCGTAGCTTCCTCCCTGGCGAGAGTTATCCGTGGCGTCGATAGCCCGCAAGCTTGGGCTTGGGCTGGCAAGGCCTCCTCCCTGCTGAGTCGAGAAGAACGGGTACTCATCGCAGCTCCGTCCAGTGGTACCGCCTGTGCTTGCGCACCGAGAGTCTCCCGAATACCAACCTTCTGCCGATGGATTATCCGACCTCGGTCGATAATTGAGCTCAACCCAAGTCGGGGTCCTCGCAAGGGCCGTCAAGTCGTGATTCGTCGCTTCAGGCACGTCGGAGCCTGAGGCAAAGATCGGCTTATCGCGACACTCGCGGTAGCTGTTAATGCCCTTGTGGTTACCAAGCCAAGTGCACTGGCGCGCGATTCGGTCCGCCTGCTGCTGGGTCAGTCGTGAACTGCGCGCCATCAGGGCCGAGGCAACACTCTGGACGTCTCCAAGCACTGGGCCTGGGACCGGCTGTGGCGCCTCGGAATCCTCGGCAGTCTCGGTACCCGGCGCCGGTGTTGGCCGCTCCGCCTCCCGTTGCAGGAAGTGCAGGGCGCCGTATGCCGTGACGCCGGCGGCTATCGCTCGCAAGAGCTCGATCCCCGTCTTCCCGGCCGTTCTTGACGATTCGCAGACCCGGTACTCGTCGCTCAGGCTGCTGGGCGGCTGCATCGAGTGCGTCCCCGGATAGACAAGTAGCTTGGTGCAGATGTCCTCGGCGTTGGCGAACATCGATGCCAGTAGTGCGAGGTCGACGTCGTCGATTCGCTCGAGCCGAGGGCCGTCGGCCGTGAGCGTGTAGTAGGGACTCGCTCCGAAGATCCGTCCCTCGTCATCCTCCGCAGAGGCGCGATAGACCCCTCCGACGGTGACCGTGCCTCCGCATTGATCCGAGGAGTTGGAGCTGCATATCTCGGTGCCATCCATGCGCCGCACCTTCAACATGTGGCTCGTGCCCCACATTGAGATCCCCGACGTGGCGAGGGCTCGATCCCGCTCGAAGCCTTCCCAGGTCGTCTCCTTGGAGAACTCCAGTGACACATCGAAGAGGTAGCGCTTGACGGGGACCTCCAGCGATCCGGATTGCCCGGCAACGTGCCCCGAGTCGTCACGCACCTCGACCCTCGCGCGCTTGGGCATTGGGTTTGCGTTCTCTGTCCAGCTCGAATATCTCGACAAGTAGCACGCGGAGCCGTTGCCGCATTCTCTGGTCGCGCCGGGGTTGTCTTCATCGATGACGTAGATCTGGTAGCCGGTGCCGCTGACGCTGCGGTCCAAGGTAGCCGTGAAGAGCGTCGATTCTGGAACGGTTATCGCGGTCGGCGAGGTCGCGAGGGAGACCTCCCAGGTAAAAGGGCGCACCTCGACCGTGACCTGCGAAGAGCGCGCCGCAACATGGCCGGCGCTATTCCTGACCTCGGCGAAAAAGGAGCGCGGCTGAGGGTTGGGGTTGTCGGACCATCTGGTGTGGGCGGTGCGTGAACATGAGCTGCCATTACCGCACGGGTTCCAGTCTTGCCGTCCTCCCTCCTCGACGATGTAGGTCTGGTAGCCGGTGTCGTCAATGGAGCTACTCGTTGTGGCCGTCAGCTGAAAGGGATCAGGGACGGAGACCGGTGCAGGGTCCGCCGCCAAGGAAACACTGGAGGGAGGGTCAGCAGCTAGCGCAGTCCCGGGCAGGAAGGCCACTGTCGTGGTCAAGACTGCGAACAGCCACGCAAGCCTTGAGCCCAGCGACCGTCGAGCGGTAATGCCCTGATGGGACCGGTTCAAGCGCATCGAGTCTCCCTGCGGTGAGTTCAGCCGCGTAAGGCGACCCGTTACGGCAACGTACTCCGAAGCCAATTGAGTACAAGCGTTCTGGACGTTTGTGCTACTCGCTGAGGGGTCGAGGTCCCAGTTTGGGGGATCCCGACCCGGGACTAGCAGTCCGGACCGGCCCTAGTAGGCCTCCCATCCTGTCCGTATTCGGGGGGCGGTTAGGAGAAGCCAAGCTGGACGGGGGTCACTGGTGCGGGTGGTTGAGCAGCCACCTTTGGGGCCGGAGCGCCGCAATGGCAAGGCGATGGTCACAGAAAGGCAGCGGAACCCTCGGGTCTAGCGATCAGGAGGTGACCGCCTGCGAGGGCGCAACGGGGGGCCTGGCTTCGCTCGAGGCGGACCTCGTTGGGCTCCTCGAGCCGGCGTGCCTGCTCGCGTATCCACTCCAGGGACGCCGATGCGCCGCACACGACCTCCCGCTGGGCGAACACCGTTGCGACGAAAGCCCAGTCCCCGACCCCCAACACCTCGACGTGTCCTCCACCCTGTCTTCCGGGCCGCTCTGCACGAGGATCAATTCCTCGGTGTCCTCCACCCAGCTGGCGCGAAGGACGACCCGACCCTCGCGATCTCGCCAGTGAAGGCCCAGATCGACCTCCCGCGACGGCGGTCGGCCTCGGGAAGCGGACGATGGAGTCGTAGGAGGCGGGCCCGCTCGCGAAGGTGCCAGGCCATGCGCGCGGCAGCGAGACATGCGAAGGGGCAGGGGCCCACCGCGGATCGGGACCTCTGCCGGCGTCGAGTGCCCAGCGGCCGCGCGACAACGCAGCTCCCCGCGTCGTCCCGAATGCGGCCGGCTGACGATGTTTCACCGTTCGGTTACGTGGATGAAGTTAAGGCGACCCCCCCGGCGACGCGTCAGGCGCCGTTGAAGCCCGCCAAGAACTCGCGGACCGTCGCCACTCCCTCGCGGCGCAGCCGGGCCTTATCTTCATCGTCGCCGGGTTGCGCGAGGAATGCCGCGTACGCGCTCGGGCCGTCGTGGTTCACATCGTTGAAACGCTCTCCGAGGAGAGCAACCGCCTCAGCCACCTGCGGATGCTCGGCTACCGCGCTGGAGCCGGCTGACTCGCCGGCTTCGCGGGGACCGCCCTCCGCGTGGAACAGGGTGAAGACCAAGTCGTATGCGTCCTTGTTCTCGTGGCGGTCTTGGAAGGCGAGGATCTTGAGCACTATGTAGGGCAGAAGATTCGCCACGCGTACAGCCACCTTCGAGCGTCCGCCGTCGTCAAGCCGCTCGCCTTCGATTCCACGCTCGATGAAGTCGTCGCGGATCAAGTTCGCTCCGCGGACGTTGAACGCCGCGAGCTTCGCTCCGGTCGATTCGCCCTTCGGCTTGAAGATGCGTCCTGGCTCCACCTCGTCGGTTTCGCAGAGAAACTCGACGACAACGGTGACGCCTTCGACATCGCGAGTCCACCGGAAGCTTGGCTCCTTGCGCTCGAAGCCGGACTTCTCCAGGTTGTTCTGCAATGTGCGGTACGTCTCTGGGGTCTCGTCCCCGAGCGCGAGCCCGATGACCAGGTCGACGTCGGTCGTGCCGACGTGTGCGCGAGCCCCTTCGGGCAACTGCCCGACGAGGTAGCGGGGAGCGAGACCGCCGGCCAGGTAGATGCGCTCTCGCCACGGGCCGAGATCACCGAGGAGCGTCACCAGCGCCCGCTCGCACCGGGCCGTGGTCTCCTCGTCGTAGTCGGACTGGTGGTCCCGCTTGGTCAAAACCCGATCACCTCCTCGCGGAGGTGCTCGGCCTGCTCGCG